>JAABUK010004064.1_pt1 | contig 24147 bp, 20 predicted proteins | sample 5559141 | NCBI WGS metagenome assembly JAABUK01 (sample SAMN10711869, study PRJNA513367) | rock metagenome | isolation source: Antarctica rocks | place: Antarctica: Victoria Land, Pudding Butte nord | collected 2016-01-03
GCACCTGGGTGATCTCCACGCCGGCGCCATACTGGTCGAGGATACCCTGGGTGCCAGACTTGACCTGCTCCTCGATGCTGGCGCGGGCCTCGGTCAGGGCTGGCTGGATCGGGGTGCGGCCGATCACCTCGCGCATCATGCTCTCGGCAGCGGACTTCACGGTGTATTCGGGGTTGCGGGTTTTGAACAGGAAGTCGCCGGCGTCGCGGATGCGCCAGAATACCGACAAGTTCGTGTCTATGATGTTCTCGTCGCCGGTCAGCATCAGCGCTTCCTGCGGCACGTCCCGCGCTGCGCCGCGGTTGCTCTCGCGGCCGGCATCGCTGCCGGGGAAGGTGCGGTTGGTGTCGGGCGCACCACGGTAGCCGACCTCGATGCGATTGATGAGGGTGGTGGCGGGGGTGAGCGCGGTTTCGATGGGCCAGGGGATATGGTAGTTCAGGCCCGGCGCGGTCTTGCCGACGAAGGCGCCGAAGCGCAGCACCACGCCTTCCTGGTCCGGCTGGACCCGGTAGAAGCCGCTGGCCAGCCAGGCGACGAGAGCAACCAGTCCGATCAGGCCGAGCAGCCGTCCATTCGCTTGCGGGCCGCCGCGGCCGCCGCCGGGTCCGCCGGGCAGGACGCGGCGGACGCCGGCCTGGATGCGCTCCAGCATCTCGTCCATGTCGGGCACGCCCTGGCCGTTCCATGGCCCACGGTTGGGCTGGTTTGGCTTGCGCGGGGGCGTGTTGCCGGGAGTGCCCCAGGGCGAAGGTCCGCCACCGTTGTTCCAAGACATAAGAGTGCGATGGCTCCAGAAGTTTGTGGCGGGCTGGTTTGCAGCCGGGCCGCGCCTTCGCCATATGGCAGGGCGCGGCCCGGCTGCATATTGACCGCGCCTAGAGGATATACAAGCAATGGCTACTTTCTTCACCGCCCGCCCGACTGCCGACGCCCTGCGGGAGTGCCTGCGCGCATTGACTGATCCGCGGACGGGGCGGGACATCGTGTCGGCCGGGCTGGTGGACAGCCTGGAGGTGCGGGACGGGCTGGTGCATTTGGCGCTGCGGTCGGATCGGGACGCCGCAGCGGCGATGGAGCCAGTGCGGGCGGCGGCGCAGGCGCTGCTTGGGCGGCAGCCGGGGGTGGTGAATGCGACTGCGGTGCTGACGGCGCACCGGGCGGCGGCGCCCGCGGCCCCTGCCCCGCACAGCCATGGGCCGGGGGCGCCTGCCGGCAAGGGCGGGGCGAAGGCGCCGCTGCTGCCGGAAGTCAAGCACATTGTCGCGGTGGCGTCCGGCAAGGGCGGGGTCGGCAAGAGCACGACCGCCGTGAACCTGGCTGTGGCGTTGGCGCAGCAGGGGCATAAGGTTGGGCTGCTCGACGCCGACATCTACGGGCCGAGCTTGCCGCGGATGCTTGGATTGTCGGCGAAGCCGGAGCTGCGGGATGGGAGCATGGTGCCGTTGCGGGCTTGGGGCCTGCAGGCGATGTCCATCGGGTTTCTGGTGGACCCGGACACGGCGATGATTTGGCGCGGGCCGATGGTGATGGGCGCGCTGGAGCAGATGATGGGCCAGGTGCATTGGGGGGCGCTGGACGTACTGGTGGTGGACATGCCGCCGGGCACGGGGGACGCGCAGTTGACGATGGCGCAGCGGGTCAGCCTGTCGGGGGCGGTCATCGTCAGCACGCCGCAGGACATTGCGCTGATTGATGCTCGGCGCGGGGTGCGGATGTTTGAGAAGACCTTGGTGCCGGTGCTGGGGCTGATCGAGAACATGAGCACCTTCTGCTGCCCGAACTGCGGGCATACGACGGAGCTGTTCGGACATGGGGGGGCGCGGCGGGAGGCGGAGGCGTTGGGCATCCCATTCCTGGGGGAGGTGCCGCTGCTGCTGGACATACGCGTGACGGGTGATGCGGGGACGCCGATCACCGCGGCGGACCCGGATAGCCCGGCGGCCAAGGCATTTGCGGCGATTGCGGCTCGGGTTTGGGATGGGCTGGCAGGGGCCAAGGTGGCGGCGCCGCGGATCGTTATGGATTGATCATGGAGAGCTTGGCGGACGGGATGCTGCGGGGGTTCTGGTATCTGGCCGTGGTGGGCCGGCACCTGCGGCGGGGGCGGACGATACCGGTGACGCTGCTGGGGGAGGATTTGCTGCTGGGGCGGCGGCCGAATGGGTCGGTGTTTGCGGTTGGGGATTCGTGTCCGCACCGGGGGATGCCGATGCGGCATGGGTCGTTCGATGGGGATAGCCTGCGGTGCTGCTATCATGGGTGGGTTTTCCGGAGCTCGGACGGGTGCTGCACGGAGATACCTTCGCTGGCGCCGGGGGATGGGACGGACCCTGGGCGGTTCCGGCTGCGGACCCGGCCGGCGCGGGAGGTGCAGGGGAACGTTTGGGTGTTCGTGGGGGATGGGGAGCCGGGGGCGCCGCCGGAGATACCGGGGTTTGAGGGGGCGGTGCCGCAGGTTTCTACGACGATGCGGTTTCCTTGCAGCTCGGATTTGGCGGCGATGGGATTCTTTGATCCGGGGCATCCGGCGTTCGTGCATACTTCGCGGTGGTGGAAACGGAACCCGGCGGCGAATTTGCGGCTGAAAGAGAAGACGTTCGAGCCGGACGGGATGGGGTTCCGGATGCAGCGGCATCACTTGAAGCAGGGGGGGAATCCTTATCGGCTGCTGGGGAAGGATGTGCATATTGACATCGGGATACAGTTGCCGGGGACGCGGATCGAGGTGATTCAGGGGTCCCGGCATTCGGCGGCGATTTTGGCGGCGGCTACGCCGATTGAGCCTGATGTTACGGATGTGCATTATTGTGCTTATTGGACGCCGCGTTGGCTGGCGCCGTTGAAGCCGGCGCTGGCTTGGATGGCTCGGGATTTTTTGGGGCAGGATCGGTTGGTGGCAGAGCGGCTGATGGGCAATCCGGCGCCGCCGCCGCCGCTGTTCGTGGGGGACCCGGATACTCAGGTTCGGTGGTGGATGCGGTTGAAGAAGGAGTATTTGGCGGCGACGGCGGAGGGGCGGGATTTTGTTAATCCGTTGCGGGGGCAGGTTTTGCAGTGGCGGAGTTAATGGTTTGGGTTGGGGCAGAGGCCATGTTCTGGCGGAATAGGCTTATCAAACGTGCAAGCCGTTGAGGATGACACATGCAGACCGTTGATCCACAAACGACCGGTTGCAGAATAGGAGTGACTTAGGTTGCTGAGTCAGGAGTATGAGGCTATGTCGAGCAACAAAACGGAAAACCGCGGTGAAGAACGGGCCACAGTACGCAGGGCCTAGGGAGAGTCACCCGACATATGCGGGAAGCCCCAACCCGGCGGTTTCCATGTCACCGAGCGATGCGATGAAGTCTTCCGTACAGGATGCAGTCTGGACGGTAAGCTAGCGCTGGCTTCAACCAAAACATCACGGAAATCGCATGTTTGCCGCCACTCAGCATCGCCCCTTACCGTACGAGGCCGCGGTGAATCCTTCGAAACTTCGTGGTACGGCGCGGCAGGCTGGGACGTGAGGCCGGGTTAAGGACGCCAAGCGCAAATTGCGGAAGGCGGACCGGACGCGCCATGAGCCGAGCCACGAGCGGCCCGGGGAGCGTCAGAGATCAAGCGTGAGGCGCTAGAGTTGAGTAGACCATCAATTTGTGGTTTAGTGAAAAAGGTCTATGCAACTGCCTAGTAAGGGAAAGCCATGAAGTCCATCACTCTTGTTTTGTCTTTAAGTGCGTTTGTTTTCATCAGCCCAACAGCATCTCATGCCACGTTGATGTCTACAAACGACCTAGTATCGTTTTGTATGAAGAATAGCCCAGTGTGTGGTATCTATCTCCAAGGTATTTATGACGGTATCGTTCAAGCTGCTAAGAAGACTGGAACCCGCCTTGTGTGTGCGCCACAGGAGCCAACTGCGGCGCAGCTTAAGGAATATTTCATTGTTGCAAATACAATGGCTGAGGGAGGTCATAGCGAGGAACCAGCCATAAATATGGCCTATGTTGCATTCAAGATTGCAATGCCTTGCAAATAGAGGCGACAAATGTCATCGGCGATAGGTCGAGACCTCGCCCATCACAATAGCCATCATCTTGGCATCCACGGCCATTTCCAGGCGAGCGGCCCGAATCAATCGGGCCGTGTTTCCCTCTCGTTGCGCTCTGTCCTGATAAGCTTTAGCCAGTTTTTCTAAGCTACTAAGACGTAGGACTTCCTTCGACGTACGATGATCCATGCCACATACTCTCGTTACCTATTACGGCATATAGTCGCGGTGTAGAACATGGCAACTAGGCAACCCTTACCGCCATGCGCGACCGGGTTTGATCGCATCCGCCAGCCCGGAGGTCCGATGCTTACCATGGTTTTCCGTTCCGCTGCTGATACCGTTGGTGAATTCAGAGTTGGCTATCTGATCACGCCACCTGCCATCCTGGCGGCCCCGCTCTACCGGGGTCGAGGATGGCCCCCGCGGCTCCTGAACGGGCACTGCGGCGGGCCGGGCGAATTCGCCAACGGTATCCGCTGCTCCTCTGGCCCCCTACCTCGGCGACCCTGAGCCGGGGTTGCGCCGCGCGCCACCGGGTGGGCCGTTGCCGGCACTCGCACGGAGTCTATAAATCGTCACGAACCAGAACTTGCGGCGCATGGGCCGGGTGCGAGCGTTTTTCGAAGTGGTCGCCCACGTGGTTGAGAGCGACCGGGCGATAATTAAAAGAACGTGGAGTCTGGTTTTTAAGAACGCTGTCTATTCGCAAATGGAACTCTGTTTTACAAGCGAGAGTTTGCGGAATAAGACTCTGTCTGGGACGTATAGATCGAAGTAATCTGCGAACGGCTGATGTCATCTGCCAAGCACCTCCATCAACTCCCCCCACTCCCGCTTGGACAATCCGCTCCCCCCCTGCTCCACCGCCTCCCCCGCCAGCATCCGCCGCGCCACCGCCAGCATTCCCGCTGAGAGGGTGACGGCGCCCATGCGGTAGTCCTGGAACGCCTGGAACGTGAGGGGCACCCAGGCGCGCACCGCATCCAGCATGGCGTCGGCATAAACCCTGATCTCGTATTGGGCGTGGCTGTCGGCCCGCAGCGACAGGAAGCCCAGCAGGTTGTGCAGGTCGGCCTTCCAATACCATTGGGTATAGGTGTTGAGGGTCAGGTTCATCCGCGCCAGCTCGCGGGCGAGGCCATGGCGCGAGGGATCGGCGGGCTGGCCGTCCGCGCCCTCGTTCAGCATGTGGGCGTAGTGGTCGTAGGTCAGGCTGGCGTCGGCGCGCAGCATGTGCAGGACCTCGGCGGCCTCGTCGCCTTGCAGGACCTCGCCGCGGCCTTGGCGGTTGGTGCTGCTCTGGGCGGCCAGGTGCTCGGGGGCGGGAATGTAGAACTCGCGGTCGAGGATCGAGTAGCGGGCGGAGTATTCGTTCACGTTGGCCATGCGGTGGCGTATCCACTGGCGCGCGACGAAGATCGGCAGCTTCACGTGGAACTTGATCTCGCACATCTCGAACGGCGTGCTGTGGCGGTGGCGCATGAGGTAGCGGATCAGGCCCGCGTCCTCGCTGACGCGCTTGGTGCCGCGGCCGTAGCTGACGCGGGCGGCTTGGACCACGGCGTTGTCGTCGCCCATGTAGTCCACGACGCGGACGAAGCCGTGGTCGAGTACCGGGGTGGGGTGATACAGCAGGGCCTCCAGCGCGGGGACGGTGGCGCGAAGGGTGGGGTGCGCGGCGTCGCGTTGGGCGGCGACTTCGGCGAGCTGGTCGGGGGTCAGGGGCATGGGGAAGGGTTTAGCATCTGGGGGAACTGATTCGGCAAGGCTGGTCTCTTCTTGTCCTTCCTCCATGAGAGCGTCGGGAGCGAAGGGCTGCTTGAATAGGATTTGCCTGGCGTAGGAGGACTAGCGCCTCCCTTGGGCGAAGGTGCGCTGCTGGGCTTCCCTCACCCCCGCCCTCTTCCGGAGGGAGAGGGAGCAGCGAGCAATACGCGGATGGCTCTGGTAATCCTCTGCGGGATGGCCTATCTTAGTCTCGCTGTAACAACGGCTATGGTGATAAACGGCAGTTGGAATAAGCGTTGTGGACCCGGGGGCAGTGCCCGGCGCCTCCACCATCCCCTTCAGGGTGGATACGGGGGCGACACAGGCTCGACACGCGTAGTAAAGACCTGCTTTTTGCCCGGCATGATACCGCCGTTATCGGGTCAAATCACAAGTGCCAATGACAATCATCAGGCGCTCGCGATCGCTGCGTAAGCAGTGACACGCGCGGTCCGGGGGGTACCGGGCAACAGAAACCCCCCACTCCCCGCTCCTACTTCACACGCCGCACCATTTGGGTGCCGAATACCTTGTCGGCAGCCTTCTGCCGCGGCGCCGGCATTGCGGCGTAGAGCGGCGCGAAGGCGGCGGCAAGCTGCTTCAATCCCCTCACGTGGGCGTCAGCGACGGCCTGGTAGATCTAGATATCCTCGACCGCGCTCATCGGCTGCAGCTTGTTGAAGCGGGCCTGCATGGCGTCGCCCACTGCCCCTGCGCTGTCCGCCATCGCGTTGGCCACGGGCCGCCATAGCTTGTCCTGCTCCGGCGTAATGCCGGGTCGGTCGTGCAGGCGGCGCACCCAATGGTCTAGGCCGCCCTTTGGTACGGTCTGCAGCGCGGCCGCTGCCGGGCCGGCCGGTGCCTGCGCGGTCCGGGCCGCGGCGGACGGCTGCGCCGCAGCCGGGTGAGCCGTTTCCAGGATCAGGATGTTACCCGCGCTGGACGCCCCAGAACACCGGCATTCCCGGCTGGATGCCGGCGATCTCCGCCCGGTGCGCCATCTGCTGGAACTGCTGGCCCAGCGGGACATAGGGCACGTCCTGGAACGCCTGCAACTGCATCCGCTCTGCCAGGGCATGCTGCGCCGGCGGGCCGTCGGCGCGCAGCCATTCGTCGCGCAGCGCCTCCAGCGCCGGGCTGCTGGGCCAGCCGGGCGCCGCCTTCAGGCCGTTGCCGCGCAGGAAGGGATGGCCGGCCGGCGTCGCATGGTCCAGGCCGGACCAGCTTGTTTGGAACACGCTCCAGCCGCCTTTTTCCACCGGCTCCATGCTGGTGCGGCGCTGCACGGCGGTGCCCCAGTCCATCGCCTGCGCGTCGAGGTTCAGGCCGAGACGGCGGAACAGGTCTGCCGTGACCTCGGCCAGGGCGTTGGTGCTGGGGATGTCGGTGGGCACCAGCAGCGCCACGCGCTCGTTCTTGTAGCCCGCGGCCTCGATCTCCCGCCGGCTGCGGTCGAGGTCGCGCGGGCGGGAGATCGCCTCCATGCCGGCGGCGCTGGCCAGCGGCGTCCCGGGGCAGAAATAGCCGACGCCGTCCGCCCATAGCGCCCGGTCGGGGCCGGACACGGCCTGCATGTGGTCGGCCTGGGTGACGGCGCCGAGGATTGCGCGCCGGAGCCTTGGGTTGTCGAACGGCGGATGCAGCTGGTTGAAGCGCATGGTGCCGATGATGCCGGTGGGGTCCTGGGTGCGGACGACCAGGCGCTTGTCGGCGCGCAGGCGCGGCAGCAGGTCCGGGTTCGCGGCCAGCCACCAATCCGCCTCCCCCGTTTGCAGGGCCGCGCCGGAAGTCGCGGCGTCGGGGATGATCAGCCATTCCACCCGGCCGAACCCGGCGTGCTTCGGCCCTGCGGTGCGGGACGGCGTGCCGCCGGAGCGGGGCGAATAGGCGTCGAACCGGGCATAGACCACCCGGGCGCCGGGCACGCGCTCGTCGGCGACGAAGCGGTAGGGGCCGCTACCGACCATCTCCGACACCTGATGGAAGGCGTCGGTTGCCGCCAGCCGCTCCGGCATGATGCAGCAGGGGCTGGGGGCGGTCTTGGCCAGGGCGTCCGGCAGCAGCGGGAAGGGCCGGTTCAGGCGGAAGGTGATCGTGCGGTCGTCTGGCGCCGCCAGTTCGTCGGTCGCGGCGAGCAGCGCCTGGCCGAAGGTGTCACGGGCGCCCCAGCGGCGTATGCTGGCGATGCAGTCCCGCGCCAGCACCGGCGTGCCGTCATGGAAGCGCAGGCCCGGACGCAGCCGCAGGTCCCAGCGCAGCCCGTCCGGTGACGGCCCGGCAGCGTCCAGCATCTGTAGTTGCGCGGCATAGTCCGTGTCCTGGCCGAACAGGGTATCGAACACCAGGAAGGCGTGGTCTCGGGTCTGGTAGCTGGTGGTCCAAACCGGGTCCAGCACCGCCAGGTCGGCCTGCGGGATGAATCGCAGCGGCCGCGCCTCCGCCCCGCGCCCGATCCGCGGCGCCGCCAGTGCCGCCAGCCCGCCCGCCAGTGCCGTGCGCCTGTGCATACCTCGATCCCCCGTTGCGCACGCCGCCGTGCATGACCGGGCTGAGCCTGCCACAGGGCAGCGCATCAGGCACCCCGTTCCAATCCGCCGTGGGAGGGGTTAAAGCACCGGGAATGGAAGACAATGACGACGGCGCCGCCGGCCGGCCCGACAGCCTGCTGCCCTACGATGCCTGGACCGAGGAGGCGCTGCGCCACGTCGTCGTGCGCGCGCTCGCTTATGTCGGCGCACAGGGCATGCCCGGCGAGCACCACTTCTATGTCAGCTTCCGGACCAACCGGCCCGGCGTCACCATCCCCGCCCGGCTGCTGGCGCAGTATCCGCACGAGATGACCATCGTGCTGCAGCACCAGTTCTGGGACCTGCAGGTTGACGAGGGCGAGGGCTGGTTCAGCATCGGCCTGTCGTTCAGCAACATCCCGACGACGCTGGTCGTCCCGTTCGACGCCGTGACGGCGTTCGCCGATCCGCACGTCCAGTTCGGCCTGCGCTTCCGTCCGCCCGGCGACGAGGCCGCGAACGATGAGGCCGAAACCGCGCCGGAGCCGGAACCGGAGGCGCCCGTAGAGGTGCCAGCGGAGGCGCCGCAGGTCGTAAGCCTCGACGCCTTCCGCCGGCGCCCGCCCACCAAGGACTGATCCCCCCGAGGACCCGCTGCCATGAACGCACCCGTGACCCCGGCGCAGGCGCGCCCGGCCAATTTCCTGTATTCGCCGATGTTCCCGCTTGGGCCCAGCCACACGCCGTGGCGCAAGCTGGATATCGCCGGCGTCAGCACCGCCACCTGCGACGGCCAGACCGTGCTGCGTATCAAGCCGGACGTGCTGAGCGAACTGGCGTTCCAGGCGTTCAAGGATGTGTCGCACCTGCTGCGGCCGGGCCACCTGGCGCAGCTCAGGAAAATCCTGGATGACCCCGAGGCGTCGGCCAACGACCGTTTCGTGGCGCTGGACCTGCTGAAGAACGCCAGCATCTCTGCCGGCAGGGTGCTGCCGATGTGCCAGGACACCGGCACTGCGCTGGTGTTCGGCAAGAAGGGTCAGCGGGTCTGGGTCGAGGGCGACGAGGAGGAGGCGCTGTCCTGGGGGATCGCGCGCACCTATACCGAGACCAACCTGCGCTATTCGCAGATGGCGCCGTTGACGATGTATGACGAGGTTAACACCGGCAACAACCTGCCGGTGCAGTTCGACATCATGGCGGCGTCGGGCGAGCATCATGCCGACGAGTTCTTCATGCAGTTCGTCGCCAAGGGCGGTGGGTCGGCCAACAAGAGCTTCCTGTTCCAGGAGACCCGGGCGATCCTGAACCCGGCCAAGCTGGTGGACTACCTGGCGATGCGGATCAAGACGCTGGGCACCTCGGCCTGCCCGCCGTATCATTTAGCGATCGTGATCGGCGGCACCTCGGCGGAGCTGTGCCTGAAGACGGTGAAGCTGGCCTCCACGCGGTATCTCGATGCGCTGCCGACCAGCGGCAGCAAGGCCGGGCATGCGTTCCGCGACCTGGAGCTGGAGCAGACGGTGCTGGAGCTGACTCGGACCATCGGCATCGGCGCGCAGTTCGGCGGCAAGTACTTCTGCCATGACGTGCGGGTGATCCGCCTACCGCGGCACGGCGCCAGCCTGCCGGTGGGGATCGGGGTGTCGTGCAGCGCGGACCGGCAGATACAGGCCAAAATCACGCCGGAGGGCGTGTTCCTGGAGCAGTTGGAGACCGACCCCGCCCGCTTCTTGCCGGAGGCGACGGAGGACAAGCTGGGTGAGGAGGTCGTCCGCGTGGACCTGCACCAGCCGATGGAGGCGATACGCCGGCAGTTGTCGGCCTACCCGGTCAAGACCCGGCTGTCGCTGACTGGCACCATGGTGGTGGCGCGGGACATCGCCCATGCAAAGCTGAAGGAGCGGCTGGACCGCGGCGAGGGGCTGCCGCAGTACTTGAAGGATCATCCGGTGTATTATGCCGGGCCGGCCAAGACGCCGGTGGGATATGCGACTGGCAGCTTTGGGCCGACCACGGCCGGGCGGATGGATAGCTACGTGGCGGAGTTCCAGCGTGCGGGCGGCAGCTTCGTAATGCTCGCCAAGGGCAACCGGTCGCGGGCGGTTCGGGATGCCTGCAAGGCGTATGGCGGATTTTACCTTGGCAGCGTCGGCGGGCCGGCGGCGCGGCTGGCGCAGGACTGCATACGCAAGGTGGAGGTGCTGGAATACGAGGAGCTCGGCATGGAGGCGGTCTGGCGGATCGAGGTGGAGGACTTCCCGGCCTTCATCATAATTGATGACAAGGGCAACGACTTCTACGACGGGTTGGAGTGATGCGGTTCACCGTGGACCGGCTGGACCACCTGGTCATCAACACATCGGATGTGGAGATGGCGGCGTCCTGGTATCAGCGCGTGCTGGGCATGGAGCGGGAGGAGTTCGGGCCGGACAACCGTACCGCGCTGAAGTTCGGCGGCCAGAAGATCAACCTGCGCCCGCGTGACGCGGATAAGCGGACGTGGTTCACCGGCGCCAGCAGCGAGCCGGGAGCTGCGGATTTGTGCTTCGTGACGGCGGTGGGGCCGGAGGACGTGGTGGAGCACCTGCACGACTGCGGCATCGCCATTGAGGCCGGGCCGGTCGCCAAGGAGGGCGCGCTGGGTACGATCCAGTCGGTGTATTGCCGGGACCCCGACGGCAACCTGATCGAGATTTCGTCCTACCTGGACCGGTGATCCGCCTTTCCCGCGACGGGCGGGCCATTGGATGGTCGGCGCTGGCGGCCTTCTTGTTGTGCGTGCCGCTTGCCAACTGGATGGTCCAGCATGCCGGGACCGTCTGCGTGCCGGATGGGCCGTGCCTGGTGCCGGTAGCGCCGGGACTGCTGGCGCCGTCAGGGGTGCTGACGGTCGGGGCGGCGCTGGTGCTGCGGGACGTGGTGCAGCGCTATTTGGGCACGATCTGGGGCGTGGGCGCCATCGTTGCCGGCGCCGTGCTGTCCGTGGCGGTCGCGCCATCGTCCCTAGTGCTGGCGTCGGGGGCGGCGTTCCTGCTGAGCGAGTTGGCAGACTTTGCGGTCTACACGCCCTTGCAGCGGCTCGGGCTGGTGCGGGCGGTGCTGGCCAGCTCGGTGGCGGGGTTGGTGGTGGACAGCCTGGTGTTCCTCCTGCTGGCATTTGGCAGCCTGGAGTTCCTGCCGGGGCAGGTGGTGGGCAAGGCTTGGGCGGTGCTGTTGAGCGTGCTGGCGATCCGGCTGCTGCGGCGGGTGGCGCCGACGACGGCTTAGGTGCGCTAAGGTGGCGTCATGAACGTCACGTTGCGCCCCGCCATGACACGCGAGCAATTCCTGGACTGGTCCGGGCACCAGCATGGAAAGTGGGAATTTGATGGCACGCAGCCCGTTGCGATGCCCGGCGGTTCAAACAATCACAGTATGATTGTCGCACGACTGATCCATGCCCTGCTGAAGCGCCTGGATGGTACGGCGTGGATGGTTCTGGTTGATGCCGGCGTAGCTACGGTTGGCGACAAGGTCCGCTACCCCGATGTCCTGGTCACGCGGACGCCGTCTCCGGGGTCGGCCAAGCTGGTTCCTGGCGTCGTGGTAGTATTCGAGGTTCTCAGCCCCGGTTCCGTGCGGACGGACAGGGTGGATAAGGTGCGGGAATACGCCGCCGTTACGTCCATACGCCGCTACATCATTGCCGAACAGGACGCGCCCGTACTGACGGTCCTGCACCGCGCCGATGGATCGGCCGGCTGGGACACCCTGCCGCTCGGCGGAGGGGAAACCCTGGACCTTCCGGAACTCGGCATCGGCCTAACGGTGGATGAAATCTATGCCGGCCTGACCTTTCCTGGGGATGACGCGCCCGCCGCCTGACATGCGCCTGTCCTCCTTCGACTTCGATCTGCCGCCCGGCAATATCGCCCACGCCCCTGCCCGCCCGCGTGATGCTGCTCGCCTGCTCGTCGTAGGGGACATGCTGCAGGACCGCATCGTCTGCCGGAGCAGGTGGTGGGCAAGGCTTGGGCGGTGTTGCTGAGCGTGCCGCTGATCCGGTTGTTGCGGCGGGTGGCGCCAACGCCTGCCTAAGCGTGCTATGATGTGCGCCATGAACGTCGCGCTACGCCAAGCCGGGATGACCCGTGAACAGTTTTTCGACTGGGCAGACGCTCAAGACGAGCGTTATGAATTCGACGGCGTTGGTCCGGTCCTCATAACTGGCGGCAACAACAATCACAGCGTCATCAACCAGAACCTTTACTTTGCTCTCCGAAGCCGCCTGCAGGGAAGCGGCTGGCTCGTGCTTGGACCAGATGCCGGCCTCAATACGGTTGGGAATGCGGTCCGCTATCCCGACGGCATGGTAACTCGGGCGAAGTACTCGGGGACGGATCGCGTCGTGCCTGGCGTCGTCGTAGTGTTTGAGGTGCTCAGCCCGACTTCGGGCCGGATGGATCGAATCATCAAGTTGCGTGAATATCGGGCAATCTCAACTGTTCTTCGTTACGTGATCCTGGAAAGTGCGAGCGCAGGGGCAACCGCGTTCTCTCGTGAAGATGGTGCGGCAGATTGGACTGCGGTTCCATTATTGGTTGACGACACGCTTGATTTGCCTGAGCTCGGCGTTTCTATCCCGGTTTCCGAGCTTTACATAGATGTTGATCTTCCCGGCAGTGATGGGGATGCGGCAGCGACCGTCTGACACGCATGCGCCTGTCCTCCTTTGATTTCGATCTGCCGCCCGGCAACATCGCCCACGCCCCTGTCCGACCGCGCGACGCCGCCCGGCTGCTCGTTGTTGGCGACATGCTGCAGGACTGTATCGTGCGCGACCTGCCCAGTCTTCTTCGCCCCGGCGACGTGCTGGTGGCGAACGACACCCGGGTGATCCCCGCGCAGTTGGCTGCCCGCCGGGGGGATGCCCGCATCGGCCTGACGCTGGATCAGCCCGGGGCGGATGGCACCTGGCATGCCCTTGCCCGCAATGCTCGGCGGCTGCGGCCGGGGGACCGGCTCGCGTTCGAGGGTGCGGACGACTTGGCGGCGGAGGTGGTCAGGCGCGATCCGGACGGGGGTGTGACGCTGCGCTTCAACCGGGCTGACGACGCCTTTGCCGATGCCCTGCGGCGCGCTGGGGCGCTGGCGCTGCCACCCTACATACACCGCCCGCAAGGGCCGACCGAGCGGGATGCGCAGGATTACCAGACCGTGTTCGCCGACCAGCCCGGCGCCGTTGCCGCCCCGACGGCCGGGCTGCACTTCACCCCTGCCCTGCTGGCGGCTTTGGAAGCTGCTGGCATTGCGCGGGTGCTGGTGACGCTGCATGTCGGCGCCGGCACCTTCCTGCCGGTCCGCACCGACGACGTGTCCGAGCACCGGATGCACCCGGAGCGTGGGACGGTCACGCAGGAGGCTGCCGACCGGATCAACGCTGCCCAGCGAATCGTGGCAGTCGGCACCACCAGCCTGCGTCTGCTGGAGTCCGCCGCCGGGCCGGACGGGATGGTGCAGGCATTCCAGGGTGACACCAGGCTGTTTATCACGCCTGGCTTCCGCTTCCGGGTGGTGGACGCGCTGCTGACCAACTTTCATTTGCCGCGCAGCACCTTGTTCATGCTGGTCTGCGCCTTTGCCGGGCAGGAGCGCATGCAGGCGGCCTATGCCCACGCGATCCTGGAGGGCTACCGCTTTTACTCCTATGGCGATGCGTCCCTGCTGGAACGTGCCCTGCTGGAACGCGCATGAGTTTTGGGCATGTGACGGTCGCGACGGATGGCACCGCCCGCGCTGGGGTGCTGCGGACGGCGCACGGCGTGGTGGAAACCCCGGTGTTTATGCCGGTCGGCACCGCGGGCACGGTAAAGGCCATGACGGCGGACCAGGTGCGCGCGACCGGCGCCGGCATCGTGCTGGGCAACACCTATCACCTGATGCTCCGTCCGGGGGCGGACCGGGTGGAACGCCTGGGCGGGCTGCACCGCTTCATGGACTGGCCCGGCCCGATCCTGACCGATAGCGGCGGCTTCCAGGTCATGTCGCTGTCGGGGCTGCGGAAGATGGATGAGGGCGGCGTCACCTTCCGCAGCCACCTGGACGGCGCGCAGCACCGCCTTACGCCGGAAAGCGCAACCGGCATCCAGTACCAGCTCGACGCCACCATCACGATGGTGCTGGACGAATGCACGCCGTTTCCGGCCACGCACGATCAGGCCCGCGCCAGCATGGAGCTGTCGATGCGCTGGGCGGCACGGTCCCGCGCCGCATTCGTGCCGCGGCCGGGCTATGCCCAGTTCGGCATCGTGCAGGGGAGCGTGTTCCCAGACCTGCGGGCGCGCTCGGTGGAAGCGCTGCTTGCAGTGGGTTTCGAGGGGTATGCCGTAGGCGGGCTGGCGGTCGGCGAGGGCCAGGCGACGATGCTTGGCGTGCTGGACGCCACCGTGCCGCTACTGCCGGCGGACCGGCCGCGCTACCTGATGGGGGTCGGCACGCCGGACGACCTGGTGGCGGCGGTGCAGCGCGGGGTGGACATGTTCGACTGCGTGATGCCGACCCGCGCCGGACGCACCGCACGCGCCTTCACCAGCCGGGGCGTGCTGAACATGCGCAACGCGCGGCATATGGACGATGCCGGGCCGGTTGATCCGGCCTGCGGCTGCACCGCTTGCACCCGGCACAGCCGCGCCTACCTACACCACCTGTTCCGCGCCAAGGAAATCCTTGGCCCGATGCTGCTGACCCAGCACAATGTCACCTACTACCAGTCCCTGATGCGCGGCCTGCGCGCGGCGGTCGTGGCGGGGCGATTTGCCGACCACGCCGCCGGGCTACGCGCCGCCTGGGGCAGCGGAGACCCTTCCGGAGACGTGCGATGAGCGACTACAGCGTCCTGACCCAGCTTGGATCCGTCATCGAGGCGCCGGCCAATCCGGACGAGGCCGTGCTGGAGCGGGTCGGCAACCCGCAGCCCGGCATGGACTACCTGGTGCGCTTCACCTGCCCGGAGTTCACCTCCCTGTGCCCGCTGACGGGACAGCCGGACTTCGCGCACATCGTGCTGGACTATGTGCCCGATGAGTGGATCGTCGAGAGCAAGTCCCTGAAGCTGTTCCTCGCCAGCTTCCGCAACCATGGCGCGTTCCATGAGGCGTGCTCGATGCAGGTGGCGCAGCGCTTGGTGGACCTGCTGACGCCGCGCTGGCTGCGGATCGGCGCCTACTGGTATCCGCGCGGCGGCATTCCGATTGACGTGTTCTGGCAGACTGGGGCGCCGCCCACCGGGGTCTGGGTGCCCGACCAGGGGGTTGCGCCCTACCGCGGGCGCGGTTGATCCGGGATGGCGGCGAACATCGTGCCGCTGGCGAGCGCGATCCACACGCGGCGGGTGCTGAGGTAGTCCGATCCGATGATCATGTCCCCCGCCTGCGACGGCAGGTCCGCGACGTTCAGGACGGGTTCATCAATGGAGTCGTCGCCGATCTGCAAGCTGCGGAAGCGGCGCGGCCGGGTGATGATCCCCGCGGCGTCCAGGCTTTGTGTGACGCTGGACGGGCCGCGGAGCAGATCGGCCGCGGTGAGGCCCGCCGCGGCCGCGGCGGGCAGGCCGACCGTGCTGCGGCTGGCGCCGGTGTCCAGCAGGGCGCGGATCGGCTGCTTGTTCAGCGTGGCGGGGATGAACAGGTGGCCGCTGCGCTCCTGCTCGGTCGGCAGGCGGACGAACGGCACGGTCCAGGGCGGCGGCACCCCGGCGCAGGCGGGGGAACGGGCGCGATACAGCGCCACCTCGCCCTTCGGCGCGTCCAGGTCCAGCTCGAAGCCGGCAAGCACGTTGATGCCCAGCACTCCGTCAATCGGCGGGCGCAGGCCGCGGCCGACGACGGCCCGGACGCCCCGCAGCAGCGCGGTCCCGAATTGGACGTCCGGCAGCACCGCCGGGCTGGCGCTCGCCTGGCCGCCCGCGCCGTTCAGACGGATGGCGAGCCGGTCGTCGAAGCGCACGCCCAGTCGTAGGGCTGCCGCGCGGCTCAGCAGGGTGATGTCCGATCCGATGTCGAGGATCAGGGCGGCGGGACGCTCGTTGATGCCGACGACCGTCACGGGGACGTTGCCGATCAGCCGCACCGGCAGCACCCCTGCAGGCACCAGCGCACATACCTGCCCGGCGCCCCCGGCGCAGGCGGACAGCATCAGCATCAGCAGCAGGGTGGGTGCCTTCATGGCGGCAGGATGATTGACGGCCCGCCCGATGGAAAGCCCGGCCGTGACCTGGCAGGCGCCAAAACATTGATCCGGGCCAAGGCGCTCGGCCTCGGCTTCCATGCCGTCGGCTTCGCCCCGGCCTCGCTGGGGCCGGAGGCGCGCGAGCGCCTGGCGGCCTTCCTCCAGTCCGGGCAACATGGCGACATGGGTTGGCTTGCCGAGCGCACGGACCAGCGGGGCAGCCCGCAGGCGCTGTGGCCGGAGGCGCGCAGCGTGGTTGCGCTGGGCTTATCCTACGCGCCGGACGAGGATGCGCTGGCGGTGCTGGGGCGGCCGGAGCGCGGCAATATATCGGTGTATGCTCGCAACCGGGACTACCACGACGTGGTGAAGGGGATGCTCAAGCACCTCGGCGCCTTCATCGTCAGCCGGTTCGGGCCTGCGGTGAAGGTGTTCGTGGACACCGCCCCGGTGATGGAGAAGCCGGTCGCGCAGCAGGCCGGGCTGGGGTGGCAGGGAAAGCACACCAACCTGGTTTCTCGCGCCCACGGCTCCTGGCTGTTCCTTGGCGAGGTGATGACGACCCTGGAGCTGCCGCCGGACCCGCCGCATCCCGACCGCTGCGGCACCTGCTCGCGATGTTTGCAGGCCTGCCCGACCGCGGCCTTCCCTGCCCCGTATCGCCTGGATGCCACGCGCTGCATCTCCTACTTGACGATCGAGCACCAGGGGCCGATCCCGCACGACCTGCGGCCGTTGATGGGCAACCGCATTTACGGCTGCGACGATTGCCTGGCGGTCTGTCCCTGGAACCGCTTCGCCCAGGCGGCGCACCCCAAGCTGCAGGCGCGCGACGACCTGCGCGCGCCGGCGCTGGCGGAGCTGGCGGCGCTGGACGATGCCGGGTTCCGCGCCCGCTTCGCTGGTGGGCCGGTCAAGCGCATCGGCCGGGACCGCTTCGTGCGCAACGTGCTAATTGCCATCGGCAACTCCGGTGATGCCTCCTTGCTGCCTGCGGCCAGCGCATTGATGCATGATCCCAACCCGGTGGTCGCTGAGGCAGCCAGTTGGGCCGCCGGGCGTTTGCCCGGCAGCAACACCCCGGGGACACTGCATGACACGCACTGAAACAGACAGCCTGGGTACCATAGAGATAGATGCCGGGCGCTACTGGGGGCCGCAGACGGAGCGTGCCCGCCTGCTGTTCAAGATCGGCTCCGAGCGCTTCCCTCCGGTGCTGATCCGCGCTGTCGGGCTGCAGAAGCAGGCGAGCGCCGAGGCCAATGAGGCGCTCGGGGAACTGCCGCCGGACCTGGCCCGGCCGATTGCCGCCGCCGCGTCGGAGATCGCTGCCGGCAAGCGCGACGCCGAGTTCCCGCTGCCGGTCTGGCAGACCGGCAGCGGCACCCAGACCAACATGAATGCCAATGAGGTCATCTCCAACCTTGCGAACGAGGCGCTGGGACAGCCCCGCGGCAGCCGTAAGCCCGTCCATCCCAATGACCACGTGAACCGGGGGCAAAGCAGCAACGACAGCTTCCCGACGATGATGCACGTCGCAGCGGCGGAGGCGGTGCAGCACCGGCTGGTTCCGGCCCTGCAAACCCTCAATGCCAGCCTCGTCCGGCGCGCGGCGGAGTGGGATGGGATCGTCAAGGTCGGACGCACCCATATGATGGACGCGGTGCCGGTCACGCTGGGCCAGGAGGCCGCGGCCTGGGCGCGTCAGGTCGAGCTGGGGCTGGCCCGGCTGGGGGACGCCATGCCCCGGCTGCTGAGCCTGCCGCAGGGTGGCACCGCGGTCGGCACCGGGTTGAACCGCCACAAGGACTTCGACCGCGTGTTCTGCGAGCGGATGGCGGCGCTGACCGGGCTGCCGTTCACGCCGAATCCGAACAAGTTCGAGGGCATGGGCGCGCATGACGCCTTCGTCGAGCTGTCGGGGGTGCTGAACGTACTGGCAGTATCACTGAACAAGCTGGGCAACGACGTGCGGCTGCTCGGCTCCGGCCCGCGGTCCGGCCTGTCGGAGCTGACGGTGCCGGCCGATGGGCTGTCTTCCTCAATCATGCCGGGCAAGACCAACCCGACGCAGAGCGAGGCGCTGACGATGGTGTGCGCCCAGGTGATGGGCAACCATGTCGCCGTCACGATCGGCGCGGCGCAGAGCTTCCTGGAGCTGAACGTCTTCAAGCCGCTTATCATCTACAACGTCCTGCAATCCACGGCGCTGTTGGCGGACGCGGCGGAAAGCTTCGCGCACAACATGGTGGACAAGCTGGAGCCGGCGCGGGAGCGCATCGCCGAGAACCTGGCGAAGTCGCTCATGCTCGTGACGGCGTTGAACCCGCGCATCGGCTACGACAAGGCGGTCCGGATCGGCAAGCTGGCGCTGGCGGAGAACATGACCCTGCGCGACGCGGCGGGGCAGCTTGGCTTCGTGACGCCGGAGGACTTCGACCGCTGGGTGGTGCCGGCGGACATGGTGCGGCCCGGCGCGACGCTTGGGGAGTGACGCGCCGGCGGGCGGCGGCGCATCCCCGATGCGGGATGGCTGGCTTGGCTTGCAGAAACGCAGCTTCAGCCTGTCCGGCCACCGCACCAGCATCGCGCTGGAGCCGGAGTTCTGGACGGTCCTCGCCGCACTGGCGGACAAGGCCAGCGTGCCGCTGTTGGTCCTTGTCGGACGGGTGGACGCCGCGCGCACGCCGGGGCAGCCGCTCGCGTCCGCATTACGGCTGACAGCGCTTTTGGGCGGAAAATAAACGGGATGGTAACCCGCGCCAGGAATGCTGGGCACGGCGGCGCATCCGCGCCGCGTGCCGAAGGAAAATCCTATGAACACGCCCGCGTTGCCTAACCTGGTCAGCCCACTCCAGCTTGCTGACCGCATGATTGAACTCGCGAGATATGCCGACCACGCCGGGTTTGCCGTTGCTGCGGCCACCCTGCTGGACCTGGCCTACAGCGTTCTGGACAGGGACGCGTTGGCGGCGGCCTGAAGGGCGGAGCGCCGCGCAGCCACTCAGGGCCGCGACGCCAGCCAGCGTGATAGCCCCGCCAGTTCCGGCGTGCGCTGGGCTGCGGACGGTCCCGTCAGCAACAGGCCCAGCTCGGGGCCGGGCGCCGGCGGCGGCGGCGAGGGCCGGACCAGCAGCCGCACGTCCGTCAGGCCGAGCAGGTCCAGGCTGCCCGAGATGGCAACCTCGCCTGAGGGCGCCGTCACCAATCCGCTCAACGCGGCGATGCCGCGCTGCAAGTCCAGGCCGAGATCCAGCCGGGAGAATGGGGTGGCACCGCCCAGCAGCGCCGCACGGACAGCGGAGGCCATCGCTGCGGGATCGGTTCCGTCAAGCGCCTTGGCTGCCGCGGGGACGTCCACGCCGGCCACCGTGCCGTCCTCCGCTTGGAGGCGCGCGGTTCCGGTGGCGGTCGCAAGCAGGGCTGCCGGGCTGTATCCGCTGGCATGCAGATCGAGTTGGCCGTCCAGCGTGCCCCCGGTCAGGTCCACAGGCGTGTCCAGCGCCGGGCCAGGCAGGCCGGCGCCCTTCAGGCTGGCCGTAGCCGCCACTTGCGGCGGGTCGGCACTCGTGTCGAGCAGCGCCGTGCCGCTCAGGACGCCGCCTAGAAGGGAGGCGCTGGCGCGCGGCAGGCGCAGCACGCCGTCCCGGAGAAGGACATCCGCCGACAACGTCTGGACCGCCGGCGTCCCGCCGAGCAGCACCTGCCCGGCATCCACGTGCAGCGTCGCCGCCCAGCCGCGCAGCATCCCGACCGGCAGGAGATCGCGTCCACGCGGGTAAGGCAGCGGCAGCGGCAGCACCTCTGCCGCGACCTGCCCGGCGACGCCGCCGCCCTCGAACGTGATCTGCCCCGCTGCTCGCAGGGAGCCTGCAACTAGGTCGAACCGGTTCAGCGCCAACTGCCCCGGCCTGGCCGCGGCCTGGGCCACCAGGGAGAACGACCCGTCGCCGAGCCAGGCGGCGGCGCCTGGCAGGCCCAGGGATGCCAGCAGGCGCGGGGCGCCGGGGTGGTGCAGGGTGACCGGCCCGGTCCAGCGGCGGGCCGCCAGGGCCACGGTCGGCTGCGCCTCCATGCGGAGGCCGCCTCCCTCCGCGGCCAGCCGCGCCGCCAGGGCGTCGGGCGGGCCGGACAGCGTCATGGACAGCGTCGCCGGCCCGCGCAGCAGCGACGCAGGCACGGCGTCCGCGGGCAGGAACGGCCGCAGCAGGCCCAGGTCGGGCAGGCTCAACTCCGCCTCTCCGTCCGACACGCGCCCGCCTTCCCCGACCGTGCCGGACGCCGCGAGCCGGCCGCCCAGCGGCGCCGCCAGCAGCCGGCGCAGGCTGAGGCGCGTCGCGTCGGTTTGCGCATCCAGCGCAACGGTGCCGAGGGACACGCCGCGGAGCGTCGCTTGCCGCATCTGCAGGTGCAGGTCGGCATCAACGGAGCCAGCCCTTGCGAGGGCGCCAGCCATGCCCGCCGGGGTTCGCAATGACGCCAGGTCGGGCAGCCACGGGTCCAGCGCCAGCCGGTCGAAGGACAGGCTGGCGAGCAGCCCCAGCCGCTGTCCCGCCGTCACCGTCAACCCGCCGGTCACGCCGTTACCGTCCAGCGTGCCGGCGAGTTCCGACAGGGACATGCGTCCGGGGCTGGCCGACACCTTGCCCGACAGGTCCGCCGTCCGCAGCGCTCCTGGCGCCACCCTGGCCGGCGCCAGGGCAGGCGGCAGCAGCGGCGCCAGCCAGTCCAGCGTCGCCCGGAGGTCGGGGGCCGCCAGCCGCGCCGTGCCTTCGAACGCCGGCGCCTCGCCCCGCGGCAGGCGTCCGGACAAGGCGAGCGTGGCGTCGCCGGGCAGCATGGCCTGGCCATCGCGCAGGGTCACGCCGTCGCGGTCCAGGTCGAACCCGCCGCGTATCCGGCGCAGGGTGCCGCCGGCCAGGGTCGCAGCCTCGGCGGACAGGTCTATCCCGGTCGGCATGGCGGGCGCGGCGCCGCGGGCCAGCACCGGCAGCCAGGCGTCCAGGTCCAGCCGGCCCGCAGCCAGGGATAGGTCCAGCCTTGCATCGGGCAGCACTCGCAGGGCGACGGCGCCCCGTGCCGGGGAGCCGGCGACCGACAGCGCCAGCTCGTCCGCCACCGCCAGCCCACCCGCCGCGTTCAGCCGGCCCTCGGCCCGCCATGGCACTGGCGGCGCCGGCATCAGTCCGGACAGGTCCGGCCCGCGCCCGGCCACCCGCCCGGACAGCGACCCGTCCCCGGCCAGGACGCCGGAGAAGGTGCCGCCGGTGTCCTGCAGCTTATTCTGGCCGTCCAGGCTGACGTCCAGGCCCGCCGACCCGTCGCGCCCCGGACGCGCCAGGCGCGCCGTGAACCGCCAGGCCCGCGCGCCCAGTGTGCCCACGCCGGAAAAGGACAGCGTTCCGGTGTCCGGGTCCGTTGCCAGTCCGGCGTCTATGCCGGTGAAGGCGACGCCGCCGACCTGGATGCGGCTGTCCTCCACCCGGGCCTGCAATCCCGACAGCCAGGTCGGCGGACGCTGCGCCAGGGCGCCCGGTGCCGGCGGCCAGGGCAGCCGGAGGTCCGCCCCACGCAGCACCAGGTCGCGCGCATCCACCCGGCCCGCCAGCAATGGGCCGAGCGCCACGCGCAGCCGCAGCTCCTTCGCCGTCAGCACCACTCCGTCGCCGCCGTCGTCCACGGCGATGCCGGCCGCCGTGAGCACGGGTTCCGGCAGCAAATGCAAAGTGACGGCGCCGCTGATCCGCACCGGCCGGCCGATGCCCGAGGCGGCCAGGCCGGCAATGCCGTCGCGGTAGCGGCTCCAGTCCAGCAAGCCAGGCACGATCCATATCCCGGCGAGCAGCAGCGTCACCAGCACCGCGGCGCCAGCCAGTACGGCGCGTCCGGTCCGCATCCTCAGATCGGCCCGGGACGCAATGCGGTGGCAATCAACGGCGGGTTTCCAGGATGCACAGGCGCAAGTAGCGCGACCTGGCGTGTCCGGCGCAAGGGCTGCATGGCCTTTCGTCTCCGGCGTGTTACCTTGCTGCCATGAGCTATTGGGGACGGGTGCTGGGCGGGATCGCCGGGTTTGCGGTTGGCGGGCCGTTCGGCGCGGTGCTGGGCGCGACGCTCGGCCGCGCCGCCGAGGAGGGGCTGCCGCGGATCAGCCTGGGTGACGGTGCCGCGACTCAGGCGCGGCTGGCGGCGGCGGTCGGCGGGCGGGAGCACCTGTTCTCCATGTCCGTCGTGATGCTGACCGCCAAGCTGGCCAAGTGCGACGGCCCGGTGGTTCGGTCGGAGATAGACGCCTTCAAGCGGCAGTTCCGCATTCCTCCGGAGCAGGTGCGGGAGGTTGGCCGCTTGTTCGACCAGGCTCGGGACAGCGGGGACGCCTGGCAGCCGTATGCCAAGGTGCTTGGCGAACGCTTTGCCGACGACCGCGCGAGGCTGGAGGGGCTGCTCGCCGCCCTGTTCGCCGTTGCCCGCGCCGATAAGCCGCTCACGCACCCGGAGCACGACATGCTGCGCGAGGTCCATGCGGCGTTCGGCCTCGACGCCCTGGCCTGGGACCAGGCCCGCGGCGCCGCAGCCCGGGTCGCGCCGGGGGAGGACGATCCTTATTCGGTGCTCGGCATGACGGCGGCGGCCACGGACGACGAATTGCGGCGGGGCTGGCTGCGCCTAATGCGGGATCACCATCCCGACAGCCTGGCGGCACGCGGCGCTGCTCCGGAGCAGGTTGCCGCGGCTGGCAGTAAGGTCGCGCGCATCAACGCCGCCTGGGACCGCATCAAGCGGGACCGCCGGCTGTGATGCATCGGCTGTGAAGCCTGGGCCCGCGATCCGCGACCTGCCCAGCCCCAACCAGGACAGCCGGCCGGCAGGCGCCCCGGTGGACATGCTGATCCTGCACTACACCGGGATGCCCACGGCCGCTGCCGCGCTGGACCGGCTGCGCGACCCGGCTGCCGCCGTGTCGTCCCACTACGTCGTGGAGGAGGACGGGCAGGTGTGGCGGCTGGTGCCGGAGGACCGCCGCGCGTTCCATGCCGGGGTCTCGTTCTGGCGCGGCCATGCGGCGCTAAACGGTCGCTGCGTCGGGATCGAGATCGTCAATCCCGGGCATGAGTGGGGCTACCGTCCCTTTCCCGCCCTGCAAATGGCGGCGGTGTGCGACCTGTGCCTCGGCATCCTGTCCCGCCATCCTATCCCTGCGCGCAACGTCGTCGGCCACAGCGACGTGGCGCCTGACCGCAAGCAGGATCCGGGTGAGCTGTTCGATTGGCAGGGCCTGGCCCGGAACGGCGTCGGGCTGTGGCCCGGACCGGACGGGGCGCCAGTTGCGGATGCCCGAGCGGCGCTGGAGGCGATCGGCTACAAGGTCCCGGACCTCGCCACGACCCTGCGGGCGTTCCAGCTTCATTGGCTGCCGGAGCATCTGACGGGGGACGCGGACGCGGTCACGATGGCTCGGCTTGGCGCTGTGCTGGCTGCCGTGACCGCTTGACGGGGCCGGGCCGCACGCGCAAACCCCGGCGGGCCAGACGGCCGGACGGCCGCTGCCTCTGACGCGGCGCGCAAGCGTCCTGGCTGGGGTGGAGGAAAGTCCGGGCTCCACGGGAACACGGTGCCGGTTAACGG
>JAABUK010004065.1_pt1 | contig 24145 bp, 19 predicted proteins | sample 5559141 | NCBI WGS metagenome assembly JAABUK01 (sample SAMN10711869, study PRJNA513367) | rock metagenome | isolation source: Antarctica rocks | place: Antarctica: Victoria Land, Pudding Butte nord | collected 2016-01-03
TTGTTGATGAAAGGCCATGTCTACAGTCATATACCTTCTCGGAAGGATCTGTAAACATACTGGGACTACCAGGAGGCACTCCCAATGCTCTCTCAATGTTAAGTATATCCAGCGCTGCTTCATACAACCTGACAGCGCAAGGAGCAGTCTGTGGCTTATGCGTTGCATACTCCGATCGCTCGCTCTTCAAGTCGTTCTGTTTAGTGGCAACATTCTCCAACGCAACACCCACATCAATTGGTGACATCACGGTCACTCCAGCCGAATCTGCGCCGGTCTCCGACACACGATGGTGGCTGCTTGTCAGTACTCGGCAATGTAGCTTTCCATCTGGGATTGTCCGAATCCCGGGGCTTTGCGATTCCCGGTCCATCTGCTCCCTGGCCGGTAACGCCATTTGCCGTGCGTGGGATTTGCTACTAATGGCCGTTCAAAAGTTGTCTGTCCTCGAAAATGCAACCTGTCCGGTGGAACCAACAGCTGCACCGTGCGTTGCATGGCCTTAAAGGCAGAAAAAACGCATCAAAACTCAATGTGATACCCTGAATGCACGAATATGCAGGCACGCTCATGTGTATGTACAACGTGTGCACATTGCAATGTTGCTCAGACTACATAGAACCGAAAACAAGTACAGCTCTAACTCAAAGTGTTCAATGCAGATCTGCAGTAGCAACACTGCATATCTCCGAGGTCACGGAACCATCAGCCTCAGTTGCTTTGTCTCCATCCTCTTCCGCAGACACTACCATGGCTGAGGCACCGCCACAAGCTGGATCACTATCGCTGTCGTCACAGGTGCTGCTGGAGTCAGTGAGCATATCTGCAACAGACCATGCCTCCAGCATGCTGATGACCTTTTCGAAATCCTCAGAGCTCTGATAGCATGATGTACGTGCTACCTGCACAGCTGTCTGGCCATCATCAGTCTCCAAATCAGCCTCTGCACCATGTTCCAGCAACCACTCCACAAAATCAACATTGACTAGCGCCACTGCTTTGATCAGGGCTGTCTCGCCATCACCATCAGCTGTGTTCAGGTCTGCACCAGCACTCAGCAGGGCTTGCAGGACATCCTCATCGTATGTGTCTGCCAAAGCCATTGCCATCAAAGCTGTGGTGCCCTCCTCATCGCAGTGGTTTGGATCAGCTCCAGCATGGAGCAGCATCTCAACACACTCCACACAGCCATGTTCAGCAGCTGCCATCAGCGGCGTGCGGTCCTCTGAGTCTGTGCTGTCAACATCAGCACCAGCTGCCAGCAAACCTGTCACTGCTTCCCAACAGCCCTCTTCAGCTGCTGCTATCAAGGGAGTCTGACCCTCTGCTTCTGCTAGGTTGGGATCTGCTCGACCTTTCAGCAGCTCAAGGACAATGTCAGACTGATCTGCATGAGAGCAAGCTGCCACCAAGGGTGTCATGCCATCATCATCTGCTTCATCAGGCCAAGCACCAGCCTGGAGGAGAGCCTGCACATGACCAGAAGTCTGCCTGAGGCATTGACACCTTGAGGCGGAGAACCAGCATCCAGAAATATGGCTGATATACATCACAGCAAGCTCATGTGAATACATGCGTAGATCAGATGCATTCTCGCTGTCAACAAAACAGCTTTGGTGCCTCAGACCGGCATACCTTGCATCAGCATTATTCACCAAATCAACAAGCAGACACATGTGACACACAAGCCAACACAACAGAGTTCTATGCATGTACCCCTTCTTGCCTTGTCCCCACTTGGACATCAAACAAGTGAAACTAAGGTGTGCAATTGCTCGGTGCAGCAGCAAGGCTTGAATGCAAACCTGAACAGTTGCTAGATTGGAATCACAAATACTGGCTGATGAGGACGCCTCATCCTGAGCAGAACTGCTGGCAGAAGGATCTGTGTCTGTGGAGACTCTTCTTGCCACTGCTCCATCAATGCACGCCAGCAAAGGAGTGACGCCATACATGTCAGCCATGTTCACAATGGCACCGTGCTGCACCAAGTCTTGCATCAACATTATGCACACTGTAGCCATGCCAGGATGCAAATGCGCACCTGTTTTGTTTTGTTTTTACTGCAAAGTGAAGCATCTAGGCATTGGCGCAGGCAGATCACATACACGACAGACACATGAACATGTGAGATGTGCAAGTCTGCATCAGCAAGCAATATGTGTTGAGCTCTTCCAGGGCCTAATAATGATCCAAGGCTGCCACAGAAGTATTAAATTCAGCCTTATCAAAGTCATCAGATGCAGGAAGACTCTTGATGTGCTGACCTGAGTGATATCGGTCCAGCTTGCAATGGCAGCATGCCACAGAGCAGTACGGCCGTCCTGATCAACTTCGTTGACAAGGCTTCCCTGATCCAACAAGAAATGAACAAGCTCCACTTCACCTTTCGCCGCTGTCAGGCCCAAGGGCGTGTTGCTGTACTTGTCCTTTGCATTCACACTGCATTGCCAAGAAACGTGTCACTTGCAGGCAGACAGCCTTACAACATACTGAAGGCACTGAACACCCGGCGATGTCGCTAGCTTGTTTGAGTGCGAAATGCTGTAAGACAGAAACAACAATGCACATAAGCCATTGAGGAAATGCGTACTTGGCGCCTGCATGAACTAGCTGCTTGAAGACCAGCACGTTCAGGTGATCGGATTTTGCAAGTAAGTGAAGGGCTGTCTCTCCCTCTCCTGACACAGGCTGTTTGTTGATCATTGCTGCAACGTTTGTGCCCACGGAGTCATAGGTGCAAGCACCCAACAACAGTGGTGTTCTGGCTTGATTATCTTGCAACTGATCAATGGTACTTGTTGTGCCGACACCACCGCCATCGTGCTTGTTGCATGCCAGCAAATGGTAGGAAGTTTGACCAGAGTAGTCAGGGACTGCCAGCCACTGCGGGCTGATACTGCCAATCTCTTCATACTCCTCTGAAGCAATGATGTGGCACATTGTCTGCCCATCAAAGTTGCGATGGTCTTGACAGCGCTCAATGACACCCTCGCTGGGCAAGTCATCCAAAGTGAAGAACTCTGGCCTTTCCCCATTCATATTGATGGCATCAGCTTTGGCTCCCTTGCTCTTCAACAGTTGAATGATGGATTGTTGGCTATCCCAGTCCTTCAGCTCCATAGCATAGTGCAAGGGCGTGTTGCCAACCGTATCCCTACCAAAAAAATGTATACATGTTGTGTTTGGCATACTCAAGCCCTGCCATTGCGCAGACACAAAAGCTCTTCTGATGAAACCAACGGAACAGAGACTTACCGCACATTGACATCAGCTTGTCGTGACAGCAACAGCTCCACAACTGCATCATTCTCCACCTCTGGGTTGTCCACAGCATACAACAAAGCTGTCCTATCATCCTCGTCTGTGGTGTTGACATCTGTGATCTTGTCAGCAATCAGCTTGAGGGTGGCCATGTTAACGTTGGAGGATTGAACTGCCAAATGCAGAGCATTGACACCCTCCACATCTTGTATATTTGGGTCGGCCCCTGACTGTAACAAGATGCTGACATGAGCATGCAAAGCCTCCTCCCATTCAGGATCACGACGCAGACAATGGTGCAAAGCTGTCTGCCCACTGATGTCTTGTGCATTGACATTGCATCCAGTGGTGATCAGCCGGCTGATTGAATTTGACCTTGAATTGGCAGCTGCCTTCATGAGAACAGTCTCATGCGAGTCATCAGTGGCATGCAGGTTGGCACCAGCTGTGCAAAGAAGCTGCGCCATGCCCTCATCATCTTCTAACATAACTGCCAGCATCAGTGGTGTCATGCCATCATCACTTGATGCATCTAACTGAGCACCATGACCAATCAGAAGAGCAGCTGCATCCGTGTTGGACTCCTGTGTGACTATGCACAACGCTGTCTCGCCATCTGCTGATGCAATTTCCATGTTGGCACCGCGCTGTAGAAGGAATCTGAGTATTTTCAGGTCACCAGAGCTGGCAGCTGTGATGAGAGGAGTGTCACCATCTGTGTCAGCTTGGTCCACGCTGATCCTGCAGGTACACAACATGGTGCAATTGCTCTGCGTCGAGGCATGTGTCCAAGGCCAGCCAAAAGCAGAACAGAAGCAGCAGCTGCAGCTTACCCAGCATCAATCAACAGATCTGCTTGCATCCACAACTCCTGCTCCAACACTGTTTGCAGGCAGCTGCCGCATTCTGGGACATGGCTAGTGCTGAGTCTATGAACCTGCCCTGCGGTTACCAGTTTCTGCAGCACCTCTACGCTGCTGTGTACAAGTGCAACTGTGACGGCCAAGCTCCAAGCAAAGACACTGCTGCTGGAAGAGACAATGGTGCCTAGGTCTGGCTGAGCTTGCAAAACTGCAAAGGCAGGAGTGAAGTGCTGGGCATCCGGGGACTTTGTCCCAGCCTCCAGCAGAAGGGCAATCAGCTGTTTGTCACAGCAGCAGATGAACGCGAGCATCATGTTCTTTCTGTCAAGAGCGACGCCGTGCTGCAACAGCAATCGGGCAGCTGGCAACTTGTCTGCGTAGCAGGCCTCCTTCAGCAGGTGTTGCCCCGACTTGCGCAACAAGGCAGCTGCCTCGTCGCCAACAAGAAGTTTCTCCACATCATCAGCTGTCCCACAGCTGACAGCTAGTGACAGTTCTTCAAGTTTGAGACCGTGCGTTGAGAGGTCAGCGGTTTGAATTCGTATATGTGCGCGTGGGATGCTGGACTGACCACTGGCACTATGGACAGGAGCCAAGGTGGCGCAGGCGCCCTGCCTTTGTGTGTCTGTCATTGCAGAAAGGATCGCACGCGGCTGCAACGCTAGTGCTCATGAGTGCTCCTAGGTCAGGTCGCCTCGGGACGTTACGTAACGCCCGCAATCACTGTCACTGCATGCGTGCTGAGCACCCTGCTTTGATCAGACTCAACTCGCTGAACGCAACACAACGCGCAGCCGGTTGACATACTCAAATATGGTTTTATATGAGTCAAAATGCCGCTGAAAACCAACCAGTCAGACCACTTTTGGTTGACATGGCATGCACGTCAAAAATGTTGCTGTTGTTGATACACCATACACTTGCAGGCGGCATTTGGTATACCCCTGCAACAAGAGGTAGATGCAGGAGCATTAGGAGCAGGTAGGTTCGGTGCTGGATACTGCTGGGCCACATTGATGTTCTGGTCTCAAAATCACTCATCTTCAGAATTCCTGGCGCGTAAGGCAAGGCTAGATGTACAAAGCACAGTCGCTGAGACGCTAGTCATGTTTTGGTCTATGCCTTCAATCTCAACACACCAGCACAGTCATTGTCAAAGATCTGCTTACATAATTGGCAGTACTTCAGAACTGTGCTGTGCAAAGCTAAATGCCATGTCAATTGCGTTGTGACCAGCAGGTCAGCATGCGCCCTTGCAACAGAAAGCATAGTTTTGGAAAATGCTTGTGCTGCAAATTAAATTCTGCTGACTGAAGCAGCAAGTTCAGTTGAGAAAGCATGTATATACGTATAAGCAGAAGGCCAGTTTCAGGGCTGTGTAACCAGCGGACTTGTACATCAGCTCTGCTGCCTTGCTCAAAATGTCATTTCCCACCAAATTCACAGGCAGAAAGCAGCCCCTATCTGCCCAAGGTGGATCAAGCAAGCGCTTGCTGTTTGAACCAGCTGTTCCCTCACAGAGGTCTTTGACTATGACTCCTGTTTGTGCGTCACTCTGAAAGGCCAGTGCATCAGTGTGTTCTCAGCTACAAAATTGCAGGATGGAATAAGCAGACTTGAATGACAGCTGTAGAGGGGGGGAATCAACTTCTGATCCAAGTGTGCATAGCAGCTGTGATGCACAAGATTGACTTTTGATATGCAAGACAAAGCCAGTTTAAAACAACGGCCAGGAAGCTGGCTGGGAATGTGAGTGAGCAGGTGACCATGCAGACAGTGCCTGAGCAGGTGCCTGAGCAGTTGCCTGAGCAGATGACCAGAAAGGCGTCTGAGAGTGCTGCTGCTGCTGCTGAAGCTGTACCTGGGAGAGTGACTGTTGCTGCAGCTGTGATGGTAATCCAGCCTGTGACTGTGACAGAGGCTGGTGCTGACGTCGAGAAGGTGACTGAGGCTAGGCTTGTGTTGGTGAGTGCCGCTGTGAATGCATCTGAAGCTGGTGTTGTGGTTCTAACAGTGACTGATGATGTACATGCGATGGTGGTGACAATGACTGCGACAGATGCACAGCAGGCTGAGATAGGGGGGGTGACAGGCTTGGACTGTGCCAGCAAGGGGGGTCAGACTGGGGTAGCTGCTTGGGAGGTGTATGCATCTGTAGTGATGACAGCTGCAGCAGCAGACTAGACCCTAGATCAGACCCTAACAGGGACCCATACATGGGTCTAGAGCCCGACCTCAAAACTGACCCTGATACTGACCCTGATCAGGCCAAGGATGCAGACCCTGGGGTGGTATTTGCTTTTGTGTGTGGCAGCTGAGAGCTGTTCTGTGACAGGCTTGCTCTGGAGATGTTGAGTGATTTGACTGTGACTGAGGATCTGTCTGACTGTGTGACTGAAGCTGTGCAGCCAGCAAGGTCGCAGTGAGCCTCAATGTTGATGGGCAGCATGCATTCATGCAACAGCTGGAGTGCTGCAGTGCAACAAATGTTCATCAACACAGCATAGTCTGTTGCACCCTGCAGCTTCTTGACAATCCTGCATTTCACGTGCCAGGAGATTTATGAAAGCACTGACATGCGTTGCTTGCAGGTCACGGCAGCCCAGCAGGACCCAACAGTTGCACTTTGGAGTTGGGGCGAGCGTATGTTGTCCTAAATGCTTGCAAGAGACGGACCACCTTTGCCATGAACAGTACCCATAGCCTAGTAGGCTGTGCAAGTCACAAGTAAACCACACGATCATGACTGTTGTCCAAACAGCACAATTATCACTTGCAAGCTGGTGATGGTGCCGGTGGAACAGATCATATGACTGGGGCATGCAAGTGCTCCCTTAGGTGATCTGTATGCGTGGTACTAGTCACAAAGAGCAAAAGCAGGCATTGCTGACGGTTTGTTTTACAATGCCATCAGCTAGCGCTAGCAAAAACAGATGAAGAGCAGTGCGTTCAGTAACAAACATAAAGCAGGCCTGACTACAGTGGAATGTCCAATATTAGCATGTGTGAAGCAGTAACAGTGGACAGAACAAACTCAGGACCAATGTGGCCCAGAGCAATGTTACAGTAAAAATAAAGAATCCAAAAGAAGCATCAGCAAGGCTTGCAAAGTTATTCATGGGTAAAGGTTTGCAGCTAGGCCCCAATAAAAATGTAAAAAAGCAGCTACTTGTGTACAGTATCATTGGCTGGCATATCCAAGACCATTTCACTATTGCCTGCAGGCATCTCAGCAGCACTGTCCAGTACTGAAGCCTCGGTGTCAATGCCTCGTTGGCTGTGGTTATTGCCTGTGTACTTGCTATTACCTCCATCTTTTCCTTGTTCATTGCCTCCGTCTTCGCCTGTCTCATCGCCCTCATCATTGCCCTCATCACTGCCTTTATCTTTGCCTTTGTCTCTGCCTTTCCCTTTCCCTTTGCCTTTATCTTTGCCTTTGGTTGCCTTGGGCCAGTTCTGTCCCATGCGGGCCATCATGGCAGGATACACCATAATGATTAGTACCAGGTACTCAGGCAATGTATCCAGCAAGTAAAACTTTACATCGTCAACCCAAAAATCCTCGTATGGGATGTAAATAGCCACCACGCCAGTTGCACCTCGAATGGCCAAAAGGCAGGCACAAACAACAAATAGCACCACCTGAATGCAATGCAAGCAAAAATTTACTGTACCCGCAGCCAGTCAGCAGTGTTAGCACATGATGTAATGGCAGGAGGGTGGCCCAGTGACCCAGTGGGTGGGAGCCTGGATGAGTGAGTGAGAGAGCGAGCGAGCAGGTGTGTGAATGCGTGAGCCATGAAGCAATCCGACTCTAATGTGGTATTGCTGAGCTATAGGGACTCATTCCTGATAGGGAACTCACTGCCCAGACACCAGTTCAGCGACAACATGATTTCAATGCTACATCGTCTTGTTACTCTCAGTTTGCAAGCATGACTGTGACCACCTTGTCAGCTTGTAGGCAGCTGGCTGGCTGCACAAGTGTGTTTTGCTACAACTGGGCTGCCCATGCATTACTGAGCTGAATGGGGGCAGACCAAGTAAGACTTGCTGGTCACTGCAGATATCAGACATTTTGCATCCCTCATGATTGTGACAACGGCCACCGTGCCAGCGTGCTCAAGAACTGAATGTGTGACAGCACTGTACAGTATGGTATATTACATACCATGTTGTGTGACAGCACTATACAGTATGGTGTACTATATACCATATATGTATGTACATCACAAGCTCGCTTGCAAACATGTTTCACAACAAGGTGTGCTGGACAGCTTACCAGTTTTGGTTGTCGTGCAGGATGGTCCTCTGTTGCAGCCACATACCCTGATTTGCTTCTTTGTGTTATGAGCACACTGATGCTGATCCTGATGCTGAGTGTCAGCAGACCAAAAACAGCAGACGCCAAGCCCTGCACCAAGGGCATATCAAACTTGTCTTAGTTTGCAGTCTGTGTATCAGCACGCTTAGTGTATAAAGGCTTTAGGGTTTAGGCCCTACTAGGCTAAACAGGCTGTTAACAGGGTTCATCTACTTCATCACCAAATAAGGAATGAGAGTCAGGAATGCTCACTCTAGCTTTAGCCAGGCAACTGCAGCTTCATGCATGCAAGGGCATGCCAGGCTCAAAGCTGCAGCCTGTTTCCACTACGCGAAGGAAGTACCAACAAGCAATTGGTATATAAGCAGACATTAAATCCTGTGAATGTCTTGAAACACTGAATCAAGTGCTGCTTGTGCTGCCAGGGCTGTTGTGCTGAGTTTTTAAGGAACATGGTTTCCTGCCAAATAAGTTGCATGCAAGTTGATGTGAATATTTCTTGCAATTGCATTAGAAATTAACGTTTAAAATTGGCACACCAGAAACTTACATAGCTTGCAGCTGTCCTCAGGCGTTCGCCATATGAAGCAACGTAATCTTCGTATGCGCCGAACTCAAGCCCAGCAGCCACAACACCACATGTTGGCCCAAATGTCACGACTGACAAGACCAGCAGGTATGCCCATGCTGTGTAGAAGCGCCTCTCCCATTTCCCAAAATACAGGTGCCCAACTTTGTTCAGCCTGCAAGGGCATGGCACTTGACCGGCTGACATTTGTGGTGCAGTCGTATGTGCATGATGAACACCTGTGATGGCCTCTGGATCTGCACGCATACAGATGTGGATGCATACGCATGCAGTGGATGCATCGCTTCTCAATAGCGTCAGAAGAGGAGGTGGTCAACAGCCACTTGATGTTTTTGAGCCGTGTATACTAGTCAGTGTCAAGGTTTGATGATAGTGTCAATCGTTGCACCAGCATGCTTGTGATAGAAGAGCTGAATGACAGGGTCTGAAGAGTGTCATTGCGTACCATGTGCCAAGCACAAGGCTGAGAGTAGCTACATTTGCTCCAAAGCCAGCGTTGTTGAAGGCCAGCCAGACACCTTCAAGAGTAGGCCGGTAGTGAGCTGTGTATGCAGCTCTCACCCCAAACGCCACAGTCCTGACTACGGCACATACCAATCTCTCAGTAACAGACATGGTGGCAAAAAGTTGCAAGTTCCGGAATTCAGAATCCAGTTGGGTGCATGCACAGCTGGAAGTTGAGCTCCTGCACTTAAACGATCAACTGTACAGGGCTAGAGGTGACTTACAAGCTGTTGCGGCGCAAAGCACCTCGTACATAAGGTACTTGGTATAAAACGAATTCGTCGCTGCGCCAACTAAAAATAGGAAGAATATGACGCATGCCACGATCGCAGCAGCTGTCGACGTGCCATACGAGGTGAATGCCGACTGTTCCGCCAAAGCATGGGACCAAGGTTTCTCGTGTTGCGGGAGTAGTGCTGTCAGATGACGCATTTAAAGTGTTGCGGACTCCAGAACGAGCTGCGAAATTGTACGTGCACAACACAACGCTAATTAGTTATAACTAGCCACTGCTCCCTAGATTCGCAGTGATCTGCGCAAGTAGTTCATTTTCCTATCTAGCTTAAGTGCTTTTGCCGCTCGGAAGACAGCAACAGGAATGCCGATCCGAAGCAAGACGTTGATCCGAAGCAAGACGACTTGTCGACAACACTAATACATAGCGGTCAACCCAGCATGTACACGTGAAACGAAGTGTCTGCCATGAACAGTGGCATTCTAAAGAGAGACTGTAATATCACGCCGTGCCCACTGCGAGTCGTCCTTGCCCAGCTTCGGGTGGACGCTGCAGTCCGGCAACTATAAAATATATTTTGAACGAGCTCGGAAGGGCGATTGCCTCCACGTGCTTGACAATATTCCCAGTATGACACCGGCAGGGCTCCACGGTGTCATATTGTCCAGCACGTGGACATTGTAATCGTCACTGCTCCGAAGCCATTGCGCGGGAACAATGCGCTGTGGCCTGCGCTATGGCATCATTATCTTGCTTCTGTTATCACACGATGCCGATACACGATGTTGATCATGATGATTGCTCTGCTTTTCATGTGCAGATGTGGCCTTTGGGTTAGGGATTTGCTTTTGTTCAGGCCTTTGTTTAGCCTAAACAGCTCAGGCATATGGTGTTGACAGGGCATCTCTAGAGCTATCTGGAGGTCGCTGACATTTTGACACAAATGAATGACGTTTGGCGGGGTTGCTGAGGCTCTGCCACGAGCGATCAGACTTGTTGGCTGGCCAAAGCTTGTATTCTTCTTCTTCTTCAGGGGCCCAGCAGGCAGACATATATGGTGTATATAGGGTTTGACCTAACAGAAGGTCTTCTGGTCTGCTGGTTTGCCAGCAAAGCAGCTGTTGCTGGCAAAAGAACGCTAACAGTATTGTCGTTCAGCAAGCTGCCATGCAACAGTCTTTCACAGTCTGCTGACGCAACTGCACAACTTAGCTGCTCCACAACACTGCCCACTTGCATATGAAACCCTTACATGCCTACTGACACATCTTGCATAGACACTCTATAATACGCATGCGCCAGTTGACTGAGCTTTGCTGAAGAGTGCAGTGTCTGGAATTCGTCAATGGACTCATACCACTAAGAAACAAGCTTGTAAAATTCCAAAACACATGCATGCACACACATTCAACAATGCACAAGTCTGGTCTGTGCATTCCTGAGCTATGTGACTTGTTACATATCAAAGTGACATGCATGCTCTGCTGACAGACACAGTATGAATCATGATCAGCAGTTGCAATATACCACACACATCGCTGAAACTGTATCAAACCTCACCAACTCCCGCCTGCTGAATCAAATACAATGAAATGGTACACAGTGACTGCTGCCCACAGACTGTGCCTGATTTCTTACAAACTGCGCTGGTTGATACTGCAGTGCCTACATGCCAATCTGCTTCCTCTCCAGCCTGCAAAATGTCATATTCAATGCAAGCAATGTGCATGCAGTCATGCATCTGTCTGAAATCTGGCTTGTTGTTTAGTCTGGAGTCGGCAATTGTTGAGTCGTTATCAACAAAGCAGGATTGTAGCAATGAGAGCATCAAAGATGCATGTCAAATTGCATGCAACACAGGGTAGATGAGTAAACACAAGCGTGCAGATGGGTATGCACAAGATTACACACCACAGCCTCCACTTGGCTGCACTGAAACAGCTTGCACTGCATGCAGTTTGTACCAAACATTCTGCAGGTGCAAGGCAAAGTGCTCACTCTAAGTTGGACTCTGGCACTTCTCCATCCCAGAAGTCAGAGATGTCATGGTAGGGCTTCTCTGGGGAGAAGTCCCAGATGCGCCCATCCAGCATGCGCATCTGGTGCTTCAAGGTGCTCAATTTCTGCATCATGAAGGCACAGATTATGTGATCATCCACTAATTTTGACATTCATGAAGTGCTGCATCAAGGTACTCAGTTTTGACCGTTCTTGCAAATTCCTATCGATTTTGTATTGATCTACATGACTCTACGCTCAGACATGATTGGCTGTTGACGGATGTTTGATCAGCCATGCATGAACAGGATAGACACATTTGTTGCCCATAGAAGCATGACAGGTAGAGCACTAACAAAAAGGCAGCAACACCACCAAGAGCTAGAAGGCAGACGCAGATGCAAGGCTTACAGGGTGTGGCTTGCCAACAAGTGCATGTCCTGCTGCTACTGTGTTGCAAAGGGCCACATTAGCCACAGGTCCTGGAGATGTTTTCACTTACACCATGTCCGACACTATATAAGTCACCATGTCTTACACCATGTTGAAAATCTCCATGCTGCCAAGAACAGTTATTAACATGAAAGGAGGCCCCGGGCTGCCGCCTTAGGAGGCTCCCGTTATGATCGCTGAACAGCGTAAACTTTTCTTGTCATGCAAGGAGGCATACCTCAAAGTCCTCAGAGCTGAGCTGCCAGTCAAAGACATCTGCATTGCCGACCACGTGATCCTCACTGGTGGCTTTGGGGATGACGCTGGTGCCGTGCTGCAGTCCCCACTTGATGCAAATCTGCAGCATGATCACTACTTATAATCTGAGTATCTGGGCAACAGTCACTCAGCCCCAATCAGACGAAAAGAACAAAAAAAGCCGAGGTGTGCAGATCTGCAGCATAATCACTACCCATATTCTTTCTGAGTGTATAGCTCAGCATCTCAGGACCTCATCATCTGAGTATGTAAGCAGCAGTCACTCGTCCTCACCAGGGCAAACTGAATAAAAACAGCAGATGCATGCAGACCTGCGAGAGATCTTGGGCACTGATCAGCAATCTGATTGCAGATGGCGTGGCATGACTTTGCTCTTTGCATTTACTGCTTACATACACAGCAGAGATGTGTAACCAAAGGTATGGCACTATGCTTAGGATGTTTACACAGCAATGCTGTGTCAGCAACAATGGCAGTGTCAGTGAGTTGCACCTGTCCAACATTCTTCTTGTACTTCTCAGCCAGCTCCTTGACGACGGGGTCATTCATGACCAGAGGAGGTTGGTAGTCCTTGAACATGGCTGAGCTGGGTGGGGTTCCCATGGGCGAGTAGGCTGTCACATGGATGTTCTGCAATTGCACAAAATCGAGCAGATCAATGAACGGGAGCATTGCAATAGGCTGTGTAAGGAGGATGATCACTGATTCAACTGGCATGTAGATGTGGGATGCCACCAAACCAATTGCTGAATGCAAACGGCGCAGCTGAGATGCGACTTGGTGTGCTGCAACTCGCTGCAATGTTCAACATCAGCATTCACTGTTGTAGCAAGGTGTAGCACTTTGACAGACTATTACAGCGAAGATGCAGTCACCTGCATTCATAAGCTAGCACATGGGCGGAACATATCTGTATCACAAATATACATTACAATGCATGTGATTGGCGTAGACATCACATCCCATTCACTGCGATACATTAAGATGGTGACAGAGTTGGAGTTGCAAGGAGTGTACAGTGCCCACATCATACCTTTGCTTTGCAGTGGTCAACAAGCTTCTGGTTCCTGAAATAGGGGTGGACCTCCACTTGCACAGCCACAGGCTTGATGCGGGCATAGCCTAGAAGAGTGTCAATTTTCTTGCAGCTGAAGTTGGAGATGCCAATGGATTTGACGAGACCATCATCCACAAGCTTCTCCATCTCTTGCCATGTGTCCTGCACTTGCAACTTTTTCTCTGAGTAAAAATAGTATCTATTTTTAGATACGTCAAGGTCCTGCTGCCCTCAGATGTGGACACAATGCAAAGCAGGAAGTTAGCTGACTGCTTGTTCAACTGCTTTGCTCAGGCTCTTGACTTCCGACCTTGCCTTCTGTTGCGCGTGTATTTAAACTGACACGTAAGCACACAAAAGATGCTTTGCAGATGAACAGCTGTGCATTATTTTGTGTCTGCATGACACTGCGAGATGCAGATACGGTAAGCGTTGACGTCTTGTGTGGCAGCATAGTCACCAAATGTGAGGTAAAAAGGAGTCGTTCTGCACTGATGTCAGGTGCAATACGTGTCTGCTGTTGTCTGGAACTGTGTTGTTACTAGGTTGTGCATGCAATGATATCTGCTGGTACATAGAAGCACAGCAGCACAAGCTGGTGCAAGCCGCACAGCGTAAGTTTGTTGTCAGAAAGCAAAGAAGGGAGCATCAACAGGGCCTGCACAATCAGCGCCATTCCATTTAGAATGACTGTGCTTGAGACAAATAGGTCCTGCGTGAACTCACCTTGAGAGGTGGCTCGACTGTCTTGCCCTTGTTGCCTGTCAAAGGCCAGTGCATCAGGTACAGGTCCAAATACTCTGCCTTCAAGTCCTTGATGGTCTGCTGACAGGCCTCTCTGACACGGCCATGGTCAGGGTTGTTAAGCTTGCTAGTGATCCACACATCCTTCCTAGTTACTTTGCCCTCCTTGAAAATGTTGGAAAACGCCTCGCCCACTGCATCCTCATTACCGTAAGCCGCCGCGCAGTCTATATGCCTAGCAGCATCACAAAGGTGTCACCTACCGCGGCGCGACGAACGTTGCTGTGGTCAGGCCTACACACTGACAACGGCACACACGCAACATATGTAGCCTGAGAATAAGTTTGTGACATCAACTCCACGACGGGCCGCTTCGATCATACCTGTAGCCTGCCCTCAAAGCCATCTCGATAGCGTTCTCAACCTGGCCGGCCTCACCTCTCCACGTACCCAGACCAAAGAGCGGGATCTTTTGGCCATTGCTCAGAGTAGCGGTTGGGTTCTTTATTGTAGTGTACTTGTCAGCACCCATGCTGTACTTCTCTGTGTTGATAGTCGCTGCAGACGAGTCTAGGTACTCTGCTCGAGCTTGCAGGCGGAGAGATCTACACTGCGATCGCACTAATAGGGAGCGTTGGGGGCGTTGCAGTAGAGTAGTCCTAGTCAAGCCACACACTCGCTGCATTGTTAATGATTCATCCAGACATAACTTCACAGCAACTGCATGCATTTGCATTTGCACACAATGTTTTTAACGCCAGCTTATGACATACTGGTTAGTCATGATTACGGTAGGATGGCGTTATCGCTTTAATATCTGAGTGCAGTCAGATGCGCAATGGCAAATTTGGAGCACTTTTGAGCTTCAGGCCAATGACGCTTAGTTCAGCACTTGACACGCCACAGATCTAAATCTTGCTAACGTAGCCTGCCAGATGCACCGCAGACAGGTGCACGGCCAGATGTATCATAGAGTTGCACGAAGGTTTTTTCAACATGTGGGTGTAACGTAATACAAAATTGTTTGCTGTCGCAAACAAATTATCATTGCTGTTGAGACAACAAATTTCTCTTTAATTAAGAGAATCTTAAGATTGAGTTTGTGGATGACTTTCTGGAAGCACTCTACCAAATGCCGGAATCATCACCTGTACTCCTCAAATATTACCTAGATAAGCAAGAGACAGCCCTGATGTTGCTGCACATGGAGCACAGAAGCTCGTCCGCCTTGTAATCAAAGCATTGTGCATCAGCAGCTATCAACTCCTTGAGGCTCTCATGCACACCACATGCATCCATCAGCTCAAGCATTTCAGCATGTACAGCGCCCAATTGACGGTTAGTAATACTGTCACCACTGCTGTTGTCTTTCTGCTGAGCCAGATTGGAGCTGGCGTTCTGTTGTGAGGCATGTTCATATGAGCGCACTGTTGCCAGGGAATGATTCAGTACAGGTAAGGCTAATGTGCTGCCATCAGATACATGACTCATCGCCTCAAACAATGCCTCTGCACTGACAGCTGAATGACTCTTCCCTCCATTCTGTACCTCAACTCGCTCTGCGTCTGCACAGCCAGCAATCTGCAAGTTCAATGTAGCTGACTGGCTGCTAGCATTTAGTGAAGACACAGCTGGGGTGCCAGCGACAGCTGGGGATGCCTCTGATGGACTGACAGAAGAAGCAGGGGATGCCCCTGCTGAGCTGCCGCTGTCTGCTGCAGCTTCCTCTGATATGCTGCTGGTGTCATTTGGGGAAGCTGGAACTGACCTGCTTGTGCCTGCTGGACTGCTGCAGCTAGCTGGGGATGCCCCTGCAGATATGCTGGTAGCCCCTGGGGCTGTTGTGGCTATACTGCTAGGGTCAGCAGTGCAGGACCCTGCTGGGGACGTCTGTGTCAGGTTGCTTTGGTCAGCTGGGGATGCCCCGGCTGAGCTGATAGCGGCTGCTGGGGATGCCCTAGGGCTGCTGCTGGGCTCGGCTGGTGAGAAGCCTGCCAGACCATCCGAACTTGTCTCTGACCCAGTCACCTGACAACCTACAGCTGTGCACAACGCTTTGCCGGCATCCAACTGTGGCAGTGATGCAGCACTTGATATGCTGGCACTGGGATCTGTCGTGCTAATCAGTGCGCCTGGTGCTGCCAGCTCTTGTGCTTCTGCTGAGCTGCTATTGGGATCTGTATCCATTGCTAGATGTTGCTCAAGAGAGCAGGCGTTTGACAGGCTATGGGCCTGACTGCTTGGACCAGCACTTTCCACAGCTGCCTGTGCATCTGCAGGTGGTAGTGTGGTGAGCCCTGATGACTCTGGCAGTAGATCAGCCCTAGTCAGGGGTGAGGGTGCAGCTGAGCTGGCAGTTGGCTCACCAGGCTCCGATTGGTTGACTCCAAGCTGCAAAGCAGTTGACTCAGGAGAAGCTGGATGAGAAGCTGCTGGTGCAATGTGAACACCAATGCCAACTTCGACAGGCACATTGTACTCGCTGTGATCCTCCTCCAGAAATGTAGTGATGGCAGACTCATTAAGTGTTGCCTGGCTCGTTGAAGAGCCAGGCAAAGTGTTGTGCAGTGACATTGCCAGGGAGTTTGGTGATGATGGACACACAGCACTGCTGGCCTGAGCATCCCTCAACATGGCAGCTGGTGCCAAGGTATCATGGACGTGATCTGTGCTGCAGGCACTACTAGCTGTGGCTTGATCACTCTCACATGACTCTCTGCCATAGTGACATGCTGCTGCTGCTGCTGCTGCTGCTGCTGCTGCTGTATCAAATGAAACTGAGGCACAGGCAGGATCAGTCATCTGGGCTGCTGCAACATGAGTGGCATGATCTGTGAAGAGAGCAGACATGACTGTGTCCCCAAGGAGTGATCCGAGGGATGATGACAAGCTGCTCCTGCATGGCAGCAACCAATGGCTCTGCTCAATCCCAAAACGTCTGTTTTAACTCAGAAGCGTCATTCCTGCACTAGAGGTCTAGGCTCAGAAACGTCTGGGGACAGTAAAAACGCGTTTCTGCGTTATGGAGATGTTTTTGCAGATCAAGGCACTGCTTGTGGTCTGATACTTTTCGTTTTCTTCGTCTGACATGATGCAGACTTCTATCACGGGACATTTGCTCACACCAAAGAGTGCTCCGCAACTGTTCTGGCACAATGTCACAACAGTTCCAGGTAAAAATCTGCTGCAATGTGCAGCACAACTTGCATACACTTGATAGATGGCTTTGTGAAGTGCAACCTTGCCAGGCGAGGCGTACTGAGCAAAGAAGCACAGCAAGGTGCTGAATAGTGCAGATCACCTGTCAGTAGCCAGATCATCTGGAGAGTCACTGTGCATCATGCCACTCAGGTTGTCACCTCCATCTCCAAGCTGTGGGCTGGAAGACTGCACATATTCAGACACCCTGGCTTTGCCTGAGGCTGTAGCCTCCCTTTCATAGGCTCTGCCAATGGAGGCTTGACTGGCAGGGTCCAAGGGCGCAGGCTCCTTTGCTAGGACAACAGTAGGCAATGGATTGGACAACTCAGCCTGAAGGGGGCTAAGCTCAGACCAAGCAGGTCCTGTTACCCCTGACAACCCAAGATCAGTCCTGGTACTACCCTGTGTGAAGGTCTCAGCATCTGCCAGGCAGAGCAAAGCAGCAGATGCTGAGCTTGATGCACTGCATGGCTCATCATTGCTTAGAGCTGTCTGCAGGCATGCTCCTGAGCTGACTGCCGTATGAATGCCTGGAGGCACCTGCGTTTCCGACTGTGAGCGCGTTTGTCTGTGACTGCCCTGGGCGGTGTGACAGCCCAGCTCTAGGCTGAGCAACTCGTTGCTGTCAAGGGGGTTTGGAGTAAGTAACTCTGAGGTGACTGCCTGTGGGCTGCCAAATATGGATGACTGCTGGTCTGTCAGGTTGAGTCTGTCAGTATCTGCGTAACCCAGAAAGTCAGGGACCTTGCTATCTGACACACGTGAGGTGGTGCTGGTGTCACCCTGGCAGCTGCCCATTGCTGGGTGCCAGGTGGCCATCTCAGTGCTGGCTTGCAAAAAAGGCACAACCATGCGGTTTGCAGGTTGACTCTGAGACTCCTCTGGTGCTGAATACGTGGGATGGTCACCACTTTCTGAATGGCCCTTGCTATTCTGCAGCTGGCAGGATGTGGGTTGAGCAGAAGGTGAGCAGCAGAAAGGCCCATCTGGTGGAACAGGGTTGCTGTCAAGCTCAGCATCACCTGCTGAAGCAGATGTGCCATGCCGGGAAGGCTGCCGCAGCTGTTCTGGCCTGTAGATCTGCTCTTCAGGCTCTAGCTGGCTGCCTTCATGAAAGCTGGGCGGCTTGGTTTTGCCTCCCGGCAATGTTGTGTTCCCTGTGCTTTGCAACTGCTTGTTGCTGTGGACTGCTGCAGCAGGAATGGTGTGCTCTGCCAGAGTCAACTTTGCCTGCAGAGCAGTGACAGTCAGCATTGATGCAAGAGCTGTTTGATGCTGTGCATGCATCTGTGTCTTCAGTAGTCACTTGGGAAGTTGGTGCAGTGCATGACTTGCCATGCTGCTGAGCATTTGACAGTGTTGCACTTGAAGATGTCTCCATCTGGACCTCATGTTGGTGCGCAGTATATACATACGAGTCCCTGCTTTGCGTCATGTGAGTTCAGGTGTCATATTGATGTGGATGCTAGCAAGTATGTAGTGGTGCATGCATAACTGGCTCACCTGGTAGCGCCTACGCCTCCAAGCCTGCAGAATATCTTCACCTCCAGAATGCAAATGTGGCTTCAAGGTGGAGGTCTGCAAGCACACCTGTTAGGTCAAATTTCTGAAGTTATCCTGCAAATATCCACAAGCCCAGAGACCACTGCTGCTGTACCGCCTGCCTCAATTACAGCACTGACGCAAGCACCAAAACAAACTTGCTTTTTGCGTATGCATGAACTTCATGTTCTTCAGGGCCCACATGCTGTGCGTCAGCAAGGCCAAGCAAGCAGTGCCTCTTGCTTGGAAATACAAAAGATGCCGTGCATAGTGTTTATGCTGAAGGTTGGGAGATTGACAAACTGGGACAGGGTTATTGAACAAAGGTCAAACTCACTGCATAGCAACAAATGGCAGAATTATTGCTCTTGACCTGTCCAGGAGGAAAGTACAGACGGCCTTGTGCCCACACATAAATGCTGTAGCAGTTCAATGACACTGAAGCATAAATGAAACTCACCTCAACGCTAGATGGAAGTACTTCACGTGCTCTCAGATACTGCGTCCAACCAGTCAGAGCACCTGCTTGTGCTTTTATTGCTTCTGCTGATGCTGCTTCTGCTCTCGCACAGTCCTTTGTATGACCAATTTGTGAGTCCCTCTGCCTGAACTCACGTGGTGTTACCTGAGTGCCGTCAGGCAGCACTGCTTCTGCATGATCAACTGAATGTTTTTACTGGCAATTTTTTGTTGTTGCAAGCATTGAGTGGCCAATGATAATCAGCTTACCTGCGAGGGATGATCTGGCAGTGTGAAGCCTCAGGCGGTCTTGTTTTGAACGTGGAGGCGCCTGCCGAAAGTTTGTGATCATGCAGCGGATACGCCTGTTACTAGAGCTTCGGGCAAGGTTGTCATTATCTGATTCTGAAAAACACTAAGTCTGAGCCACTGTAGGTGTGTAGGGACACGTCTTGTGCGGCATAGGCTGTCTCACAAAAACTACCTGTCGTTCGGGTTGTTCTCTTCAGCCGATCAAGCTGTGCCCGGCGCCTTATTGCACATGTCGATGGTGAATTCTGTTGCGGTTCTGTCATAACAGCTCACGCTAAGCGAGGTGGGTGTTTCCGTAAGTTGATTGATCCGTGATCAGTGGTGTTTGTCTCCTTCTAGGTCATGGCGACCACGAGCAACTGTGGTGTATCTTGCAGCACGACTGCATTGACTCAACACACGATGTTGCTGTTTGCCACACTTCATAGGCTGCGCAGTGTGCTTTGCACAGTTCTGCCCATGCATGGACCCAATGCACGTAGTGGAGTCATTCATTCATTAATTTTATGCATCCATCACATTATGCTTTCATTACCTGCTGCGCGATGCATCAAGATGCATATTGGAGGCTATATTGACAGTCATGGAGGATAGACCCGCTGACTAAAGAGCTGCTGAGACAACCAGGCTGTTGGCAACAGTCATGGCGCATGTTGCTGACTATTAGGGCGCTATACGTTCATTGATCCATTGGTCAGATTGTAGGAGGTCAGTGGGGGGCACTTGCACCTTGTCACCATCACACCCAAGTGAAACTTCACCCGTCTGCTTGCATACACACACAGTAACGAATTGCTCCTTTGAGTGCTCAAAAGGCATGCGTACACATAGTTGACACCTGAGTTGCTGATAACAGCAATCAGGCAGGCCTTGTAATACACAGAAGATTGTGAACATATATGTTCTAGCTGGGCGTTGGCAGAGTTCTGCAAAGCATGAAGACGCAAAAACAAGTCAAGTCTTACTACTCAATAGGCTATGCTGGCTGGAAATGGTGCATCTGCTGAAATTGCAAGACCTGATTGCCCCAGCTTGTCCAGCCAGGTGTCAGTTCTCGAGCAAACATCTGCACAACACGACAGCTTGTGACCCTAAAAGTGCATAATCTCCTCAGCAGCAGGCTGCCATACAAGATGCATCAACATGCCTGACAGGGTGGCTGTTCAAGGCCACCAGCAGGGTAAGGAAACTGTATGTGAGTAATTGAATAGGGCTCATAACACGTCAAGGATGGAATGTCTACATATACACTAATAATGTTACTAATGTCCAGGGTGGCAATGCCGCCTCAGCTCCAAATAGGTTGAGCGTTGACGCAAATATGCAACAGTAGATGGATCCCAGAGCATAACATCATGGTAACAATTTATTGTCATTGATGTTGTTGTTATAACTATTGTTGTTATAATATTCGAATTATTATTATTACTGTTACAATTGCTATAATATCACGCGCACAGACCATGGAATGTGGAGCCTCTGGTGATCAATGCAACATTCCATGGTCTGTGTGCATCATGTTACAGTGACAGTAATAGTAAATGTAATAATAATATTAATAATAAATCCATCATCATAATAAGCTGAGGCTCGCAATAGTGACGGCGACAATCAAGTGCTACTTTGAACCATCTAGCCCAAACTGAGATCTTTGACAAAAGTCAAAAGTACATTGAATCATCAGATCAACTTGATTATCTGGGGACAACAAACCAAGTCTATGGGTGTCAGAGAACATGTGTGAGCTTTTGAACAGCATCCGTGTCGTGTATGTAGTGCTTTTAATGTTGGTCGAAAAATAAACAATTGTTTTTGGCCCGACCGTCATTACATGCCCATTACACAGTGCAGATGATGTCACAAACCGTAAATACAGATGGTAATGACGGCCTGACAAACGCGCAGCCCAATATAGAATCCAACTAACATTGAAAGCACTACGGTAGTGTGCATTTTGCCTACCTCGAGACATTTTGGACTGGCCGGCAGATAGGGCTGGAGCAGGTGAGCCAGCTGGGGCTTCCTGGAATGTGCCCCTGGTACAGCAACCATGACCAGGCCATTTGGCAGCTTTGGTGACGCAACAGCCTTGCTGCCCCTTTCCCTCACCGCTGACTGATGTCCTTGGAATCTAAGATATGGTCCTTGCAAGCTGCAATCTGAGGTACTATCTGGAAGCTGAGCACCTAAGGAGCTGCTATTGGGTTGTGGAGCTTGATACTTTGATGCCAGCGCATCAGCAGAGGCGGCAATGTCTTTGCCACCTTCATCTGACATGCTTTTGGACACTGGTTCCTTATGCAATGGCTGGTGCTGGACCACATGGTTTGGCAATGACTGTTTTGGAGATGGCTGACGAATTGGCTTTAACAGCATCAGACCTTCATATGGACGCCTGTGTGCAACCTCCTGCAGCACAGCCAATTTGATTATTCAGCAGTAGCAAAGTACTGGTGCTGTGATCCTGCAAAGCCCCATGCCCTCATGGGTTCCCTTGAAGGCTGACTGTGCACCATCTGCTTTCTGGAACTATGCCAATGGAGCAAGTAATCTCCCAGCATCAATGATCTTCAGTCGACAGGCCAAAAGTATCAGTTCCCAATGCTATAGCAGCAGTGTCATGTTTGACGGAGGACCCATGCTTGAGGCTTTGTGGCTTCGCCATGCACTGCCAGCTGAGGAAGTGGTTTGGGTCATCAATTGAGGGTGGGATGGCTTAAGGAGGTTTGTTTTCTTGGGGGGGGTGAAACATGGTAAGCACGATACTGTGACGTGTGGCTGGCACTGGCAATGTAATGTGCGATCATTCTTACCAATGGACTGACCAGCTCCCCAGCATTTGTGACCTTGAGCCAGAACCAGGTGGCCACATGCAGCAGTCCCCAGTGCGGCAGCAGCTCCTCATGAATGAAGCGGTGGTGCCGCTCTCTGTTGGTCACCCACATACCCACCAAACACCCTTCCTGGTCACCAGGCAATCTGACTCACAGATAGGCATCACATGTAAGTTGGCCAAACAAAACAAGTGACACGGTCCATCAGTGATCAATGATGACCAGTGATGAAGGGTCAAATCAGTGCATGAGGGGAGGAGAAGGATGTTCTGAAGCATGCCTGATTAAGGAGCACAGGACCACCAACCTGATGCATGGGTACCAACAAAGACCAACCTGATGCATGACAGATTCTGAAGAACAACTGTGACCTCATACATGAGTGGAGAAGATTGTTGACCCAAACACGGTTGGAAAAAGATGAGCTGACCGAAGAGAGCATGAATATCTGACACATGCATGGCACCGAAGGTATGTGACAAGCTGCATGAGATGGAAGCACCACCACCTAGCGCCTGCTAACAATGAAGATGAAGGGTCACCTGGTGCATCAGCCTCTGCAGGGGGATGCCCTTGAGGTCGCGAGAGGGTAGCGTGGGGTACTTGCTACCCCTCTTGGCCGATTTGTTTTCCCAAGGAGGGTCTAGAACTATGCAATGGAAGCCTGGCTGCCCTGTACCTGTATGATGTCAAGACCAAAGAGAGTCTGTTGCTGACTCAACAAGCTGGGATCTCTTTGCACAGCATACAAGGTGCGCAACACTTAAATGGTTAGGATCACAAACCTGGTAGCAAGGGTTTCAGTCTTTTGATGTCTGACAGCAGAAAAGATGCCTGTCCTGGTATGAGGACTGCTGATCCAAAGGCATGTCCAAGCCTCTCTGTGCTGTCTTCATTCCAGATCAGGGTGTCAAACAAGTCGCAGGCTGCGCCTGTGCTTTCTGCTATACTGTCAATCAAAAAGGCAAATTTTGGATGTAGGGCGTGTTTGAGTACATGAAGGGATACCAAGTCCAGGCTGTCATCCTCCCCTTTGCTTCTGTCCTGCTGTCTCTGATTGCTGATGGAGGTCTGAGCTGTGCCTGACGTCGAGTCAGGCTGCAACAAAGACTGCTGGCTGTCTGCTGCTTGCAGATGTTGCTGGAGGAGGCGACGGGCTGCAAGCAGAGTTGGCTGCCACACATTATGACGCTGCTGAGCCTGCAGCTGCCTGCCCTGGGCCTGAGGGTCGGGCACAGTTTTCTTTCTGCGTTTACGTGCCGGATCACTATGCTGCTCGCCAACTTCCTCAGGTAGAATGGCCCTGGCCTGAGGCTGCTTGGCCTTTTCTGCTGCTCCCTGATCTGGCAAACTGCCAAATGGTGTCTCTTCTGGAGGCTGAACAACTGTGCCAGCTTCTGACAGCAAACCTGAAGCCTGGTATGGTTTTGGCACACTGAACTGTCCAGCAGCACTTCGATAGGTCGTGTAGTTGCTGTCTATCAGGTCAGAGCAACGAAGAAGTACAC
>JAABUK010004066.1_pt1 | contig 24140 bp, 38 predicted proteins | sample 5559141 | NCBI WGS metagenome assembly JAABUK01 (sample SAMN10711869, study PRJNA513367) | rock metagenome | isolation source: Antarctica rocks | place: Antarctica: Victoria Land, Pudding Butte nord | collected 2016-01-03
GGCAAAGGCAAAGGCAAAGGCAAAGGCAAAGGCAAAGGCAAAGGCAAAGGCAAAGGCAAAGGCAAAGGCAAAGGCAAAGGCAAAGGCAAAGGCAAAGGCAAAGGCAAAGGCAAAGGCAAAGGCAAAGGCAAAGAAGGGAGAGGCATGAGGGCGGCCACCTGACTCAGGGACAATGACCTTGTCTTCCAGGTACCCATGGACCTCCTGAATGGTTGCCTTCAAGTCTTTGAGTCCACCCAGCCAAGTCCCCAACAACCAACCCTGCTTGCACATCAGACTTCATGCCCAACAATACATTCAAGTATGCCGTTTGGTATCCAGTGTTGCCATGAAGGGTTTTCGTTGCTTGTGATAGTCAACTCAAGGTTCACTCGAAAACAAGCACCTGAGCATTTAAGCACAGGGGGCTGCAAGTAATGCACAAGACTGGGGCAGCCTGGCAATTTCCTGCAGAAGCCTTACATGATGTGCCTAGTTCATGCTACTGCGTCTATGCAGCCTCTACTTGCAGATTACTTGTTGTCAAGCCAAGCACTAGCCTTGTCTTGTGATCTTGCGAGCAGGCCTGCAATGCTCAATGGGTACAAAACAAAGCCGAAATGGAGTGGTACCATACCTCTACTTTCTTGTACTTGTACAGGGTATCAAGCGTGTCAACTTGTATTGGGTCGCCAGAAAGTGCTCCATACACGTACACAGTACCACCGTCACGCAGCGCCATTGCAAGTTTCTTGGTCATTTCACCACTAACAGCATCGATGGCTGCATATGCTCCTTTGCCACCTGAAGAAGAAGAAGCAGGCTGTTACAAGATTCTGCCAGCTAACACGGCCGATTACTTGTGCCAATCTGTATGCAGAAGCATACATACCACATGCAATGCGTCCTATGTACCTGATACATTCTGCCACACGGATCTGCATGATACCATTGAATGTCATTGTCAGTTGGCTCAGTAGCTTCAGCAAGGCTGAGTACACATCGGGCCACCAGACATCAGATGTCGCACTCACGCATGCTTACAAGTGAGGGTGATGTGCCACAAGCACCTGCCCATCTCCATTGCATGGTAGCCAGAATACAGGCCTGATGCTTGCCGCACTGTCATGATGCAGTGAAAGAACACTTGAAAGCTGCAGATGCCAAGTGCAGGAAGATGCAACGAGGTCTTTGGATTAGACCAACCATCACACGATTTGCGATATGAGGAGCAAGACAGCAGTCCAGTATAGTCAAAGAGTTTACACTTGACAGCCAGAAGGTGGAGCCTTGGACTTTTGAAACCAAAAACCAGGTGTTAAAAGCGACACATTGTTGAAGGCGCAGGGTGCCTCTGTGCACAGACAGTGTGTACCCTACCTGTCATTTCCTTCACTCGCTCAACCAGGTCCTCCTTGTCTGTTGCAATCACTGCTGCAGCCCTGTACACATCAGCCATGAAATGAAAGCTCTGTACATGGCTTATAAAATTATAAAAAATACAAAAAATATGATTTTCTTTTTTTATTTCGCTTAAGTCTGTAATGATGTTAGCTAGAATACATTCAAATGCAGTGACCAGACTCCTGCCTAGCAGACAACAAGATCTTCTTTGTATTGTCTTGCAAGCACCTGAGGAGCCACTAATGATAATAACAATTATAAATTAATTGCATTCCAGCTCAAGATGAGCAAGGTACGTGCAGGACAAAGGAGCCACTGCTGTGCCACGACACTGTACAAGCAACCAAGACAAGAGCAACCCCAAGTCCTACCCAAGCTTCTCCAGCTCTTCCTTTTGCGCACTTCTTCTGACAACATCGATGATGTTAATGCCCAGGTGCTTTGCAAGAGATGTGATCATGCGGCCAAGAGTGGAGCCCGCTGCAGTCTGAATCATGTACTCACCCTCAGGCGGCCTGCTGGTGTCTACAAGACCCTTTGCAGTCATTGGGTTGACCTGCCAGGCACACAGAACTTGTGAACAGCAGCAAGTGCTGCAGACGTGCAGAGGCCATCAGCTCAGGTCGCACATGCATGCAGCAAGACTTGCTTCAAACACAAAATGGTGACATATAGCTGCAAGAAGCTTGGTCTGCTGAGGTGTTGTCTGAAGGAGTGGTTAGCGCAGGAAAGCACATCTCGAAGCCAGGTGAGCATGGTGCATGTCTTGTCTAAGCTTTCTGCATGATTTGACGTTCAAGATTGAGATAAGCATCCTACCCAGAATTGTGCCGCCACCTTGTCTGACAACTTATCCGACATTGGCATCTGCAGCAGGCATCAGAAAAATTGACTCTACTGGGTGGCATCAACGGATTACTCACCGCATGCACTCAAGCAGTTACCAGGCTTTCTGCTGGCATCACACGATATTGCTGCCAGGTACCATACAGTCCAGTCCATGGGACTCCCACGACCCTTTGCCCTTCTGTCAAACTTTTGACACCTTTTCCCAGTTTCACAACCTTGGCCACACCTGCAAGCACCTTATGGGCTTGTCTCAAAGAGTCCCTGAATCATTTGCAGTGACAAACTAGCAGCACTAGCTTTGGGAGTGGCTCGCTCGATGTCGCGTACCAAGTGCCTTAACGCATAGCAGAATCATGTGAGCAAAGCGCTGTGTCAATATGAGTCGACGTCGCTTGCTCACCTTCGCCACCAGCGATGTGCGGAGTATGGTGTGGACCGAGGGGCCTGAGGCCTTGCACGGCATGAATGTCAGTTGGATTCACTGGACGGAGGAAAATCTGGCACAGTACTTCGCCTTCGCCGGGGCTCGGTACATCCCCCTTGATGACTTCCATTCCATCCAGTTGTGGTAATTTGCTGAAGTGTGTAACCTGTATTTGTGTCTGCTGACTTGGCGCCATAGTCCGGTGACTTCGGATGCAATAAGCTTAAGATGTCGAGGTGTAGACTGGCACAATATGGCGATTGTCCGTGCTGTCTGGAGTCGCGCGTAAGAACGCCAGTGCATGCAAACGCATGTTGTAATAACCTGACGACATTTGAAGTGGTGACTAAAAGAATGTGTAAATCCATGTGGTTCCCATGTGAGAATTGCAAAGACGAACAGCACGCTTTGACAGGTGCGGCTCCGACCCGATAGCAGCGATTCCTCGGCGTTGAGGGAGTTCGCCCACGCTTTTGCGGCCCATGCAAATTAGTGAGTGATCGTTTTAGTAATGTCTTCCAAATTTCACAAGCAACAGCAGAAGGCACAGTGGTCGGCGACCGGCACCCGCATCACCACGTCGTATACACGAAAGGTCCGTACCCGGTGTGCTTGCTGGAAGGGCTCGATGTAGTAAACAGCTGTGCGCGGCCTGACGACTATTCAATTCGGTGCAGCTGAACAGCATCGCGTCAGGCACAGGCTCAGCAGGTCTGAAAGCAGTTGCTGCCGCCTTGAACGACTTTTGCACACTACAGAACTCTTATGTCGAGTTGGACGCTCTAAAGGTGAGGTCATGCGGTTCAGCTGCTTGTATCAATGCAATAGTCACGCCTACCTGAACACCTTCGTTTTATGCAGAAAATTTGTGGCTCTGTGTCTACACTGCGTACAAGTCATCAGCAGGATGACAGCAGTGACTTTGGGGTTGCTCTTGCTCTTATATTGGACCTGTTGTTCTTTGCCAATTCCAGACCGCTTCATCGCCAAGTCTTGTCCTGGTGTCGAAGCTTGCCAGCGCACAAATTTGCAGCTGTCCCTCCTTTGCTGGTTGCAAGAGCCCACAAAGCAGTGGCAGCAAGCAAGTGCAAGGGGCCAGAAATGCAGCCGATTGCATTTGCTGAACCCCTGTTGTCATTATTGGAGTTTAAGCCTCTTCAACTGCCTCTCAGGCAAGTTCAGCTCATTTTGCACTGCTTGATCAAATGCATACATGACCAGGCACTTGCAGACGCTATCAGGCAGCAGCACTTGCTGATCTTGTTCTGGTCAGACTGATGCCATTTTCTGCATGCAGCTAATGTTCTGCATGCACACACAAGCTCAGGTCGCCAGCTTGTTGATACAACAGTGCCGGGCTTTGCAATGATGAGTCATATACTGTTGCTGAGGCTCCGCCGCTGAGGCTCAAACACAAACCAAAAACTTTGATACTGAAGCAAAGGCCAATCCCCAAAACTCTCTCAAGCATGTCTGCTGTATCTTCCCATTGCTGTATGCATATGCTCGCATGCTGCAAGGCATTATGTTGCCATGTTGCACTCCAACATTGACATATGAGTGCTGACACATACATATGGTGCACACCCATCACATCCATTCAATGTCCTTTACATATGTTGACTGTGATCTGGCCTTCATGCAGGGAGTGTTCCATTGCCGTCACCCGGTGTCTGTCAGACAGCATGCATGACATCATCAGGGCGGCGTCTCAAGGAGCTCACATTCCTCCATCAGTCATGCACAGCGCTCAAGACGCCATCGCTGCCATCTACTGCCTGCTGCACACGCATGGCAGCTTTATGGCAGAGGCTGGTGCTGATGGGCATCATGCTATATGCGCAGCTGCAGAGGCCATGATCACCTCCCTAAAGGTACAGACACAGTCTGCATCTGTAATCTCACAGATTCCCTAAGATTACAGTAAATATTGTGGGCAGTATAGGAGCAGACCCACAAATCGTTGCTTTGCATTGCACCACTGTGCTGCTTCTACCTTGAGTGTGAGGACAGCAGTGCTAGCATGGTCAAGTTCATTGTTGAGTGAGAGTCAAAATGCAGCTTGGTGCAGTACCACAAACTTTGCATGGGTTGTCCTCTTTGAGTGCATTGCAGATCACCGCAGTTGTGGATGGTATGGGAGCAGACAAGGAACCTTGCTGTAGCTGGCATAGATGCACAGGGAACTCCCTGTGTTTGCTTCTTTCAGGCCCACTGCTGTGTTTCCTCCTTTTAGCTGCAGAAGTATACACAATCAACACACGGTGGCAAGTTGTCTGCCACCAGATCAGGCATCTAATGCTAATCTGACCTTCTTTGGCATGATTGCCAGGGCTCAGCATTGGCGCGGGAAGCAATGTCATCTGCTGCTGTCACCTTGTATGCAGCCGCAGTCCTTCCTGGGGTGTCCCCATCAGTCAGTGCAACACACCTGGCTTCTGGCCTGTTCCTACCACCAGACTCCGCTGTCCAATTTGCTGCCATGGGTCCTTCAGGTGAGCTTGCTCTGCACATCGCTCTGTTGCATGCTACTGTGTTGGCAAGTGCCGGTGCGTCAAGTGCTGCCGGACTTGTCAATGCGGTATTGCTATGTTGACATGTTTCTTGTTTCTTGTTCTGTTCTGGCATGACAAGTTTGCTTGTTTTGAAGCGCTGCATAGGTTGTGTCTGTGCAAGAGTTTTCAATACTCAGTTCTGTTCAGATTGTTTTGGTTGGGATTTTTGACATGCAATGGTCGCTAACACCACATGGGTGTTTCCTTGCAGCTGAGGGACCAGGAATTGTGGCGCAGCATCTGGCACAGCGCAACACTTCATTGCCCCAAGAGATGCAGCAGTTTTCGCTCTATGGGCGCGTGTGTGCCATGAAGGGTCTGCTGCAAGCGCTCCCTCAAGACCTCTTGTGTGCCCAGCTGCAAAAGCTGTCACCCACACCAGTCACAGACACACACTCAGACACACACTCAGACACACACTCAGAATCTACTCCTGTCAGTCTACCACAGCAGGGCGCGTCGTCAAGCAGGCAGGGGGTTCTTGGATCATCAGGTGCTGAGCACATTGGCAGTGCATCCGGGGAGCTTCAGGATCAAGGATCATCAGAGGCTCAGCAAGGATCACCACAGGCTCAGCAAGGATCATCAAAAGCTCAGCAAGATGGCGCTACAGGGTCCTTCAGCAAGCGACAGGGAGCAAGTCATCCCTGGCTGTTGCTGTCAGATGGAGCTTTGCCAGCATGCTGTGCTGCTGTCCAGCACTCCACTGATGCCCATCACAAGTTTCATGCAGTGTCTGCTCTGGCTTACTGTTTGGACAGAATCAAGCAATGCCTTCAGGTGAGACTAGGTTGCAAGTTAGAGACTTGTGTTGTAACCGGAAACTCACATGTAAATTTCAATCTTGTGCATCATGCATTTGCTTGCAGAGGTTTCAGCACTCTTTGCACAGATGTTAGTGGAATAGGTGGGCTGAAAGATGTGCAGGCTGCATAGTTTGGGTTTTTTGTGGCAAGCAAGTGTGTCAGCCATCCATGAATGCTTGTTTCCTGTGCTTGGATTGCCAATATACCATCTCCATGCAGCATGGGCCTCCATGTCACCCAGAAAGTGATCAGCTTAGAGCTGATGCTAGATATTGCCATAACCCATACAGATACAGACAGACATGTACAAGCTAGGCATATCACATGTACAGATAAAGATATAGACCATGCTGCTGCATGACTTGCTCCAGAAAGTGGCCTCTCTCAGCCTTTACCACCACCACCAAATCCCATCACATACACTCTTTCTGCAGGCTCAACAGGCACTCCTTACCAAACAGGGCATACAACCCCAGCCAACAAAATTGGGCAGGCTACCAGATGCACCAGATAGTCCTCATACAGCTTCTGCAGAGGAAGCATCAAGCATGCCCATTCTGGCTGTGACACTAGGCGCTGATGATAATGCCACAGCATCACAGGCTGCTGATAGCACAACAGCTGAAGTTGCATCTGCTGTTGGAGTGCCCATGGTTTCTGAGGCTATGAGAGCAGAGATCATGCAGCTCATTTGGGCAAACTTTGAGGTAAGGAGCAGAAGTTTTCAGGATTGTGATGAGCTCATTACATGCACACCACTGTGACTCTAGCCAAGACCTCTGCCGGTGTTGGGTCACAGACACACAGACAGATGCTGCTGTTGCATTCTCACAGTGGTGATGACTCATTCACCTGCATCTCAGCAAGTGTCCCTCTGTGCAACACAAAGCCTGTTCACAGTAGCAGTCATTTCATGACTGCAAATCTGGTGCAGGACTCATTGATCCAGACAGTCCGGCAGGTGCAAGCAGCCTTTGAGGCTCTGCTTGACATTCTGGAGCTGCAGAGCCAGCTGGAAGCTGACACACAGGCAGCTGCAGCTGACAATCAGACCTTCCTGCATTCCATTGCATCAACTCTGCTAGCAATCGGTGAGCTTCAACAGAGATTACAGTAACATGCAGATTGTATTATGTTACTGAATGTGCTGACACAGTTCCTTCAGATTGTTGACACATATCACAGAAAGCCCTGCGGCTTTTGTGCTGCCGTGCAATGCTGAGCAGAGGCCATTTGCTATCTGCTGCTGCCGCTGTGTTGTGCTTTTCTTGAACATGCAAGTTATCGTGCATCTGAAGTGAAACTCAAAGATATGCAAGTCATTGTGTGTACAAAGTGCATTTCCTGGATATGCAAGCCATTGTTTGTATTGACCGCAGCCAGTGTATGCTGCTGTTGTCATGCTCATCCTGGCAGCAAGCCAGACATACCGTTGCCTGATCAGGACTTACTATTTTGGCGGTGTAGGGTCACACCGCAAAGGCAGGTACATTCCCTTGGCTGCTTTAGTGCGCCGGGTAGGAGCCAGCCAGATGCTGTCCATGCAGTCTGATCTGCTCAAACAGGTACATGCCCTCCAGGCCAAGCCCCTGCTGGTGTCACATCACCATAACACACCTTCATGCTGAATTCGATTTGCTCTGTGTCAACTCTGTAGCCTGTCGTGCAAGACTGCCTGTGTTGAGTTTTGTTTTGCTGAAAGCATGTATTGAGCATTGCAGATATCAGTATTGTCATTGCTACCATCATTGTTGCCCTTATCACTATCATGGCTGTTATCTTCACTACTACCAGGTACCAAGCAGTGTACACATTACTAAATGTGGAAACAGAGCGAGCTCATGCTGAAGCCTGCCTGCCTGACTCTACCTGCTTGCCTGCCAGCCTGTCTACTTGCCTCCCAGTGTGCCAGTGCAGTCACAAGACAGACCGCTCTGGAGAGACAAGACGTGTCCCGCACGTACCCAGCTCATCATGAGCTGGAAAGCCTTGTTATTATTATTATTATTATTGTTGTTATTATCATCATTGTTATTATTGTTATTATTAGAAAAGGTTGGTGGTGATGCAGACCCTGAAGGGCATGCAAGACGATGCTGTGGGCTCTGCTGCTGCCACCCTGCTGCATCAGCTGCTGCTGCACCTCAAAGATGACCTGGTCAAGGCCACAGGTCAGGCAGTGCAATCACAATGTGGCACATTGTGCCCACATCAGCATAATGCGCTACAGACGTGCTATGCTGTGCCACATACATATACGTGTTGTCTTTTATACTTGACCCTTGACCCTTGACCTTATCAGTATGTTCATACGCATGTGTGGCATGACCTTTGTGAACTTGATAAGGCAGCCTCACTGTGGCAGTACATCAGGGGCAAGTAGGGCATGCAAGTTGTATTCCTTGCCATCACAACCGCCTGTCACATATGCTTGTCTCTACCCTGTCATGTATGCTCATCTCTGCCTTGTCGAACATGCTTATCTCTGCCCTGATATATATGCTTGTCTCTCCCATACATGCAATAGCCACAAGAGCCTGTATGTAGTTGTGGTCAAGCATGCTGTCCATGCATAACACACGCACCTGTCACACAGGCCCTTGCAAGCTTACTTAGCAGTATGGCATGTCAACAGGCATCCAGACAGAAGGGTTGAACGCCTGGAGGCAGCTCTGGATCCCTGTATTGCTAGAGGGTCTCAGCTCACCTGACACCCATCACAGACACAGAGTGTCCCTCTATGCTGTTCCAGTGCCTCTGGGGCTGGACCAGGCAAGCGTCCTGCCCTTGCTGCAACAGGTCCTGCGGCCGCAGCCAGGACAGCTGGCAGCAAGTGATGCTCAGGTAGGTCAATACTTGGTTTCTCATTGAACTGACGCCAAAAGGTGTAGTCTTTTCCTTTCTTTTCTACTCCAGGAGCCCTGTCAGGTTGCCTATGAGAACATTATGAGGGGTGTTTGCAGCAATGTGCCGGTATGTGACTGTTGAAAAGCTTCTTGGTACTTTTTTGTTGTTGTACAAAAGTTGAATAGTACAAGGCTTTGTTGAGTCACCTCTGGAGAACATGGAATGGGGTGTTTACAGCAGTGTGCTGGTCCATGTACGTGCAGAAATTTTCCTTGGTAAATTTCTGTTTGTACAATGAGAGGTTGGACATAACAAAACAAAAACTCGTGTGTCGCGAACATTGCTGTGACTGCTTGCTTGTGTGCTGTATGCAACAGGAACCAGCTTGCACACATACGAGCTTGTCTGCTGCTGTGCAAGATGCCAGCTTCTGGCAACCCCTGTTGCTGCACAGACACATCGTGTTCTCAGATATGCTTGCTAAGCACATGCGCTTTTGGATAAAACTCTTGGCAACTGCATCCCAGTAATGCCTGACTTGACTCCCAAGTGCTCACACACTGTGTATGCACAAACACGTGTTTCCTGATCTCAGATCCAGTTCATGCACACCTAACCCAGTCATGCCACAGTCTACATTCCGTCACAAAAGTGTGAGTTATTTAAAATTCCTCCAGCAGCCTGAAACTAGTCAAACCTAGCCTACATAAAATACCGTTGAATACTGCTCCAGGTAGCTACACTGGTTGCAATTCTGAAGACAGCTCGCCAAATGGGGTTGTATCAGGACTTGGGGTGTGTGAGTGTGCCCGGCGAAGGCAGCGTGAACATTCCAGAGCGACTGCTGCAGCGTGCTGTGGCCAGCAGGGTTGAGTCACTGCAAGTGGATGCCTTGCAGCTGGCATGCGTCCATCCTAGAACAACCAGTCTACCTGGTAAGGCCATGTCTAGTCTACTGATGTGGTTGTCATCAAAGCATTCATTGCATGGTGGACCTGCTTGCTTGCTTGCTCCCTTTCAGCCCCTCCATCCTTCCTCCCCCTGCTTCCCCCACCCTGCCTCCCCCCCGCCCCCTTGTCGATGCACCCTTGTAGCCGACCACATATGCACCCATTCTTTAGCGCTCATTCATGCGAGCCTTGTCTTGGTTTGTTGCTATGAGGCTTGCATGCTTGCTTGTTCACTCTCCCACTTGCTCGTGCACAAAATTAGTGTCAGCAGCGACCAGCCATTACGCTATATAGGTAGCGATGGACTGTGATGCATGCCAAGCAAGCAAGCACTGCTGCTTGGCATGCTCACTCACAGAAAATGTGTCAGGAGTGATCAGGCATTATGCTGTGCAAATGATGTTGAGCTGGGAATTATCAAGCATGCTTACTCTTAAGAAATGTGTCAGCAGTGATCAGGCATTATGCTGTGCAGGTGATGCTGAGGTGGGAATCATAAAGCAAGCACTGGTGCTTGGCATGCGATGCACCAGCACAAGCATGCGCAACAAGTGGACAGGGCTCCTGCCGAAGCTGCTGCGCCGCGTGCTCATGTCTGTGCATGCTGCCCTCAACAGGCAGCGCCTTGCAATCCCCAAGACAGGCCGGGGACCACACGTTGATGCCCATACTCAGGAAGATCTAGCAGGTGTGCCTGACTTGATCAACAGTCTTCAGTAGCAGCTGTAGCAGCAGCAGCAGCAGCAGCAGCATCAGCAGCAGCAGCAGCAGCAGCAGCAGTGGCAGCATTCTTGTCTGACTGCAACTGACCTGGGAAAATTGTGTTGTACACCTTGCTATTTCTGTCTGATTGCATGCTTGTTGCCACCCACTCCCTTGCTTGTTTGTTGGAGCCATGCGTCCGCCTCATGAGTGTGGTTTACTACTCAGCAGGTTCAGCAGCTGTACCAAGCACCTCTGTCTGCTTCAGGGTCAGTCTAGGCTACATCAGTGCAGGTGCATGTATAGTGTACTGGCAGGCTATTGTGATGTCTCTGTGTATGAGACACAGATGACTATATGCACCTGCATGAGACACTGATGCCATCTTGCATGCACCACTGCTGCAAGATGTCATAACAGGGTCATCACTAATGCTTGATCACGCCATAGCAACATGCCATAGCATTGTCAGAAGGTATGGTACCACACACGCGCAGCAGCCCACCAAAAATGACATCACTGTAGAGCTATGCAATGTATGTGTCGTCACAGGTGTCCAAAGGCAGGAAGGTTTCATGCAGTGGCTTTCACAGATGCTGCTGGCCTGTCTGTACCCTGGTGCTCCCTATGAGCGCAAGTACATGGCCATACTGCTGCTGAACACGCTGCTGGAAGTGTGGAATGCACCTGATGCCGGCTGCAAGTCGTACACGAAGCCAAGCAGCCATGAAAATGCATCGTTGGCTGACAACCCTGGCACATTGGTTCTTGGGGGCGTACGTTTCAATGCATTCTGTGATGGGTTCTTCCACCCTCAGACCACCAAGCTATTGCTCGGTAAGCTATGCAGTCAGTGTCGTGTCTGCTCGCTGTACCTGCATCTGATGGACTCAACTTCCTCATCCCTGCTTGTGACATATCCAGGTTCAGTCATGTCGCTTGTGTAGCTGTTAGTCTCCTGTTTCCATAATGTGTCACGAACAATGTACAGTGTACAGTGCTTGATGTCTGACTTACAGCATGCAAGGCACAACATTCAATGCACAAAAACAGTCTACAGACAGCATGGGCCTATGTCACAGTTTACACAATCTTGATGCAAGACTTTTGCCATCATCATAGGAGCTGCTGTCCTGGGCAGCCCGATATAATACTTGGCTTCTCATTAAATTGACACCAAAAGTCATTCAGTCTTTTCTTTGCTTTTTATTAGGGGCTGCCGTGGACAGCTGGGACAGGCTGCGAGATGGAGCAGTATCGTGCCTCATGAAGCTGCCCTCACCCCTCCCTGGCTTGGAGACCCCAGAAGCCCTGCTGCCCCACCTGCAGTGGGCTTGCCGCCTACTGCGCAGCCCTAGAGTGCGAGAAAGTGATGCAGGTGGGCCTACTGCTGATGATGTTGTCTGGGACCATGGTGAAGACATTTGATAGCATGGCTGGTTGTGCTTGATTGTCATGTCTGCATCTTGCTGCACAAATTCAGGCTGTGTGACAGCGATGCAGATAGGCTCATGGCTGCTAATGTCTGAGACCATGTCAAGAGCATTACAGCAGCAGGGGCAGTTGTGCTTGCTTGTCATGTCTGCATTTTGGTGCGCAGCCTCAAGACTGCATGACAGAGACACGGGCAGGGCTGCATTGCTCGTGATGCATTGCTCGACGGGATGCAACTGATGCATGCCAGATATTGGCATATCAGCAGCACGGCTCACACAATTGTCCCAATGTGACTGTACGTCATTGTCTGGACAACCCAAGTGGCATGAAAAGATAACGCCGCCAGCTGTGCGCTTGACGTCTGACAGTGTGAGCCATCATGCTTGCTCAACACCGAACACATTGCATCCTTTTGCATCTGCTAGCCCGGTACCCAGAAGCAGTCCTGTTTGGCTGGCCATTGGCAACAGAAAATGGTTTGCTGTTTGCTAGCCAGGTGTGCCAACCAACCCTTTATCAGAAAGACACACATGCCCCCTGACGGTCACTTTACATGGTCTCTGCAGGCAGTCGACTGGTTTGCATGGTGTATGAGAAGTATGTGTTGGGACTGGGATGGCATATCCAGCTTTTCCCCCAATGCAAAGCCAAGCTGCCTGAATCTGGTGGACACCATGACCCCGCCAAAGCTTCTGTGATCATGCTCAGCAGCTTGTCCCTCTGGCTTCAGGTGAAAAACAACATGACAGGCATGCTGTTGTAAATGTGTCCTCTCCAAAAAGGGGTCCAGGCTAGAGAAAGAAGCATAGAGTCTTTATTTCTTGTTCGTTGAAGGGGTTTAGAAAGCTCCCATTGATAGAGAAAGCTTTCTGGAAATGCTCAGACGACTTGCCTATATCTGCCATTTTTACTCTATATTCTAGGGCGTGCTAACAAAAGTGGTTGTCTGGCAATTGGTATCTGATGACTGGCATCCAATTTATATCTAGTGTTATCTAGTATATTGCATTCAAAGTTCCCCATTTTTCTGGCTTTCTATTCTGACATTGCAACCCTGATCCGATTTTGAAACTCTAGTTCTGTGCCTTTGCAGGCTGATATCAAGGCTGGGCAGGCAGACCTGTTTCACGCTTGTCGCCACAGCCTAGCTCATGGAGTGTTGTTGGCACTTCATTACCTAGCTCCCCTAGTGCCTTGGGCTGGGGCTGTTGGGGACCAGGGGCATGCTGCAGCCATGCGGCCCTGGCTGCAGGGCCTTTTGCAGCTGCTTGAAGAGGCAAGTGAGCTTGCGCTAGAGCACTTGTCCAAGCCACAGGACAGCAACATTGGTGAGGATCACACTCACAACCCAGAACTCTGGTTGCGCTTTTCTCACAATCTCATCTTGCATCAACATGCCTTGCTCAGAGCCCCGACTGCATTGCATCCCCTAGCTTTCAGACAGGAAGAGGAAATATGGATGGTACACCACAAGGCTGTGGGTCAGGGATATGTGTAGTCATGCCTTGTCACATGACTGTAGGTGCTGAGGAAGTTGATGCTGATGACATGGAGGCGCAGGTAGAGGACATTCCTACAGAGGAGGGTGAAGGGGAGGGGGAACTTGCCCCGCAGGCCCAGGTCATCTTGACTGGCTGCTGGCTGACCATGAAGGAAGTCTCCCTCCTGATGGGCAGCCTTGCCACATACGCCCCATTGCCAGGTACTTGGCTCATGCACAGTGCCTATCTACAAGCAAGTCAAAATACACGTGAAAAGAAAAGTTTGCGTATTTCAGCAATCATAACGGGAGCCTCCTAAAGCGGTAGCCCGGCAAGTTACACGTGTGTGTACTGCAATCACAGGACGCCAAGCCCATTAGTCTAGACCACATGTGATGTCTCTGACTTGATACTGGCCTGTGGCAAAAGCCAGCATCGAATCTATACATGTGTCATGCTCTGAGACGTGTCATGTATGCAGCAACAGCAGCAACCATGAGCCCATGCTGACATCATCATAAGCCTGGGCTCCATGTCAAGTTCCTCCGTGTCATGTTCTCTTGCAATGCGATCATGTACAGATGTGTGTGCGTTGCAGCAATGCATGGAAGCAACAATAGCCAAGAGCATATGTTGGAGCCTCAGCAGCTAGCAGACATGGGCAGCTGCTTTCTGCGCATACTCACTACCATGAAGCACAACGGCGCCATTGACAAGACTCAGGCTGGTTTCATTGCGCTTGTGCAAAGGTAAGCATCATGCGTCCATCATGTGCACTCGTGATAATAAATTACAGGCGTTCTAGCTAATCATTCTTGACAGGTACCTTTTAAGCCCTGTCAGTGCACACCTCTTGGGTGCAATTACTGTCTCATGTTAGTGCATGTTGGCTCACAGGACTAAGGCTTAGGCACACCTGGTAGATGTGCACTTGTGACCATTCATATGTGCATCAATGCCCATCGGTTGAGCTGTTCTGTAAGCAATGCATGCGTGCCATAATATTCCAAGCTACAAGTGATATACTACAAGTTGCCATGATAAGCCAAGAGATTGTCACTGCTGCTTGGTGCTGCAGGATTCTGTTGGAAGCTTCACCAGAGCTGAACAGGCTGCCACAGCTGTGGCTGACCCACATGCTGGATCACATGCAGCGGCCTGGGCAGTCCCGTGATGACATCGTGCGCCGCAGTGCTGGCTTGCCTGCTGCCTTTGTGGCTCTCTTCACTGCTGAGCCCACTGGTCACCCCAAAACCCTTCTCTACACAGGTATAATGCCTTAACATGAATATACCAATGTCTACCAATGCTCATACCGTATAATACCAGTGTGTACTGATGCATATACCAATGTATACCAGTGCTCGTACCAATGTCTACTAACATCTACCCATGCTCATGCCAATGCTCATACCAATGTGTACTGATGCATATACCAATGTCTACCAGTGCTCACACCAATGTATATCAATGCACATATCAATGTCTATCAATGCGCATACTAATGTCATGCAACTTGACATGCCAGCATCGGGCTTCCAGCTCCCGCACCGTAATGCTACACAGCTCTGACATACACCTTGGTAATTGCGTAGGTATGAGGGAGCTGCTGAGGGTAGCAGGCGATGAGTCTCAGCAGGAACCCTGGGCTAAAGTACATGCCATCAACACTCTGCGCCTCACATTCAGTGACAGGAACCTGGCCAACGATGTGTCTGGCTTTTTTGCAGAAGGTACAGCTTTTGACACTCACACGTTGCGAAGTGACATGCAAGCATGTCTGCATATGTCCGCTTAACTACTCTACATGTAATTGCGCATTGCAGGCTGCTGCTGTGCAGCTGAGTGCTTTCATGCATGACAAAGCCTGCAATGATGCATACAGACCTAGAGGGACAATCACCCTATACGTCTTGATGCTGTATGACGAGCTTGATGAATGCTTGCTGCTTCAGTCTGGGCATGGAGGCTGCTATTGCACATTGCTGTTGCTTCATACAGCAATCATGGCAAACAAGGCTAGACAAGGGCTCAACAATGCTGTGCTGTGCCTAATCAAGCTCATGTGTGGCATTACAGGGCTGCAGGTGGCGATAATAGGTATGGGGGCAAGTGCATGGGAGGCGCGCAATGCAGCCAGCCTCATCTTCACCGCGCTGCTGATCCGTATGCTGGGCTTCAGGAACCTAGTCAAGGTTTGCAACCTGGTTCCTTACCATGCTTGGTGCATCTGCCCTTGCCTATGTGTTGCTTGCTGCCCCTTGCCCTTTGCCCCTGCTCTTGTTTCTGCCTCCGCTCTTGCTTTTGCCCTTGTCCATGCTTTTGTCCTTGCCTATGGTCTGCCCTTGCCCATGTCTTCACCTTTGCTTTTGCCTTTCTGTTGCCGTTGCCTTTGCCCTTGCCTATGCTCTTGACCTTGCCCTGTCCCTTGTTCACTGCAATACCTGCCGCCCAAACACGAACAGGCACAGGCTCATGCCGTAGTGAGACACAACAGAAACCGGCAAGCTTTGACCTTGAACGTTCGCCACAACTTCGTTCTGGATCATCGACATGCAGTCACGCAGTGAAACAATGCGTGTGCATGACAGGGAGAGTCTGCAAGGCGGGCCATCACAGGTGCTGAGTTCTTCAACCGCTATCCCAGCCTGCACCACTTCCTGCTCACCCAGCTGCAAGCTGCCACCCACCAGCTGGAGCAGGGGGCTACTGTTGTGCACCCCAGCCTGACCCCTGTCCTGGCCCTGCTGTCACGCCTCAGGTGCCTTTCTCCTCCTGATTTGGTTTGGTGCAATTCTGCTAGATACAAGTCTGTCAAAGTCGTCCCCCTTGTTATCCCTTGCCTTGGCTTGTGTTTCGTCAAATTTTGCCCTATGCATTAAGAGTAATGAGGGTCAACCTAGGGCTCGGTCTAGGGCTTAGATCCCGGACCCAAGATTTAGCTCTGTCACAAATTGCCATCGTAGATTGCAGGTCATGCACTGTGCAGTTGTCACTCAGTTCGAAATCAAGGCCTCAAGTATACAAGCTTCAGTACATACAGTTGGACTTTGTGCATCGCAGCCAACTTTGCTCATCAAATCAGCAATAGCTGATAAGCCTTGATGACTCTTCAGCTCTGCTCATTGAAGCAGATCAGCGCTGTACCATTGCTGGTCAGATGACAGTGGAACAGATAACAAAGCCTATCTTGAGACACCATGGCGGTCATTACAGGTCATCCTTGCACAACCAGTGTGCCTTGGCTGATGACCCACTGAGTCCAGCTGTGCTCTCTGAGGCACTCAAACGCTGGAACACATCACAAACCTGATTCAACAACATTGTGCTACAGACCGTCTTTGCACAACCAGTTCACCTTGGCTGACAAACCACTAAGTCCAGCTCTGTTCTCTCAAGCAGTCAAACGCTGGAACACATCAAACCTGATTCAACAACACAGTCGTTGCTACAGGCCGTCTTTGCACAACCAGTCCACCTTGGCTGATGACCCACTGAGCCCTGCTCTCTTCACTGAGGCAGTCCAGCGCTGCGCCACTGCCAGTCAGATGGCAGTACGTCACTTGGCTGCTGCAGCTTTGGCTCCTCTTACCCCTCCTGAGGAGCTGGCACCCACACTGCTGTGCTTGCTGGCCACTGCAACTGCATCACCTGGACCAGGCCACAACACGGTGCGTTTTTGGACAACATTGGTGCATGCTCTGATGCACAAGACAGGCTGCTCTCAAGAGACAAGACTTGTCCTGTATGTATCTAGCTTGTCATGAGCTGGAAAGCGTTTTTAAGTGTCCTTATTGTTATCCTCTGAACACGCCTTGCAGACCTGAAGTCAGTCTGCAGTCTTTGTTGTTCTGCTTGTGCCGTTTGTTGCAGGCTTGCTGATGTGTGCTGATGCATTGGACTGGGTATAAAGCTCTGCAGAGATGGCATAGACATGGGATGTGCTGTGCCAGGAAATGCGTCTATGTGGCCTGGCTTTGTTGCATCGTCAGGGATTGACTTTGTGTTTTGTTAATATGCCCACTGTTGTGATGCCTGACATCTGTCTGTCTATAGGTGCATGGCTGCCTGTCACAAGCCAAGGCGCTGCTGGAGATCAATGCACAAGCAGTCGATTCCGTATCCCTGCTGAACTCTATCCTTCAGGCCTTGCAATCAAGCACACACTTGATGCAGCTGTCAGCCCCATGCGCACCAATTCGGAATGAAGCCACACTGCTTGCTGCTGCGGCTGTTGCCTTGTCTGATGCACTAGAGACGCCAACCATGGTGGCATATGCACAGCAAGTCAGACAGATCTGCTGGCAGTCCATTCTGCGCAGCTCTGCTGAGAACTCAGAACCCTTCAGCAGACAGCAAGACAGTACCTTGTATAGTGGAGTCCAAGGCAGTGGTGAAAGGCAGCCTCCAAAGGCAAATGGTCCCAGCCTTGAAGGGCAGGTCAAGGGTGGTGACAGGCAGCCTGCAGGGGCACAGGGCCCAAATGTTGATGGGCACAATGACAGTGCCCCCCTTCATAGTGGGCACCATGCACAGACCCCTATAGAGCCTGCTTTAATCCCCGCACAGTCAGCTGGGATTCAGCAGCCCGACAAGCCTTCACTTCAGCACAGTGGCTTGCAATCTGTCCACAGCGATGCTGCAGATCCCATGATGTCTCTGTGGCTCAAGAATGTTACTCTTCTTTTCTTTGCTCACGACCTTCAACGGCATTTGGCAGGCGGCATCTCTTCTAACAATCAAGGCACACAGTGTAGCTTGAGGGAGGACGAAGTGCAGATTGCGCTGAAGTCTGGCAACTATGATGTGCGTGCTGCTTGCTTGAAAGCATTGGTTAGAAGAAACGCTGCTGGTATGTTCCTTTCATTGCTGTTGTACAAGTGCTATGATATAGGCGTTTTTGTGGTCTCGTGTGCATCATTCATGATGTCTAGCTCAAACCTCCACGCTATTTTGAAGATGTTGAAGGCTTGAGCAGTTGGGCCTGTGTACCGTATGACTGTCTTTGAGTGTTTGCTTAGTCCCAGCTCAAAGTGGCAGTCCATCAAGTGCAGCTGAACCTATGCCTTGCAGTCTATGTAGACCTCATCTGTGTTGCTGTCTGCTGTTTCAGACTTGTCTACAATGTGTGTAGCTGATGTGTGTTGCTGTTTGCTGTTTGAGACTTGTCTGCAATGTGTGTAGCTGATGTCTGTTGCTGTGTGTAGGTGAAGCTCTGCCAGATTGGCTACCAGTCCTGCTCAAGCAGCATCTCCTCACAGAGAGACACCACAAAGTCCTCAGACGCCTCTTACAACTGCTGGCAGCCTTGCCCATGGCTGCCAACAGCACCTGCCATAATGACAATGCCCTGTCGTTACCTGCTGTGACGTCACCCTCTGCTGGGCAGACTTCAGCAAAGCCTGCCACTGCTTCTGTGGTCGCAGCTGCAACAAACACAGTGCATGGCCACAACAAACATGCTGTGCATGCTGAGCGCGCTATGCGAGAGTACGAGCAGGTCCACGGACTGGTTACAACAACTCGGCATCCGTTTGTCAGTCGAGAGGGCTTGCAGTGTCTGGGAGCTGCTCTACAGCCAGTCACAGCCATACTGACAGACATGGCCAGAACCCAGCAGATGCCTGCTGAGCCCCAGGCATCTAAATCTCAGCCCATCAGGCAATATTCACATCAAGCACAGGGCCCGGTGCAACACCAGATGCCTCTCAACTCCTCAGCATCAGGTCAGCACCAGGCTCAACTGTCAGGATCAGGAAATGATCAGATCAGATCATCCAGATCGGAGCTGCATCAGGTCAGAGGACCAGACGATGATCCAGCTCAGCCAGCTAATCCAGCCCCTTCAAGCCATGAGGCCTCAGATGTGGGTGGTCCTGCTGGGTCTGAAGGGGCTTTGGATCAGGCTCTGCATGAGATGGTGGATGGCTTTATCTCCCTTGTCAGCAGAAGCAGTCACGCACAGCAATTTGATGACATCCGCTTGGCAGCTGCTGCTGCTCTTGAAGCGTCAGGTGTGCAGACGTAACAAAAATGCCACTGACCCAGTGTGCCGTTCACCTTTGTGACGACACCAGCTGTGCTTTTGAGACTCTGGTCCGCAACAGAAATCGACTAGTAGTGAAAATGCCTACTTTTGGCACAGTGAGCAGTGCTGTATTGAAAACCACTTGAGGTGGATTTGTTCTGCATCACGTGTGCATCATGAGTGGCTATGACACATTCCTGGAGACTTGCTGCAGCAATGGTGGCAGCTGCTGTGAATCTTCATGCCATGATCATGCAGGGCTGCTGAGCTGTCAGGCCCAGATGCACCAGCCCTGGAAGGGCAGTTCTCGGCTGACTGGCCCTGCCCTCCAGGCCTGGGTCATTGTTGTCAGAATGATGGAAGATGAAGATGGCGAGGTGAGTAGTCGCATTCTTCTGCTCTGTATCAAGTCTGTTGAGCCTTTCAGTAAAGAGCCACAAGCATTTGGTAGACAGCCACAACCAATCAGTAGACAGCCACAACCAATTGGTAGACAGCCACAACAGAACACAGACCAGCTTGTGCTGTGTTAAGGGCAGCCCTGCAGCAACAGCAGCATAGCAAATTTGAAGGAAGCATACAGCACGCCTCAGCTTTTCCGTCTGATGAGGGCGAGCTAGCAAACGATCACTGATGTGTCACAGCCAAGCATCCAGATCATCAATCATCCATGATGTTTTGTGGATGAATGGCTTGTTATGCAATGCTGTGTCATGTAATGACAGGTGAGGGCAGCTGCTTCAGGGGCTGCAGGGGCTGCTCTGCAAGCCCTGGGTGATGAGGGGGTGTCACGTGGAGCCCATGTGGAGCTGGTGCTGCGTCATGCATTTGACCTTCTGGGATCCTGCTGCATGCACTTGCCTGCTATGCAAGAGCACATGCTGGACCTATTGTACAGGTTGCCTTCTATTTGCATCACCTTTTCCTATTCCTTCATGAGTGATGCACCCTATGTCTACTAGGGTTCCTTGCACGTAAGCCTCGACGAGCAATTACGCCAAAGTCATGTTTACATGGCTGCGTGGTCATGTGCTTGCTCATTGCTCATGCATTCAAGTGACCTGCTTGCCTGACTGCCATTTGCATCTGCTATTTTCAGCGTGCTGCTTTTGGATCAGCAATGCATGGTGAACAATGCAAAGGAGGCAAAATTGTGCTCTGCCTTTTGTGACTGCATGAAGTTGGCAGGCAAGTGCTGGCTACCCAAGGGCGGCACAGCAACAGCAAGCACAGCAATGCGTGCAGCAGTAGCAGGAGGCTGCATGTGGATGATGGTACATATCATGACTCCATTTCAGCCCAAACTCAGGTGGCACTCAGCACAAAACGTCCTTTGCACAACCCATACTTGTATGTTACAGGCCGCATAGCTCAAGCCTGTTGAAGGCAAGCACATCCAAGCAGCACACCCATGACTCCCAGCAGCCTCAAACCCAGCCCAAAGGGGGCCCCATCACACCAAAAGGCACAGCCAATGCAGGGGAGCCTCAGCCTGAAGGGGACCTGTCAACAAAAGGCACAGCCAATGGAGAGGAGCCTCAGCCCAAAGGGGGCCCCACCACATCGAAAGGCACAGCCAATGGAGGGGAGCCTCGGCCTGATGGGGACCTGCCAGCAAAAGGCTGTCAGCTGGAACCTGGCCTTGTGCGCAGACTGTTTGACAAGGAGCTGGACAATCAGCACGAAGAGGCTTTGCTGCTTGCTCAGCTGGTAGCCCATCAGCTGCGCCTGGCTTTACAGCGCGACACTGACCATGACTTTGTACAGAGGGTGGTTGTTTGGGCAAATGCAGCTGAACAGGTCAGTAAACAAGTGGAGGCGCTCTGGTCACTGAAGCTTCCAACAATGCGCTCTTCCCCTCTCAAAGCACCTGCTGCTAAAGCCTTGCGCCTACTCGTCTCTGGATCAATCAAGTTTGACTTGCAATCTAGAAGCTGCAGCCTGTCTACATTGTAGACCAAACAGTACTGTTGTGGCATCACTCTTCCAATGTGTCACAGCTCTTTTGAGCATAAAAACAGAAATTGTCTGGAAGGGAAACAACCGTCTGGAATTGCAGGATCTTTTGGGGATGACACACAGCATAGCCCAGCTGCAGAAACATGAGACACTATTTGGTGGGGTAGCAAACCATGGAGATGTCTTCCAACCAGTCTACTGCATGCTACTGGCTTTGCACACTGCGGGACAAAGCACGCATGTGAGAGCCAAACTGCCATCTGTGTTGGGAAGTGTCCAGACAGCAGCTGCAGGATTATCAGATGTGGCTTCCCAACCTGTGATTGCAGCCATGCTCAAGACTACATTGGCTGTGTGCTCAGCACCTGATGCTCCTGACTCATCTGAGGTGTGTGAGATTCCTTTGTCATTGTTTCACTGGGCTTGGTGGCTGAGTGCAAGACCATGGCTTGTGCCTCCTGTCAAAGAGTTTGTACATGCATGCTTCTGCAAGCACAGTGTGGTTGCTGCATTAGCTATTGTGCATCTGACACTACTGTTACAGTGGGTAGTGCATCCGCTATTACCCTTTGGGTGATTCCCAGCCGTGTTGGTGATGAAATCATGCTGATGTGCAGGAGCTGGTCAGCCAGTATGGGTATAGCTGGAGCTACACATTCTTGACTGGAAAGCAAGATGCTTTGAACGGGAAGCAGGAAAGGAAAGCAGGAAAGGCAAGAAAGGAAAGCACGACACTTAACAAGGAGCACGACACTTAACAAGAAGCTTCTAGAACCCAAATTTGAAGGAGGTATAGCCAGAGTCCAGATCCATAGACAGGTTTTAATACACTAAGCAGTCACGGATCTGTGTTTTATATGCACCCAATGCCGTGTGCTTGTTGCGAATTTGCTTGTTGAAGCATCAGGCGTATGCCTGCTGATCCTGATGATTTACTCAACGTACTGACTCATGCCATTCAGATCTTCAATACGCTACTCAGAGCGTCAACATGCTACTCAGAGCTTCATGCACACCTGACCTGAAGTATCTGGCTGACATGCACACCTGACCTGAAGTATCTGGCTGACATGTCAGGCACTTCGACAGGCTCTGAAGATCTGTGTACTAGACTCTGAGACACTGTGTGCCTCCATGTCAGGCCATAGCTACAAGTATGCCTGATGACACTTGCAGACCACAAGAGAGGCGCAATCTTTGGCGTTGTCTGCAGAACTGCATGGCATGCAGAAAAATATGCTGATAATGTCTCTGCAGTGACAAACAGGCTCGTGACCGGTGCGCTGATGCTGCTCTTGCTGGCTGTTTGGATGTGCTTGAGTCCTCAGTTTGTGCGTTAAGTGTGAAGAAGGCGCCTGTAACTTGACTAGCACAGAAAGGTCCATTGCAAAGGGGCGAACCCTGTCATGCCTAGGGTACAGTGGGAGGTCACAAAAGCAAGCACTTATGTACATAAATGCATTGCAACACATAGCCTGCATCCCACATTCATGTCATCTCAGCCATCAAGGCAATAGCATTCATGCATCACATGATCAACATCACACATGACCTGGTATGAAATGTGTAAGCTGCATATGCAGCGCAAAGTGTGCAGACCGGTACACAATTGTGCTGCAATATACAGAAACGTGCAAACAAAATGAGACAAGCAAGCAGAAAAGTGAACTGGCATACACTAGCAACTATACACTGATTGATACCCCACCTCAGGCCCAAATAGGGCTGCAGACCACCACCACTATACCAAACTTGAAAACTGCGCTGCTGCTGATGTTGTCACTACTGCCTGTATCATTGCTGCTATTGTCACTGCTGTTGAGGCTGCAACTTGTGGCATTCATGTGATGTCTTGGAGCCAACCATGACCATTGGACCAGCAGTTTGGAGATGTCAGACAAAATACCAACTGTTCTACAGCGCTTATGAAAACATAAAGTTCACAGCTGACGCACTCAACGGTAGACTCAAGATTATGTCCAGTTTGTGCTGCCATCAGGGTGTTCGTGTGTTCAAAACATTCCCTCGAAAACCTAGCTATGACTTTGGGATCATGTAAAGTAAAAAAGGAAGACAGTGTGGGGGCTAGCCAGCGCTGGGCCCCAAAATATGTTTGTGAATCTGTTCCTGATGGCACAATATGCCGGACAATCAAACACAAAATCATACTTATCCTCTGCTGAACCAGAAGCGCAGAAAACACAATAATGTTGCTCCCTAGGCACCTGCTGTGCCAAACTACAACTAGTGCTGTAGTACCCATGTAGGTTGCAAGCTACAGAGCGTTGCAGCGGCGCAAAGAAGCACAGGTACAACGTGCAATGACGTTACATACGACTTGGCTCAGCTCCTACTGCAACTTCATTCTAACAGTTTAAAAATTTGGTCACGTCCATGCTGCAGATTAATGTAACAGATGTAACAGCAAGTGAGCTCGAGCCTTAGACGAGTCACACTGTCAGACCGAGTGCTGATGCGCTGTTGGAACAACCAGGAAGTTGCTACGATGTAATCTGAGATATATAGGTTTCAAAGATCAGGACTTGTGACGCTAGTAGTCGTGTGCTGCGAGAGTGCACACACAGACTGGTAAAAAAAAATTGTTGCGCGTGGTTGGTATTTACAAGGGAGAATGTGTCCGAGTCGCGTTCAACTGTTGTCTGATAGCTAGCGTATCTCTCCTATAAGGAGCAATGGACATAATAATGGAATGTGCAGG
>JAABUK010004067.1_pt1 | contig 24140 bp, 31 predicted proteins | sample 5559141 | NCBI WGS metagenome assembly JAABUK01 (sample SAMN10711869, study PRJNA513367) | rock metagenome | isolation source: Antarctica rocks | place: Antarctica: Victoria Land, Pudding Butte nord | collected 2016-01-03
AATTTATTAAAAGATTAATATAAAGTTATATACCTTATAAAGACTACTACTTAATACTTATAATAAGGTTTAGTACCTAAAATATATAATACTTATAAAATATTAAGAAACTTATATATTAAATATTAAATATTAATTAATTATTAAACCTTATTTCTTACCTCCTTATACTCCTTAATTAATTAAGTTAGCGTATTAAGTAATAACTAGGTATAAGAATTAATAATTAAGTTATACCTTATTAACTTAAGATTAATATATATTAATATAAGATATAATAATAATAATATCTTCTATTACCCCTTATTAAAACGCGTTATTAATAGTATTTATTAAATAAGAGGTAAGAAAGAATCCCTTAAATATTAATTAATTATAAGGGATATTCTATTATATATCCTATTATTATTTAATTAATTAACATTATTTAAGATTATAATATATACCTTCTTTTAGCTTACTTTTATTAGTTTCTTATATATTAATAAATTTATATAAAATATTAATAATCTAAATAAAGAGTTTATATATTATTTTATAATAAGATACTTGATAATCTTATATAAAGATTATATTAAATTTATCCTCCTATCCTCTAAAATAGACCTCTTTTAAAAAGAGGTAATACTTATTATTATTATAATAAATAATAAGGCCTATCTATTATACTTATTTTATTAACTATTTAAAATATTCCTTATATATCTTTTAAACTCTCTCTTTTACTTAAGCTATTTATTTATAAGATAATTAATTATTAAGGTCTTCTAAGAAATTATTAAATTATTAAGATATAATAGCTACTACTTAAGCTACTCCTTTTATTAGGGGGCTATTATATAAATAAAGGAATTTAACCTTAATAATAATAAGACTTAATTACTTAAATAATAAAAGTTAGACTTGTATTATTTATATATTAAATACCTCTTAAAGATATTAATAAAAATACTTAAATAATTAATAAATTACTTTATATATAACCTTATCCTTTACTTTCTTTTATAACTTTATTTTAGCTAGGTTATAAAGGGGGTTTAAGTACTAAAGTTACTTTAAAAGGCTTTATACTTATTATATATAAGCTAATAATAGTAGATTAATTACTTAATAATTAAATAATAAGATATTTATATATTAATATTATTAATAATATACCTTATTATATAATAGATATATATAACTTATAATAATATGTTTATAATAATATTTATAAAAGGTAATATTATATTAATTAAGTTAATTTAATTAAGGATTAATATAAAGGATTAATTATTAATTAGGGGAATTTAAGTAATATTAATATTATATTAGTAATCTCGCGCGGTCGTATATTACAAAAATTCGCGTATTATACGTAAATATCTATTCAGCTTATATATTAGCTCCTAAGATCATGAAATATTTTAGGCTACTAAATATATATTTAGTAATCTAAAATATTTTAGATAAGTCCGTGTAAGCTATCTTATATAGTAGGACTAGTACTACCTAATAATAGGATTTATTAAGAATATAATACGGGGCTAGACTAGGGTAATATCTTACGTATATATAAATTATGTAAATTAACTATATTTAAAATCTATATTACGCTAGCGTAGATAATGTAGTTTATATAGTCTTACTAAGCCTCCTAGTACTAGTAGAAAATTATGGATTTAAGGCCTTAAATCTAGATTTTCTATATTTAGGATTTTTAGGTTAAAATAAAATTTTATAAAAATTCTCTATTTTTTTCCATTATTTTGCCTGAAAAATGCGTATTTAGTAGGATTAGTATATTTCTATTTTTTATACAGGTTCTCAAGTTACTAATGTATCTATCTATTAAATTCTACTTATATTTTCTATCCTTTTAAACTTTAAATTATATATATTTAATTACTCCTACTATCCTACCTTAAGACTATTTTATATATATATAATTAAGCTTACTTATCCTAGGATTATATTACCTAGATATAAGGGGGTTTTAAGTATTAAAACTACTTTAAAAGGCCTTATACTTATTATATATAAGTTAATAATAGTAGACTAGTCGCTTAGCGGCTAAATAATGAAATATTTATATATTAGTATTATTAGTAATATACCTTATTACGTGACGGATATTTATGACTCATGACGACATGTCTATAGTAATATCTATGAAAGGCAACACCGCACTAAGTGTATCTAGTCGCTCCACCCAAAAAAGGCCACCCTGTAACCCCCTACTCAACACAGCATCCACCACCAACCAACCCAAAAGCCTCACACCACCCAATCGTCACCCCAGGGAACCCAACATCACCCTACACAGACCGCCATAATTCTCCGAAACCACCACCAGCGCCGCTAGAAACTCAGACGCTTACACCCATTTCTCTCAAAGAACCAACATTACACGTACGCAACAACGCTAAATACCAACCACTTCTACTAAGAGGATAGATAAAAGGATGTCAGGAAGGAAGAATTAAAGGGTTCGTCTTACGCAAAGAAGATACGGCACGTACATAGGCAAAAGGACAAAGAAAGGAGTTAAGCAAGAGAGAAGATGAAAGGGAAAGGGCTACGTGGAGTATAACCCGGGCTAGCGAGGGTGCATTTGGCTTCAGATCTTGGGTGCCTGGATGTCGCTAGGCAGCGGGGGTGGTTAGGGGGTTTCATGCGGGTATGTGCATGGTTGTTTGTTTGGTAGTATGATTACTTAGTTGATCCGACTGCCTCGTCTGTCTTGTCCACCTCTATACAACAGACGTCCCCCAGTAGCTAGATCATTCATGCTCTCCTACCATTACTGCTGTACACCTCGCTGAGAATCTCTTTCTCGTCAAGCTAGCGTCGTTTGACGTTAGATGATGGCGAAGCGGGTTTGTTAGCTGCCTGTGTTTCTGCATTCGGTAGATGTACATCCGACAGGCTCTGCCCCTCTCGTTTCGTCAGCCTAATTATCCCATATCGTCCTCCTCCCGTCGACTTCAAGCCCTTGTACCTCCCCAAGTGTACTCTCAGCGGCTCAGCCCTCTCCATGCATCTACAGCTCCGTTTCGTCAAGTGGAAGCCTCAGGCCCCATCTTTCTCCCCGCTATCCTTCTGAAAATCCTTTTCCCTACTCAATCCTTCTTTTCAAGCTTGGCCATCAGATCTGCGGGTAGGTCGATGGGTTAACCTTGGGATCTGTGCAACTCCTTTCGAGCTTCAGCTTTGGAGAGACTCGTGGAAACTGTTTCCGCATTTGTTTCGGCAGGGGCGTGTCCTTCCTTCATCCTCGTCACGCCACCTTCCATCTGCGTCTCCGGGACAGCATTCACAAGCTGTGAAGAGTTCCTGCACCTTCATTTCCGTCTTTCCAACTCGTCTCCCCAACTCGTCTCGACGATCAAGAGTCCTTCCGCTTCTGCAAAATTCCTTCCCTCCTTCGCAGATAGTTTTCTTGTACTTTGGTAGTGAGTTACATAGCTGTTGATAATTATGCTATCTCTTAATGTAGAAGCAAGAGTCCTATTTGAAAATGTCGTCGACTCCACCACCCACGTCGAAATAGACGCGTTTTGCGGGTATCAGAGCCCAGCCCTGGCACCCTTAGGTCGCTGGTCTAGCTAATGACTTTCTGATGGAGACTGCAATTTCCGCTTGGACGGACTTGATGGAGGCGTGCCTCGAGGAGATTGGTCGTTGCGTCCAATTGGGATCTCAAAAGACAGACCAGCAGCTTCGGAAGTATGCCTTGAACCTTCCAGTACCTATATGTTCAATGTCCTGTGCTCTGCCATCATTTTAGACCCGCAAGGGCGAAGGTGCCGGTGTATGTGCCGATGCTTATGCCGGTGAGCTAGATCAGCTACCCTAAGATGACGGAGTAGAGTGGGACCATCTTGTCAATTACGAGGTCTCGCTCTGATCCCCCATCATCTCCACGAACACGTATCTGTAGAGCCTGGCGGGATCGCTGTTACTATCTTCAAGACGCTGTCAGCCTTTTGCTGCTGCCATTGTCCTGGTCTATATCGAACACTGCATTCTTGACGAGTCGATGGTAGAGGAGTTAACGAAGTAGCGCTGGAAAATCTATATTCAGGGGCCTAATGGCACGTAATCCTTGCTTCTTCAGCAACCCCCATCATAGCATGACAACACAGGAAGACGACAAGACAGACACAACAGTTCCGCCTTTTCTGCCGGTCCCCAATGAGGCCCTCACACCCTTGAATTTTGACGTTGTGCTTTCGGCAGAGTGGATCGATGACCAAGGCCCCTCCATTGTCCTTTAGCCCGGCCTTGTTATCGTCGCAAGATGCTAAATGCGTAATCTGTAGCTCCCCCAACAGGGTATCACTCCTCCTCGTGGTCGTCACTCCCGCTGGAAGGACCATGCTGGTTCAGAGCACCATGCGTCGAATAAATAGACAGGACTGTTTCATACCCAGGCTGCGTATAGTCAAGCTGGAGCCGGGAAATGGAAGGTTGGCATATTACTAATGGCAGTCAGCAAAGCCGAGCCATGCAAGATGACATAGCGGTACTGATGGCTTCAATGCGGTTGGTCGTTGAATTAAATCCGATCCTTAGGGAGAAAGACCGGTAATTCACGCCACGGCCTCGAAACGAGCCGGTAGAGTAAGAGGCCGTCTTCGATACTGGAACATAGAAAACTTCATCGTGAAGGTACGGAGGATGTTGTTTAGAATCTCGAGGAGCCCCATCCTGGCCATTGCTGAAGTGTGCATGCTGAGTGATGAGCTGGGGACGAGATTTGGGGGCGTAGCCATGGTAGTTGCAGAGATGCTGATAGCTCGAGGAATCGTGGTTGTGTAGACTGTTGGGTTAGATGGTTAGCACTGAGACTTTATAAGTCTCCTGTGTAGATCCTCACCTTCGGCCTTTGGGGAACAAGCCAGTGTTGCCGTTCTGTATATGTGTGCCAAAATACTAGCCATCTCTAAAGTCGTTAACTCGCTCGATCAATTCCATCCTGTCCCCTTTGAGTAGGCTTATTTCGTCGGGGCTTCGAGCTTCAAGATCGTCTGTTGAGTAAGCCGCCAGTGTACCAGAACGTAGATGTTGGAGCTCGCTGTAGTCGGCAACTCCACTTCTTGACAAAGTCATGCCCTGCTTGCGTAACAATCATATGACGACCAAGACCCCTACAGAAGCTTGACAAGTGCACCATCGTGCTGAGCCACTCGTGTCTTTCCACTGTCTGTCGCCCTATCTCCCATTCGAGTACGTGCATGCTTGCTTGGCGTCATTGTTGCTTGGTTGATCTGATTACATTGTCATTCATTCAGGTATCTAGCTATGTTGTCGTCTATATTACAGACGTCCCAGAGTAGCTAGATACTCAATCCATGCTTCCCTATCATCACCGCCGTGCACCTCGCTGAGGCTGTCTGTACTATCCAATGGTACATATCTGTTGGAATTGGGTCATTGATGGGATCGGAGGTAGACATTTTGTCGTCTTGGGTAATGATTTGGGTAATGATTTGGGTAATGATTTGGGTAATGATTTGGGTATAGGTTTGGGTATAGGTTTGGGTATTGATTGGTTGGTAATGGTGGCCGACGATTTGTGGTAAGGATTGAGTATTGGACCAATAGAGCATTGTACTGTAGCGACTCATTGTGTAGCAGAGTGCCGGGCTCATAACCTGCTAGAATCAATTCATCATGTTGCTCCCATAAATGGCCCAATTCTAACAATATTCCATGTAGTCGAAAAGGTCTAGATACACGCACCGCTGCTGGGGAAGGAGCCGCCGTCGCTTTGTAGGAAGATTGCAATCGGGGGACTTGTAGTAGCCCGCACAGGAAGGATCCGGAGTGAAATATTTGGCACTGAATCGGGCCCCCTCTCCCAGGACAGGCTGATGCCTCGAAGGCTGCTTTGACAGTGTTCCTGGTTGCTTCGAACACTTAATGTCTCAAGATGAGCCGAGAACATTTTACTCGACACCCCCCTTTTTCCTTCCACGATCTCTACGCTTCTATGAAAATCTTTGAGCTACCTGAGCCATCAGCATCGATACGATCCGTTCCGGATCCCGTACCATAGCAGACCATTGTGCCAGAGGCAGCCCGGACCTCGGTCTTCTCGACATCTGCAGCGTTGATCCCGGACCAGACGCTCTCGTTGTATTGCAATTGGCTGTTTGACCGATCGTCTGAGAGGTGCTCAGCATCTTTCTGGACAGGCAAAGAGATAATCTGTCCTTCTCCTCTTCCACTCCCTCTTCCTATCCTTCTTCTTAATCACACTGACCAACCCTGGCACAATCGCCGTGCAATCCCAGCCGGCTGCTGCGTGCTGTGGTGGTCCCATGCCAGTCGTCTTCTTGACCGTATCGCCACCGCCTGCAAGTCATCCTTCCTCGTCATTCTGATCGACTTTGTAGCTATATTTCTTCCTCCAACAGTCAAGCGGACCTCTCTCTGCCTCGATGTTGCTGTTGTAGTATGACGCTCCAGCTTTGCGGGTCCCTCATCCTTCTATTCCCACTCGCTGTTCTCCGATGGGACGATGGTAGACAATGTCGACTGCGAGAAGCTGAGGGACGTCTTCAGGGACCTTCGATGGCCTGCCATTGTTAGGTCTCGCATTTTGCATGATGACGAAGAATCTCTGGAGTTCAGCGCGGATGTCTGGAGAAGGGATCTGTAGCGCTCAAAAGGAGGTTCATCGCTCTCATACCTCCGAGTGCAGTAGATTGACCCCTGTCGAGCGCGGATCTGGTTTTGGTAATGGGTATGGCCGACTGAGGTGGGACGGTGATGGAATGCTAGTCCGGGGAGAAAGTCTAGTTCTAGTCGGTCTAGATGCAGGGACGCGACATCACGTGACTGTGGGCCCGATAATCTCCAGCTGCAAAGCCTTAGCTACTTACATCGCCAGTGTCTACGACAGTCATTTAGATTGGAGCAATTCAGTGTATGCAGATCCTTTGTGCTATATGTGGAGTACTAAATACATCTTTGTACCACGTCCTTACATTCATCTTCGTAATTTCGTATGGAACCAGGCCAATGCCATACAAGCCCAGAATCATCGGCCAAAACATGAAGGTAGATCGTGGTATCAAACGCCCCCGGAACTCGTTGCTTCTTAAGTCAGCTCGCCGAACGCAGGGTAGCTTGAGTTGAAGGTCGCGGCCGTTAAGTCGTAAATTCCGAGGCATTCCCAAAATGCAGGCGCAGGAAGAGCGTGGCGAGGCTATCAAGCCTGGTTGAATACTTTAGAACAGTCGTATCACTCGCTGTGCGTTTGTGATGGGCCCAGGAGCATCGGGATTGTGCACTGTGATAAGAAGCTGCTGTCCTGGCAAGGCGGTCTGACGTGGGATTTTCTCCAAGATCGCGACAACGATATACGATCACGTCGAATTCATCCATCGTTCGACTTATTCATCGAAAGCTGTCTGGAAGTAGTCAGGATCCTCATTGCCTTGGTCACTTGTCAGCTGGTATTGGCCAGGAGGTATGACAGACATACCTGAGGAAGAGGTCTTTAGACCAGCTAAAAACGTCGCCACGTCGCTGTGTGCTCGTAGTAGAACCTCTCCATCCAAGGAGCTCTTGTAGAAGGGGACTTTTGCGAAATTGTCTTTCCACGAGAGCACGGTCGGTCCATCTGGGTTTGTATGCAGGTCGACTTCAGGATGGGTACGCGCGATATGGCTGCATCATCAAGTCAACATCGAGGATGAATAGTCTTTGTGGGTGAAAACCTTACGCTCTTAAATTGTATATCACGCTGAACTTCTTCTGCCTTTCCAGCGGACAGAATAAACACGGGAACCCGTCTTCCTCTCGTCCATGCTGTGTCTTCTCATGGCGGTCCAAGTCACTAAGACGACCAACCTGCTTCTCGCAGCCTCCTCTAGCACAAAAGAAGTGTGCTCTCTCTTTAGCGGGCTTACTTGCAATTCGTGATATCGCGATAGGGCTCTGATCCAGCGGACCATGGATGAATCTGTGCCTTGGCCCGCCCCTTTTGGACCCCTTTGATGAAGAGAACCTCTCAACACGAGCACGGTCAAACGTACGGTATCCAGAGCTTGATGTGCCCGACGTTGATATACTATGACGAGGTTTCTGTGGATGCATCGGGACCCAGAAATGCTCGTTCTGGGATGTAGAAGAGTCTTCTGTGATTTGGTAGGGTGTAGTATTGCTTGAAAGAGGGTCTTGACTGTCCCGATACTGCTGAGCTCGAGGATGTTGAAGCGTATTGTTCCAGGGGCCTTGACTGGTTGTTGTCCAGCTGAACTCGGTATTTCCATAGGGTGGATCATCAACGTGACCAGCAAGCGTCGTGAAGGGAGTGGTCTGGCCTAGCTGATTGACGTCGGCAAGACTTGGAATTTGGGGGCTCAATGGAGCTGTCAGTCTATGGACAAAGAGAAGGACAAGGATCGCTGTGGACTCAGCACATGTCTGCAACGTACCTGGTGAGCTGCTCATGATTCGATTGCATCGATGTCACTCCAGAACTTATCCGAAAGGGTCCACCAGAGTATGATTGATGGCCTATTCCAAAGCCGCTGTCAGGGTACGCCTGCTTTCTACCAAACTGGGAATCTGGCAGAGGTTCGCAGATGACTTGCGGAGGTTCTTCAGCCTCAGTGTCCGGATCTGTGACCTGCCAATCTGCCCATAGGACGTCGAAGTCTGCGTTCCAAAGTGGGTTCGGCATGTCGAACTGGTTGCCATCGGCGGTATCGAAGAAAGCCTGCGTCAACTCGACACTCTCGTCCACTTCTCCGGGAGGGATGTCTCCGCTGTACGTGATGTTCTCTTCGAAGGAGGGATCGTGGAACAAGGCTCGTGATGTTGTGGAGGGTGAGGAGTATGAAATCTGCTCAAGGTTAGACTGTACGTGAACATGATTGTTTTCGTTCATGGCTTGAGCTACCTGATAGACGCTTTGCGAAGACGCGTATGGTGGAACTGTGGGATGAGCCTCTTTGTACGTTCGATGCTGGGTCCTGTATTCTTTCTCCACGAATGGACATGGCTGATACGGGCCTTGGGAAGTTGGACATCTCGTATCTGACGAGCCTTGGCCTCGCGCTTGTGGTAGCTGTTGCGGATAATCGTGCATAGGGAACACGGACTGTTGTGGGTATATCTCGCTCTGGCGAGGGTACAAGGGCCGAGAGGGATCCTTTTGCGTTTGGGATTGCTGTCGAGAGGGATGTACAAGATCTGTATTTCGGTACATCTTGGAAGCCTCGACCGATCACTTGCAGTTATAGGGGATATGAGTCCAGTGGAGTGATGGTAGGAAGCTTAGTAGCGAGCACTTGCTGGACCAATTTGTAGGGAGCGAGTGGTAGCGAATCTGCAGAGCAAAAGAGCGAAGCCGGAGAGAGTAGATATGAGCGAAACAACAAGCGAGGGGTTAGAGCGCTAAGCAAAACAATATCTGATTAGAGACTTGAGCAGAGCCGCACAGCAATGGAGGAGCTCGGAGGCTGTCGGGAACAACAAAGGATTGGCTCGTCATGTTGATGCTGGCTTCGAACCCACCAACCACTCTCGAGTTTGCAAGATCTATCCCACCGGTAACCGCCTCGATCTATCCGGTATAGACCAAAATAGATCGATCCGTTGGGTCTTTCCAGGGATTTCATTTCGGCAGCGTTGATAGCCCTTCGATAGAGAGCCTGATTGTTGGCAATCGCAGCATGTGACATTAGCTACGACTGCCAGCTCAACAGGTCTCTCGGCTTTCTCTGTCACAGCAAGTGATGCTCTCGGCTCTTACTTCACCAAGTCGAAAGTGGGCCGGCGCCGCCAACAGTGCATATGACTTCTTATCTGTAGGTATTCACACAATCCGCACACACTCTCTTCACGCACAGCTGGGATCAAGGTCACGAATCGGATCGAAGGGTCTCCGAACGGGATTGTCTTTCTGGATGAGGCCAGCGGCTTCCGAGGGTTCACAGATCTTTTGACAGGGGGGGAGTTCTGTGTTCGCCACACAGGGAGACGTCGCCGTATCATGCGGCTCAACGCTGCGTGCGTAGGCGGTGTTCCCCGCATCACTTCTCTGGACTTGCGTCTGAGTATCACCACCAACGAAAGGGCCCGAAGTACCAGACTCTGTCTCCAGTGTGGGTAGTCTGCTGGATGGCAACGCCGCTGCACAGATTAGCAGCTGGACTCGCCTTCCGTATTGGATCATGCATACCTATTCCCAAACGTCGTCGATGAAACTTATTAGCCGCCCGTTGCAGGTTGCACACTCGCCATCGTGCAAGAGATGTTCTTTGAGGAAGGCTTCCCCACCCCAGATCCTGTTGCGCACAGAGCTGCTCTACACAAGACACGGCGGCTTCTCTGTCGTTCTCTGGTAGACTACCCCATACCCACTGAGCGGGTAGGTCGAGGTTCACTTCATACAGCTCTTCGGTGTATCCCTAGGAGGTGATACATTAGTCAGGGAACAGAGAGTGGGGGTTCTGAAAGGCTTGCCATGTATTCTTTCCACTTGTTGTCGTGCTCTTTGCCGTATATACCAAGTATAGATCTGACATTAGCAACTGAATAGCTGGTCTGGATATGGGTTCTATACTCCATGGCTTGTTGGTGGTGGTGTTCGTTCGCACAGATTCAGAGTCAAACGGTTTTTGTATCGAAAGCCCAGCCAACAAACAAGTGAATTTTCACCAGCCTCAGTCACCCGCCTTCCTTCATCTCGTCACGATAAGCCACGGAGCTGACGACCTGTTCCCTCAACAAGTGGCGTCATTCGCACGAACATTTGGAATGTTGCCAGTTGCCTTGATGAATTAGAGGTTTGCCTGCTAGACTTTAAACAAATCTTCGGCCTTTACCCGTGTGATATTACCCTTTCGACCAACATTGCGAAAACGCGACCCTTCGGAGCAATTGCTCGCCTTCAGATCAGCGGAGTGCATCAAAACTGAGTGGCGAGTTCGGAAGTAGTGATCGACAGTGGATTGATTGACAGGCTGAGCTACGAGACGCGGTACCACTGGGCCCAGCAGGCTCACTTCCCGTTGGTGTGCATGAACCCCCTATCCATCCGTTACCGGACTAAGCTAAAGCATCTTCTCAGACCGAGCAGCGACATTGGCGTCCATCTAGACCATACGTCCAAACATGTCTGACGATAGGATCAATGCACAAGCTTCCGCACTGCCCGAGGACGGCTCTGTATTAGGGCAAGTCGAAGCTGGTCCTCCCTCATACGAAGAACTCTACCATATGCCTACTGCTTCTGGGTATCAAACCATGACAATGGTACCCCACCCTCCCTATCGCGTCAGCACACAGCAAGAGACCCCTGAAATGGCCACCCTCACCAACATCAGAAACCACACACGCCGGCTCACCCAGCAACTAGACGATCACATCCTCCGCTGCGAGAGCCGCAACCAAGGCAATCCATCTAGAGCAGCTGCGGGAAGTAACGCAGAAGCCACCAATGGGAACATCTGCCAGGAGGAAGCTAGGATTATCGAAGCGGCGGAGAGGGATAGGCTCGTGGAGCTAGCACTAGTCATCCACGGTATGCTCTACAGCCTTCATAGCCATTCTTCCGGCCCAATGGACCATACGAGCTCCTTTATTTTGAATGAGATACAAGAAGATCCGAGATACATACAAGCTACGCGCCATCTGGAGTCGTCGCCGCAAGATCTCGAACGCATACTTGCTGAAATGGATCCGTCCAGGGTAACAGCCGATCGTGGAGATGAGGAGCCGCATGGAGGGTCGAGACGTCGGCAACGTTTAGGAGGGAATGCTCTTTCTCGGAGACTTTCAAGGTGGAGCGGCTTTTGAGGGAATAGATTAGTCGCAAGGATGTGGAGTGAAGGCATTGAAGAAGAAGACGGACATTGGACACAAAGCGTTCTAGAGCTTGGTCACATGGAATGAGCGGAGATTATGTTAAGGGATTTCGAACCAGTGCGCTACAAGAAAGATCAAGATGAGCATTGACGCGAAAGCTTTCGAGAGCTTGATCACATGGAATGAGCGGAGATTATGTTGAGGAGGATCCAATTCAATCTGTAATCTATCAAGTACCTCAAACCCCCAGTACACGCCATTCTGCATGCGGAGACTGCATAACCACCAGGGCACCAACATCCACACACCCACTCCTCCCTTGTCCTGCCACTCCTTCAATCATCCCAGCCCCTAAAACCCTGATTGCAATCAAGCCAGACACAGACTATCTTGCTAGGCGTCGTTCCAGCCTTTTCCCTCTTCAATGCCCCTATCCTGCATCCATTCCAGCCCTCGAAACATTTATTGTAATCAAGCCAGACACAAAGTATCTAGACGTCGTCAAAGCCTTCCCCCTTCCCAAAGCTCCTTCCAACATCTGGTCCAGCCCTCAAGTCCAGCCCTTGAAGCATCGATTCGTCGATTACCTCAAGACTTCGCTGCTGCATCGTTCGCTCTTTGGGTATCTGTCGTCTTCTGACCGCGATGTTGTCGCTGGGTGTAGAGTTACAGAGTGCAGATCACGGCATTGGCCCCATCCTGCAAATGATCCAGACCCCGAGTCCAGCCCTTAGAGCATCCACTCGTCGATAGTCTCAAAACTTTGCTGCTCCCTCTCTCGCTCTTTGTGCATACTCGTTTTCGGACGGCGCTGTTGTCGTGTTGTTGGGCTTGGAGAGACAGAATCTAGAACACTCTCCCCTCTATCCAAAGCCCCTATCATGCATTTGATCCGGCACCCAGATCCAGCTCCTAAAGCATCCATTCGTCAAGGTTCTTAGAACTTGCTGCTGCATCTTTCGCTCTTTGGGTATTGACATCCGTAGACCACTCCAGTTCACAGCCTTTCCCCTATCCAAAGCTCCTCTCAATATCTAGGGCCAGCTCCCAAGTCCAGCTTCAAAGCACCCTTCCGTTAATCATCTCATACCGTGCTGCTGCCTCAATCCCTCTTCAGGTGACCACATCCTCAGGTTGCGATGGTGTCATGTCTTAGGCCGTAAAGAGACAGAGTCTAGTTCACAGCCTTCCGCAACCCAAAGCCCCTATCCTGCATCTAATCCAGCTCCCGAGTCTAAGCACCCAACAGCATCTCTTCTTCAATAATCTCAAGAGGCGCTGCTGTAACATTGACTCTATGTGTATGCTCGTATTCAGGACCATGAGGTCGTCGTGTCGCTAGGAGTGTGGACACAGAGTCCAGGCCACAGCCTTTCCGCCTATCCAAACTTCCGAGCCTGTATCTGATTGACCCCCGAGTCTAGCTCCCAAAGCGTCCATTCGCCGATGACTTCAAAAGAAGCTGCTGCCTCATTCGCTCGTTAGGCAGTCGCATCCTCAGACCACGATGTTGTCTTGTCACTGCGTGGAGAGACAGAGTCTAGATAACAGCTTTCTCCTATCCAAAGTTCCTATTCAAAATCGTTTCCAGCAGCGAGCCCCATCCCCAAAGCTTCCCCTCTTCAGAATCCTCAAGAAGTGCTGCTGTAACATTCGCTCTTTGGGCATCTACACCCTCAAACCTCAACGTTGTCGTGTCGCTGGGCGTGGAGGGACAGAGCCCGAAGGTTGCTGCACATCTGGTGCACGCACTAAAGCCAACCTGCATTGTCTGCGTAGAGAGCCTGAAGATGTACCCGAAGAGCAAGTCAGCGGAAAAATTGAGCAGGTCGATGGAGGGTCTGTTTTCAGGGGACGAGTGGCCCCATCTCTATTGCTCGTCAGCGATCCCCATATTATGACAATCAGAGAAGTGCGACAACAATAGATCTACCCCTTTCTCAGGTGTAAGCATCGCCTGCTGCATCTCCATATTAGCATCCGGGACCTGGTGCATTAAGAGTACTAGAAGGCAGACATAACAGACACTGGCAGAGACCGGTGGTATTGGCACTGCGTAATTGAGGGTAGCAGGGCGAAATCTATTCGATGTAGCCATTATTTTGAGGCATCTAAGGCATCTGAGACATCCGAGGGCGCCCAAGGCACGCAAGACGCTTTGTCAAATTTCCCAATCCCCGCAAAAGAATTCGTGCAAGTCCCAGCACTTGCCCAAACCCAGCCAACAATATGAGTCTATTGATCTCGCATTCACTCGTTGTAAAACAGAGAGGCGAATCCGCAGATCCAGACCGCCTCGTCGCCACACGCATCACTTCCCACCCGACTCGGCCGTATCCAAAAACCTGAAACGGCTTCACAAGGCAAGTCCAAGCCTCCCACCCAACCAAGCCCCAACGCAACAGTGATGCTCTCACCGCCTCGCACAACTCGAGTATACAACGCCGTATCAAGCAATCGGGCGCGAGCAAGGTCGGCGCATGAGGCAAACCGCTCACGTGAAATGGCTGGAGCGTCACTGGTCCAACGCATCATGCGCATCCGGTGCAGGAAGGCGAGGAAGGGATCTGTGCGGATTTTTGCGTGATGTGGTACGGAAATTGGGCAGCAAGGCGCGAATGCGCTGGTGGCGGGATTTGCTGTGGCAAAAATAGGGGCGGATTGGAAATGTTGCTCGTGTAACCAAACTTCAAAAATCTCTGTAATCTATTCACGAAGGGATTATACGTGGAGAGTGCTCAATTTCCCCTGTGAACGTGTGACCCAATCGACCAAGCTCATGTTTGCTTGATGTCATGTTTGCCTGTTTGATCTGATTGCTTCGACTGCGTCATCCACCATTCATGCACTCAGCCGTCCTGCCGACTACACCACCAACGTCCCCTAGTAGCTTGATTCTTCATGCTCTCCGATCGTCAATGGGGTGCGCCTCGCTGAGAACATCCAGTCCCAGGATCTAATGCTTACGATCACAGCAAGTAGCATTAAACAAACGTCCAGAGCCCGAGAAGCAGCCAACGATTACCGAGATCAGGAAGCAGATCGGAACAGGCTTCTCCGCTCCCGCCTCTCCAAAGTCGCAAGTGTCCCACCTCTCACTGCTGTGCACCCCACGGAGAAGATCCAGCACAACGACCATGATCATAGGAAGATGCAGTACTAAAACGACTAAAGCCTAAGAAGCGTCCAAAAGCAATTGACCTCAAGAAGCAGATCAAAACAGACCCCTCCGCTCCCACCTCCGACTACTGTACACCTCGCTGAGAACGTCTAGCCCCAAGATTCGACGAGCATGGTTACAGGAAGTTGCGGTACCTCAACGTCTAAGGCCTAAGAAGCCTCAAAGAGCAGCCGAAATCAGGAAGCGAATTAGAGCAGACGCCTTAGCTCCCACCTCTTCAAAGCTTTGAGTGTCCCACCTCTCACTGCTATGCACCTCGCGGAGAATATCCAGCACAACGATCATGATCATAGGGAGCTGTGGTGGTATCAAACGTCTAAAGCCTAAGAAGCCTCCAAAACCAACTGAAGCAGATTGAAAACAGACTCCTCCTCTTCTGCCTCTCACCGCTGTACATCTCGTTGAGAATATCCAGCCCCATGATTTTACGATCATGGTCATAGAGAGCCACGGTACTCAAATGTCTAAAGCCTATGAAGCGTCCAAAAATGACTGACATCAACAAACAGATCAAGACAGACCCCCCCACCTCTCCAAAGCCTCGAGTGTCCCACCCTTCACTGCTGTGCACCTCGCTGAGATATCCAGCTCCATCATTCAACGACCATAATCACAGAAAGCTGCGGTACCCAAACGTCTAAAGCCTCAGAAGCGTCCAAAGCAACTGATTCAGGAAGTAGTTCGAAACACTCCTCTCCTCTTCCACCTATCCAAATCCCCAAACATCCCACGTCGCCCACCGCAATCCACAATCCGCAAGCCAACCTTGTGGTGGAGATGCAAATGTCTTAGCCTAAAAATCTGTCTTCAGGGAGGCCGCAGGCTCCATTCCTACTGCTCTTCAGGGAGATACACACCAGAGTGACGATGTGGACCTATACACCTCTATTCGCACATTTTTCTCCTCACTCGATTCAGCACCAGCCGCCGAAAAGAAGCCAGACAAAGGAAACCTTTCGGTACGCAATCCTCAGGATCCAGCATTCCAACGCAGCCAAATTTTTACACGCCGTCCAACTTTGACTGACATTAGACGGCAGATCCACCCATCCAAATCATCAATTATTTCACCCCGCTCAATACAGCCCATAAGCGATCGCCTCTCAATCCAATACCAGCCGCCGAACAAGCCAAACAAAGCGCACTCTTCCATACCCCAAGCCCCCTTCATCCAGCATCCCAAACAACCGGATCATCCTACACGCTCAACATGCATCCAACCCTGACTGACATTGAGAAACAAATAGATATAACGGCCACTCTCCACCTCGCTCACTACCGCCCGCAAGCGATCCACTCAGAACCCAACACCAGCCCCTAAAAAGGAACCGAACGAGGAAGATTTTTCCACGCTACAAATCCCCAGCATCTAGCATTACAGACCATCCAACCACCCTACACGCCCAGCAGGCGTCCAACGATGACTGACATGAGAAAGCAGATCCAATTAAACGTTTCCTCTCCCACACATTCAACTCCTCCATTATCTCACCTCGCTCATTAGTTCTACAACTAAACGCCTCCTCTCTCGCACATTTAACTCCTCCACTATTTAACCTCGGTCAATAGTTCTACAGCCCGCAGTCCGTTCCCTCTCAACCCAATACCAACCGCCGAACAAGCCAAAAAAGAATGTTTTCCGTACCCCACGGCCGATCGTCTAGAGATCCAAAGAATCGAACACCCTGATCCTCCGGCGTTCTACACAGATATTACACTTTGCAAAAGAATTTCAAGGCTCCTGATGGAAAGATAGATAGCTCAGCGCTGAGGAGATGGATTCATGGGGCCAATGGCTCGATTCATATCGCTCTTCAACAACGCCTACAATAGCATAACAATATGAGAAGATCAGAAGACGAGAAGACAATTAAATCCTCTTTCTACTACCACACGTATGGTCCATCAACAACACACCCAAGCAGCCGCGCAGCGTAATAGCCCCATGTAGCCCCTGAAACTAGCCCCATCACTGTAATCAGTATCATCCCAATCAATACCCTTGCGCATATTTCCAACCAGCATTTCCGACATTGAATTCAGCCGAATTGAGCGATTCTAGATATTGATTTTTTTTGGGCGTTGGGGGTTCCTCCGGGGGATGCCTCCCCGGGGCTTAGGGCGCTTTGCGCTACCGTGCGCTGGCCCCGGGCTGGCCCCGGCTGGCCAGAAGCCTGCTTATGTGGGCCTATTACGCCTGTGGTAACCTCGAGCCAACCGGGCTACAGGTATCCCACAAAGTAAGTTCAGAACATGGATGTAGAAATTTTGACTATTTGCCTGAAAAGTGTAGTAATTTTATAATTTACCAAACTTATGCCCCAATCACACATCAACAAGCCTCCTTCTCGCCCTCCAGCTACTTCGCTGGGACGGAGGCTAAGAAGCATGATGCTACCTCAAGCAAACAGCAGACCTCTAGCTCTTTGGGAAAATGGGTAAGAGCGCTTGTAGTAGCAGTTGTTGCAGCAATGGACTTAACGATCCTACTCAACCGCTGCTTCTCCTTCTCCTTCTGCTGCTCCTTCTTCAATTCCAACTCAACTCCAACCCTCCAGTCACTCCCTTGAACGCTCGTATCAATAGAACGGTCGTATCAAAAGCGATCACCCCCTACCATCCACCAAGACTCTCCCTTTATCTCCAGCAAGAAGGCATGAGCGTGGTATTTTTATGGAAGGGCGTAACAAGAGTCCCCTCACACATCAGTAGGCCTCCTTCTTCTCCAAACTTCCAACTATCCCACTCGAACGCTCATACAATAACTCAGCACGTCCAATCATCGACCAAAATCCCTTTTCAACTCCAGCAAGAAGACACGAGTTTGGGGTTGCTGAAAAAGGGCGTACTAATACTCCAATCACACAACTATAGGCCTCCTTCTCCTTCTCAGATCCTCTGATCACCCCCCTTAAGCGCTCATGCCACAACTCATTACGTCCAACTATCGGCCGGGACCTCCTTTTCGACTCCAGCAAGAGGACACAAACATGCAGGCTACCACTCCGCCAAATCTCTCATGCCAGCGGCATACCATTTACGGAGCCGGATCTCCAATCCATCAATACAGAAACGAATCATTCAATTTTCTTCTCCAACCCTCCAGCTACTCCCTGGAACGCTCGGAACAACAGCAATCACGCCCCACCATTGACGCAACCGCCCTCTTCAACTCCTGTAAGAAGACACGAACACTCAAATCGCCACTCCGCGCGATTCTTTACACTACCGACTTACCGAAATTTGGAACCGGATCTCTAATGCATCAATTCTGAAACGAGATCATTCAAACTTTTTCTTCAATTCTCCAGCCACTCCCTTAAGCGCTCATACCCCATCCCTTTACGCCCTACCATCGACCTAAACCCAATTTCAACTCCTACAAGATGACACGAAAGCCCAGGCTTCCACTCCGCTGCAGGCTTTACACCAGCTTCATGCCATTTCTGAAGCCGGATCTCCAATCCGTCAATACAGAAACGGGATCATTCAGTTTTGTCTCGAATCCTCCAGCCACTCCCTTAACCGCCTATACCACAGCTCATTACGTCCAATCATCGACCAAACCCCCTTTTTCAACTCCTGCAAGAAGGCACGAGCACATAGGCTACCAGTCCGCCAGATCTTTCCTACTAGTGGTATGCTATGTCCGCACCTCTAGCTCCAATGCATTAATGTGGAAACGAGACCGATCAACTTTCCTTTCCGACCCTCTAAACACTACCTTAAACGCTTATCCCACAGCTCATCACGCCTAACGATTGACCATGACCCCCTCGTTAACTCCTGCAAGAAGACACGAACACGCAGGCTACCATAACGCCAGATCCATTGCACCAGCAGCAAACCATTTCCAAAGCCAGATCTCCAATCCATCATTCCCGAGCCACGGACGGATACATAGCAACGCATCTAATTCACTAGGACAGGGGGAAGAAGGGAGATGATGAGCAAATAGCAGACCGCTAGCTCCTTAGAGAAATGCGTGAGAGGTGGCTTCTGCACGCGAGCGCTTATGCTAGCAGTCATTGCAGCAATGCACGGCAGCAGCCTTTACTAGGGTACTTCTGGAGAAGACTTCGATAAATTAGATCCCGACGGGGTGTGCAATAGTCGTCCGCAGTATCCATCGATCACATGAGGGATTGCTTGCTCGGTGTCATGGTTGCTTGGTTGATCAGACTGGCTTTATTACATCTGATTGCGTTGTCATTCATTCTGTCATCTACTTAAGTTGACGTCTCTTCCCCTTAAAATCTCGACTATTCATGCTTTCCTAGAAACACTGCTATGCGCCTCGCTGAGAGGTACGAGCTTACGGTCGATGCAGATGGTAGTTTGATTTCTAGTGAAAATTCCGAACAGCATCAATAATACAAGAAAAATAAGAACAACAGAACACCAAGAACAGAACCAAACACCAGAAACCCCAGAAGTGCCATACGTCCTACGACAAGCATCCCATTCTTCCCAAAATAGGAACCAACAAGAACTATCAAAAACACCCCCAAAGCCCTACGATCAGCAGTTCATTTTCCCCAAAAGAACAACAAGACCCAAAAAACAGACCCCGAAAATCCTACGAACAGCAGCCCATCCTTCCCAAAACAAAAACAAAAATACCTAACAAAAGACCCCAAAAGTCCTACGATCAGCATCCCATTCTTCCCAAACCAAAAAAAACCAGACCCAACAGAAAGACCCCAAAAACCCTACGCTCCGTAGGCCAGTTCCTTCAAAACAGCAACAACAACATCAACAACAACAACACTACCAAGCCCACCATCATCATCATGGTGCACTTACAGGACCCCTAGCTATCCAAAACTACCACAGACCCCAGGAAAATACGACCAATAACAAGAGGAGGAACCACAGGACGTTCAAGATAAATGTGGGCTGAGAACTGTCATGATAGGAAAGCGTGGATGGTCTATCTAGGAAGTTTCCAGGGGACGTTGAGGCCCTATACGACAGTTTGAATGGATTGGATATGATGAATGGCATACAATGCAACCAAACGCCAAAAGAGACCGAAAGATCCAATCAAGCATTCAAGAAGGGAGCAATCATGCACGTGCGTGACAAAAAGGACGGACCGCTGGCAGTGGGGGTGGATATATTCGCCAGACACAATCCAGGCGTTGGATGTGTTACTCTATCTTCCTTTTGGGATATATGAATGCATTGTAATAACAGCAAAAACGGTGGAATTGTCTTGTAATCTTCTGGTATTGTCGTGCTACTTTGGGGGTTCCCGAAAAGCGTTGAATGGGCCAACGCCTTCCCAAAATACGGCCTGCAGGCCAATATCCATCAACAGCCTTCCATACACCAAACCCCAAAAATAAAAATCCTTCAAAGACCATCGTCATATGCTTTCCATTCATCTGTTTGATATAATGCTCTATCCAGATCCATTCTCTCGAAGAAGCTGACATGGTGCAATCTTCCCACTTGCTTTAGCGTCATTCGTATGAGTCGTTACGACCTAAAAGTGCATGCCCGATAGATTGATTGATTGTGGTATAAAGAGCGGTAGACGCATATCGCCTCTCGGAGTGTTTGTGGGGTGATATTCAGTGCATTCCCGCGGACATTGACAGCACATTACCAACCCTGATCCCCCGTTTCGATACACATGTGCTGACTTTCCTCAGCTAACTTACCTTATCTTAGCCACCTCCCACCCACAGCTCCTATCCACGAAACCTAACTACCTCCTCCCTCCAACCCACGAGATCCACCCGCAAAACCCAACAACCTCTCCGTCTATAAATATACCATCAAGCATCAGCCCTTGCTACTCTGCCCCAAGCCCGCCACACCTACACACGCGTCTGTACACCAACAGCGTGCCATTCAATCCCTCAATACCATCTCCTAATCCCGCAAACCATCACCACCAAGCGGCCAAGGACCTAGAATCAAACCCTGTCACGAATCCGCCCTGCATCTAACAGCAGACGCCTAGCTACCACGATCTCTCATCCGGGGAAACCGTTTTATCGAAGCGTGCGCGTGTGCGTGACAGAAGAGCGAAGTGCAGATCTTTGCTGGATGCTGGTCCGTTCGATTCGTCACCTGAGGCCATTCTCTAGACAGATCCTTTGAGCGTGGTGTTCAGGAGGTCACGAGAATTGTTGGTCGGCTGGTCGGCTGCTTGCTTGGGATGATGAATTCTTTCTTGATTGGGGTGGCGGAGAGCGTGGTTTATATATTTTATGGATGTATCTAGGCATGCGGACGATCATAGGATAAAAATTGTGCACTGTTAGATAGATTATTCATGCTTCCCCATCATCCTCTCCCACCTCTTGAACGCTTCCCAGCCCATGTTTCGGCATCAAGAGCAATCTTGTCGTTACACAATAAAGCCGGCTACGTATGATTGATGTTGTAGTAGTTGCAGTAGCAGTCGGCATGTTAGCTAAGAGGTTAGGTATATAGATGCTTGCTTGGCATCATGCTCGCTCGGGTCCTTCGATAGAATGGGCTGTTCAATCATTCAATGTATCGGTTTAGCCATGCTGATGTCTGTATCGTAGAAAAATCGTTCCTAGGTAGCGAACCAACTGCTTTCCTACCACCACTGCTGTGCACCTCTAGAACCCTTCCGTGGCTATTAGAGCCCATATTTCAGCTCAAGAGCAAGCTTACCCTAGCATGATCCACTTCCTGCACCTTGCGTGGCTATCAAAGCCCATTTCTCCGAGCCGAGAGTAATCTAGTCCTCGCACAATCCCCTTCTTCCACCTCTTGAACGCTTCCCAGTCTCAGCGTCAAGAGCAAGCTTGTTCGTAGCGTAATCCACCTCTCGAATACTTCCGTGGCTATCGAAGCCCATATCTTAAAGCCAAGAACGAGCTTGTTCGTAGTACAATCCACCTCTTGAACACTTCCGTGGCTATCGAAGCCCATGTCTCAACATCAAGAGCAAGCTTGTTCATAGCACACTCATCTTGAACGCTTGCGTGGCTATTAGAGCGCATATCTTAGAGCCAAGAGCAAGCTTCTCATAGCACAGTCCACCTCTTGAGCACTTCCATAGCTAATGTCTCATCGTCAAGAGCAACCTTATTCTTAGCACAATCCACCTCTCCTGCCTCTCCCACTTCTTGAACGCTTCCCTGTCTCAGCGCCAAGAATATCGCGTGGTATCACACCGTAGTTATTTCCGATTAATTGATGTTGTGGTAGCTACCCAATGTTCTCACCCCGTGGCCCTGTGGGAATTCATACCGAGTCGGCCTTGGCAGATAACTAAGCAGGGTCTTGGCATGTATATATAGTATTTTCTGTCATACGTATTCTTTTACATAGCTATATATATATCTATAATAGCTAATAAACTATTATATCTAACTAATAAGACTACTTATACTTTATATCTTTTATTAGGTTATAAGCCTAAGTTTAGCGTAACCTAGGAATTATATAAATTATAATTAGGTAGTAAGCTTTTTAATAAGACTTTAAGTAGTACCTAGAAGTATTATTCCTAAGACTATTTAATATTATTAATATTATAATAGACTATTAGAAAATTTTAAAGCTTAAGAATATAAATAATTATAAATAATAGAAGGTAGCTACTTAATTTTATCTTATTATTAATAGCGTATTTAAGGTTATTAAATTAGAATATAAAGTATTAAAATACTCTATTCCTATTAAGTCTAATAGTATCTAATTAACTATTAATAAGAAAGACATAAATAAATAGGATAAATATATTAAAATAAAGGATAAAGCTATTACTACTATCTATATCTCTTATATATTTATAACTTATAATATAATTAAATACCTTAAGATAGCTAAAGAAATATAAGATAAATCAAAATTATTATATAAAATAGAGTTATATATTACTAAGAAAGTAATATACTTTACCTTATATAACCTTTAATTTAATAAGTTTAATAACCTTTATACCTATCTAGCTAAGTTTAAGGAGTATATTAATAAGCTATAATAAATAAAGATCTTATTATATAAAGATTTCTAAATAGTAGTCTTTAAAAGAGGCTTATTAAAGTATATAAAAGTAATAGTCTATATCCTAATTAAGATCTAATAGTTTAAGAAAGAGCTAATAGACTTTAAGTACCTTACTATATTACTAATTAATAAGGAGGTATTTATAAAGATTAGAGAATCTAAGGTATTTATAAGTAAATTTAGAGAATAATTAAAATTAAATTAAAATTTAACTAATAAAGGCTTAAGTAATAATATTAAAAAGTATATGTTCTATAATAGTAATTATAATATAAAGAATTACTATTATATTAATTTAAATATTATATTAAAAGGTTATAAGTATAAGGTAAAGGAAGAGCTAGAAGTATAAAATAATAGATATAATAAAGATCCTAGCTATTAATAAAGTAATTAAAATTTAGATAAATAAAAATAGGATAGATTATATACTATTTACTTTAGGAATAGCCTATAAAATAATAGGTCTTATAAGATTACTTATTATTAACTTAAGTAATTAGGAGTATATTTTTTAAGATTACTCTAAGTTTATAAACTATTTACTAGTTAAGAATTATATAGTATCTAGTCCTATTAATAGTAAATTAATTAATATTATAAGTATTAGAATTATATTAATCCTAATTATTGTTAATAATAAGGTTAATAAATTTATATTAATAAATATATATTATATACCTAATATTAAGTTTAATCTCCTATTAATTATATAGCTAGACCTCCTAGGTTATAAGTATATAAGAGGTAATAGATAGAAGATATTCTATAATAAATAAGGTTAGGAGGTATTATAAGCCTTCCTATATAATTAGATATACTAGCTAGAAATTATATAGATCTATTAAATAAGAGCTTTTTACCTTAAATCCTTTATACCTATTAAGAATCCTTTATACCTATTAATAATATATTATAGATCTAATAGTATAAGAGATATAAGTATATTAATATAAAAGCTACTAAGGCTATTAGCTATACTACTAGTATTAACTATAAAGTAGTAGATTACTTATAGAAATATAAGACTTAAGAGTTATATAAAGATTATATATTTAGTAAACTAACTTATATACTATTATATATCTTAATAGATAGAGTTACTATAAATAGTTAATATTAATATATTAACTTATTATTAATA
>JAABUK010004068.1_pt1 | contig 24135 bp, 26 predicted proteins | sample 5559141 | NCBI WGS metagenome assembly JAABUK01 (sample SAMN10711869, study PRJNA513367) | rock metagenome | isolation source: Antarctica rocks | place: Antarctica: Victoria Land, Pudding Butte nord | collected 2016-01-03
AGACAGGCATGCGTGGTGCCTTTGGAAAGCCTCAGGGCTTGTGTGCACGTGTGGCCATTGGACAGATTCTGCTGTCCATCCGTTGCAAAGATGGACACTCACAAGTGGTATGCTGCCACTTGATGCAACTGTTGCATGCGGACATGTACATGCATGCAGGTCACCCCGTGCAGTTCAAATTGTTCCAGCATTGGGCAGATGTATTAGCATTGTCTCCAGTCATAGCTAATGTCGTGTCCCGGATTTCAAGTGTCAAAACAAGTCTTATGTTTGTGAGAAAGTGTGCCTGATCAGGCCATATGTTGGCTTGTTTTGCAGCCAATTGGTCTCTCTGCACACGTCATACGCCTCCAGTGCACTCAGCACTGTCTGAGAATCAGTATCTCAACTGCTGACTATTCTGTTTTCTGAGCACAGGCACAGGAGGCCCTCAGGCGAGCCAAGTTCAAGATTGCTGGCCGACAGAAGATTGTGGTCAGCAGAAACTGGTATGCCCTTGTCCATTGTTGCTGCTTCATGTTGCTGCTTCATGTTGCTGCTTCATGTTGCTGCTTCATGTGTATTGACTGAAATGCATTTGAGCCAGGTCAGGGAGTTGAACATCCAATATCACATTACATGTAAGTTTGTCACCTCCTATTGCTCCTAGCAGCATTCTTACAAATGCAAGTACAAAATTGGGTGAACTTTGGACCGTCTGCACCATGCAATGCAAGCCTGGCAATTTTGAGATAAACATTGTCACATGGCTGTGCAGGGGCTTCACCAAGTACGCCAGGGATGACTACGTCAAGTGGAAGAAGGAGGGCCGCCTGCAACATGATGGAGTCAATGCCAAGCTGATCCACAACCATGGTCGTTTGGCAGCCAAGGTTGCTGACGGCACCAACATCTTCGAGACACCTGCCATGGACAAGAAAACTCCCCTTCATGGAGGAGAGTAGAGAGTGGCAGAAGTCTGGCTGCTGTCTGAGTAGCTTGCCCTGCAGTGTTTGCTTTTGCAAAGTCAGCTCAGCAATGCTGTGTTGTTGCATCAAAGCTAGCACCCCTGTAACATACGACATTTCTTTCAAAGACTTCTGCTTTCAAGGTTGCCTGGCAGGATGCGTATGTTGCTCTGATGGCTGAGATCTTTGTGGGTACTGAACTAATGCACACAACAGAGATTTGAGTGCAGTTTGATGATCAGAAGCATGTGCAACCAGTATCTGAGCTAATTTAGAATTAAATGCTGTGACACATCTGTCAGAGGGATCGTGCCACACTGAGTCTCATGGCCTCACTGTGTACAAAGAATGCCTGACTGCTGTAAAGCATGACGCAATTGCAGGCTTGCACCAACATCAGCAGTGCAAATCATGCCCTCGAATGAAGTTATCACGTGTTTGACAGGCTGCATGAGCTGCTGAACCAGAAAGGCGTCCAAGCATGGGTGCCAAGACAGTCTCAACCTCTAAAATCTTGCCTGAATTCAAGCTGACAGCTGGGGAGATTGCTGTCATTCAGAAGATACAACATGCATGACAAGAACGGCCTAAAGGCTCACTTCAGGAAACCCTTCAATTTGTTTTTGCCCATGCTTTTACTGAAGACTTCTTCCTGCTGCAACCTGCCTTTGAAGCTGTCAAGCAGTTTCTGTAAGTCACGGATGCCTTTAGACTTCTCTTGGATGATGAGCTCCAGCTTCTCCACGTATGTATCTATCAATGATCCTGGTTGGTCAACCTGAATGGCAGTCAGCTGTCTGAAGCAATTGTGTCACCAACCTCAGCTTAACACTGAAGCACATGATGACTGTCAGACAATGTGTTTGTGGATCACACCATATTGATATCCATGCAACCAGGCATGTCATGATGACACTACAGAGCATGTAAATGTCACTTGGCGCGAAGTGATTACGCATGATCAAGACACATATTACATGCCTACATTTGTGCAAATCTGCCTCATGCGTCAAGGGTATATATGCAGATTGTAGCAATGTTGTTTGCTGTGTGGCAATTTCTGCACTTGCACAGCTCAACGCCTGTCCAAACAACCAGATTGCATGCTGATGTTAACGCTGAGGGAATACAGCAATTCACATGCAATTTAATTCTCAAAAGGCTGCTGCCATACCTGCGCCAGCAGGTTCATCTCTTCTCGGACAATGGCCATAGTGGCTTCAATCTGCTTGCGATGCGCAGTGATCAGCTCATCTTCTTCGTCCTGCAGCTGCTGGTACAGCAGGTCGCGGTCCTGCTCCAGCCGTTGCTCTTCTGCATCACCGCCGTCATCAAGGTAGTGCTGAGTGACGTCGCTGTCTCTGCTGGTGGTGCGCCTCACCGGCGTCCTTGACCTCCTGCCCCTGCTGCAACATGTACAGAGAACGTTTGTGCCATCTAAAACATTTCCACAGTGTCGAAACACGCTTTTACTGTCCCCAGACGTCTCTGACCCCTGCTGCAACATGTACAGAGAATGTTTGTGCCATTTGACTTGAGATTTCCAGTGTAAGGATGACGTTTCTGAGTTACAATAGACGATTTGGGATTGAAAAGAGCTAAAACATCTCCACCATGTAGAGACGCGGTCTTACTGTCCCCAGACGTTTTTGACTTGAGATTTGTCGTGTAGAGATGATCTTTCTGAATTCAAATAGACGGCTCGGGATTGAAGAGAGCAATACATGGCAGAGCATTGTTCTGGTCAGAAGATATGCTTCATGATCAGAACGCAAGCAGTACCCAGATCAAGTGTGATTTCACTGCAAGAGGAGGGGCTGCTGCCGTTCCTGCTGGCATTGCGTTTCAGAAGCATTCTGGGTGATTTTTCTCTGCAGATATCAAAACTGGAATGGACTGGTGCAAGCTGACTTGACTTTAGGCTGCTGCATTGATGCACAAGGTCTGTCAACTCGCCCATTGGCAAGAGCTGCTGCTGCATTGTGCCAATGCAGGCTGCCACATAGGCTGCTAAGCATGTAAACATATTCTAGCTGGCTCCATAGCAAAGTCTATATAAGATGCTGCACCTGGAGGGTTGTTGCTCTAATGCTCTATCAGCAGCAGGGTGTGCATGGCCGTCAGCCCAACTGTTTCTGGGGGGTGGGGAGGGGTCTCGGCTGCTGGGGGCACTGCCCTTCTTTCTAGCAGGCCTGGGGGACACCGGCTCCAGGTTGCCCCTACTTGAAGGGGGGGCTGCTGCTGGTGTTGGGGATGATCGAGCTGCACAAGTATGGCAGTGTCATGTTTTGCTGTTTGTAGACAGACTTGGTTTTGTACAGCAGATGAATGGACTAATGATGAGGCTGAAACATTGGCTCCAAAGGCTGGTTCCAAACAGATCCTGGTGCAGTTGCTGGCAATGAACATAACTAGGCTGCAGCAGCATAAAATCGGTATGCTGATTGGTGAAGAGACATGTATTCAAAGCATGCTTTCCTGCTGACACATCCGAGTTTGATTCTGCATTGCTCAATATGCACTCAGACATCAGCATACACCAGCTATAACATCACTTGTACAAAGGCATGGTCTGCACTGCTGAGAAAGGGAGCGGCATGATCTCATAGTGTGCATGATACATCAAATATACATCATGCATGGTACGCCAGCTTTCAGATCTCATGAAGAGGGGACCCCACCCTGGGGAGAAGGGGCTGCTGTGGGTTGGTCTCTGGGGGACAGCGGCCTCTGCGGCCTTGGTGACACATTGCGATTGGCCACAAACACTCCAGCCTGCATCACACATGAAGCTCTTGAATATACAGCAACAACACTCCTTGTAGAGAAACGTTCCTTGGACAACGTGAAACCAAACTACAGAATGTCTGGGGAAACCACAACCATACAATGCATGACTCAACCCAGCTTATAACCACTGCTGGTCATGATGGGCAAAGGATGGTTTCCAATCAAACAAGCAGCTGCTTGCTTGTACCGAGTAGAAAAGGATTCAGATTGCCAGAGGTGTTCACCTTGCCTTCACCTCTGGCATTGTTGGCTTGAGCCATGTTAGTGGGAGGGGGCGCAAGAGACCGGATGGGCGCTGCAGCTTCTGCCACTGGCCCGGGCCCCTTCTTCACAAAGTCCTTCCTCAACTCTGCGGCAGCAAGCTGATGCTACGGCTTGTTGGGTCCATGCCTAGATGCATTGAGTGAATCTTCCAGTATGGCTCTATCTTGTGCAGCTCTTTGCAATCTCAAAACGTCTACTTAAATTCAGAAACGTCAACCCTACGCTGGAAATCCAAACTCAGAAACGCCTGGAGACAGTAAAACCGCGTTTCTACATTGTGGAGATGTTCCAGGTCTAGACATGCACAGTTCTTGAGTGCAGGTCTGCTGACCTAAGTGCCTAACTCTGCATGTCTATTGTATGTTGAGGTCAGTCTTCTTTGATGTAATCTTGTCTGATATGTAAATTGCACCCACAAAGACAAGTAACACTTAATTGGACAGCATGCAGTCTAAGAGCTGACTTTACGCTACATGCAGGGTCAAGCGCAGGATGTGAATGCAAGCATGTCAAATCACACACTGTCATTTTGCATTTGTAAATACATAAAGTGAAAAGCATTTTGTTGATTGATAGCCCTTGGCAACCAGGTGTGACACCACCACAGTCTACATCAAAGACATTGTCTAGCTTGACTGTGCATTCATTCAGTCACTCATTTGACATTTGCTTTCTCCTAGGAATGCAGACAAAACAAGCATTTGATCAATTACCGAACCAACGGCGAGCTGTCAGATACATATAGTGCTCAGCAGACAGCACGCCATTGGTCTGGTCATTCATCAAAACTATGTGTGAGATCCTGTTTTGGCCGTGTGTGCAAGCAGGAGCACATACCTTTGACTCGGTCTGCATAGCGTAGGGTGTTGAGGGTGTGCTCACAGGACAGGGCGTTGGGGGAGACATTTGCAATCATGACAGTGCGGGCCTCCTCCCCGACAAAGGAGTCTCTCAGCACCTGCACCACACACCACCCTGTTTGGAAAAGAAACGACTACAAAAAGAAAACACTGACTTGGCATCGGTTCTTATGCTGGCACTCATCAGACACCAGGCTTCTTTGCCAGCAAGTAAGTATTTTAGCACCTATGGTATCTGTTTCATGTTTTATATATTCATGTTATAGTGAAGTCAGAAATTGTTCAGAAAGATTAGTGCTTGGTGTTGTTATTTGGTCAAAATGTGACAGTGCAAAGGAGATGTCTCAAGCTTGGTAAAAGTTATCAGCCATCAAATGCCATGGCACCGCCTGGTATCATCATACAGTGCACTCCTAAACAGGCATCAGACTTATGCACAGAGCTTTGTACACAGAGCTAGCATGCAGCTACAAGGTCAGCTGCAAGCACTTCATTATTGCAAAGCAGAAGTGTCCTGCAGCAATGTGTCATACTTTCAAGAAGCTGCATGGACACTGCCGACCACGTAAGCTTCTTAAAAGATACGACACATTGTTGCTGTGCATCTCCGCTGCACCACTACAATGCAATCAGCTACAGTTCATGCTTGAGACAAAGGCAACTCAATGCAGGCTGGGTTTCTAGAAGATGCACATGTGCATGCAGGGATTGCTTTGGTGAATGGTTCACTCTCTGATTGCAAGCAGATGCTTGGGTGTACAAGTCACAGTCTGTTTGCATGCAATGCTTTTGGTCATCAAGTCAAGTTCTGTGACTTTATGACCATCGCAGTTTGATTGCAGTTGAATGCTTTTGTGTGCCAAGCTACATTTGCTGCAACCTGCACTGACCTCTGTGAGCTTGGACCCTCGGAAAGGCACATGCCTTGCAACACTATCTAGTGCACGGATGCACTCCTTCAGGGCCAGCAGGCTCTTGTTGATCTCTGCGCCCTCTAGTCTGGTCTGCCTATCATTGTCATATGTATCTGCAGAGCAGAAGGTCTTGTGAATGACCATGTGAATGCAAAGAGAGGAGATGTCCAGGCAAAAACGCTGCGATAGAAAGACTGAATACAAATGCAGAGTGTGTGATGTTGGCCGATCAACTAGATGACTAGGTACGGATCTAAGCCTGTGAAGAAGGACAACTGCACTGCCGCTTGTTCACTTGCTTGTCACCCGTGAAGCTGCGCATCCCAGCATGACATTGTCATATCTCTTCCACACACTGGGGACCATGTATCAGCAGATTCAGCAGGCAAGCTTTGCCTCTTGATGTCATCAATGTCCAAGGATCGAGCTTGCAAGCAAAAGGGCTCTGATTGCAGTTTTCGTGGGCAAGGTTCAGCAAACAAGTAGGGCATTGGTGTAGCAATTGCGTTTTGTCGGCAAAGGAACAGCAGAAGAGCCAGGAGCCCTGGCACTGCAGTCCATGGTCTGCAAAGCCTCCGTCAACAGCACAGATCTGGATTAGGGAGAGCATCTTGCATGAGTTAAGTCAGCGATGCAGTTTGGCACATTCTTTATGTAAGAGCAACTCCAGTCTGAGGCATGAAACATTACCTGCGCCACGTTCACTGCCGGCTAGATCAATGAAACTGATCTTGCCTATCTGCTTGCCTGGCTCACCACCATCCTTCAGCTTCCTCAAACAGAACTGCACACATCACTGAGTATGAGCAATAGGCGTGAAGACAACAATAGCTTCAGCATACAAAGCATCAATGGTCAACAGGCTGCGCCAAGGAAGGAAAACGCCAATGTCATGTCACAGTCAGCATTACCACAGCAAAGTATTCTGCATCAGTGCCATATGACTGGCTGTCTCCATATGCTGTATTCAATGCTGATGCAACCCATTATGTGAACAAGATATAGCTGTATGTGACTGCGGTACAGACTGTGTGCCAATTCAGCACCAATTTGCAAGACTGACTGTGTTGTGGTACTAAAGTCGCAATCCATTCTCAAAACCAAGGTCGCTCTTGCTTGCTATACTCAGCATTTACTGTCACAATTTGCACTCAACACAGTCAAAATTCATCTGGCTTTGATGTACATATGCATGCCTGGCGTTCTACTGATATGGCATACACTGACAAATTTGCACAATCACCTGCATGATGGAATGTGAGCGAGAGCTTTCAGAGTTGGCACCAGTGCTGCCTGTACTGCGGTTTGCATTGCTGTGCTCCATCAGCTGTTGAATGATGTCCTCATCATTCACCTCAACTTCCTGCACATACCAAAAGTTGTGGATCTGACTGCATGGTGTCAAGCCATGCAGCAAAGGTGCATCAGTGGGACAGGACAATGGGGTGACACTGCATGGATGACTAATGTCATAAAGGGCAGGTGGAAAATTTTGCCATGTACACCGTTTTGCAGACTGACAAGGACCTTGAATTCCTGACTTATTGTGTATCAATACACTTGCTACGAGAAGCTTGACAATGCACATGTGAACATCGCTTTGCCAGCTGTCTGACAAAGTGTATGAATCATACAAAAGCATGTAATTGAAATAGATGCAGATGTGGCAGGCATGCAGGGTACTGAGCACACACGACACACCTTGAGGTCCACAATGCAAACTCGCTTTTTGCCATCTTCCATCATGTTCAGACGATTGCGCCCATTCAACAAGTCGTACAGCTTGCCGCCATATATTTCAAAGCAGCTGACGAACAAGCTGAGGTCAGCAAATTGAGGGTCCTCCAGCAAGGCAAACATGTCTCGTGCTGCTCGCATGGGCAAAGGCTGCATGGTGAAGGTTTTGCCACTGCCTGTCTGTCCATATGCAAAGCAAGTCGCTTTCCCATTCTTGAAGATGGTGGCTACCAGAGGCTGCACTGTGCTTCTGTACACCTCATCGTTGCCTACTGACTCATCCAGAGCGTCATCAAAGCTGAATAGGTGGCGCTCAGTGAATTTGGTGAGGTCCACCTTTACTTTGAGCTCAGAGACAACCAGAGATGCGTCCCTCATGGCAACCTCGATGATGTCATCCTCACCTTTCTCCAGTTCCTTTAAGGCAAAGTAAGTCAACCTGAGTGATGTCTCAACAAAGCGTGCAGACATTAGCACAATGGCCAGCTAGATACGACTGATCCATAGCAAGACCAATGGAAGACTGGGTTGCGCAGTCTGACAAGGACCAGCTGGTCCAAAAGTGAGGCCTACCTTGGTGTTTAGTGGCCTTTTGCGCACGACAACTCTGATCTTAGGTGGGTTGCTTTCCTCAACAAAAGCAGCAGCTGATGATGCAGCTGGTTGATGGTGGCCATTCAGTCCTGGCAGAACATGACCAGCTACTACTGCTGGACCATGGTGAGCTGGGGCAGAGTATATGTCCTGCAGCATGGGCTGCGGCAGATTCATTTTGCGCCACGGCAAAGTGGTTCAGTGTCGCAACCAGGTGGTGCCAGTATCACCTCTGACAGAAGGCTGGAGTCGTGAGTGTCAAGGTCCAGCAGGCCGGCGTTGCCGAGAAGTCCCTTGGCATCTGGTGCTGGACTTGCATTGGTTCTTTTTGGTGCTGGAAACGCTGTGTCATCACTGCTGACCCGTTTGATCAGGCGGAACAGCCGTTGCTTACTGTCCATGTCTGTCACGCCGTACTTGCCATAGTCTTGCATGAGAAGAGACTTGAAATCATCAGGAGAGAAGTTTTCAAACCCCGGTGCATAAGCTGACAGGCCAGCTTCTGCAAGCCAGTTCAGAACAACTGGCGAGCCCCTAGCGGGCATAACCACACTGCTGCAGCCTTCCTATCGCTGCGAAGCTTGCCTCAAGCGATCAGGCATCTGCTAACGACGGCCGACCAGGGGAATCACGTTGTAGCGGAAGGTGATCAAGAGTACTCAAGACAATACAGACAGACAAAGCGAGCAAGCGAATTTGCCAGCTGACAACCTTATCGGATCAACTTTTCAGACGAGATCAACGACGCGAGTGTGTCGGTGAACCCCGCTGCGCCACTTCTCTCCCTCCAATGCCAAAGCTACCACCAGAGCTTTGTGGAAAGAAGAAGTCCGCGCATACACGTGTGCTCTTCGACATTTCTTTCTGCAAGCCAGGAGCGCTGCGCATCTGAGCAACTGCTCCTGCTGTGTGTGACAGCTTATCAATTATACCAGCCGGCACGTTCAGTCTCTACACGCGGATTGTAGCATTTTGCTTGTCAGCCTTGATCAGTCAGTGCTGACGTTCGGGCTAGGTCAGCGTTGTATCTTTGCTCTGTTCGACAGCTCGTTACTACAGCCAGCATGGCTGTCATGTTGGAGACGAGCAGGGGGGATATGGTCATTGACCTCTTCACGGAGGACTGTCCGCTGACCACTAAGAGCTTCCTCAAGCTCTGCAAGTATGTTAGATTGTCAGTAGGCGCACAGCAAACTCATCAGATGTGATGTTAGATTGTCAGTAGGCGCACAGCAAACTCATCACATCTGAAGATGCTCAGCACCAATCTGCTGCTTGCAGGATCAAGTACTACAACAACGTCCTGTTTCACAACGTGCAGTCTAACTTCATCGTGCAAACAGGAGACCCTACAGGGACAGGAAGGGGTGGGGACTCTGTGTATGGGTGAGTATTTGATCCTCAAAATGCTGTATTGGCTGCAATGAAATGCGCAACATCAAGATCACTCATGGCAAATGTTTTGGCAGAGTTCGGACATCAGAATGCCCTTGGCCCTTGTTGTTCAGGCTCATGCATGGAGACCAGGCTCGATTCTTTGCTGATGAGGTTCGGGAGCACTTGAAGCACAAGACCAAGGGCATGGTAGCCATGGCAAGTGCGTCAGGGTCCCGTTATGCTGCTCACAGTCGCTGTGCATATTTGCGTTGCATGCCCTTTGCCTGAGTGCATGGATCTCGAGCAAAAGCTTCTGCTTGCACAGTAGCATGCTGCGGCATGTTGGCGTCTGCATTGATCTCCTGCTCAACCACAATGCAGACTTGATACCGAGCAAGCAATATGAGCTTTCAACCTTTCAGATCCGTCAACATACAATGTTCTCATACCACAATGTGTATATAGTATAAGGCCTCAACTATGGCTCGTGAAGCAGGTGGAGGGAAGGAGACCAATGCCAGTCAGTTTTATATCACCACTGGTCTAGAGCTGGACAGCTTGGACGGCAAGCACACCATATTTGGTGAAGTCAGTGAAGGCTTGGATGTGCTGCAGCAGATTGATGAGGCTTTTGTGGACGATGCTGGGCGGCCATTGCAGAACATCAGGTCAGTTGATTGCAGAGATGATCTACAAAGCGTACCTCGAGCCATTCACAGAATTGACTTGCTATGTCCCAGCCTTCACTTCCCAGCAATCACTCCTGACACAAGCCTAGTCAGTTCACATGTGATGCATGGCTCAGCTGTACTAGATACAGCACAATTTGAGTCATGATTCTGTCTCAGCGCAGCATCTCTGTTCAACTCAAATAACAGCAACCCACCTTTCAGCATGGCACTCAACCCATCAATCCAGTCTGAGTAGTCTACTGTGTGTTGTGCAGAATCCGGCACACACATGTGCTGGATGATCCCTTTGATGATCCGGCAGAGCTGGCAACTCTGATCCCAGAAGCCTCCCCCCCTCCCACATTTGAGCGGGGGGACCGCCTGGAAGATGATTGGAAGCCCACTGAAGACACTAGGGCTCCCGAAGTCATAGAAGAAGAGATAAGGTGAGCAGCGCATTACTCAGGAAGCCTGAGTTTTTCATCACCAGCATGAATTTGTGTCAACAACTCGAAGCTCATTGTTGGCAGTCTTACTTCTTTTGACATCTTTCACGGTGCTTGTGACAACTGCAAAATGAATAGCTCGTGATGCTTGGTCTGGCCAATGCTTTGCCATTCAGCAACGTAAGTTGCCCTGTTCAAGCCTAGTCTGGCTCGGCTTGTTTGTTCATGCATTCCTGATGTACATGTCTTCTCATGAGGGTCAGCTAAACAGCTCCAGTCAAGCAGCTCTCCATATGTTCCTAGTATGGCGACTTTTGCTTCAGTGTCATTCCTGTTTTACTGTTTACCAGTACTATTTTGACTGTTGTCATGGCCATTACTCTTTGATACATTGTTACAGGAGATCGGAGGCACAGAACCGTGCTGTGGTCCTGGAGATGATTGGTGATCTCCCAGAGGCCGACTCCAAACCGCCGACCAACATGCTCTTTGTTGCCAAGCTGAATCAGGTCACAACAGAAGAAGACTTGGAGACCATTTTCGGTCGCTTTGGCAACATCACGTCATGCGACATCATCAAGGACAAGAAGACTGGCGACAGTCTGTGCTACGCGTTCTTGGGCTATGACAATGACGCTTCCTGTGAGGCTGCATACGAGAAGATGAACAATGTCCTGATTGATGATCGCAGGATCAAGGTAGATGATCCTGCTGATTCTGTGGGTCTGCATGCTGCATGTCTCAGCCAGCGCTGACTTCATGCTGTGATGTAGTGCTCAACACGACTATCACCACATTGTGACTGTTAGGGTTTCAGGGCATTACATGTGGGATTTAGGTGCACGGTGCATTGTGACTGTGCTGCACCAGTTGCTGTTGCATGCTGCTTGGCGCTCACGTACCCACATGTGATGTGATGATCAGCGAGGGTCCATCTTTCTTGATCAGTGCCAGCCTGTTTAGCTGCCATGGCTGTTGCGCTCTAGTCCGTGAACCACTGTTGATCAGTCTCTGAAAGTGGCCATGTATGCTGTACTCAGCACAGCATAGAAACGGATTGCTCATTACCTCACGAACTGTTACGGTGTTACTGTTCAACGCCAGGATGCAACATCAATGTCCTCAACGACCTGCCCAGCTATTCACTTCATGGCACATTTGAGTGTTCAACTCACTCGTAGTGAGGCTATCCACCGATAGAGCTAATTAAACTTTACCTTTGTATTAGAAGTACACAGTGTTTTCTTTAAGATACATCACAGATGTATCACAGATACAGTTGCATCCTTACAAGGCTGAGTGATCTGCAGGTGGATTTCAGTCAGAGTGTGTACCATTTGTGGAAGCAGTTCAGGCGGTTTGGCAAGGATTCAGGCGCCCCGGACCCCAGCCAGCAGGGGCCCAATGCCCAGCCAGGGGCAATTGGCGGGCATGACAGGCTGCAGCTTAAGGTCTGCCCATAACTGTATGCCTACTGGTTGTGGCTGACACTTCTTGAAAGGAAATTTAGTCAAATCCACTGCATTGTACTAGGACAGCAGCAAAGCTCAAGCTGTGGTAGTATGTCAGCATTGCAGCAGTGTAGGTCTTCAAAGCTGCAGCATACAGCTTTATTTGTTTAAGAGCACAACGGCAGGAATGTTTGAATAGGGTGTCATAGCACTATACGTCTTTGCACATACTGCATATCTCAAATTGACTGGGCACTCTGCACTTGTATGTCAGGAACTGCTCAAAACGCGAAAAGGATGAGCAGCATACTCTGGTAATGTTTAAATTGATACACAGCAAAGGAGACAGTACCAAGGTCAGCTCACCTTGATGACAGTCAAAGCTGCCTGGCAAACACAGCTCTCAAGCATGAGCAAGTCAAATGAAATCTCATGATGCCCACTTGCAGGTGTCACACACTGAGCTGTACTGAGAACATCAGATTGATGTCTGACAACCATTGTCTAACAACATATCACTGATGCATGCAGAGCACTGGGAGAGGTCAGGGCAATCAGCAGTACAATCTGTTGCTGGACCAGGAGGACGCTCCCTCCCAGAGCAAAGCAAAGGGCAGTCACAGGCACACAGATGCCGGCACGCTGTCAAAGAGGCAGCGCCCTGACACAACAGGTGACTGGTGTTGGCAGATTTGGCTGAGGAATGCGCATACTGACGTTATAGTGCCTGTTCGAGGCTGTGACGTGGTATGAGCCTGTGCAGTTGCACAAGAGCCCTGCCAAGTTGCCACGACGTTTGCGTACCTGATGTTTTCTTTTCACCTCAATACTGCATGTATAGTGAGCCTGGTGTTGATGGGATGTTGAGACCATTGACGTTGAAAAGGAATGGCTACAGTTGCACCATGTAGTAGAGACTGTTGTCTGCAATCACATTCTGATCTGCTGTGTGGTCAAGTTTTGCTTTGCTGATGTCGTGTGTATGTTGCAGGAGAACCTGTTCAAGCAAGGCCCAGCAGGGACCAGCCCTCAGGGCGACAGGACGAACCTTTCCAGCAGTCCAGTCACAAACGCAGCAGGCATGACTCAAGTAGAAGTACAGATAGGCATCAGGACAGACATCAGGACAATGGACACAGAGGTGGCAGCCGTAAGCACAGTGACTCATATCATGAAGTTGATGAGCGGGGCCACAGACATGGTGAGAGAGACAGGGAAGACAGCAGGTCATATAGAGAGCATATGGAGCCAGCCTATGTAGATGGCAACAAAAGACAGCCTAGCGACAGGGCTGAAGCATACGAAAGTAGAAGTCATCGGGATGATAGGTCAGGCCGTGGACATAGAGACTCAAATGGCAGGGATGTGTACGATAGGAAACATGACAAGAGCCATAAAAGCAGCCGTCAGGATGCTCATGAGCGTCACAGACACTAGTTCATCTGGCCAGTCTTTTTTGTCAGGTGTTTGATGGTGGCATCGCCATGTGGATGTTGCATGTGAGTCAGTGTCCATGCTCACTACAGTAGATACTGTAGTTGCTGTAGAGCACACCTTGCTGTTGTAGTTGCCAGGGCCTTGATCAGTATTGCAGGGGTATAATATATTATGCGGTTTTGCTGTTAAACTCTCAGATGTGCAGGACCAATGTTGACAAAGAAACGCCACATGCAGTAGGACTTACTCCCCTATGAGTTGCTCGCGTGCATGCACGTCTCTTTACAAAAGCACCATATGCTTGCGTTCAATGTGCATGCTGTACAGACACCGCTGGGACACTGACATGTGACATGACAGCAAGGACCAGATGCAAACTCGTAGCCAAATTGGAATGGAAGCATTCTGCGCAGCTGTACAAGAAAGCTGCCCCCATCTGGGACATAGGCAGGTCACTGAATGGATCGCTGAAATGGTTTTATAGTAGTGCTATAGCATCATATCACACAGTCAGCTCTCTGAAACCTTGAGGAAAATGCCAACATGACATACGCAGAGGCATTGTCATCAAGCTGACAAATTGCTCATGGCTTCCAATTGGGTGTGTCAGTCGCTGGACAGTGAGCGACTGCTGTCTCAGTGAGCGACTGCTGTCGTCAGTGAGCAGCTGCTGTCCTGAAAATGGCTGGTCATAAGATAATGTTGGCCTAGCCCCGAAGGACCCAGGTGTAGTTTGTTATGTGTACCTACTTGCAGTATGATTCACAAAACAGTGCTACAATAGTCTGCAAGCGGCTGTATGTGGAAAAGGGGTTCTATATTACAAGTTTGGACAACTCTGAACACTTCAGTTGGAAAACCAAATATGCTGCTGGCAACTGCAGGTTCTATACTGTTCCTGATGATCCACCTTGCACAGGGTTCTTCTTCTTTGCATATCTCTGCATCAGCACTTGATACATGAGCACACAACACACTGTAACCAACAGCTGGAAGCACAGAACTCAACAATTTACAGCAGTACGTGCAGCATATGCAAAGTCTGTTCACCTGATTTCTCAGGAACTTGGGGTCCATCTGCAGTATCACATCAGAAAGACTGTCAGAACTCGTGCAACTAGGGCCAGTATGAAATATCACAAAGGTCAGGTGCAATATTGCAGCTCTTACCCCTTTGGTCGATTGATACTTTGTTGCCTTGACCTTCTTGATACCTCGCCTGTGAGCCTTGTAACTCTGGTTGTGTGCTGTGTGATTCTTTGACTTGGCCATCGCGATCCGCTGACCAGATCCGCACCGTCAACACGTCTTTGGTGCAACTCGCCTAGGTCGAAGGCTTAACCGACTCCCGTAGAAAAGTCAACGGAAGCGCCGCCCTAGAAATCAAGGGTTTTGCAGTACTTTAAGCTGGAAAAAAAATCCTGGTTTTGTGGCTAGATTCTATGGGAAATCGAGCGTGTGCAATCGACGTTTCCTAGCAACAAAGCTGCACCAAGAACTGCCAGTGTTCAACCTTCGATCTAGCACAACTTCTTTTTGCGTACACAAATCAATTCACAATGGCAAAAGACAAGGGAACAGTCAAGTGGTAACATCACATTCTTATGGCTTTATGTTTCGTCCAGCTAGATGTTTGATAGAAAGTAGATCTGGATCATGGCTGACGACGGCGTCCATCCAGGGCTACTGATCTTTGACATTCTGACGTATCTTCTTTAATGCAAGGTTTAACGCAACAAAAGGCTTCGGTTTCATCACTCCGGATGCCGGTGGCGAGGATCTGTTTGTTCACCAGGTCAGTTGCCATGACGTGACTAGGCTGGCCTAGAGCCTTGGACGTGCTTTGGGCACGTTGCATCTTGTTGGCTTGTGCAACACTGCGGAATTTGCAAGCATTGCGTGGCTGGTTTGTGGACTTATTGCCTGTACGAAGTTTGCTGGCGGCTTCGTTCAGACCCTACAGCATGCTACAGTGACATACAATATTTCGGCGCCTTCATGGCTTACTGGCAACGTCTTATTTGCAGACCAGCATTCAGACCGAGGGCTTCCGTAGCTTGGCCGAGGGCGAGCCAGTAGAGTACTACCTAGAGGCCGGCGACGATGGCAGGACAAAGGCCGTCCAGGTTACAGGTCCCAACGGAGCCCCTCCCCAGGTGAGCTTGCAACATACATTGCACCTTTCTGTATCTGTATGTCACTTTTTTGGTGGCATCAGCCAATCACATTTGCTGTGACTGCACTGTGAGACAGCTGGCCATGGTGAAGCTGTCACAAATATAAAGCTGCTACTGCTTCTTGCAATTTTTGATCCTGCATGATGAACTGCTGTAGGTTTGCTTGTGAGATCACATCTGCTGCAGCTTCAATGTTTGCTACAATCCCAGTAGTTGACAAAGTTTGTTATCCATACAGGGTTCTGGAAGGCAAGATATGAGCTGTGGTGGTGGAGGAGGAGGCCGTGGTGGCGGCGGTGGAGGCTACTCTCGCGGTGGTGGTGGTGGTGGATACCAGCAGGGTGGTGGAGGTGGATACCAGCAGGGTGGTGGAGGATACCAGCAGGGTGGTGGAGGTTACGGTGGACAGGGAGGTTACGGTGGTGGAGGAGGAGGATACCAGCAGGGTGGCGGAGGAGGATATGGTGGTGGAGGATACTAAGCTTCACCTTTGTGGCACCGCAGCACTGGCTACTTCAGCATGTTGGGTGTTGTGTCCCGCTTCTTGTTAAGGCTCACTCCAGGCAATGTCTGCCTGAAGGACCATGTTTCAGTTTGTTGACAGCTGGCACACCTCATGCAAAGCAGCAAGGAAGCTTTGTATGCAGCAGCTGCAGTGCCCAACAGTCTTAGTTGTGCACCAGAGATAGGAGGTGTCCTACTGGTTTTGAAATGTTGAAGTTATAGTTTGGTACGGTGTTTTCTCTTGCAGAGGGTCTGGGCTCAGCCATCACACAGCTTTGCGTTTGTCATATTGCCCACATATAGCTGCATGGGCAGTGATGTGAATTCATGAACACAGACTTGGTACGCCATTTTGTATGTACCATTTCAGATTTGAAGCAGGATATACTGTTCAGACAATCAGATTGGCAATATGAAAGGCAGACTGATACCTTTGACATCATGCATGATATGTGGAATCCAGCACGTATGTAACCAAGGCTCAGACTCAGCTGTTCACTTTGACAATCTATATCTGGCTGCAATGCACCGTGCGTATTAACAATTTTGTGAATCTGGCTGGTACATGAGGCAGTGGCAACTTTCGACCCATTCAACAAATTTTTGTTGACTAGCTACTGACTTTGGCATCTAGCGGAAGCATGCATTGCCATACTTGAGCTTTTGGTCTGCGGTATCTACAGCAAAATCTACAGTACAGTGCAGACTGTTTCTACAAGCTGCCATCACGAGCCACAGCATTTAATCACAATCACGTCAAAACACTACGTTTGCTTCTGGTCAGCCTCACACAGGCTTCCTTCTTTCCAGACACACTACCATGTGATCATATGCAGGCAGCACTGCTACTTGGTCCTGGCATAGCATGGCGATGTCTCTGCATGTCACACCCACACACACATTCAGACACCTTCCAGCTGCTGACACAGTCAAGTTAGCAGGCTCTGGGCATGATGCGTGTGCTTGCCTACTCTTGCCCCCCACGACATTGTTTGCATGCCAGGCTGCAATCAAGCTCATATGTACATGCCAACATGATCACGCGTGCTTGCCATGCATCTGCAGCAAAAGACAGTTCTGCATGCCTGGACAGAAGAGACATTGACAGATGTGAATACAAACAATTGCGCACTTTTGTATCCTTGCACGTGCTATGCATGTCCAGCTGCAGCAGCAGTCATTGCAAAGTGATGCCAGACATACCTGACGATGCTGTTGGTGGTGGCCTTGTCATCATCCAGCCTGGTGACTAACAGCTGAGTAGCCTGCGCAGCTGTGGCAAATGCAGCTATGGCTTTGCTGGTGGCTTGCTCAGTGTTGCCCGCGACCTGCAAAGTTTGCATGAGCTGACACACAGGCTGGCCGTGCGTGCATCACATGTACAGCATTGCAGCTGGGGATTGCAACTTTTATTGCCATGATGCCAAGTCCCTGGTAAAAATTGATCAGTCACAGCATTTTCAGCAGAACCTACTAACATGGACACTGAAGTGATGCTCCGACAAAGGAAGCACAAACAAACAAACAGACAGACAGACAGACCCACAGACAGACATACACATAGACTGACAGACGGACAGACACACGGAGCAACAGACAGACAGCCAGCCAGACAGACAAACAGACGGACAGACAATGCGGGTACTAACATTTAAAACCAAGCAAAGCTGTCCATGTTGGCACATGCTTCTTGCAGTCTGTCACAGTGTCACAACTGTGTCCAACACCACAAGGTATCAGTTCAAGCCAAAGTTCACCAGGTGATAGTCTGAGCCAGTGTTGTCCTGAGTACCTGGGTGTCTGCTCCCAAGACAATGGCATCTGCAGCTTGCACCCAGGGCAAGGCTGACAGCAAGTTGTCTGTAACACCAAGCATGCAGATCTTGCGTCCAGGCTGATCAGGACCCACCACCTGCTCTGGCTGCACCCACAAACCATCTGCACCACAAAGAAAAGAAAGGTTTATGCTTTGCAGTGATGATAACGGGAGCCTATTAAGGCAGCAGCGTGGATCCATGAACCGTCTGCACCACAGACCACATGGCATGACTCCACTTGAAAGGTGGGGAAACATGATGGGTTGCCATACGACACAGCTCGCGAGGGCCCAGTGGGTTGATGGGCGGGAGAAAAGAAAAGAAAAGAAAAGAAAAGAAAAGAAAAGAAAAGAAAAGAAAAGAAAAGAAAAGAAAAGAAAAGAAAAGAAAAGAAAAGAAAAGAAAAGAAGACAGCGCCTTTCGGCATCAGTTTAATGAGAAGCCATGTATTATACCGGGCTGCCCTGTGGGTTTATGGGCAGGAGCTCTAGGACGCATGTGGACCCCCCCCCCCCGGGTGTCAGCAAACAGGGTATGGCGGCCAACAAATTGCATGCAGTACCAAGCACAAAAGCTTGCAAGCTGTTGTCTTGCTTTGGCAGAGGCACCATGTGGGTTGCAGCAACAGAGCCTCAGCTTCAGACGCACAGCCACACAAGCCGAATGCTCGCATGTTCTGTCACACAGATTCAGAAACTGCTCTGCTCGAAGTCACAGAAGCAGCTGAGCAAGTTGCTGATCAAGGATGACACAGCAAGGCTGTAGACCAGGCCTTGAAGCCGTATGGCTGACGGGTGCACAGCGTCATTGGGGTTTGCACAAAGATGACTAAGCATTTGCTGATGACTTAGTGCTGAACTGCTTGTATTAGTGCACCCCATCGGCGCAAGTGGTAACAGATGCAGCCATTGTTGTCATGGCTCACTTGGGTCCATAGTGCCGTGCTTGTACAAGAGTGACATCACAGGGCAACACAGATGCAAAGGGAAGGGACATACCAATGTTTTGAACAGGCTCTCCAGCTTTGACTGCAGCATATTCTGGACCTGGGAAGACTCCCAGTTCTTGGGCCTTCACCACATCCAGACTACCGGCCCTGCACATCACAATCAGCATGCCTGGTCAGCATGCCTGGTCAGCGTGCCTGGTCAGCGTGCTTGGCCAGCATGCCTGGTCAACCACAGTCAATAGTACAGCTGTAGTGCATGCTGATGCAAATGGTTTGTTCAGTCATTGGAGCATTTTGTTCATTCATTTGTTTCTTCATTTTGTCACTTCCTTCATCCATCCTTTTGCGTCTTCCTTTTGTAGAGTAAGGGAGAGGTGAAGGGAAAAAGGAAAGAAAAGAGGAAAGGGAGGGGGGAAGGGAAAGGGACATGGACAGGGGAAGGGAAAGGGGAAGGGTTAGGGGGAAGTCCAGCGTCTATCTCTAGGGGCCAGGTTTGCACAGTCATATTAGTTGCAACAGTGCAATCACTGTAACGGCAGCTTCTGTTCTGCATTGACCAATTAGAAATCTGCTGGTGCAGACTGGGGCAGCCCAAACCAAACATCCAATCCAGACAAAAACCAGCGACATTGCAGCCAGCTGTCACTGTGCTGAAGCATAGCCAGTATAGCTCTTGGTATTGTGTCAGTGACCTCAACAAAAGATTGCTTGGTTTGTCCTTGGATTCTGAGTCAAGACGAAACCCAAAAACTTTTCCCAAATACACTCACAAATCAAAATGCAGTACAGATACTTGTAGCTGTGAGCTTTTGGCACTACAGCACACGATTTCCGGCATGGAGAACACAAAATGCCTCTGCCAACCAGCTCTTGCACTTGCTGCATGGTATTTGGAGGTCTTAAGTGAAGCAGCAGCACAAATACCTGTCAGCTTCCTGCAGAGCATACCCCAAGCATCGACCCTGGGGCTTGTGGAGGGGGAAGGCAGTGACCACAGTTTCTGAGTCACACCTGATGGTCCAACACATCTGGTCCACAGCCACATCCTGCCTTGCTGGGTCTCCTGCAAATAAGTATGGGCCCATTCAATGTTGACATCAACTCAATGTCATTACAAACTTAGCTATTTGCGTTGTGGTGATATTGGTTGCGATTCGACTGGATTGGATACTGCTTGTGCATGTTGCAGATAAGGGCTTGGGGACACTCTGGGGGCACCCTGGGGATGCCCTTCTCCTGGTCTGTAGGACTCTGTGCACTTTTTTTCGAAGAAGAACATAGGACCACGAGTTGTGGCATCCAGAATCTGGCAAGATAATCCACCATAATCCCATCCTCCACATGACCTTCTTCAGGACACCTAAGGCAGTACCAGGTGAGTCATCCTTCACTTTCTTGTGCATCTTGCACATGCCTAGGTGTTCTCAGGCAGGCCGAGGGAAAAGAATTAAATTGGGCAATCTTGCCAGACTCTTAAGCTGAAACCTGTGGTCCTACTCTGTTCTGCATCACAGAGTGCAAAGAGTCCTACAGATTGAAGAAGAGATCAAGGAGTGAAAAAGCCCAAACGCTACATTGTTTCTGCTGAAAGGAGTCTGTTTGGACTTGATGCAGAACTACTTGAAGTCAACATCATCAAATGTCACGTTGAGTGTCTGAGTCCAAGTAGACAAGTTACACATACAACCACGGCCTGTATGATAATGAAAATACAGCTCCAAGTGCCCCACAGGCACTCAGGGCAGCTCACCAGGGGAGGGCAGTTTGATGCGCTTGGCAGAAGCCCTCAGGTCAGCCCTGCCAGTCTTCTTCTTGCGGTCAAACCTCGTCAAGAAGGCCTCATCCAGATTCCCGTCGTAAAAGCCATTGGGATTCAGCTGATCAGGCGGTAATGATACTCGGTAGAGACGCGCTCGAGTCAGGATTGGTTGCGGCTCGGGATCACATGGCTCTGTGGCAAACTCATGGACCAAAATTGGCACCATGGAGTATGTATCCGACAGTAGCAGCATTGTCCTGCATGTTTTGTTATCTACTGTCAATACTGACAGCATGTGACCAGGCTTACCATCAACACTGTGACAGTAACTTTTGTATGTATGCTGTGGACATGCGTAACAGTGGTGCTATGGCAGCATATTCAGCACAACTGACAGCCGTACTTACAAGACTGACAGGCATGAGTCATGTTCTCATAAAATCACATGCATGCGCTACCTTAGTGAAGGATTGATGCACAGATCAGCACTGTTGTGCCTGATGTGCCGCATTTCATGAGCAGACCTTCTCCTGTGATAGGCATGCTGTATTTGATGATGCAGAATGTGCTGAAGTGAAACCGCGAGCATGCACATGTTGGCAGCATTAAGGTGCTGCAGAGAAGAGACAAACGCAACACAACAGCATCGACCCAAAAATGATGTCCCCAGGGTGACCCAGGGGGGACAAAAGGGGAAAGGTGTCAGATGTCCAACCTGATGTAGTCAGCAAGGCCCGGTGGGCCATAGACGTGAAGTGGGATGTCTGCACTTTCAAAACCTCTCTCGCGTGCCCAGTTCAGCGTGCACAGCATGCCTGCACATCACACACACATCAGTGTCACATTTCTGACAATGCAGACACATACCTGTTTGGAATGCCAAACCATCACTTCGTTTTCCTCTTAAGAAACACAGCTCAAAACAGCCGTTCTGTAGTTTGAACATGAACTCAGAAACGGCTTGAGGCTAGTGTCGGGCGTTTTTGATTTAGAGAGAAATCCTGAGCGATGCGGTTACATCCTGTTTGCTTCATCGTGTGCTACCACTATTTTGCAGCTGGTATGACCTGTAGTGACATCTGCTGTGCAGTGATGTCAGGCATTGATGCAGCCAGTTTCAGTGGAAGGCATCTACCACAAGACATTGTCACGATTGGCCAGCTGTAATGCAGTGCCTCAGACAGCTGCTACATCATCTAGTCATGCACTCAACAGTGGTAGTGATGAAGCAGTTGCCTGAGGCACTGCGTTGCAGCGGGCCAATTGTACCAAGCCCTGCCTTGTGGTAGATGCCTTACACTGAAACTGGCTGCATGAATGACTGAAGTCATTGCACAGCTGAAGTCACTGAGTATAAACCCTAAAACTAAATCTGGACCCTCGGCGGCTGAATTGCCAGAGGCTCGAATTTCACATGCAGCTTTTGGTCCTTAGACCTCAATTTGCTCCTCCAGCAAAAACAGAGTCTCTGTGGTCATGCCAGATTCAAGCCTATAATGCAAACCTTAAATACAGTCTCTAGGACAGCGCCTAAGTGTTCATCGCTTAGGATCTGGTACCATGCCCTTAAGTAATGTGATGATTATCTATCAGTCACAAGTGACATTATTGCTTGAGCAGCTTGAGCTATACAAATTAGAAAACATGGCATGCCTAGATGCAAGCGTCATACATAGCAAGCAGGCTGGTAGGATACTTGATAGACACAGCTTCCATTGCCAGCATGCACTTGCAGGCTGATGTGATGAAAAATATATAGCAGCTAGATAAGGAAATGGGGCATGTCACTGCAAGAGAAGCACTGTGTAGGGCAGACAAATTGGTAGAAATGGTGGGAAATGCTGTGCAACCAATCTGAGTCCAGGTTGTGACATTCATTGATAGCTGACAGGGGCGTTTTCTGAAACAAAGATGTGAACATATGGCCCTCGAACATCAACCTAAACACTCAAAGATATGCAAGTCTTGACTACAACCAAAACCTGAAAATACAACTGCTCAATAAAAATTGTACTTGCCTGGAATGCCATATATGTTCTCACTGCTGTTGCTGGTCACAAAGATACGGTTCACTCGGCCGTGCACAATCTGAGGCTGCTTGATGAGCTGGCGCTGAGCATCCTCCCCACAATCAAACAGCATAACAGCCTTCTGAGCCCTGACAGCAATGCAACTGGGACTCCTGCAACAGCAGCATCAACCATAGATGAAGGAACAGACTTGGAAAAACTGCAAAAAAAACATGAAGCACCTTTGCATTGTGCTAGTCACTGCATCTTCATGTTGCTGGCTCTTTCATTCATCTGTCAAGACAATTCTCTTCTCGTTTTTTGGTTCAGACAGTCATCCATCAAATATGTGACTTCCCGCTAGAAGTAGATACGGTGCTGATATGCATGTTGTTCTGTCATCTTCTGCATATCAGGTTTCTGAATCTTGATAAAACACAATATGAGCATCCTTTAATACTTTGGTTGGAATGCAACAGCAGCAAAGCTAAGCCCTGAAGGCACTGATATTGGCACACTGCCCACATCAGCAAAGCACTTCTGCTTCTTTACAGGACTCATTGCAGCACACACGGTCTCTTTGGTGTGAAATCACAAACAGTATATTGCCCAAATTCTAATGTGTTCAGGTGAAAGCCTGTGTCATAGTCCATGTCTAAGCTCAAACGCCTGGAGACTACTATCAGGAGTCCAAGTTTGTATTCAAGGAGACAGTTCTGCTCCTGGGCACGCAGCATGTTGAGCCCTGACAGCACTGCAGCAGAAACTTCTGTACCATCAACCCCTCAACACGCTCTTTACACTGCCTTTCACCATACATGCCACTGAGCTGTGCAGAATCTTGTGCATGTATTAGCACACCACCCCTCGCGCCACTGAGTAGAGACAGCAGAGGGCTTGTAGCTTCATAGTAGCTTTTCAGTAATACCAATGATATTTTTGACAATGGTTGGAGATGATGATGATAATAATAACCACAATTGTGATAACAAGAACAAACACAACAACAAAGTAACAGTCAGATTTCTGACAATGGCACACCAGAAGCAAAGCTTTGCTGTATCCGTATGGAGGTCCCACTGTCAGCTGTCAGCCCACAATGGCACACTAGTACTCTGACTGCACTAATAATGAATTCTGAAAAAGGAGCCTGTAGGTTACCTTGTCCTGGTGGTGAGGGTGCCTGCAGTCCCCAGGAAGGAGATCTGCATCCCTGTGGCATTGCTGTTCACCACCTCCTGCTCCTCCGCATCACCCCGCCACACACTGCTGCTGTTGTAGCTGCTCATGCTTGCACCTGAACAGCCAAGCCTACCTTGAAACACAGAGTTTGGTTTGACCGGTCTGGACTGTGCCATTAGCATATCATGTTCTGAGACATTCAAGCAAGTTTTGACTGGCGTACATCCCAACGCATGCAAGCTGCTGTGTG
>JAABUK010004069.1_pt1 | contig 24134 bp, 24 predicted proteins | sample 5559141 | NCBI WGS metagenome assembly JAABUK01 (sample SAMN10711869, study PRJNA513367) | rock metagenome | isolation source: Antarctica rocks | place: Antarctica: Victoria Land, Pudding Butte nord | collected 2016-01-03
AAGAGTTTCTAGACAACGTCATAGCCGGCCATTTTGAGGAAAGCGGCGACCATATCAGCGGCCAATACTGCCACATATGCAGAGATGTCTCGATGATACGGAGGAGGATAGAGGAGCCCATGCCAGTCCCTGTCACCCACGCCTGCACGGGATGACCTTCTTGGTCACCCTCTCCTGCAGCATCCCAATCATTAACAAGGACACCAGCTGGGGCTGCTCAACCTACTGCCAGCACAGTGGGTGAAAGCATGGCGTTGACTGGAGCTGAGATACTAACATTGCCTTAAAGGCAAAGTTTGCCTAGGTATGCAGCACCTATGGTCAAGCAACTGAAATGCATGAAAGCTGACCAGTGCAGCTCCTGATCATGATGCGTATTTCTGAAGTTTCTCTTCACAGTCTTCCCTCACATACTTCACCACATACTTCAGCAACAGATGCCATTACTGTTGTCACAGCAGCTTCTCAGTCAGCAACTCTACTCTCCATGACTATAAATATAGCCTCCGAGATGCATGTCAATGCATTGCGCAGCCTGACACAACCTTGCTTGACTGCAAACTGTATCTGATGCTATATCCAGGCATTTTACCAAGCTTTGCAAATCAGTGTATCTGAGATCCGATCTATCACTGAAACCACATACACCGTTTTGGCAGTGCCCTTCAACTGTCTGGCTGCTGTTTGGGCTTCATTTGCCACTGCTTGACCTGCCGTCTGTGGCTCCTTGGTCTGCCCAGCCTTGATTGTGCTCCCACTAAGACTATATGCTCATAAGCACACACAGAAGCATATCCAATTTGACAACTTGGTGTATATTATTAATTATTACAGCACCTGCACATGTGTATAATCATTGCGCATTTGTTGTTTAATCAAGGCCGTCGCACAAAGCAGACACACCACCATCTATACAGCACACAGCTGCTGAACACTACAGCTCTCACCAAGTTTTAGCAAAACACTGTATGCATAGCTAAGACTTTGTCGTTGTGTACCCTAGATGCTATAGACCTTGCATTGCTTGAAGTTTTCATGAAGTGTGTGCTGAAGACACATGTACAGGCGTTGAAAAAGCTCGATTGAGAGCTCTCTCTTTAAGACAACTTGGTCAGACAAAACTGAAAACGTTCTAGTATGACCAGCTCTGACGTCCCTTGCATGGTGAGCTTATTCATGAAGCACAGCCAGCATAGCTGTTTGCTAAAGGCAGGAGCTCTGCCTTTGTGTAGCCTGTCTTCCATGAGTCATGGTATGGTTGGATCCTGCTGTAGTCAAGGTCTTGTGCAATCTTGCAGATGGACTTCTTTGCTGTGTCCAGGTCACACGTCACAGGGCACATGACCTTCAGAGCATGCCTCCCATTAATTTTCAGCACATCTGCAAAGTCTCCGCCCAACAGTATGCCAGAATGGTGCTTGTAGACAACATGGCCAGGTGAATGGCCAGGAGTGAAGCTCCAAGTCATTTCTGGGATCCCAATGGTCTTCAGCGAACCTTCTTGTCCTTCCAACAGGATCATCCGGTCCTTGGTCATCTGCAGCAACGTTGTCAGCTCACAAAGTGCTCTGGTTACAGTGTTGTGGATACTTTGCAATCTGGGCATTGCAGCATCATGTGGTTTGACTCATTCATGCACACATGGACTGTGCTGTCTGGGTTAACAGGCCTTAACACACATGGCTTGTGCATGGACTTTGAAGCGTTGACACATTGAAGCATGACAAGGCTATGCATAACAGCATGTGCCAGTCAACACACATCATTGCACATGACATTGCATATGTCACTGCGTTGCATTTTGCAGGCATGACTAGTCTCTGTCATGCCAACAATTGCTTACCACCTACCAACATTCAGGCAGGCAAAGGTCAGGACATAGGCTAACCACCTGAAACTGTTTTTGTGGCACTGCTTCAAGGAAGTGAAGTGCCTTGAGCTGCAGACTGCGCCCCTCCACACTGAAATACAGCTTGTGGCCTTCCATGTAGGGCCCTTCCGCTTCATGGATGACCACTTTCATATTAGGGTATAGCTCAAGCAGCAGGCTCAATGCTCCCACATGATCTATGTGGCCGTGGGTCACTGCACATGACGCGCTGAAAATCTTCAGTGATGGTCAGGAGAAAACATCTGCTTGTGGTTATGATACAGTACATTGACAACATTGTGGTTGGAGCCAGCGCATGCAGAATCAGCACTCTCGCATTACCCTTGGCAGCTTTTGCTGCCTTAGTACATGGAACACAAGCCAGAGAGGGGGACAGAAGGAGTCTCACATAGGACATAGGTCAAGGGGTCGTTGCCAATGGTTCTCTTGACCGCTTCAACCAGTGTTGTGGCATGCTTATGTATCCATGTATCGTATCCACCAGCATCACTGCAGACGTCACATGCGCATGCTAGTGCATCAGAGCTTTGTGTGGTCAATCATAATTGGACAGACTGATCCAGAAGATAGGAAGCGTTTACCTGAGGCACCACCCACCCTTACTTTTCAAAAGGAATAGATCTAGGTTCTCTTCGTGAAAAGGCGTCAAATGCCACGGCAGGTCAATTTTGAACAGTCCTTCTGCGATCGGGTGAAATTCGCGCTGTTCGGGATCACCCCAGAAAAACGGGGCTCGGAAGTCTGCACACCAACGATGCTGGTGTTGACTTATGTCAAAAGACAAGTCACTTATGTTGGCTCATGACATAGCAGTGTGAGCGATGTACATTTTGGCTACCTTCGAACTCGGGAACAGTGTAAAATACGCCGACTAGCGCTGCTGTGCCCAGCGCAAGCAAACCAGTCGCAACCAACAGCAAGCCCATCTGCGGTGATCAACCTGACAGCCCGCGCAAAATCACGGATCGCAGTATGGTCTCGCAACGTTTTCAGCTTGTCGAAATCAGCCCGGCGAAGCTGGTCAGGCGGACTGACGAGTACACATGCCGATCTCAGATCGACCTGCTAAACACTAGTTATCAGACCCACCGACCGTTGAGAAAATAGAGCTCGACGATCTCGGGTGATAAATAATCTGTTCTCTCTAGCCGCAGGATCGGCCGGCTCAGCAAGGGTCAAAGTTGGTACGTAGTTCACGTACAGACCTTGTGAGTCATGATCCTGACTCAGAGCTGTTTGGTCCTACGGAGCACGCTAAAACACGGCGAACTGCTCCTTCCTCCTGCTGGACTGTAGCTGCTTCCTTGATGGTTCAGATCTCAGATATATATATATTTGTCTGGCTGACTATATATATATATATATATTTGCGTGACTGACTGCTGACCACATCCAGAATCCTTAGGTTTCCTGTGATTTGTAACAGTTTGTCATCAAGCATAGGGTTTGGGTGTGGGTAATAGTCTTACATAACAGCCGCCATTAGTAAGAGATGTTTTAAAGATTCAAAAACATACCCTATCTGTCCATACTTCCCTAAAACCAGGGCGGTACAAGGGGGCTATTCACAACAGCCCCTCTAGTACTTTACGCTGTAGGGCAAGCTATAATACCATAATACCATCTTTTTCAAAATTCTTAAAAAGGAGAGAGAAGTATCAGTAATCAGCTCAAAAAACAAGGGTTTCAGACCGATGGTATTATGGTATGACAAGCCCTAGGCACACACACACCGACACCCCTGCTTGCCTTTGCCCTTAATTCACGGCCAACCTAGTGAGATCCAGAATTGCGTAAGATAATCTACAGATCATGACTCAACTCTAACAAAACATACAGTTTTATAGAAGTTACTTCTGCAGCCCTAGAGCTGTAGAAGTGTGTACACAGACTTGAGGCCTTCTGCATGCAGACCCTATAGAGATGTGGGGCAGAAGGTATAGTCATCAGGGCCTGAATTACAGATCATCTGGGGCTGATCTTACAGTTGTCTGGGCCAGATCTTGCAGATACTGGGGCAGAAGTCTATAGAAACGATTACAGAGATTCTCTGCAATCTGTAAGAGTTGACTAAGGATGACATAACCCTACTTTTTTCTGCACACACAGTACTGTAGTTCTGTAGGACCTTGACAGAACTCTATTTTTTCTATAAATAATGGTGAACGAGGTGGAGAAACTCGATAAACTCCTTCGATTAGCTGTGCGCCAGCTAAAAATAATTAGCGGGAAGCCGATCGAGATCCCGGACTCCACATTCGAAATCGTTGACGAAATCTACGGTCTGTTGCTGTCCCTGACAGAGCCGGGATCCCCAGAGAAATGAAGGGACCGGAGATCGTTGCGGCCCTAAACGGGATTATCAATACGACGTGCTTGAAAGACCTAGCTGCAGAGGATAAAGCCGTGATTCGCAGTCTGCTCAGGCTCATAAACTTGTGTCTCTGCTATCAAGCTTACCAACCGAATGCCCAACACCTTCCTGACTAGGTATCGCTTGGTGGTGAACGATCTCAAGGATTTGGCTTCTGAGGTCAAAGACATCGCTCAAGACTCCCAAGAAAACATCACCGAGGTAGAAGCAGTCCTAGCACAGTACCATCTGAAACAGATCTTGGAGGGATTGATTTTAGCGACCAGGATCGGGAGGCGTTCATGGCCATCCCCCTGCCCACTGATGCAGTCATTGACTACCTCAGCATAACTCACAGAAACATCTACAGACTACCCATCACCCCAGACCAGCGCTGCATCATAAAAAAGTATTTGAGGCTCATAGAGAACGAGATCGACGAGAACAGAGGAGTCCCTGGGCCTAGATCACCTGGCCAATGAGTGTTTTTGGCGATCAAGAATTCGTCAACGCGACAGCAGCTGTCAGAGATCTAGCACTCTTTTTCCTGGTGGACAATTGGGTAGAGCCAAAAAAAGTGGACATAGGCAAGTTAAGACATTTGGAGGACTCCATCACGATCATCAATCATTATCTGTGCATGAGGAGACGAGAACAGATCAACAGGCTACTAAATGGCTTCGGAGATAAGTGTCAGATTCGCGATGGACACGTGGGGAATCATGTTCCAAACAATGCTGCCGGGAGGGACTACGAGTTACCTGCTAGCCAAACAGATGGCCAATTACTTGAGATCAACCTTGATGGAGCAGAATCTTGCTGTGGTGAATCAAGTGGCATGCAGTGCGGCTAACGATCGTGGCTTGTTCAACTTATACGTTAGGTTCGACTGGGCTCCTGACCCTTATGTGGCACTCAAGTTCCTCAGCAAGTGTTGCTTAGAGTTGAACGGATTGCACTTTGAGGTATTCGACCCTTTGAACTATCAGGCGTATGTGAAATTGCCTTTCGAGATCAAGGAAGCTGATCTAGACAACGCTCTATTACTCATCAGAACGAACATACCTAAGCTTGTGTCTAGGGTCAGTGAAGGTATGGACCTGTACATAGAGATGATGTAAGAAACGTTGCTCTCATTCAGTATCCTGTCTGTCGCTATAAGGGGTGCCCAAATTGGGCCACCACTTCATTCTCACGCAAGATGTTCGTCAAAGTGGCAATCAACTGGCCCGAAGTCACGTACACACAAGTCGACCCGGATGTGGATCTTACCGATTTCTCCATGTCGGCAAACCGCAAAGGGTACATACAATTTCGTGACAGAGGAAAGAAGCAACTGCTACATCGATACGTGATGGGATTGCAACCCGGGGACAAACGACACGTGCATCATGTTAATGGAGATGTCAAGGACAACAGACGAAGCAACTTGAGGATCGTCACGTGCTCTGAGAACAACAGGGCGAAGCCCAAATCGAAGAGGAACACAAGCGGCCTGATAGGAGTGTACAAGCGGTTGACAGATGGAAAGTACGTAGCACAGATTCGGGCATGGGACAACGGCAAGAAGAAATCTCGTTGGCTAGGCAGTTATTGGGGAAAGAATGAGGCGGGGAGAGCGTATGATGCAGCAGTGCGTGCACGGGGTGGTGATTACATGACATTGAATTTTCCCGATGAAGTATCAAACACTTTGTCAGTTGTTTAAGTATGGGAACAAAGACTTGTACACGACATCTGATTTGATACGAGTTAGATTGTCTTTATAGACTTGCTTTGCCAAAGCCGCATGTTCAGCCAGACGCTGCTTAGCATCCGTGGGATCATCCTCGGATGTCTCGCTGTCACTGCTGGTGTAATGTCTCCTCTTCTTCTTCGCGTGGCGCTTGCTCTTCTTCTTCTTGACAGGGCTAGGGCTCGGCTCGCTCTCGCTCTCTGTCATGTCTTCGTCCTCCGCTTCTTTGACCGGTGAGGGTCCCTTTTGAAACTTCGCGAACTCCTTCTCTTGCTGTGCCTTAGCTTGGCTCTTGGCGAGCTTGCTCTGTCTTGCCTTCTCCCTTGCTCTGGCCAATGATGCCTTCTGGGCGCTCGACAGCTGCTTCTTGGCAGGTGGTGCATCTGCCTTGTTTGGACTCGTGGGTTGCACCGGGCTACCCACCCTAGGGCTAGGCGGGTCCATGCTAGCATCAGCCATACCTACAGAGCTACAGAAGCTGTACACAGTAGCTGCAGAAAAAGTTACTTCTGCACAATTTCTGTAGTTACTGTGAGGTATGTCTATCGTAAGTTCATCTTACAGCAGCGGTTTGGGGGGTAATTTTTACGGGTTCAGCAACTCTCCCTCGTCTTTTTCTATCGGGACACCTGGGGCGTACTTAACCAGCTACAGTAGTTCTTTCGGTAGCTTCACCCCCGACTTGGCAAACACAGGTGTGAGCATGTCGGGCTACACACAGCTTCCTGCTGACTGGGCAGCTGTCAGTGGGGTGACTCAGATTTTGAACAAACCTACGCTGTCGACTGTCAGCGCCACAGGCGAGTACACCGACATACTAGGGTTGCCCTTGATAAGCACTTGTGGACACAGTGGTTTGTATTCTGACCTAATAGGTCAACCCGTCATAAGCACCGTTGGACACACTGGCAACTACACAGACTTGTTAGGTCAACCTGTCATCAGCACAGTAGGTCACTCGGGATTGTACTCTGACTTGTTAGGTCAGCCAGCTTTCAGCACAGTAGGTCATTCTGGTTTGTACTCTGATCTGGTCGGCGCTCCTGCTTTAACTCCTGTGGCGACAGCTGGCACGTACGCTTCTTTGTATGGATTGCCGGTCATCTCAACGATAGGCCACACAGGGAAGTACAGTGACGTCATAGGCGCACCTGTCTTAGGGACAGTTGCCACATCGAACAACTATGGAGACTTGAACAACCTACCTGCTTTAGCGCCCGTTGCTACAGCTGGCACCTATGCTAGCTTGACGGGGCAACCTAATCTTGCACCTGTAGCCACAGCTGGCACTTATGCTAGTCTGACCGGAACACCTGCGCTAGCTCCAGTTGCCACAGCTGGCACCTATGCTAGTTTAACTGGACAGCCTAATCTGGCAACTGTAGCTACATCAGGGAAATACGGAGATATACTCAACTCGCCAGCTCTTGCTGCAGTTGCAACAGCTGGCACTTATGCAAGCCTAACAGGTCAGCCTAATTTGGCACCGGTAGCTACAGCTGGGACCTATGCTAGCCTGACCGGACAGCCAGCGCTAGCTACAGTAGCTACATCAGGAAAGTACACAGACCTTACGAATACTCCAGCTTTGGCACCAGTCGCAACAGCTGGCACGTATGCCAGTCTAACAGGTCAACCCACACAACTGTCGCAGTTTACGAATAACATCAACACCTTTAGCACGTTGACCACGCCCGGCACTCTCAATGTCAGTGGCGTTTCGACATTGGCATCCACCAACATGACAAGCAATGCGATCTCTGGTAACGAGACGATCACAGGTAATCTCAACGTGGGCGGAACAACGAACCTAGCCTCCACGACCGTTACCAATCTGACTTTGACTGGCCCAGTCACAGGAACGCCCGTCAACGGTGTCTACAATGGCAGCACGCCTATCACCAACAGCAAAATCTGGTATGGGAAGGGTGTCACGACCAGCGGCCAAGTGACATTTTACCCAACAACCACCGGCACTTCAAGCGGGACAGCTCTGTTCAGCAATTTGCTAAATGTCCAAGCCAACGCTGTGATAGCCGCCACGAGTGGAAGTCAATGTCCTTCCACCAGCATCAACTCAGCAACAACAACAACAGTCGTGATCAATTGCATCATCACGAACAGTCAAAATGCCGTGGCCAATGGGACAGTCGTTTACTGCACGGTGACAAGTTATTAATTTCTGTGATGATGATGTGGCGACATGTCGGGCCTTACCAACCCAACCCCCGCCTTACAGGTGTTCAACTCCATGACACAGGCACCTTACCTGAAGATCGTCTATTTCAGCGGCACCCCGTCAGCAGGGTTACTGACGGTGCACCCGACAAGCGACGGTACTGCCACCGGAACAGCTGTGTTCAGTAACATCTTTCATGCCACAGCTACGCCTTGGGTTGCTAGCGGAGGAGCGCTCTCTGCCACACCAGTAGTCACAGGACAGAGCATCTCCTCTGATTTTCGCACTGTCACATTTCAATTAGTGAACGCAGGTGGTCTCTCGCTCAGCAGTGCAACCACACCGTGCACCGTAGTAGTGTACGGAGCACCTTGATCATTTTTATGTCATACGATTAGTATCGTCAAGATGCAACGCGCTTACGGAAGAACCTCTTTCTCTGCACGTGGTTACCTGGGAACACACAAGACGAGCACGATGGACATGGGAAAGCACGTGGCCATCAAGAAGGGCATGGGTGCACCTGCACCCCAACCCTTCGATAGGCCTGAATTGAACGGTGGTGTCAGTTCTTATGCAGCTACTATGAACGGTTAAGATGAATCAACAGATCGATTCGAGTCTAGCTGGTGGTGACGATGAGTCTAGACAAGTGTACGCAAGACCGAAAACAAAATTAGGAGAGTTGACTAAGCACAAGGATCTGCCTAGGAGCGAGAACGATGCGAATCAACCTTTCTATCACGAACACGCAGTTTTGTCACAAGCCGCTTACGATCCAGTCAAGTTCAGATCTAATTATCAACAGTTAGGTTATGAAGTGGCCAACGAACTCAGTCAACCATCCAGAACTGTTTTTTATAACAAATCTAAAAACAAAGCTGTGATAGCTTACAAGGGAACCGATCCTAAACACATCGGTGATCTGATCGCAGATGGTCAGATCTTTAACGGTATGGATGAGTATCTCAGCGGCAGATTCCGAGGAGCGGAAAAAGCTTATAGAAGCACAGCAAAAAAGTACGGAAAAGAAAATGTCCAAGTGACTGGTCATTCGTTAGGAGGGTCTCAGGCAGTGCATGTTGGCAGAAAGTATGGTGTCGAAGGAACTGCTTTCGAGCCGGGTAGCGGTGTTGCTGGTGCGTTCCGAAGGGCCAGGGAAGATCTTGGAGAAGCTGCTAGTAACAAGCTCCTAAGTGGAATACATAAAGTCTTTGGCAAGACCATTTCCCCAGAAAAGAAGAAGACCGGGGTGCAGATAGTAGGTTCTGCATACAAGCCTTTGCCAGCTATAGGAAAGGACAGATACGAAAATCTGTTTCACCATGCAGAGTATGCGATTTCTGCTTTGTATCACTTGCCAGGCAGCGAGAAAAGAACATGGGTCAAACCCAAATACAAGGACAATCACACGATTAAGAATTTTGTGTAATGATAGTACCGGTGCAAGATGCCTGCCATTAACCGACCAGTCAAGCTTTCTAAGCAACGGAAATTGCGCATGGCAACCGGTGCACTGTTGCGTAACGCCTCCACTCCCACAAACCTGATAAACAAGACCGTTTTCGATTATCAACCCGCATCTAAATGGTGAGCAAATCAAACGGGCCCAGGCCCAAAAAAGGAAGATTGGGCAAAAAGAAACGAAGATTGGTAGAGGCACATACACTAGCACATCTAAGAGGCAATCACGATTATTCACACTCCCACACTCGAACACGCGAGATCGATGCACGCGTGGCCGGAGCAGGTATTTTGGGAGCTCGGATCAAGGCCCCACGTCATCATGGTGTCACTGTGCCAGCTGTCCCATCTGTGCCTGGACCTCAGAGGCCATCTGCCAAAGGCACTAGAATGCCTATACGTGCTCCTAGCAGGAGAAGCTTAACTATCATGGGTCCGCAAGGACCTAAAGGTGCAAGCGGAGATACGGGTAAGACAGGAGACAGAGGAAAAAAAGGTAGATCTGGAAAAACAGGTAAATCAGGTAGACACGGCAAAAATGGTGAAGCGGGTGCACAAGGGGACACAGGAGCGACAGGAATGCAGGGGTTGACGGGAGGGCACGGCCCACAAGGGCCTAGCGGAAAAAATGGCAAAGAAGGTGCCAAGGGTGAAAGAGGGATGAAAGGTGATCGAGGTAAAGTTGGTTTCGGCGGAAAAAAAGGAGATCGTGGACTGAGAGGGATCACTGGATCTAATGGTTACGCTGGTCTCGACGGACTTGTCGGGCCGATCGGGCCAGCAGGTCCACAAGGCCCAACGGGTGACAGGGGTCTTCGAGGTAACATAGAGTACCAATTCAATGCTCGTGGGAGAGATGCAGATGTGGTAGTAAGGGGTGCTGACGTGTACAAACGGCAAGCTGCACCCGAACATGCTCCCCCACCTAAGCCAGCACCAGCACCGAAACCTAAAGGCCCCGAACCAGCTGCTGGACCGAAACACGGGGGTTTCCACGAAGGTGCACCTGGACCACCTCCTAAACCAAAGGCCCAACCTAAACCAGAAAGAAGGCAAGAAAGAAAAGAAGAGAGACAGGAAAGAAGGCAAGAGGATTATAAAAGACCAGGTGGTAAGAAAGCTCCTGTTAAGGAGCAAACTGAAGAAGGCGAGAGAGCTCACGATCAAGCTAACATAGATGCCGCCTTTTCGAACAATAAAAAGACATCTGAGTTGAGGAAAAAACTAGCCCAAGCAGTCAGGGACAAGAAAGAGGCAAAACTCAACGAAGCTAGGGCAGCAAAGATGCCCTCAGCTTCTGCCAACATTCCAGGCCCGTCGGCTGCAGGACCTTCTCACCATAGCGAGCATGCACATCATTCCACGGGACATAGAAAGATGCATGACGATAACTTCGCGACAGGGTTGTGACACTTTTTATGTACGAATGTTACGAGACGCTTTTGTAATCGAAAATTACCGTATGCCTTTTTTGGTCATTCCAGATCATCTCGCCAGACAATCTCTGCTGCTAGACGCAATAATAGCATCAGAGGACGCTAAGATGGCACCCAAGAGACCAGATCTGGTCAAGAAGCAGGAGAGGGTGAAGAAGATCCTCGACGAACCAGCTGTTCAAGAGAAGATGAAGAAAAAAGTGGCTAAGAAGAGAGATAGGAAGTGTATCGAAGCTATAGTGAAGGCAGGTGGTGATGACAGCCATCCCGATGTCGTCAAATTCGTTGCCAAAAAGCCCAAAGGGAGTGAAAAGGAAGTCGCAAAACCTAAGCGGGTTTCAGATAAAAGTGCCAAACCAAAAAGCGTTCGAGGTGGACACGCCCGAAAATCAAATAAAGATGCACCAGTTGTTGCTAGCAGTAGCTAAGAAAGGTGGCGGGAAAAGCACAGCAGTTTGCAACTTGCTTTCTTTTTTGAAAAAGGATAAAGTGTTAGACAGATTATTTGTAATCACTGCATCCTGGGAATCCAACAAGCCCTTGTTCGACTTCTTAGGTCTCCCCATAGACAAGGAAGATGTTTACGATCCCGACATGACATCATCTCTAAAGCGACGCAAGAGACGAAGGAGTACGATGAATACCACCACAAGATGCGATTGCATAAGCAAATGAAATCCGCATTGAAGAACGTCAAATCAGATAGAGACATAGGAAACCCTGCCCTACTGATGGCCGCTTACGAGGATGACGTGGTGGAAAACCCACCCTAACACAAATGGAACGGCAGACGCCCTGTCCTAGCGGTGTTCGTGGATGACGCACAGAGCTCACCTCTGTTTAGGTCAGGCAGGTTTCTGAACTTATGCATCAGACACAGGCACGTGGGATCTTCAGAGAAGACCCGCATGGGAGTGAGTATGTTTATCTGTGTGCAGAATTACACAGCACAGCATGGTGGAATACCGAAGGCTATCAGAGACAACGTATCGACTATGATGTTGTACAAGACCAGGAGTGCTAATGTATTAAAAACGATCATGGAGGACATAAGTGATCAGATCACAGACGAGGAATTCTTTTCGGTCTACGAGCAAGCTTGCCAAGACGAGCATGATTTTCTGTTCATAGATTGGGCGCCGAAAAAGCACAGATTTAGACGTTGCTTCGATCAATACCTACCTGTAGCATCCGACGCTAAGATCAATGGCGACCAAAGTAGAAGATCTGGTGCAGATCACCCCAGCGAACGCACAGGTCAAGATACCGGCAAAGAAGGAGCGTACAGCAGGAGCCTGGCGAGTAAAGTTGGTGGAAGACTTCCTAGTGGCCTTCCCAAGCCTAGACAGAAACATGATAAACATAGCTTTAGACTTCGATGACATGCAAGCTGCCAAATTTGGAAAAGATTACGATGCACAGGAACATGCCAAGGAGATTTTTCCTGACCTATCATCAGAGAGCGAGGAAGACTACGAGATAGAAATAACGAAAGACGAAGCAGGTGACTTCCACGTGACCAAAAGAACCAAGTTAAACGATGGAGAAGGAAAAGATCGGGCGTCTAGTCCTGAACAGCAACGCACGCATGAACTACGGCAACAGCAGCCCAGCCCAGTGGCAGACGCTAGTTGACATGGGTAATTTCAGCAGCAATCAAGATGACATGGTGACTATAGAGATTGATTACGTCACTCCTATCTTTATGGGTTCTACCTCACCAACCCCTGTTCAATTCTGGGATTCGTTAGAACTTGTTTTAGATTTCATACCTCAGCAGTATTCTTATGACAATGGCACCCAGACCAGCACACAACATTTGGCATTCATGGAAAAAAACTTCGGGCAGACACAAGCAAATCAATTCGACGCTACGAAGAACGTGTATAACGTTCCTAGTCCTCAGGCAGTGATGCAGGTTTGGAACTTTACCCAGAAGCCCAGTAAAATGGTTGTGAGGCCCGAGGTGTTGCAAAACAAGTTATGGCAGCTGAGGTTGAAATTCATCAATCAACCGGAGCCATCTAGCGTGCTGACTACTTACACAGGAGGCATCATGCAAAGCACCAGCGTTCTGAGCAACACTGTTAGTGATTACAAGATTGTATTGTCTTGTAGTAAATGATCAATTGCAGCTGACAGAACCAGGCAGAGGTTTGGACACAATTGGGTTCATTGCTGCAACTAAAGCAGCTGCGGTCTCTGGCTCTGTGGCCCTAGTAAAACCTATTTGGCATGTGTAATTACTAACAGACTGTCTTAAATTATAATTGTCTTCGTAATCGTTCGGTTGCACGAACAAAGATAAGCTTATCTGATCGCCTTGTTGCACTAAAGCCGTTGTGAAGACAGTCAAGATCTGACTGGCAACGGTGGTGCTGTTCGCAACTGTGGTGCACGCTAGAGTGTTTGGGCTGCCCTGAATGGCCCTGCTCTGCACTGGAATCTTGATGTATTGTCCAGTTGCAGCATCTTGCACTGTCTGATCGTTGCCATCTGTAAGACCAGTAGAAGCGTTGTCGATAGGAAAGTTTTTACCTACCAACATGTTCGTGCTGCTAGCTATCACGGTATCGTAAGTTGTTGAACTGTCTCCCGACTTTCCGGGATAGTAAGTCTGGCCTACGAGGCAGGTTGCAAAAACAGTTACGATAGAGTCGTACGGAACTGTTATTGCACACGCGGCAAATGTTGGGGACGAAGGGTTTGTCCCAGGAACATCTACGAAATTGTTCGTCAAGTCTGTCGTGCATGATGTTGTTGCGGGTTGGAAAAGAAAGTAATTCCAACCAGATTCCACGTTCTGACTTGTTAGGCCTGTCACGTTCACGTGGTAATAAGCGTATTGCGCTCCAGTAGGAAGCGTAGTCCCGGTTGTCAAAGAATCAGGGTATAAAATCTGCTGAGTTTGGGTGTCCACGTAAGACGAGACACGTGATAGAGGATCTGTCTGTTCTACATAAGGGATACCCAAGTTCGCCATGTTTACAACAGACTAATAGTATTGCATAAAATAATAATCAGATTTTTGCAATGGAGGCAATCCATGCAAAACAGTTGGAGGATTGAATACGTTTCTAGTGCCGTTCGGATTGACAGGTGCATGTCCCATTGCCACCTTCAAACCCCCTATAGTACTAGGGTCCGGAACAGCTCTGGGAGTATAATCGTTACTTCGGCCATCTAGATTGTGATTCACGAAGTCTCGAGTATCGAACATTTTACCAACCCCCGCATTGTATCTGGCGTATCTGTAACTGATAGGGTACGTGCTATCTCCGTTTTGACCACCGAAATTACTACCCAATGCCAATGTTGGGTTGTTCAGCTGACTAGGGTACAAGTGAGGTTCTTGCAGGACCCTCCTCTCCCCATAAGGAATCTTGCGTGGAAGGTTGAAACCGCTAGAATCTCCTTTTGTATACCCACCCGATGTTGTACCATCGCCTCTCTCCTCGCCTGCTGCTGCCATGATCGACGGTAGACTACTAATTCGACATAAAATTAGTTTACCACTGAGATAGTCCTGTCTCTGAAGATCATAAGCGTGCTGGTCATGTTACAGAAGATTGTGGGTCTGAAGCCACCTCCACACATGGTCCTCAATTTATTCCACCAACCAAGCGCATCCTGAGTCATGTTCACGCTGAAAGTGATGGGAATCAAAGACCCTGTTGTATTCAGACCGCTGATCAGATGGTCCTTACCACCATCATCGGCATGGTGATCCAGACCAACGGCAAAACCGAAGTATTGCTGGCTGAATTGATCCAAAGATTGCACCGATGACCCGTAGGTCAATGACAATGCGTTAGCATCGAACAGGTTCCTGATCAGATGCCAAGCATCGTGGACATCAGCCTGGAATTGCGGGTACAACTTCGAATCGATGCTGCATAACAGAACACGGGGTTAGTTCAAGCCAGACCTTCGAACAAAACGGTCCAATCAGCAAAAACACGTAAGCAAAAACAACTTACTTGAATTGATAATTCGCAGTCCACGTGCCTGTTCCACCGAATCCTCCTGTGTTGTTAGTCGGCTGCTCCCCAGACATAAAAGTATGATACCAACCAACAAAACTGTTGGTTGGATACGGCACGATGGCACCACCCCCTGGTGCTGTTGTTGCACTATAAAGGTTGCCCTGTTGACCTGGAACCTGGCTAGCAGGCTCTCCAGTGGTGGGGTCGTTACCTAGCTGCGGCACGTACCTGTTACCGTTAGCATCCGAGTCGAAGCCGCCCATGACAGTTGTCACCTGAGAATCATAATTCTGTGGCCTCAGAGTGCCGATGATTCCATTCAGACTCTCTGTACCAATGGTATACTCTGCAGCAAACATCGTCACATTTAGTATAAGAGCAACGGTGCTACATAAAAGCAAAGCAAAACCAAACCAAACCACTTACGCTGATTAACTTTCTGTGTTGTTGTGTTGCCCTCAAACCCTGACCAGTTCTGCAGCAAACAAGAAAATCATTAGTAGAGAAATAAGCTCGAAAAGCACAGCGTGGTGAATTTGCAGTGTTGAATTTTGTTTAAGTGATGAATACTCACGTAAAAGGGAATGACCAGAGGGTTGCCAGTCGACATTCTCGCATCGACCATAGCTCTGTAACTTCCATCTCCGAAGCTGATACTTTCCATGCTCAAAGACAAGTTCTGTAATAGATACCGGAAGTAAGAAGCGTTGGAAGATGGTAGGATGGTGGTCGGGGCTAGTTGAATCCTAATTTCGATATCGGGACAAAGGTTAGTGTCCAAAAACCTCATAAATTGGCCTCCAGCCAATCCCAACCACGAGCTAATACTCAGAGGAATCCAGTTAGAATTAGCAAAAGGAGCTGTGGTGGCACCAGCAGCTCCCAGATTTTGAACTGTAGGGTCGGACACGGCTGTGAGGTACCCTGCGTGATCTGTTGCACGCAGGTCCATCTCTGTTCTACTGGTAGGGATCTTGTTCACCGCCATCAGATGATAGCATGCGCCGTAATCGTGCAGAGCACCAAGACCTGTCTGCATGCCTCCCATGGTGATGTCAAACCTCCTAATGAACGACTGTGTGAACCTAGGAACAGACACCGCCCCAACTGCCGTTGACACGTTAGTCAATTGACAAGAGAACTTCATGTTGAGAGTGTGTAGATCCAAGATAGAATTGGTGGGTAATCTAAAAATGACAGTGTCTCCTGCACTGTAGGTGGGTTTAGATTGTGGCAAGATACGAATGGTATTTTTGGAATACCCAACCATGCGTTGCAAGTAATACTCGACATTGCGAGGTTGAGCCCCACCACGTTCCATGTTGGGCGACAAGAAGGCAGTGAGACAACCTATTACATCAACATAAAAAATGTTACATCTCCCCTTTCAGCAACAACATCTTTAACAGCTGTATGACCTCTTCGTCATCAGCAGTCTGCTTCTTCAGCTCGGCCAAAGCTAATGCAGGACTGTCTTCGAGATGCTCGATTGTCAACACGAACGACCAATCATTGTTCGGAACGAGTTTGGTCATGAATTTATCCGTCACCAAAACATTTAAGATGTTAACAGTCGTTCTTCCTCTTTCGTAGATCGCGTTTATCCCAGTATTATCTGTGTAACAAATGGTGCCCCCCGCTGGCACTAGCACTGGTATGTCGACCGTCACCCCAGTCACGTTTACTCCGTTGTCATCCAACGTATAATTCTCGTGTGGCATGTTAGTTGTGATAAGGATGTCCGAAACATCGTTGGTGTTCATCAGCTGTATAGACATGGCAGCATCGTTGGGAAGATTGCTGTAACCATCATAGCTGTATCTCAACCCTGTCCCATCCGGGATGTTATTAGCATCCGGTAGTATTGGATACACCGTATTAGGGTTCGGGAACCCGCATGCTTCGTGACCAGGACCAGTCACTACACCCCTTGTCGAAATGGCGGTGCTAAACACCAGGTTGATTTGATAAGTGGGAGCTCCGTTCGTGTTTTGTACAAAATAAAGTCTTCCATACCTCAAAACACAAAACAAAGCAGTGTTCAAAGTCTGTAAGGTCTCATTTATCCCAGCTGCTATCTCAGATGCCACAGGTGCACCCCTCGGTATTGTAGCAGCTGTCCATACCCCATAAGGCGCTGTTGCTTGTGGTTTCACAGGTATAGGAGAATTGTAACTGCCGATGTTTATGAAGTATTGACAGTTGTCTGGGCGTATCGCAAAGAAAGTATTTCGCATGTTTATCTGACTCACAAACAGTTTGAACACGGACGTAGGATCGAATGTAAAATCGAGAGGCATTGGGACAGCAAACTGCCCTAAATCCCCTGACGCCCTATCGGCAGAAGACAAGAACACGGTACGCTTATTGAGGAGCTTCATCGTTGCTAACTAATAAGGATAATTTTCGGGCTTTGTAATTGGCCTTGATTTGAACGCTTTGTTGTGTCTGCGCATCCTATCCCTGTCAAAACCCCCGACCGGCTTAATAGGCCATTCGTCTCTGATAGTCCTTTCGGGCAAAGGAGGTGGAGCTGTGCAGCTAGGATGTTCAGGCAAAACACATAAACACCTACCGAAATACCTCAACATCTTGCAGTTTTGCATGTCACAGGTAACTGTTGAACATTGAAACCAGACTCGTGTTTAATAAGAGAAGATCGTACTCTGTTGGAATCTGAATCAAAGGAGCAGGTCTACCCGTGGACCCTGTTAACACGTTACCCCTAGTCCTAGACCTATAAATTGTATCTGTGACGTCATAGGTTGTCAGAGAGTTGTTGTATTGAAAGTGTTGACCCATAACCCCAGCTACTATAGGACAAGCCATGCTAGTCCCAGAAATCTTCTGATAACCACCATCGATGTTCGCACAATAGATGTTCGATCCAGGGGCGTATACATTGACACATTTGCCTGTATTGCTGTACTCTGCAATCTGATCGGTGATGACAGTAGCTCCAACAGCCGCCACATAAGCTGACAGAGGAGGAGATGTAGAACACGCATCTTGAGCACCGTTCCCAGCAGCCACGATAACGCTTATGTTGAACAAAGAGACCGTGTTGTTAACCGCGAGCTCTAAAGGCGTTATGATGTCACCTGCCCCAACACTCATAGAAACGATCGCGGGCATCTCCGCATTCAAAGCCACGTAGTTCAGAGCCGAAATCAGATCAGCAGTTTGCGCTGTGCCCCCACAACTGACCGCCCTGACAGCGTGTAGGGTGGCATTGGGGCTGGTGCCAACCTTTCGTCCACCGGCCAAGCTTGCGGTTGCGGTGCCGTGGCCGTTGCAGTCTTCTGTGTTGTTTGTTCCGTCGTAGGACCACCCACCAGCAATGACTCTGCTTGCAGTTCCAGCTGCGTTCAAAAATTCAGGGTGATTAGTCTGGACTCCTGTATCTATCAAATAAATGTGGACTCCTATGCCTGTGTACAAACTTGAATAGTACCCGTCCAATGGCAAGCTAGCTTGATTGATGCGATCCAGATGCCATGGAGGGTTCATTTCATCGCTAGCATTAGCAACATTCACTACGTCCATGACCGTATACTCCAGGCTCACCTGCACGTCTTGATTGGCAGCGCTCAAGCTCGGGTCCACAGACAATGTCGATAAACCGCTAGGATCCTGTAAAACCACCAGCTGTTTCACAACTCCACAAATGATCTGTGTGCAATTCAAGTTCTTGCATTTAGTTTCCAGTGCTGCACACGACAGATCTTGACTGTATGTCAAGATGTAAGAAACCAAGCCGCTGCTGGATTCTTGGGAGGACGTAGTTTCTGGCTCGGGTTCTGGAGGGGAGGCTGCCCATGCTAGCGAGAGCAACGAGAGCAAGAGCAATGCTTTGACTTGCATGATTTGTGCTTCTTCTTCTTTATTCCTCTTCTACTCATTAAAGATTATTTTTTGCAGGCTCTGGTGCAATAAGGTCCTTGCTTCCTCGGGCACCTAGAGTACTTCCTGGCCTTTCTTCCACCAGACCTCTTTCCTTTGTGCTTGGTTGATCCAGGGTGCATCATGCGCGTGCTGCGTGTTGTGGCCATTTCCTTATTTATAAGACGATTATAATTTGGTAGCGGGAGTGACCAATTGAGGAGACGCTTTTCTACTCAACACAATAGCGACAGTCAAAGAAAGCAGCATTACAAAAAGTTGACATGCCAAGATGGAAATGTTGGCGTTTTGAAACACATCAGCACTCATAGATGGGTACGCCATGATGACTAATGATTACACATAAAATTAATCAATTAGCTCCAACGTATTCTGTCATGGACACTTGATTAATGTCATTAGCAGAACCTTTATTAGTTGTCACCCCAGCCGAGTAAGTTCCCCCACCTAGTTGAGTGACACCCATCATAGCAGGATAAGCCTGACAGTCACCATTGTCCAAATAATCGGGGTTCACAGAACAGATTGTGCTCCCATTGACCACAAGATTTGCGTTCGTGCCAGAAGCGGTGTTTACACAAACGGTCCCAGAAGCGTGCCAAATTTGGATACCACCAGAGCAAGAGAAATTGCCGTATTGACCCCCATTCGCAGCTGTGCCGGTGTTTGTGTTTTGCTGGAATCTTACTTGCAAAGCATTCGATGGCACCTGAGAAGCTGTGATGTACCCGGCGTTGTTGTTAAACTCACTCACGTTTTCACCTCGCACAGCATAATTTGAATTATTCGCAAACTGACCAATGTTGCTGCCATTTACAGTGTAATTTGCGTTATTCGCAAATTCACTAACATTCTCTCCCCGTACAGCGTAATTGGAATTGTTGACAAACTGACTGACGTTGCTACCGTTTGTCGTGTATTGTACGTCGTTGGCAAACTCGCTAACCTTCTGTCCGATGATAGCATAATTTGCATCGTTCGCAAATTGACTTACACGCGTAGGTGGGTTCAAAACATCGCTGTACTGTCCTGAGTGACCTACGGTGCTTATGACAGGTGTGTTTGATAGATCTGTGTAACTACCGCTAAAAGCAACTTCGTTGATGTTTGTGTTCGTAGGATTTAGATTCTGGTACATAGACACAGTCTGTCCTAATTGAGCCATGGCAGCAGCTAGCACATACGCATGAAATCATGCGCTCAGAGTTTGAGGAGACGTGTTAGTGGCAGTCTTGGCCGGTTGCGCGTAAGTATTGCTAGTTGCTTGAATCAAACTGCATGTCCACGTGAATACTATGTCATCAGTACCATGTGTCAAAGAACATAAGTCGCTGTTGCTCCCTTGCAGATCGAATTCGATTGACATAAAATTTATCTCGCTGTTAGTGACACCTGTCACCGAAACCACTTGGCCGTTGTGCAACCCTGAGTTAGCACCCAAAAGAGATACAGATGGAACGTAGTATTGCCCTGTGCCTGCGGCCGGCAGGAAATGGGTTGTAGAGAAGCCTGTTCCGCTCTGAGCTAGCCCAGATTGAGAATAGTAAATTCCACAATTGGTTTGCAGTATAGTGCACACAGTCGATGCAGCTGTATTAGAACCATTTCCACCGCTCTGCAAAAATGCTTGCCCTTGTATTATGGATGGTTGATTGCTTAAATTATTGTAGCTGCCTGTGTAAGCAACCGTGCTCAAAGCGGGTTGATTTATCAGATCTGTGTAACTGCCCCGTGTGCCCTGCTGTACTGATCACAGGAGGATTTAATACGTCTGTATACTGCCCTGTATGACCTATTGTGCTGATTACAGGAGGATTTAAGATGTCAGAATACTGTCCTGTATGGCCAACCGCTGAGATAGTAGGGACGTTGATTTCATCGTTGTAATTCTGAAGATTTGTCAATGTCTGACCTATCTGTGCCATCCTGTCACACTAACAAAACGTCATAAAATCAAACACCAGCGTTATCACGTGCCACCAAGATAAAATGTCTCCATCTATTCAGCTTGGCATGGTAAGCTGCCACTTCGGCAACTGTTGCATCACCGAATCTAATCAACCTGGACTCCCTCGCTGTGATAGCAGGCCTGTTCTCCCACTCAGCTAATGCAAACTCTTGCCATTCGTTGGTGGGCCTGGACGCTAGGAATGCCTCGTGCTCTTCATCCCGTACTTCTTCCTCAGGTTCCGGAGAAGCCACATCTGACATTCGTTCATCTTCTTCGGGGATGACACGAGGCTCCTCTGCCTGCAAGTCGAAGTCGTATGGGTGGTGATGTTGAGCATCTGTAATTCTAGGCTCCTCTTGTAGCAGAGTAGAATAATACTCGCCAGCAGCATCTGTTCGTATTCCATACTTGTTTCTAGAAGCTTCGCTCAGGGTAGAGTTCCCTCCTCTGAGTGCTATCCGTCTAAGAATCCTCTTGGCTATGACCTTTCTCTTGTTCTTCTGGTGATAAGATCTGTTCCTATCCCTCGTCTGCCTCCTCCTGATGTCGTTGTAATTCCTTTGGAACGTTGCTCTGTCTGTGGCTCCCCTCGTCGCCATGGTTATGTCCCATGCCATCTTCTGAGGCATGTACTCGTTCACCCATTCCATGTCCACTGGGATGTTGGCTGTGGCACGTCTGAGGGGTGATCCAGCCCCCGACTGGTAGATAGGTGCTTCTGGAGGCTTCGTAGGCTTCAAGTCATCTGGGATTGGATTCATCACCAGATTAGGGTCTCCTATGTGGTCTATGACTCTGTTGCCTTCCTCCACCCTGTACGCCTTGATTGACTCATCCCAGACGGCTGTCCTCTGCTGAACCACTGGAAGCTTTCTGTAGTTGGTCTCTGCTTGCTGCCACTGATGTCGCATGCTCTTAGCCAAAGCCTTCTTGGCGTTGTGGTCTGGGATTGGACCGTCATCGCCATAGAAAGTGCCTCTGTTGTAGAACCACGTGACGTAACTGCTTCTGAGTAGTTGCACACCTTGATGCATGGGTTTGCCATGATCCCACGCACCCATGATAGGATTTCTGATCTTGGATAGGAAACCTGGCATCTGCCTCTCTCCTAATGGAAGCTGTGGCTGGCTGACCCCTGTTCCTGACACGTATTTGATAGGGAACGCGTACGCTCTTGGCCACATCTTGAATGAAGTCGTCAAGCAATCAGAAAACTCCTGGCTGCACACTATCTGATCAGAGCCTGTCTTCCTGCTGACCTAATCCACGTTGATGCACATGATGTATCTGCTCTGCTTGTCCCCATAAGGTCTGCTAGCGAACTGCTCGTCCCCGTTGTCGTTGGGTTTCTGATAAAGGAAATTTTCGTTGAACCTCGTGTCAGCCTCGTGCAGAGTGGTGGCTTGCTGCCAGTCCGTCGTGCACTTCATCTTGCCCCAATTGCCTCTGACAGGTGGCTGCAAGACCATACTGGCCAAAGCCAACCATTCGAACAGCGTATCCCAGCCATCTTTTTTGGTCGACAGATTCGGGGTGAAAGCTTCCACCCTACCCATGGGAGGGTTCCTCCACCCTTCCAACTTCTCCACTTCCTTTCCCAACGCGCTGACTATCTCTAGTAGCTCCTTGTGAGTCTTCCCGAACAACAGCTCCTTCTGATCTCTATCTTGTCTGCCCTCTGCCGCAAAGATGACCCAATTTAGCCATGCGATCCAAGCGTTGCTCTTCTTGTAGTAAGGATCCTGAGCTGGCCTATGTGCGGTTCCGTTTCTGTACCGGAACGTCACTTGCAAGGCGTTGAAGTAACACCTCTGTGTGGTGTACTTCCTCTGCTGTGTAATGCCGTTGTTCTGAGGGCGTAGATCCTCGTCAGCTTCCTCCAGCTCTGCATCTGCCTCCTCTCTGAGCAATCTGGCAGCTGCTTGCATGCTGTCTTCGTCCAAGGGGGCTTCTGTGATCCAACAGATAAGTCTGTCGACGTGCGCACGTGTCCACCTCCCTTGTCTGTCAGCTTCGCTGTAGTTCTCATTGCTCCTGTCCCACCCAATTAGGTCTTCTTCATTTCTCCCCAACCCTAGCCGCCACATGGATCTGAGTAAACCAACATAAGCTTCGCTAGTGCTTCTGATAGCACCGATCTGATCTGCTTGCTGACGTGTCGGCCTATCACCCTCCAACCATTTGCCTATCTGCTTCTTGAGCTGTCTGACTCTGGCCTTGTCTTCTTGAGTGATCGTAGGCAACGCCTGTCCTTTAGGATTGTTATCGTCCCACTCAGTCCATGGAGCAACAAGACTTGGCCTCTGAGCTGCGCGTGTGTCTGAGGGTCTGTCTGCATCCAAATCTGGTATACGCGGCAGCTCCCCTGGGCGTCGTACAACCGTTGCTCCTTCGGGGAGTATGTGCCTAGACGTGTTAGTTCCCACCACATTTGCCGGTGCTGCATGTGCCCTCTGATCTACTGGCAGAGAGACTACTCCACGCGCCAAGATTAAACGGCTGGTTCCTTGCTCTTTGTTGGTAAATGTGCGCGGACCTCGGTAGTCTTTGTTGTCTTTGTAATATTTCAACTCTGATCTTATTTCAGACACAGTGAGCAACGCTGGATCGAACTGAAACGTTGCTAATTCTTGAGCTGAATACTTCCGCTTTCTTTCATAATTGATGGTAGAAGCAACGCTTGTGGAAGGCAAAGGGATTTCAGGCATAAGACTGACCATTTTGTTGATGTGTGATGACCTTAGCCCATAATTTACGCTTTATAAGGTCAAAAAGCGTTGCTCATGCGCAACGTTTGCTAGACGAAGCAGGCCAGGGGGCGGTATGAGGGTGCCTTCGGCCCCCTAATACCCCCACCCTGGCATAAAAACAGGGGGGTGGTATGTCCGGCAGGGTGATTCTCTGTAGTTTCTCTATGTTTTGTCTATGTTTTATCTATAATACCAAAATACCGGTTATACCACAGTTTTCTCCAGATCTGTCAGATTCTATGGTATTTCTGGGTTTTCTCTACATTTCCCCATACCCCTGGTATTAGGGTATTATGGTATTATCCCTATATACTCTTAATTTAATTATAAGAATATAGAGATAACATAGAGAACTGTAGAGCATAGTTGCACTCGTGCGGGTGCGGGTGCGGGTGCGGTGCCGCACCCGGTGCGCGCACCGCCGCACCGGCTTTTTGCCGGGTGCGGCTGAAAAAGCGAAAAAGTGCTAAAGCTACAGAGTCCATT
>JAABUK010004071.1_pt1 | contig 24130 bp, 20 predicted proteins | sample 5559141 | NCBI WGS metagenome assembly JAABUK01 (sample SAMN10711869, study PRJNA513367) | rock metagenome | isolation source: Antarctica rocks | place: Antarctica: Victoria Land, Pudding Butte nord | collected 2016-01-03
CGTTGAATGGCTTCGGTGTAATCAGAAATGGCTTGGTCGAAGTTTCCTAATTTCTGATGCGCTAAACCCCTATCATAAAAAGTGACTGCGCTATAAGGGAGCAGGTTTATTACTTCGTCATACCGAGCGATAGCTGCCGTGAAATCTCCTACAGCTACCAGTGCGTCAGCTTCGATGTAGATTCGCTCGGCACGAGCGAAAGAATTATCAAGTTCATCCATGCAAACATTTATAGCACCTTCTGCCAGGCCGCGCGCTGCTATAGAACAACGGCAATCGAGTACTCGATTCGCTTTCAATTGGGCAAATGCACTGTAACAACTGTGCCTTTTTCGACTTCGCTTTCGATGTCCAGCGTGCCGCCGTGCGCCAAAGCGATGCGACGGCAAATCGCCAAACCCAGTCCGCTGCCGGTATCGCTGGAGTTGCGCTCGCGGCCTTCTTCGACACGATAAAAGCGCTGTCCTAATTTCGGCAAATGTTCCGGCGCGATGCCGCAGCCTTCGTCGCGCACTTGTAGAACAACTTCGCTGCTTTCTTCATGCGCACTCAGCGTTGTCGTGCTGCCTTGCGGCGAATAGCGCGCGGCGTTCGCCAGCAGGTTGATAAGCAACTGCTCCAGCAGATCTTCATCGCCACGAATCATCAAAGTGGCGTCGCAGTCCAGCTTCAATTGCACGCCGCGATGGTCGAACAAAGGTCGCACGGCGCTGATGGCGCGTTCACACAAGGCTGTGACGGGCGTTCGAGTACTCAATCGCGATTGCGTGTTTTCATTTTGTGCGGTGGCGGCTTCCAAGCGGGCCAGCTTCAACAAGTCTCCGACCAACCGAATCAAGCGGTCGCTTTGCGTGACGATGGTTTCGGCAAAGCGTGGTGCCATTTTCTCGCTTTTCCAGGCGCCGTCGCGCAAGGTTTCCGCGCTGCCTTTAATCGCCGTTAAAGGCGTGCGCAGTTCGTGCGAGACGTCGGCGAGAAAAGCGCGGCGTTCCAGGTCGATGGCTTCGATTTTCTCGGCCATCGCGTTGAACTCCTGCGTCAGCTTGTCCAGTTCGTCGCCGCGCCCCAGAAAACGACGGTGCATCAAAACGCGGCTGCTCAGGTCGCCTTCGGCCAAACGCCGCGTCGCGGTTTCCAATCGCCGCACCGGCAATGCCAAGCGCTGCGCCAGCGCGAACGACAAAACCACGACCAGGGCGACAATCGCGGCCACGAACAGGAAAAAGGTGCGCGCCAGACCAAAAACGGTCGGCGTCAGAACGAAGATGGGCGAAGAAGTGACGACGCAGCCGACGATTTCGCCATTGCCGCGCAGGCGCATCGGCATCGCCAAGGTCATCGAAGACGACGTATCGCGCCACGAGCCTTTGACCGTCCAGTTCGTTTCGCCCTGCATCGCCACTTTGACTTCAGGGCGCGTGCTCCACGAAATGTTGCTGTCATCCACATCGCCCGTAGCCGTATTGCCGGTTTCTCCCCCCGTTCGAGTACTCGATTGAGCGCCGCTGGTGTCGGCCAGCACTCGCAAATCGCGGCTGATGATGACCAGGCGAATGCCGTTGGCCTGCGCTTGTTGGCGCAAGCGGTCTTGCACTTCGCGCAGGTCGCCCGGCGTCAGATAAACATCGAAGCCGTCGTCGTTGATGCGATTTTGCATCAGCCGACTGGCCGCGGCGGCATTATGCAGCAAGCGATTGCGTAACTGCTCCGACACGTAAGGCACCGCCAACTGCCGGAACATGAACAACAACAACAGCACGGTCAACGCGACCAAACCCAGGTGCGAAAAGAAGAGCGTACGTCGAAAACCGCGCATAATTAATCGGACTTGGGCGGAAAATCGGCAGCAAAGCCGGCTTCTGTTAGTGCTTTGTAGAGAGAAGGCAGGTCGAAGCGTTTCACCCAAAAACTGACCGAACTTGAATAATCGGGATTTTTGTGAATGATGAGCATTTCTTGATAAATAAAACCGATTCCGGGTTTAATTGCTTCGACGTCCTCGGGATGAAAAATGAACTTCCGCCAGGGAAGCTGGATAAACAACGTCAAAGTTGAGTGTTGTAGAGAAAGTTCGACCAAAGGCAACGAGACTTGCCACCAACCAATCTTTAATCCGACACCGATTTTATAAGGCTTGGGCGACACTTGGCGGACAACTGGAAGCGAGGATTGCGTGACATGGCCAAAAGCACAACTCGCGCAAAGACCGTTTTGGACTACCAGAGGCGAAGCGCAAGATGTGCATTTATCGGACATATCGAGTACTCGATGTGCTTTCAGCCTTCGCTTTTGATGCGATAGCCGTAGCCGCGCGCCGTTTCGATGACGCCTTCGCCCAGCTTTTCGCGCAAGCGGTAAATGTAAACGTCCAACTGCCGCGCATCGCCGTAAAAGTCGCCCGCCCACACGACATCTAAGATTCTGTCGCGCGAAAGGGCTGCACCGCGCGCTTTCATCAACAGTTCTAAGATCGCGTATTCTTTGGGATTGATCGGTACTTCCTCGCCGCCTTTGGTAACGATGCGCCGCGCCGTATCTAAAACCACGTCGCCGCTGCGAAAGTTGCCGCTTTGCGGATGCGAGGTCGCTTCGCTGCCGCTTTCTCCCTGGCGGCGCAAAACAGCACCGACGCGCGCGACGAGTTCGCGCGGTGAAAACGGTTTCGTCACATAATCGTCGGCGCCCAACTCCAGTCCGACGACTTTATCGACTTCATCGTCGCGCGCCGTCAGCATGATGATCGGGACACGGCTGGTCGCTTCTTTAGCGCGCAACGCTTTGCACACTTCAAAGCCGCTCAGATCGGGCAGCATCAAGTCGAGCACAACCAACGCCGGCACTTCCTCGTTGACGCTTTTGAGCGCGCCTTTGCCAGTCGCTTCGACGCGCGCGCGATAACCCGCCTGTTCCAGGTTATACGACACGAAATCGGTAATGCCCGCTTCGTCATCGACCACTAAAATCAGCTCGTTGCTCATGCTTTGACCTCACGAATTGTTAACCACAGATGAACACGGATGGACACAGATAAAGTCGAATGCAAAATCGAGTGCTCGAATTCTGTACTCGAAATGGCAAACTCTTACTTCCGAGAACTTAATCTCCAAAATCATCTGTGTGTATCTGTGTTCATCTGTGGTTAATCTAACTTCGTGGTTTTGACCGCATCTTGTAAAACGCTTGCAGTTTTCTGGAATCAGTCTCGCGCGCGTACGCGTATCTTATTATATATGTTGTTTCACTGGGACGGATGAAGTATAATTTAAGAGTGATTCCACGCTTCTTTCCCCATCTTTTCAACTGACTTTTCGCCGCATTTCGAGTACTCGATGTGCGGATTTTTTGCGCGTGACGTGTCGCGCAACGGCAAAGACCACTGTCTCAACAACTCGTTCAACGGAGATCAACATGGCTCAGGCCAAAACCCAGAACAACGGCAATTATTCGGCGGACAACATTACATGGCTCGAAGGCCTGGAAGCCGTGCGCCACCGTCCCGGAATGTATATCGGCGACACGGGACGAACCGGCTTGTTCGTCCTCGTCCGCGAAGTGTTGGACAACGCGACCGATGAAGCGATGGCCGGTCATGCCGACGACATCGTAGTGCGATTGCTGCCTGAGGGCGTGGTTTCGATTTCAGACAACGGGCGCGGCATTCCGGTTGATACGCACGTCAAAACCGGACGTAGCGCCCTCGAACTGGTGATGACCGAACTGCACGCGGGCGGCAAATTCGATGACGGCAACTACAAAGTCGCGGCGGGTCTGCACGGCGTCGGCGTTTCGGTCGTCAACGCGCTTTCGATGTGGGTCGAAGTCGAGGTGAAGCGCGACGGCAAATTGTACATTCAGCGCTACGAAAAAGGCGTGCCGAAATATGATGTAAAAGTCATCGGCGAAAGCGAAGGCAACGGCACAACAGTTCGCTATTGCGCTGATATGTCGATCTTCAAACTGGAAAACGGCGACGACGTGCAGCTTGATGTTGAACTCATCACCAAGCGTTTGCGCGAGTTGAGTTATCTGATTCCGACTTGCAAATACACGCTGGAAAACCATCGCGGAAATGAAGTGACATCTGAAGTGTTTCAAAACAAAGGCGGACTGGCAGCTTTTTGCGAGCACTTGAACAAGAACAAAACGGCGTTGCATCGTCACGCGATTCATTTCAAGCGCTCGAACGACAAAATCGAAGCCGAGATTGCGATTCAATACAACGAAGGCTATCACGACACGATTGTCGCCTTTGGCAACACGATCCACAACATTCACGGCGGCCTGCACGAAAGCGGCTTCAAGACGGGTTTAACGCGCGCCATCAACGGTTATGGGCGTAAGAAAGCTATTCTCAAAGAGAAAGACCCGAACCTGACCGGCGAAGACGTGCGCGAAGGTTTGTCAGCTGTCATTAGCGTCAAAGTGCCGAACGCGATGTTTTCGAGCCAGGCGAAAGAACGCTTGACCGGCCCGACGTTTGTGGACGGCGCCGTCAACAGCATTGTCGGCGAAGGTTTGTCCGAATGGCTGGACGAAAATCCGAACACGGCGCAACGCATCGTGCAAAAGTGCATCACAGCGGCGCAGGCGCGCGAAGCGGCCAAGAAAGCCGCCGATTTGGTGAAGCGCAAGAACGCGCTGGAAAGCGATTCGCTGCCTGGCAAATTGGCTGACTGCAGTGAAAAAGATCCGAAAGAATGCGAGATTTATCTTGTCGAAGGCGACAGTGCTGGCGGCTCGGCCAAGCAAGGCCGCGACCGCAAGTTTCAGGCGATTTTGCCGCTGCGTGGAAAAATCATCAACGTCGAGAAGAACCGCTTGGACAAGATTCTGGGCAACGAAGAGATTCGCGCCATGATTACGGCGTTTGGAACCGGCATCGCCGAGCGCGTCGATTATGACGACATGGCGGCGGAAATCGAAGCGATGGAGCAGGGCGCGCTCGACTTGGACGTTGACGGCGAAGAAGATGGTTTCGATGACGAAGGTGAAAGCACAGCGACCAGTGGCGACGAATCGAGTACTCGAATGCGCAAGCGTTCGCGCGGCGGCAAAGTCAATGCGGCGTTCGATATTACGCGCTTGCGCTACGACCGCATCATTTTGATGGCGGACGCCGACGTGGACGGAAGTCACATTCGCACGCTGTTGTTGACGTTCTTGTTCCGTTATATGAGGCCGCTGGTCGAAGCCGGACACATTTATATCGCCAAGCCGCCGCTGTATTCGATTCGCAAGGGCAAGCAGATTCAGTATGCGTATTCGGACAGAGAACGCGACGCGATTATCAAGGTCAGTCGCGGTGAAGTCGGGCGCTACAAGGGTTTGGGCGAGATGAACCCGGAAGAGTTGTGGAGCACGACGATGGAGCCGGAAAAGCGCTTGCTGATGCAGGTCACAATGGAAGACGCCGCGGCTGCCGACCAGATTTTCTCGATTCTTATGGGCGATGCGGTCGAGCCGCGCAAAGAGTTCATCGAGAAGAACGCCAAATTGATTGACGCACTGACGGACTTGGACATTTAGTTTTCGATTCTGGGTTTTCCGTTTCGAGGTTGTCGCTTTGAAACGGAGAACTTCAAACCAAAGGATTTTACCATGTGGATTAAAAGCGAAGACGGCAAGTTGTTCAACCTGGAAAGCGCGTATTCGGTGCAGATGGAAGAGCGGCAGGACAGCTACATCGTGGTCATCGAGTATTTTCCCGCCGCGATGCGCGCCTTCAACCTGACCAAGCGCATTACACGCGAAGCCGCACAACGCGTGATTAACGAAATCGAAGCGGCTCTGGAAAGCGGCGTTCCGTTGCTCAACATCTGCGTCGGCGAAGAATGCGAAGTCGAAGATTAAAGTCGTCGTAGTTCTCTTCCGAATGCCGAACGTTTACCTGATTGGCGGATGTAATGGCGCGGGAAAGACAACAATCGCGCTTACGATGTTGCCGCGTTATCTCGATTGCCACGAGTTCGTCAACGCCGATTTGATTGCCGCCGGTTTGTCTCCGTTTCGCGTGGAAAGCGTCGCGCTGCAAGCCGGACGTTTGATGTTGGAACGCATGAACAAACTGCGCGATGCAGGCGTTGATTTCGGTTTTGAAAGCACGCTTGCGTCGCGCTCGTTCGTACCGTTTTTGAAGAGTTGCCAACTTCGCGGCTACGCTGTGCATCTGCTTTACATTCGGCTTAGTAATGTCGAGTTGGCCATCGAACGCGTCGCAAATCGAGTACTCGAAGGCGGCCACAACATTCTCGAAGACACCATCCGGCGGCGCTACGAAGCCGGACGCCGCAACTTCCTCGAATTGTATTTGCCGTTAGCTAAGAAGTGGCGTGTCGTTGACAATTCTGTAGAACCGCAATTGGTGGCGGAAGGTGGTTCAGATGAAAACACAAGCATCTACGAAAACGAAGTCTGGGACGCAATCAGCGCGCGGAGTTGAAAGCAAGGACGAGATGACGCGGCGAATATTGGAAGGTGCGCGTGTGGCTGTAGCGAACGTGTTGAAAAAGCAAAAAACGGAGCGCCGAAGTGTGCGAGATGCGGAATCGAGTACTTGATAAAGGAGTTTGTTATGAGTTTCTTTACTTACTATTGGACTGGTGAGGAGTTCCTTGGTCGTAAAGCGCATCATCCCGAATGGAGTCTTGACTTCGCGGCAAGCAATCAGTTCGTCAAACGTGGAGTTACTGAAGGCGATACTGTTTACATCTGGTCATTTTTAAAAGGCCAATTGTATCTGTTGGGGCGAATGCAAGTTAAAGAAATTTGCACTCGGGCAGAAGTGAAAAGCCGTTACCCGGAAATTGCCCGAAGGTATGTATTCTGGAAGACCGAACACATCGTTGCGACCGCTGAAAGTACGGCCGTTACGCACTTTGACTTAGTAATTGCTGACGACAAGATTCACAAGTTGCGCTTTACAGGTAATATGGCGCCAAAAATAAGGAACTCTCCCTTAGCCAACAATTTCGATCCACAAACTTTTCGCGGCGTTCGGCAGTTAACATCGTTGTCTGCGCTGTTGTTAGACGATCTATTAAAAGAACATCGCGCATGAAGACTCACTCAGATGTTTTAGCGCATATCAAGAACTGCATAGTTGAAAAGCGTTATCGTATTCGCAATCATGCGGTGCGACACATGATTGAAGAAGGTTTCGACGAAAATCATCTTGTGGCAGCGTTGACCGGTAAGATGCGAGTCTTGGAAGAATACGAAGACGAAGAACGTTATTTGGTACTGGGACATTTTCGCTTTACATTGAGTACTCGATCTTCGCTACACGTTGTATGTGACTTATCGTATCCCGAGATTGTCGATATTGTGACAGCTTACATTCCGCAGCGTCCTTGGTGGATTTCGCCAACGCAAAGGGCACGAACATGACAAAAACTTCAATTGATTTGAGCAAGATTCCGTGCTCTGAATGTGGTGGAACAGTAAGGCGCAAGCTTATTACGCAAGAGTATGAGCGCGAAGGTTTGCGTGTGGAAGTTTCAGGTATTCGTGCGTTTGTCTGCACAGACTGCGAAGCAATCTACTTTACGCCAGGCGGCGCGCAAGTGTTAGTCGAATCGGTCAATAGCCTATTTGCCTCAGCGCGGCGTAGTCAACAACGCAAAGGAAAGATTCGTGTTGCCGCTCGTCCCAAAACTTCACATCCAAAAGTCCGTAAGATACCCACACGCCCCAAAGTTTTGGCAGCTAAAAAACCAACTAAGCAAGTTAAAACGAAGCATCGAGTCACCGAACCAAAAACAACTGAATTGAGTACTCGATAACCGAAGTTGAAGTTCAGGAGAAATATGTCATTGATTGCCCGCGAAATTTTGCCGATGCGCATTGAAGACGAAATGCGCTTGAGTTACACGCGCTACGCGATGAGCGTCATCATCGGGCGCGCTTTGCCGGATGCGCGCGACGGTTTGAAGCCAGTGCATCGCCGCATTTTGTATGCGATGTTCGACCAGAACATGACGCCCGACCGTCGCCGCGAAAAGTGCGCCTCGGCAGTTGGCGAAGTGCTGAAGAAATATCACCCGCACGGCGATCAATCGGTGTATGACGCGCTGGTGCGCATGGCGCAGGATTTTTCGCTGCGTTATCCGCTGATTGACGGGCAGGGCAACTTCGGAAGTGTCGATGGCGATAGCGCGGCGGCTTATCGCTATACCGAAGCGCGACTGTCGCCGATTGCGATGGAATTGCTGCGCGACATCGAGATGGAAACAGTTGATTTCATCCCGAACTTCAGCGAAAGCACGACCGAGCCGAGCGTTCTGCCCGCCGTTTACCCGAACATGATGGTCAACGGCAGTTCGGGAATTGCGGTTGGCATGGCGACCAACATTCCGCCGCACAACCTGGGGGAAACCTGCGAAGCCGTCGCGTTTCTGCTGGACAATCCGCAGATCGCGGTTGAAGATTTGGTGAACCGTCTCATCGGCGAAAAGATTCTGACGGGGCCGGATTTCCCGACCGGCGGATTGATTCTGGGACAAAAAGGCTTGCGTGCAGCTTACTTGACCGGACGTGGCAGCGTGATTATGCAGGCGCGCGCCACCATTGAGCCGATTGACGGCGGGCGCCAATCGATCCTGATTACCGAGTTGCCGTATCAGGTCAACAAGGCGACGCTGATCGAGAACATTGCGGCGCAATACCGCGACAAGAAAATCGAGGGCATTTCCGAACTGCGCGATGAAAGCGACCGCAACGGAATGCGCATCGTGATCGAACTCAAGCGCGAAGCGAACCCGAACGTGATCTTGAACTACCTGTACAAGCACACGGCTTTGCGCACCAGCTTCGGCATTATCAACTTGTCGGTTTTGAATGGACAGCCGCTTGTTCTCAATTTGAAGCAAACGCTGGAAGCGTTCATCGAGCATCGCAAAACCGTCATCACGCGGCGCAGCGTGTTTCAGTTGAAGAAAGCCGAAGCGCGTGCGCACATCCTGGAAGGCTTGCGCGCGATTTTAGCTTCGATTGACGATGTAATCGCGCTCATTCGCGGCAGCCAATCGCGCGAAGATGCGCGCAACAAGTTGATGAATGACGGCGTTCCTCGTCGCGGCGACAATCTTCAATTGACAAAAAGCGAAGACGGCGACAGCATGATTCGTTTGAGCGAAATTCAGGCGAATGCAGTACTCGATATGCGACTTGGGCAATTGACGCAGCTCGATCGCATGAAAATCGACGACGAGTTCGCCGATTTGGTGAAGGAAATCGAGCGCCTGAAAAGCATCTTGGAAGACGAGCGCAAAGTCCGCCAGATCATCAAAGCCGACATGACGCGCATTAAAAAGGAATACAGCGACGCGCGACGCACGCAGATCTTGGACAAGGAAGCGCAGGACATCAAAATCGAGGATTTGATCTCGGAAGAAGATGTCATTGTCACAATCACGCGCGATGGTTACGTCAAGAAATTGCCGGTCGATACGTATCGCACGCAGGGACGCGGCGGCAAAGGCATCATCGGTTTGACCAAGAAAGAAGAAGACTTGGTCGAGCATCTGTTCATCTGCACAACTCATCACACGTTGCTGTTCTTCACCAATCGTGGGCGCATCTATCAACTCAAAGCGTATGAAGTTCCCAGCGCATCGCGCACAAGTCGCGGCACGCCGATTGTCAACATGCTGCAAGTTGAAAAAGGCGAACAGGTCACGGCGGTTTTGAACATTGCCGACTTTTCGGACGGTCGCTACTTGTTCATGGTGACCAAAGACGGCACGGTGAAAAAGACGGCTTTGGCCGATTACGCGACGCGTCGCACGGGCGGCATCATCGCCATCAATTTGGACGGCAAAGACGAACTGCGCTTTGTATTCCAGACCGATGGCAAAAAAGAAGTGATTATGGCGACGCGCCAAGGTTTGAGCATTCGTTTCAACGAAAACGACGTGCGCGCGACGGGCCGCAACTCGATGGGCGTCACGGGGATGCGTTTTAAGGGCAAAGGCGATTATATCGTGGGCGCGGCTGTGGCCGATTTGCAGGATCACGTTTTAGTCGTCAGCGAAGAGGGGTTGGGCAAGCGCAGCAGCGTGGAAGATTATCGCTTGCAAACGCGCGGCGGCAGCGGCGTTATCACCTTGAAAGTGACGGAAAAAACCGGCGAGCTGATTTCTCTGCAAGTCGTGAAATCCGACGAAGAACTGCTGATTATCACCAAGAACGGCGTCATCATTCGCCAGCGCACCGATGAAATCCGCGAAACCGGACGCGTCGCGCAAGGCGTGAAACTGATTCGCCTGACTGAAGGTGACCGTGTGGCCGCCGTTGCCAAGATTTTGCAGGAAGCCGATGGCGACGTTTTGGACGACGATGAGCCAACAGCCGGACAATCGTTCGAGGAAGCCAACGGCATCGTCAGCGGCGCCAAGTCGAACAACACGCGCTCGAAAGTTGCGGAATTCAACGGGGCGACTTCAAATGGTGACTCCAACGGTGCGGCGCACGACGAAGATTGATTAAGTTTCGTGTTGTTTACTAACCACGCACGCAGCGAAGCGGAGTGAGCGGGCTTTGACTGTAAGTGTGAAAGCCCGCTTACTCCGCTTCGCTGCGTGCGCGGTTGGTTCGATGTATCGCACAGTCAAAGTATCGAGTACTCGATGACACAAAAGGATGAGCTTTGCGGCTTGTCCTTTTCTGCTTATCGGGCAGAGAACATTATTCGTCTGAATCTGTTACAAATGGCTTGAACCGTGCGATAATAAGATTGACGACGTAAGGAGGAATTATGAAGAGCTTTTCTACCTGTTTGTCCCGTTATTCGACGCGCCGTTTGTGGCCGGTCGCGGGCGCGTTGCTGTGGGTTGTTTGCGGCGCCAACGAGTACTCGATTCGGGCGCAATATGCCGACAGTCTCACGCCTGAGGCGGCGCCCGTGATTGATGCGGCGGCGCGACAAGCGCTCGATCAAACAATGGCGGCTTACAAAAGCGCCGGGTTTTACGCGAGCGGCGTCAAAGTGACGAGCAGCGGTCTGCCCGATTCTCCGGCTGACGGTTCGCCGGTTTTAGAAGGCAAAGTCGCCTGGCAAAAGCCGAACAAAATCAACATCAGCGCGACCAGCGGCGCGGGTACCAAAACTGTCATTTCCAATGGCACAACGCTGTGGATGACCAACTCGACGACACCCAATCAGTACCTTCAAATGGCGTCTCCGCAAACCAAAAATGTGTTGCTGTCTGCGTTGACCGAGGCAGGCGGCGAAGGTTTGATGCTGACGCGCCTGATGCGCGGCGAAGACCCTTTGCGGCGTTTCGGCAGCGGACTCAAAACCATCGCCTTGAAAAAAGTGAGCGTGCCGGGCGCTGGCGGAAAAATGCAAGTCGCGGCAGATCGCGTGGCAGTTCTGATGACGTTCGCGCGCCGCAAAGACTCGGGCACGGCGGCTTTTATCATCGATGCGAAAACGCATCTGCTGCGCTCGTTCAAAATCGCGCAAACGCAAAACGGACAACCTACTACGCAAACCGAAGTCTACGACGGTGCATGTACCACGCCCGACGACACATCTTTCGAGTACTCGATGCTGCCGGGCGCGCGGTTGGTCAGCAGTTTTCCGCGCTTGCCGTATGACCCGCGCCTAAAAATCGGCGGCGATCCGTTCGCCATTAACGCCAAAGATACGGACGGTCAACAGGTGGATCTGAATAGTTACAAAGGCAAGGTCGTGCTGCTCGATTTCTGGGCGACGTGGTGCCCACCATGCCGCGCCGAAGTCCCCGAAGTCGCCGCGATGTATGCGCGCAACAAAGACAAAGGCTTCAGCATTGTCGGTTTGTCGCTGGATACCGATCAAAATGCGCTGAAGCAATTCACGCGCGCTTACAACATGACGTGGCGGCAGGTTTACGATGGCGGCTTCTGGAAAAGCGCAGTTCCTTCGCTCTACAAAGTGCAGTCAATTCCCTTCACGGTTCTCATAGGGCGCGACGGTAAAATCGCTGCAATTGGCGCGCGCGGCCAGGCGTTGGAAATGGAAGTCCAAAAAGCGTTGATGACAAAGTAGAACTCGGCGCGCAACGAACCCGAAGCGAGAGCGAGGGAGATTGTGAAAGGATGAAGAATGAAACCTGAAAGATGAAATTCGCTTCATGCGGCGGCTGCATTTTTCGTTTCACGTTTCCGATTTCATCCTTTTCTTCGTCTCCTCGCTGACGTTTCGGGTTCGTTGTTAAAATTACTTGATTCAACTTGAAGCGCTCCTCTGAAAACAGCAATGCCAACGCTTCGGCATTGCTGTTTTGCTTCGCGCACAGTTGGTTTTGCGCGACAATCGCGCGTTCACTTAAACTGCGACGCACAATCTGACGCAAAGGAAAACTATGCCTTTCTCATCACGCCGCAACCTCAGCGCACTCTGCCTGTGCGCTTTCACCGTCGCCGGGGCTTTCTCCAACCGCATCGAGTACTCGATTCATGCGCAGGAAGCCGCACCTGAAGCTGCGCCTGCCGCAACGCCGCCGTCTCCATCGGCCATTGATCCACAAGCGCAAATAGCGCTGAAGAAGATGAGTGCGGCTTACGCCAATTTAAGCTCGTTTTCGGCGGACGTGAGCTTGGTCGCCACCAAAGGCACCGTGCCTTCAAGCGCCGCTTCGGTTCGCTGGCAAAGGCCGAATCGCTTCGCCATTTCCTTCTTTGAAAACGGCAAGACAGTCCGCACCGTTTCGGATGGCAAAACGATTTTCCGCATCGCTGGGAGCGAGTACGCCACAATGGCCGTTGGGTCAGGCCTTAACTCGTGGAAACAGGCGCTTCGCGTTTCAGGCGCCGGAGGCTTAGTTTTGCCCACCGTTGACGATTTGGTTTCTGAATTACAGAAACCGACTACACAATCGCTGACACTGAGCGATGGAAAGGAGCCAGGAACTCAGGTTGTACATGCTCTTACTAAGTCTGGGACGGAAACAAATCTGACGGAAATCTTCATTGTTCTTGGCAAAACCGACCATCTGATGCGCCAATTTCGGGTTCGCTTCCCACAAAACGGTAAAACTGTGGTCGGAACCGAAACCTATTCGAACGTGCGCGCCAATCCGCTTTTTCCTGCTTCAACGTTCGTCTTTACTCCGCCCGCTGGAATCAAACTGCGCACTTCTGTTGTGCAGGAAACTTCGACTTATTTTGATCTGCGCTTGAAGGTTGGCTCCCAACCGTTCGCTTTCGCCACCAAAGATTTAAGTGGCGCGGCTATTTCTCCGGCCAAATACAAAGGCCGCGTTGTGCTGCTCGATTTCTGGGCGACGTGGTGCGGCCCGTGTGTTGGCGAAATGCCGACTGTCAAAGCGGTTTACGATAAATATCACGCAAAAGGTTTCGACATCGTCGGCATCTCGCTCGATCAGGATCGCGGCGCGTTGGACAACTTCCTCAAAACGCAGAACATTCAATGGTCGCAGGTTTTCGACGGCAAAGGCTGGGGAAACGCAATCGCCAATCAGTACGGCGTGAAAGCGATTCCTTTCGCATTGCTGATCGGGCGCGACGGCAAAATCGCGGCAGTCAATGTGCGCGGCGACGCGCTGGAACCCGCCGTGCGCGTGGCTCTTGCGCACCGCTGAATCGGTTAGACTTGCGCCCGATTCACCACTTAAAAGGACAAAATGAGTACTCGAATCTGCGGCGCTCGTTCTTCCGTTATCGCGTTGACTTTGCTCACGTTGGTTTTTGGTGGAAGTCGGATTGAAGCAATGGCTGCTCCTATCGAACAGGGAAAGCCAAAAATTATCATTGCTCCGAAAGCGCGCGCTGTTTTTGCAGCAGTCGTCAAAACCTACAGCGCGCTGAAAGCTTATTCTTGTGTTTGTTACAGCCAAAGCGTTCACACCGGAATCTACAGTTCGACGACACGAGCGATTTCACACATTCGCTGGAAGCCCGGCGCAATCGCAGTTTCGCGGCGTTCGCATACAACGGCGTTCTTCAAATGGGAACGTTCACAAACCGTGTATAGAGCTGGCGTCCTCTCCAATTGGTCATCCTTGTTTCCCAAGCAGTACACGAAGCAAGAGTTCAAGAGCAGCGAGAAGGGCGTCGTGGCGGCTTTGCAAGAAGGCAGTGTAAGCGGACTCGGAATTTTGGGAGACCCGACCGGCAAACCATCTTATGATGATCCGGCACTCCGCGAAATCTGGCTTCTGCCGCCGGGAAATGTGGCGGACGTGCCGGTACAACGCATTCGTCTTCTTTTTTCAGACGAAGAGGGCAACAGCGTTCTCACAATAGCGTTCGATGCGCGAACTCACGTTTTGCGCCAACAAAAGCTTTTGTATTTCTACCGAAGCGGCGCTTCAGTTGAGGAAACCGAAACTTACACCGACATCGCGCTCAATCCCGCGTTGTCCGCCAACGTTTTCAGTTTTGTGCCACCACACGGCGCCGTGTTCGACCAGAAATTCTCCGACCTGCTCCGCAAATTACCGCCGGACTATGATGAGATAAACTCAAAGTGAATTACCCAGTTTTCAAAGGACAAAATGAGTACTCGACCACTTATTGGTTTGCAGTTGTACACCGTGCGCGATCATGTCGCCGAGCATATGGAAGAAACCCTGCGCAAAGTCGCGGCGATGGGTTATGAAGGCATCGAAATCGGTGGTTCGTTCGGCGAAATGGACTCGGGCAGCATGAAGCGTTTATGCGACGAGTTGAAGCTGAAGGTTATCGCCATGCACGCCAGCATCGACGCTTTGCAGAACAACTTCGACAAAACCGTTGAAGACGCGCTGCTTCTCGACACCAAATACGTCATCATCGCGTGGAGCGGCGAGGAATACCGCAGCCGCGAAGGCGCTTTGACTTTAGCGAAGATCCTCAACGAACAAGGCGCCAAGCTGAACAGTTCGGGATTGCAGTTGCTTTACCACAATCACGATTTCGAGTTTGTGAAATACGACGGCGAAACCATGTTCGACATCTTGCTTTCCAACACCGATGCCAACCTGGTCAAAGCCGAAGTCGATTCGTTCTGGGTGCAAAAAGGCGGCGGCAATGCTGCCGATTTCATCCGTCAACACAAAGGTCGCGTGCCTCTGGTTCACATCAAAGATATGACGAACGACGAGCGCGAAACATTCGCTGAAATCGGCGAAGGCAAAATGAACTGGCCTGAAATTTTCGCGGCGAGTGAAGAAGGCGACGTTTACGCTTACGTCGTCGAGCAGGACAAGTGCGAGCGCGAGCCGCTGGAAAGCATTCAAATCAGCATCGACAACTTGAGAAAGATGGGCAAGCTGTAAATCGAGTACTCGATCCGCTGAAAACGAGTGCAGCCCGTCGCTAAAATGAAGCGGCGGGCTGCGCATTTTTTATCACCATGAAAACACTTTCGCTTTGTCGGGTCGGCACCACAATTTGCGGCGTTCTCATCGGCTTATCGGCAGTTGAGGCGGCGATTCCACCGTTGCAGCCCGCGCAGCGCATCGCCCAAAGCGATATTGTGGTGCAGGCGCGCATCGTCGCCATCATCAATCGCGTTGTAAAAAACAATCCCGGGCACAACGACGATTATCTCGCCAAAGTCGTGGTCGAACGAGCAAGCAAAGGTCGTGTTCGTCGCGGCCAGACCTTGACCGTTCACTACTGGCATCTGCGCGACCGTCCCAACGGCTGGGTCGGCCCGGTCGGACAAAACGTTCTGCCGCAAAGCGGGCAACGCGGAACGCTTTTCCTAAAACGCGGTGCTTCGGCTCGCGCGCCCTACGAACTGTTGCAACCCAACGGCTGGGAACTTTCAAAGTAGAACTCGGCGAATCCAGAGCGTCAGCGACGGGCTTGATGTCAAATCATATAAGCCCGTCGCTGACGCTCTGGATTCGCCGAGTAAACAATTCCTGCGACGAACAACAAAAAGCGCCACCGCAGAAGTTTGCGGTGGCGCTTTTTCGTTTATCGAGTACTCGATTCTCAGCTGATTGCAGCTTCGATACGTCCATTTGTCGCAGCGCGTTTTGCAACCTTGGCCACATCGAACTCGGCTTCGGTTTCCGCCTCGTCATCATCGTCAACGACGACATTTGCTACAACACTGCTCTGGTCGCTGCCGCGCAGGTTGTAGGCCGTGCGAATCTGCTGCTCCAGCTCGTCCGCCACATCGGGATTTTCTTCCAGATAATTGCGTGTGTTATCGCGTCCTTGGAAACGCTCTTCGCCGACTGTGAACCAGGCGCCGCCTTTCTGAATCAGGCCTTTTTGCACCGCCAAATCCAGGATGTCGCCATATTTCGAGATGCCTTTGCCGTAAATCAAGTCGAACTCGGCTTCGCGGAACGGCGGCGCGATCTTGTTCTTATCGACGCGAACCTTGGTGCGGTTGCCCATCACCGTCGTGCCGTCCTTGATCTGCTCGCCACGAGAAACGCGCATACGAACGCTGGCGAAAAACTTCAAGGCGCGTCCGCCCGGCGTCGTTTCCGGCGAACCATACATGACGCCAATCTTCTCGCGGATCTGGTTGATGAAAATGACGGTCGTGTTCGAGCGACCGGCACTTCCCGCCAGCTTGCGGCAACCATGACTCATCATGCGCGCCATCGCGCCGACTTGCAAATCGCCCATTTCGCCTTCGATTTCCGCGCGCGGAGTTAAGGCCGCCACCGAGTCGATGACGACCACATCAATCGCGCCCGAACGAATCAAGGTATCGGTAATTTCCAGCGCCTGCTCGCCGTTGTCCGGCTGCGACACATACAAGTTATCAATGTCAACGCCCAACGCCGCCGCATAAGATGGATCCAGGGCGTGTTCGGCGTCGATAAAGGCGCAGGTGCCACCCGCCTTTTGCGCTTCGGCCAGAATGTGCAGCGTCAGCGTCGTTTTGCCGCCACCTTCCGCGCCAAAAATCTCGACCAGACGACCGCGCGGCAAACCGCCGCCCAAAGCGACATCCAGCGACAAACTGCCGGTCGGCGTAGTGTCGACTTCCATGTGCGTCTTGTCGCCCAAGCGCATGACCGAACCTTTGCCAAAGTTCTTTTCCATGCGCGACATCGCTTCATCCAATGCCTTGCGCTTGTCGTCGCCCGTCGCATTTGGATCGTGGTGAATGACCTTGCTCGGCCCCGTATCTTTCGCCATTTCTCGCTCTCCTTGAGTCGTCTAAATCCAATTTTTCGTTGCGTTTTTCAGACGCCTTTATCACTTTTTCGTTGCTTCTATTTCATGTCAAAATGTTTTCATCGTTTTCAATGATAGCGACATTGTAACCTGTTTTTAGATGTGTTGCAATAGAAGAGTGGAAGATATATTTGTCCTTTTATTATAGATGCTTAGCATGTAAATCGAGTACTCGATGCCGGAACTGTGATCTATACTGAGCGCAATCTATGACCACAATTTTTACTAACTTCGAGATTGTGACAATTTCACTGGCGTTGGTGGGAGGCGATGCCGCCTCCGCCGATGTGGAAGATGTGGCGATGAAGGCGAACGAATTGGCACCGGGACGTTTTGCATGGCGAAAGTATCCACAGCAAATCGATTTGTCGCGGGTTTCGGTCGCGCTTTTCGATGCTCGCAAAGAGAAGAACGGAAGTTACGTTCTGGGTTCCGCTCGCAAAGGTTGGATGCTGACAGAATCCGGCTTGTCTTACGCGCGCGCATACGTCGCAAGTGCAGAGCGCCGATTTATCACGCAAATCGCAGACGCCGCGTGAACGCCACTGGGAACGTAGCGAACGATTGCGCATGATGTCCAAAACGGCATTGCTCAAGTTCGCGGAAGGCGGAGAACGAGCTGTTTCTTTAGCAGAAGCGGAGAGTTTTTTTCGTTTGGATGATTACGTTGTAGGGCAAGCGCGTGAACGCAAGTTGATTCGAGTACTCAATGTCTTTGGCGACGACCAAGAATTAGGCGTTGTTGTCCGTGAATTAGCTGCTAAAGTGCGAAGGAAATCATAGTGAATAGTTCAAATGAAGCGAAGCCACAACTTCACATTCGCAGCCATGTCGCGCGCGATTTGCTGCAAAGCGCCGCCTTGTTCAAGACCGACAAATTGGTTATCTGGGAGTATGTTTCCAACGGCTTGCAATATGTAGATGCAGGCACAACGCCGGTTGTGCGCGTTGTTTTGGACTCCAAGAAAAAGCGCGCATCTATCCGCGACAACGGGCGTGGCATGGATTGGAGCGACCTGCAAAACTTTTTCGTGATGCACGGCGAAAACTTGGATCGCAAGGCAGGACGCGCGGGGCGCGGACGTTTCGGGACTGGAAAATCGGCAGCTTTCGGTATCGCCGACATCTTGCGTGTTACCACGGTGCGAGACGGCAAACGCTCGCAGGTCGAAATCAGCCGTCGTGACATCCAGAGCATGAATGACGTGGATGGCATTCCCGTGCGCACGCTGCAAAGCGAAGTTCCCACGCGTGAAGCCAACGGTACGCTCATCGAAATCGAAGATATTAAACTGCGCGCTTTGGATCAGGCGGCGATTATCGCTTATGTCGAGCGGCATCTGGCACGTTGGCGCAAAGACGTTTCGGTTTGGGTCAACAATCATTGTTGCGAATGGAACGAACCGCCGGTTGCACGCGAAGAAAAATACGTGACGCAAGGCACCACGCGCGGCATTTTGGGCGAAGCGACGCTGGTTTTGAAGGTTGCCAAAAGCCCGCTGGATGAAGACCTGCGCGGCGTTGCTATTTTCTCCAAAGGCGTTTGGTATGAGACGACTTTGGCGGGCAACGAAGGACGCGAAATGTCGCAGTACATCTTCGGCGAGATTGATGTTCCCGCTCTGGATGAAGACTCTTCAGACATCCCGGCGTTTGACATGAGCCGAACCATGCGTTTGAATCCGGCCAACACTTTGGTGCAGGCAATCAATGCTTTTGTCGGTCAGAAAATAGAAGTTCTACGACGCGAATTAGCTGAAGTCGAGAAGCAGCGCAAGGCTGGCGAAGAAGCGCGTCGTCTGGATAAACAAGCGTCGGAAATCGCGCAAATCATCAATCAGGATTTCAACGTGCATCGCCAACGCATCTCTCAAGTGCGCGCTCGTGCGTTCGGAGCCGATGACGCTGGCGCATCACAATCGAACGTCGGCGATGCAGGCGACGATCTTTCATTCGGCTCTGGATTGCCGGCGAAGATTGTGGCGCCCGAAGGCGGCTTGGGACACAGCGGTGGGCAATCGAGTACTCGAAACGGCGAGCCGCGCACTCTCAATCCCTTGGTAGAAGCAGATGAAGAGTCGCCATTGCAAGGCAAAAGCACGGGCGGCGAAGGCAATAAAGCGAGTTTGCGTGGCGGCTTCCGCATCGAGTTTCGCAACATCGGAGCAGGCGCAGCGCGCGCCGAATACAAGCGCGACGAACGAACGATTTACATCAACCTGGATCATCCACAGTTTGTCTTATGAAGTCGCATTCGCCGAGTACTCGATTGCGCTGGCTTCCGAAGTAGCAGCGCGCGATGAGTATTTGGAGCCATCTGAAGTCATTGTCGACATCCGCGAAACGTTAAACCGTGTGGCGCGCCGCGGCGCCGCGCTCTATGAGAAGTAACACAACGATTGCAGGCAAATCCTTCTTTATCCTGTGAGCAACAAATGCTCATTTCCTATTACCCACGATTTGGTGAACGTATTGCGCCGCAAACCTGGATGGCATCTTGGATATACGCGTTTGCGACAGCGTCCGCATCGGGCAGCTTCCCTCTCGTATCCGCTTTAACCAATTGGATGAAAGCATATGGGAGCGCACGTCATCGCATCATTGCGAGGAACTGGCGCAAGCGCTGGTAGAAATCGTTCGTCTTTCGCTGCCTGACTTGCTTGAATGTCGCACAGAACAAACGTTGCCGCCTTTGCCGCACGGCGTGGAATTGGACGATTTATCGCTTTCGGTTCGCACTTACAATTGCCTCAACAACTCTTATGAAGGCGATTTGCGCGTCTTGCGCAAGGCGATCTTTGAAAATGTTTTGAGCTTGCCGGGATTCGGCGCACGAAGCTTAGTCGATTTATTGGTAGCCATTGAAACGTGCGTTGCCACGGCAGCGCCTGAAGCTGCTCCTTTCGCGGGCGATGAACGCCAGGCCGCCAGATTGTATGTGGCACAACTGATTCATCGGCATCCGACTTTGCGCCGCAAGTTGCAGTCTTCGTTGGATTATCAGCTTTCGCAATACAACGGTTTTATCCACAAAGGCATTTGGGCCAGTCAGGCGCGTGCCGCGTTTGATGCGAAAGTTAGCTACGGGTTGGAAGTCTCTGCAACGCTTCCTTTGTGGCCTTCATCCCAAATCGCACTCGATTTTGAGGCCACAGCGGAAGAAGAGCCGAAGTCCCAAACAACTCAACAAGAACCGCTTGCAAACGAAACGCAAACTAAGAATCTCATCGTGTCGGGAGACAATCGAGTACTCGATCATGTCGCGCAAGTGGCTGATTTGCTGAATGCCGTCGATGAGCAAAGCGACGTTTTTCGTGCTTCCTCGCACCGTCTGGCGGCGTTGATGCATTCCGGCTTTGAGCCGAACGTAGCTAATGAAGAACTGAAGCAAATGCGTTCATCAATTCAATCGTTGACCGAAATCGTGGCGACATGGGAAAAGTTCGCGTCGTCGTTGCAAGATGGGCAACACTTGTCGCATCAACCGGACGAGGAGGTTCGAGCAGCGACAAAACGAATTGCTGATATTTCCGGCGCGACTTCCATTCGATGCGATGATCCGCGTTTCGGCGATTATGTAAATCGCTTGGATTCTCAATCTCAAACGTTGGAAGAAGCTTTTGCGCGGGCAATAAATCAGTCGTGCCAGCCACATTTGCGCATCCAACTGCAAGAATGTTTGCGCGCATTGGAAGTGTATTTGAAAGTGTGTTCGGCCATGACGGTCGAAGAAGAGTTGCACAGCTTGGTGAAGTCGGCTCTGGAGTTATCGAGTACTCGATTGAATACGCAGCGCCAGGAGGAGATGTGCGCTCGTCGTTATGGGTGGGACGGGCAGGGCGGCGCAACTTTGCAGGAAATGGCTTTGGATGTTGGTGTGAACCGCGAACGTATCCGCCAAATCTGCAAGCCTGTAGAACAAGCGATTGGCGTCTTGGCTCCTTTGGAGCCTTGTGTCCCCTCTTTGAAGCGCGCTTTGCAGTTCGCCGCCGAGCGCGCCCCGGTTTCGTTACAAGAAATCGAGGATGAGTTACATGATGCGCAAATAACCAAGGGCCGCTTGCGTGTCAGGCAACTGCTGCGCATTGCCGGGTGGTTGGGTTGCCCATCGCCCATTGCAATTTCTCAAATTGGCGGACAAGCCGATGGCCAGCCAATGGTTGTTCTGGTTGACGATGACAACGGTGTTCCCGAACAAAGAAAAGTCAACAATGTTTTGCAGAAGGCGCGCAAAGCCGTAAGTCGTTGGGGTACGGCTCACATCGAAGAAATCGCTGCCAACGTTATTGAAGATTTTGGTGGCGAAAATTCGGAGAGTGATATACGGCGGATCATCCATGTGTTGGAATCGCAGCCCGATTTCGCTTGGTTAGATGAAGAGAATGGATGGTTCTGGTTTTCGTCCACGCCTCGCAATGGTCTTGTGACACAAATTAATAAAGCTTTGGCCGTTGCTTCGCGTTTGCGTGTCGCCGACTTGCGCGCCGCTGTTTCACGCCATCACCGGCGGCAAGGTTTCGCGCCACCGCAGCGCGTGCTGTTGGAATTGTGCCGCCAATGTGGGTTTTCGGTTCACGAAGGAATAATTGACGCAAAAAGTTCGTCCGACAGCAGCGATGCTCTATCGGAAACCGAGTGGTACATGGTGCAAGTGCTGAACGAACACGGGCCTTTTAATGAGCCGCGCCGATTTCGAGCAACATTGTCGAGATTTGGGTATTCCACGCGGAACCTTTTACACATACCTGAACCATTCAGCAGCTCTACACAAGTATGCGCGCAGCGTTTACGGCTTACCCGGTGTTGATGTTGAACCCGGCGAAGTGGAAGCTTTAGCGCCTGATTCACGTCAGGGAAGGCGTCAGGTGCTACGCGATTTTGGCCGGCTGGAAAGCGGCGAAGTGTGGATGGGCTATCGAATGTCAAATCATATGCTAAGCCACGGAAACTGCAATGTTCCAGTTGCTATGCAACCTTTTATTCATGGTCGTTTCGCGGTGCGTTCGGCTGACAACACTCCTTTTGGTTCGCTGATGTGCAAAGATAATTACGGTAATGGGTTAGGTTCTTTCTTCCGGCGACGCGGAGCTGAAGAAGGCGATTTTCTGGTGATTGTCTTTGATCTGAAAAAGCAAGAAGCTATCTTGCACTTGGGCGATGAAGGCTTGCTGGAAGATTACCAAATGCCGGATGAGACGAAGGCAGAGGAAAACGAACTGGAAGACAGTTTGAAAGAGGCAGACTTCGATTGATTCTGCCTCAGCCATTCATTTTCTCAAAGCTGCGGCAAGCCCAGCAAATGACGGCGCAAAACATCGAGCGCGAACATGGAAGCGCGCTGCTTGATGATGATGCGGTCGCCGATGAACTCGCGCTGAAAGCTGCGCGCACTGTTTTCGTCGCTCAATCCGACGAAAACAGTTCCGACCTTTTGGCCGCTGCCCGAAGTTGGGCCAGCTTCACCCGTTGTGGCAAGTCCGAAGGTTGTGCCGCCTGATTTTCGCACGTTGTCCGCCATTGCCTGCACGGTTCGCGCACTGACAACGCCGTGTTCGTCAATCGTGCTTTGTGCAATATCGAGTACTCGAATTTTGGCATCCGTCGCATAAGAAACGATGCCCAATTGCAACACTTCGCTGGCGCCTGCAATGTCGGTCAACATCGAATCAATCAGTCCGCCAGTTACGGATTCAGCGACTGCGAGAGTTGCGTTGCGCTGTCTCAGTTCGCGCAGAACAACAGCGCCCATCGTTTGGTCATCAACGCCAAAAATGTGTTGGCCCTGGCGCGCGCGGACTTGCGCTTCCATGTCGTCGAGCAGAACTTCGGCTTCGGCTTCGTCGCGCGCTTTGGCGGTCAATCTCAAATGCACTTCGGTTTGTCCAAACAAAAGCGGTGCGACAGTCGGGTTCTGCGAAGAGGTCAGAATATCTTCCAGCGGTTCGGCCAAAACGCTTTCGCCGATGCCGAAAGTGCGCAAAACGCGATTGACGATGATCTGGCGTTCGCCGCCGATTTGTTCCAGCAGATGCGGAATAATCGACAAATCGAGCATCGCTTTCAGTTCGCGTGGCACGCCGGGAACTGCGAAAATCATTTTGCCGCCATGTTCCCATTGCACGCCGGGCGCGGTTCCGTTCGAGTTGGGAATCGCGGTCGCGCCTTGCGGCAGATAAGCCTGGCGAAAAGTGCTTTCGACCATGTTGATTTGGCGGCGCACGAAAAAGGCGCGCAGTTCGTCTTCGAGTTCGGGGTGATGAGCAAGTGGAACATCGAGCGCGGACGCAATCGCTTCTCGCGTCAGGTCGTCGGTCGTCGGGCCAAGTCCGCCAGTAACGAGCAACACATCGGCGCGAGACAAGGCGCCACGAATGCAATCGACGATGCGCTCCAAGTTGTCGCCCGCAGTTTGCTTGCGATGCACGTTAATGCCCGCCCGAGAAAGCTGTCCGGCAATGTAGGCCGCATTGGTGTCGATAATTTGACCCAGCAAAAGTTCGGTTCCGACACAAAGGATTTCAGCGCGCATAAGGGTTTCGAGTACTCGATTTATTGGTTCAAGGTGTGATTTCAGACATTCAAGATTGCAGAGTAATCGCTTTCGCTAAGATATTCTAATTCGATAGTTTCCGAACAACGCGGCAATTTGTAGTTTTCGATACATAAACCGAACATCCGAGGTCTTGAAATCATTCGGTGTCGTCTCAAGATGGAAGCATAGAGTAATTCGTGGTTCAACCACGTACTGCAATCGTAACCGGCGCCGATAATTGCGACGAAAACATCGCAGCGTTCAATCTTGTCTTCGACTTTCGGATAAAGAAAGCCTTCTTTTGGCAGAGGCGCGAAGTTAAGGAGGTACGAAGATTCCTGCAAAAACGTGCAAAGCGATTTTACTCTTTCACGGGTTTAATGCCCCGCCGCTTGCGGCGTTATTTTCGAGGTTCCCGTTTGTGTTGAAGTGAGAGCATGAGCCGCTTCATTCACAATA
>JAABUK010004072.1_pt1 | contig 24127 bp, 21 predicted proteins | sample 5559141 | NCBI WGS metagenome assembly JAABUK01 (sample SAMN10711869, study PRJNA513367) | rock metagenome | isolation source: Antarctica rocks | place: Antarctica: Victoria Land, Pudding Butte nord | collected 2016-01-03
ATGTTCTCTCGTTTCTGCTGTTCCCTGTCGAGGAGCCGCGGTATTTCGATGCGGTGGTAACGGATGCTTCGGGCGCGGTTCTGGAGATTCAAGTGAAGAACCCTGAAGCAAAATCGGATTGGATCTGGGGCGCGTTTCAGATGCCAGGACGGGTGTATCACGAATTGCATTCCCTGTGGCTGGAGCGTGCGTGCCAGGACGAGTTCATCGGCACGCTGGTGAATGAGTACTTGCGGCGAGGCGGCCAGGCGACGGGAGTGCGTGCCGGAACTTCTTATCTCGATGTCGGCACGCTGCATGGTTATCGAGAAGCACAGAAGGCTCTCGAGGTGCCGGCTTGACGGAAGAGCAGATTCAGAAGCGCGTTGACGAGTTAGGCCCGTGGTTCCACAACATCAATTTGAAAGGGGTGCAGACCGCGCCTCACCACTTCCTGGGTGACTATCCCTCATTCAAGTTCCGCAACTTCGCGCATGCAATTCCGGAAGACCTGACCGGTAAGACGGTACTTGATATCGGCTGCAATGGTGGCTTCTATTCGATCGAGATGAAGCGGCGGGGCGCGGCGCGCGTGGTGGGCATCGATTCCGATGACGATTACCTGCGGCAGGCCCGCTTCGCCGCCGAAGTGATGGGTCACGCGATCGAGTTCCGGAATCTGTCTGTTTATGACGTGGCGCAACTAGGCGAGAAGTTCGACGTGGTGATCTTCATGGGCGTGCTGTATCACTTGCGGCATCCTCTGCTGGCGCTCGATCTGTTGCACGAGCATGTCACGCGTGATCTGCTGATTTTTCAATCGCTGCAGCGCGGCAGTGAGGAGGTGAAAGACGTGGCTTTGGACTATCCTTTTTCTGAAACCGGCATCTTTGACGACCCTGCGTTTCCGCGTATGTACTTTATCGAGAACAGCTATTCAGAAGACCCAACAAACTGGTGGTTCCCCAATCGGGCCTGCGTGGAAGCGATGCTGCGGAGCTCGGGTTTTGCGATTCAGGAACGTGCGGAACAGGAGGTTTTCATTTGCCGACGGAAGCCGTGATGTTTTGGAATGAGCCGAACAATCTGTCGCATTGGGATTTCCAGCTCGATCCGGAGTGGGCTATCTTTTCGGGAATGGTGAAGGGTGCTTCCGATGCAGTGCGCGCAGAGCGGCAGGGGTTGACTCAGGTGCTTGGCGGCATGTCGCCCATCGATGCGGAATTCGCGATCCGGATGAAGAAATCGGGTGTGCTGGCGAAGATGGACGCGGTGGCGGTGCATGGCTTTCCTCTGGATTGGAACCACTGGCAAATTGGCGAGTGGCCGGAGAAGCTTGCCGAGATTCGGGCCGTGACAAACTTGCCGCTATGGGTGAGTGAAGTGGGAGTATCCACGTTCGGTGCCGAAGAGGTGCAGGTGTTTGGGCTGCGGCGTACGGCGGAGTTACTGCTGGGCAAAGTGGATCGCGTTCACTGGTACAGCTTGTATGACTTGCCCCGCGCCTGGCCCGCTACCACGCGGCACCGGGAGGCGGAAGGATCAAGCTACTACCGGCACTTCTATATGGGGCTACTTCGCGAAGACGGGTCGCCTAAGCTGGCAGCGAAGGAGTTTGCGGAGTTTGCGCCGGAGATGGGGATTTGCCAGTGGTTCCATCTGGACGACCATCGCCTGGAAGGGGCGGTTGCGAAGCTGCGAGAATTTGGCGTGAAGAAGCTGCGGACTGGCTTGAGCTGGTCCGACAGTTTGCGTCCCGGTGCAGAAGCATTCTATGACCGGCAGATGCGGTTGCTGGATGAATTCGATCTTACGGTGACATTCTGTTATACGCCGAATGAGGCGGGAGTGCGTCCGGATCATACGAGCCCGCCGCGGGAGCCGGAGCAGTTCGCAGACTTCTGCGCAGCCATGGTGAAGCGGTACTGCTGACGCTTTTACTTGCGCTTGACGCCCGGCCATGGCCGGGCCCACGTCAGGCCTTGAGGAGCGGCAGGACTTTCCCTTTGTAGTTGGGGAAGACGGCGCGCAGGTTCTTGTTGCCCAAGTGGCTGGTGACCAGATCGCCTAGCACGGCGCGGAAATCCGTGGTGATATCGAGGTCGCGATTTTCGTAGAGTTGGTCGGTGGCGAGACCGGGCCAGGGGCCATGGACCTTGCCACCTTGAACGTTGCCGCCCATAACGAACATGCAGTTGGCGTGGCCGTGGTCTGTGCCCCTTGTGCCGTTTTCTTTTGCGGTTCTGCCGAATTCTGACATGGTGACCAGGACTACGTCTTCCATGCGGTCGCCGAGATCAGCGTGGAAAGCCGCAATTGATTGGCCGAAGTCTTTCAGCAGGTTGTTCAGAAGTGGCGCTTCGTTGACGTGGTGATCCCAACCGCCCACGTCGGCAAAGGCGACTTCGACACCCACGCCGGATTTGATGAGCTGCGCGATCTGACGCATGTTGTCACCGAAGCGGCTCTTGGGATAGTTGGCGCCGGTAGCCGGTTGGTACGGAGTCTTTTGGATGGATTGGAGGAGCGCGGCGGCTTCGAAGGTTTCGCGCCCGGCACCGTTCAGGATTTGATCGGTTGAGCCCTGATAAAGAAATTCGAAGGCCTTGGCTGCCGCGGCGTCCTTGACCTGGAAGTTGCCGATGCTTTCCATGGCGATTGCGGGAATCGGGCCGCGCATGGTACGGGGGAGCGTGGCACCCATGGAGAGTGCGCGCACCGGGGAGACCTTGCCCGATTCGAGCGGGACGGAGCGATTCAGCCAGCCGCTGGTGGTTGCTTTCAGGCCAGGGGTGCCAGATTCCATGTAATCCTGCGCATCGAAGTGGGAGCGTGTGGGATCTGGGGAACCGGCGGCGTGGACGATCGCTAGCTGGCCGCGATCGAAGAGTGACTTGAAGGGAGCTAGAGCGGGGTGGAGACCGAAGTGACCGTCTAGATCGATGGCTGCGTTGTCGCCTTGGCCGGGCCTTGGGATCGCTATTGTGGGGCGGAGGTCGTAATAGGCTTGGTCGGAATGCGGGACTACGATGTTGAGGCCGTCCGCGGCTCCGCGCTGGAAGATGGCGACTAAAACTTTTTTGCGGCGGCTCGGGGAACCTTGCGCGTAGAGGGCGCGTTCCAGCCAGACTGGCGCTGTGCCGATGCCGACCATTGCCAGGGCGGCATTGCGGAGGAAAATGCGGCGGGATTGTGGCATTTTGATTGGATCTCCTGTTTCAGGACAATTTTGTTGAAGGCGCTTGATGGTTCCCCGGCCATGGGCCGGTGCTACTAGTGCTTTTGGAAGTTGGGGCCGCCTATTGTTTGCGCTATTTCGGGCTTGGCTTCTACTTTTGTGCCGGGAACTTTGTTGCTCGAGAGAGCTACCGCGAAATTCATTCTGGCCAAGAGGGAGGCGCTGTTCAGCCAGTCAGAACCTTTGTTGCTGTAGCCGGTGGGTTCCACCTTTCTATAAAGCGGCTCGCCCAGAGTGTTGAGTTGTTGGATCAGGTTTAAGCCATAATCAATGTCCGCGCCAGTGAGGCGGAGCGCGCTGGCCATCATTTCGAAAGGCGATTTGATTTTTGACTGATAGCTGGCCGGGGCGTAAAATTCCGGGGAATCGAACATGGTTTTCATGGTCGCCCTTAGATCGCCTTCGGTCCTGGTGAAGGTGGCGGCCATGCGGTCTATCAGGGATGCCGGCGGATTGTCGGAAACGAAGCGGATGGCCAGGCTCTTCGAAACGAACTGAGCGGTGGCGGGGTGGTGGACCAGGATATCAATGACTTTCAGGCCATCGTTGATGCCGCCGTTCGCTGGGATCTTCAAGCCCAGGACAGTTTTTTCGCCTTGATCGTGAACGCGCTCGTTGAATTGGAAAACGCCGCCGCTGCGCAGCTCTTTGATAGTCCAGCCTGTGAAGCAGCGGGCAACTTCGGTGACATCCTGCTGGGTATAGCCGCCATCGACACCGAGCGTGTGAAGCTCCATAAGCTCACGGCCGTAATTTTCATTGAGGCCGCGAGTAGGTTTTTTGCCGTTCGGTTTGCGATCGATGCCCGGTGCCACAGATTGGGAATTATCGAGATAGAAGAGCATGGCAGGGCTTTGAGCCGTGGCGAGGAGCAGATCTTTGAAGCTGCCGAACACGTGCGGGCGGATAACGTCGCGCTCATAGGTAGTGACCATGTAGCGGTCCGCGCCTTTATCGAGGAAGACGTTGAAGTGGTTGTACCAGAAATCCGTGAGAACCTCTTCAATCTGGCGATTTGAATAGACGGCGCGGAAGAGCTTGCCTTCGGCCAGATCCGAGTTGACCACCTGCTGGGGGCCGCCCTGAAGCAACTGGATGCGGCGGCGGAGCTGGGGCGAGGCTACGGTATAAAGCGCCTGACGCTTGCCACGAGGCATGGCGTCCAGAAGATCGTACTGCTGTGTGGCGGAGAGAGATTCCAAAAGCGCGACCTTCTGGGCCGGAGTGCCGCCTTGGAAAATTTGGCGATCTGCGGGAGCGAGTGTTTGTGAGACTTTCTCGAGATCGGCGGGCGGGCGGTCGTCCGTCATATTGTCGGGATCGGGCTTGCCTTGCGCCAGCTTGGCTTTGTAACGATCGATAAAGCGCTGGACGACGCGCAGAGTTTCGGGGTCGGTTGGGTAGGGTTGGTTTCCCTTTGCCATAGCGCGAATTTGCTGAGAGGGCGGGTATTTAATCACCATCTCAGACGGCAGCATCCGAAGCGTTTCGAGCGGGGCTAGTTTGGCTTCGAGAGCGGGATTTTCCGGGATAGATTCGGGGTGGAGCTGCTGATTGATGAATCCTTCGGCACCCAGTTGGCGGATGCGATCAAGGTCGCCGGGCCGCGCGCCAAAAGTAAGGCGGTTCAGGAGCTGATCGAGCTTTTGATCTGCTGTGATTTGGGGAACTTGGGCGGTGGGAATTGGCTTGATCGGTTTCTTAGCAGCGATAGGGCTGGCCAAGACCGCGTACAGAACAAGAGCCACTGCTGAATTTGAACTGCGATTCATGATTGCGATTCCTAATGGTTCAAACTCTACAGGAAAGCCATTAGTTTCGCTGGAGGACATTAACAGGGGTTCATGGCGGGGGCGGTCAGGCTGCGGCGGCTTGCAAGGGAGCCACAGATCCGCAGCATCGTTTGTATTTCTGGCCGGAACCGCAGGGGCAGGTGGAATTACGGCCTGGTTCCGGGGGCTGGCGGATTGTGCCTGTTGTGCAAGATTGTGCATTATTTTCAGTCTTGGGCGAGTGCACAATTTGTGCTTCCTTCTTGAAAGCGAGCATGTGGCGATGGGTGGTTTCGAGATCGACGGTGGCGTGGACGATGGAGCGGAGTGGCTGAGTTGCGGGCTGCGACGCGATTTTCAAGATGGCGAGCGCGGCACGGAGCCTGACGGCTGGGGGCGTCTCTGGGCTGGTAAGCAGTTTTTCTAATTCCAGGGCGGCTTTAGGGGCAAGTTCGGTGGCCTGCTCATGCCAAACCAAGGCCTGTTCGCGAACGGCAAATTCCATCTCGCGCGCAAACGCCGGGACGCATCTGCGCCAGTTGCGAACCGTGTTGCGGTGAATGCCGACGGCTTCGGCGGCCTGAGTGATGGAGTTGCCTTCGGCGAGCAATGCCAGAATGTGATGCTGGTCAGGGGTGAGGGTGGGGTCGGGCGAATAATCGGGGAGTTCGGAGGCTTGCATGAAAATGCTCCTTTCGGAAGAGAGCATAGCTTATGGTTTGGTGGATTCAGGCAGAAGAGACAGGCTTTGCGAGTGGCTGCGGAGAAGAATAAATTTTTGATTATTGTGAATGGCTAGCGTAGGATTTCAGCGGAGCAAGGATTGCGGGGAGTACTCCGTAGGTACCGCAGTGATCGGATCGTCCAGTTTCACGCCGGGGCGGCGGCGGCCTACTACGCGGATATAGCCTAAATAGCTGCCCTGATCGGCTTTTAGAGCCTCGATCTCCGGGAGGTTATCCGGGGCAATGGTTTTTTGCCATTCCAGCCAATGCTGCCAGCCTTCAGGCATGGAATCGGCCAGTTGGATATCGAGGATTTCTGAACGTTCCCAATGCCTGCGCCACCACGCGGCGGAATGTAAGCTCCACATCTCTCGCTCCCACCAAACGCGCAGATGATGGGGAATTTCGCCCTCCACTTCACGCGTCAAGCCCGCGCCTACGATTGCTATGTGTCCGTCTGGCTTCACGAAACGAGCTAAATGATTGAGGTAGTGCTGATCTGTTCCGAAGTAAGGGAAGGAATCGATCGCTACGATAGCGTCAAAGAAATCGTTTGCGAAAGGCAGCGATCTGGCGTCCGCGTGTATCGGGAAAACGCCATCTTCTACACCAGCGCCGCGGATGCGCTGCAGGTTTTCGGAAGCACTAAACCATAAGTCCGTGGCCCAGACCTGAACACCGAATTCGCGCCGCAGGAAGATGGACGACATGGCCCGGCCACAACCGAGATCGAGCACTCGCAAACCGGGACGCAGGTCCATTGCACTGATCAACCATTCGGTAAGCCAGAGCGGGTTGGCACCGCCACTTATTCCCGAATTCACCCAGGCAGGGTTGTAGAGGTTTGAACGGGGGAAGCAATCGTTTATCAGGCGAGTGTTCAATGCCGGGTGCTGCGTTTACGGTTGCGGGGGTGGGGGTGGAGGTGCAGGTCCGCTACCCGGAGTGGGGGCCGGAGTCCCCGGTTTGTCACCTGAACTTCCGGTGGTGCCGCTGGGAACTCCCGTGCCGGACGGGTTGCGGGGGATGCGGTAGAGAGCTTCGTTTAACGCGTCGGAGGCGGCGCGCATCAGGCGCTGCATGACCATGCCTCGGTCAACGGTTTTCGCGGCTAATGGTTGATTTTTGAAAACGCGCAGCCAATCGCCGGGATTGAGGAGGCGCGTCTGTCCGGGCTCCATCAAGTGGCGGACCTCCACTTGGCCTTCTTCCACAAGGACCAACGTTGTGGCATCTGCATCTTCGACCTCGACATCGAAAACAGTGCCCCGAACCGCGATGACGGCAGTAGGGGTGCGGACCTTATTGTGGTTGGGCACGCCGCCGATGTGTTGGATCTGGACCCTAACCTTACCGAGCGTGATTTCCAGCAGATCTTTCCAATCGCCACGGTTATTGCGGAAAATTACTTGGGCGTTGGGATAGACATCGAAAGTGCTGCCGTCGGAAACCTGGAAGACGGCGTAGCTATTTGCGCCAGTGACAATAGTTTGCTGGGGCTGCACCAAGTCCCCGACGTTGAGAGCCCAGGTTGCGCCATCCCTCAAACTAGAGACCTGACCGGAGAGCGAAACAACCTTCGCGGCTACCTCTTTCTGGGCAGCAAGCGGCGTTGCCAGCGCGAAAAGCGCGAGCAGGAGAATGACACTCCGATGCTGAATTCGGCTAGTCACAGGGGAAACCAAAACACCCACAGTTTAGCATCCTAAATGCAAAAGCAGGTGACTGGCCTTCCCTGCATTGAAGCGTAAGTGCTTCGGTGGGAATGGCTTAGATGATAGGCTGCGGCTCGTGTTGCGGTACGATATGGATACTCCGGTGTGTCATTTAAACCCAATACGTTGGGCGATTCTGATGGTGGGTGCGGTAGCGATCTTCGCGCAAGTAGCGGAAGCTCAAACCGGCACAGCCTGGCGCAAGCTTGGCACGTCCGCGATCGAAACGGGTCTGGCTGGCAGTGCCGGGGGTGCGGTGCGGCAAGTTTGGTTCGCGGAAGACGGGACGCAATTGTTCGTCCGAACGGACCGCAGCCTGGCGTTCGTGACTACCGATTTTGAAACCTGGATAAGCGCGCCGGCGAATGCCGCACGCTGGGAGATGCCGCTGCAGCGGGCCCCCGCGACGCTGCCCGAGCGCCAGGTGAACCTTCGTGAAGGCGGCGGCGGGCGGTTGTATGCGTTTGGCACTCAAGTTTATGCGTCGGAAGATGATGGCCGTACGTGGATCAACCTGACGGCTTTCAACGGGCGCTCTATTATCGGCGAAGCGCAGCACGATGTTGCGATTTCGCCGCGCGACCCGCTGTTTGTCGCGGTGGCAAACGATTCCGGCGTGTGGGCGTCGCGCGATGGCGGCCTTTCGTGGAATGGCCTGAACGACGGATTGCCGAACCTGCCGGTGCGGGCTTTATTGCCGGGCAATGGGATCACGGTGGAAAAGATGGGAACCGCTGTTTTGCATGGGCGAAAGCGCTGGATGGCGGGAAAGATGCAGCAGCCCGATCAAGCATTGCGTTCTGCTGTTTCGCTGAAACTGGGGACGCGCGTGACTGCAGTTGGGGGCGCGGGAGATTTCTGGTACGCGGGTACCGCGGACGGACGAATCTGGACTTCAGCGGATGCACGCTTGCACTGGACCGTTGCGACCGTGCAAACCGCTGGAGGCGTGGAACGGTTCGCAGTGGATGCAGAACTGCCCCGCATTGCGTTTGCCGCGGCGGATGCACGCGGAGCGCACCTGTTCCGGACCGTGAATGGCGGGTTGACCTGGGATGATATTACGGGCGTTTTAGGCGACGTGCCGGCTCACGGAATCGCGGTAGATCGAGCGGGCGGGGCGGTTTATGTAGCAACCGACAAGGGCGTCTTTCTGAGCCGTATGGATGTGAATGTGTTGGGAACTGCGTCGGCCTGGAGCAATGTATCGGGACGCTTGCCGAATGCGATTGCGGAAGACGTTAGGTTAGAGGCAGCGGGCCGGCAGTTAACTGTGGCTCTCGATGGCTATGGAGTTTACGTGACTCAAGCTCCGCACCAGAGTGTTACAGCGCGGCTTGTGAATGCGGCGGACCTAAGCTCACGCGCGGCAGCCCCTGGCGGACTGGTAAGCGCACCGGGGATGGCAGTGCAAACAGCGGTTGCGGACGGACGGCAATTTCCGGTGCTGGCCCAATCGGCTGAGGGGTCGCAGATTCAGGTGCCGTTCGGAACGGAGCCTGCGGAGATTGCGCTGCAATTGAACAGAGATGTAACCGTTTGGTTGACGGTGAAGGCGGTGGCGCCCGCTGTGTTTGTGGATCGCGAGGGCGCGCCGCTTCTGCTTGATCCGGAGACGGGCATGATGCTGGATGGTGCGCGGCCCACCGAAGCGCGCGCTTTAATTCAACTACTGTTGACAGGGTTAGGAAAGGTTTCTCCCGAATGGCCTACCGGGATGCCCGCACCATATACCAATGTGCCCGTGGTGTCGGCCGATGTGCAGGCTTATCTGAATGGCGCGCCGGTGGAAATTACGAAAGCCACGCTAGCACCGGGGTATGTAGGGATGTATCTGGTGGAGATTCGAATTCCGGCGCTGCTGGATACGGGGTTAGCGGATTTGTATCTGGTGGCAGGCGGTGAAAGCAGTAACCATGTGCGGATTGCGATTGGATATCACGACCGCACTTTTTGAAGTTACTCGAATCACAACGAGTCGCGGTTCAGCTATAGCCCCTTATTCGCTGGCTTCCAAGAGGCTCTCGAGCGCTGGAATAATCCTGAATGACTTCCGCGGAATCCATTAAACGCGCCTAAGTGCCGATTCGCATTTGACTTACAACGTTCACGCTTAAATTTTAGCGCGCCGGCCTTATTGTAATTCTTTGATTTGCAGGTTCCGGAATTCTACGCGGGTGCCGTGCCCCAAAAGGCCAACGTGCCCAGTGGTACGCGCAAGACCCGGGTGTTTCGTTAACACGGCGGGTTCTTTGACGTCATCGAGATTCGCATTGAGTAACTGGTGTCCATTCAAGGTCACAACAATTTGACGGCCTTCGGCGCGGATCTCTTCCTGATTCCATTGGCCCGTCGGTTTTAGGAATCCGGTTTCTGCGGGCACCACATCATAGATCGAGCCGTGATATTGCGCGGGGCGGAGTTTACCTTTGTAGACCGGAGCGTCATTATCGAGAACTTGAATTTCCATGCCCTTGTAAGCGGCATCGCCCTCGTAGGGAGCACGGATGCCGATGCCATTGTTCGCGCCTTCGGTGAGCAGGAATTCGAAGCGGAGAATGAAGTTCGCGTACTCACGTTCAGTGAACAGATTGCCCCCGCCATCGGCTGGACACACGATGCGATCCTGGTCCACGACATAACCGGGTCCTTTACCGTTTTCGAGGTGCCAACCGTTTAGAGTCTTGCCATCGAATAGAGGGGTGAAGCCGGGATCGGCAGCAGCAAATAGCAGGAGAAGAAAGAGTGTCATACGTCCACCTCTTTCTATTCTACGATTCGTTTTCGTAGATGGATTTTGCGGCCGAGATAGCGGTGAGCGTGGAGCGCCTGAGGCGATGCGGTTGGGATCATGACGCTTCCGGTGGCAAGAAAGACTCTACGTGAGATATTTGTTATTTCGATTTACGTCCTGCTTTGGTTAGGTTTTCGAAAAGGTACAGACCGCTTTTGCCTGCAACCGCGATATCGAGATCGCCATCGCGGTCCAGGTCCGCGACCACTACCTGCATGCCTGCTCCGGTCCGGGTGCTGTAATCGATCACGTGCTTGGCCCATTCGATTTCGCCAGCGGAATTCTTGAAGTATTCATACCAATAAATACCGAGCGGTTCGCGCTCGCCGGGATCTTTGCCGTTGTGCGCCATGAAGCGTTTGCCGGTGACGAAATCCATTTTGCCATCGCCGTTTAAATCCACCATGGTCATGGCGTGAGGCTGCGACCAGGAATCGTCAATCATGTGCTTTTTCCAGGTATGGTCAGCCATTTGTTCCATCCAGAACACGCCGTAGTTGTGGGCCAGAGAGGTGACCAGGTCGTTGCGGCCATCGCCGTTTACATCGAGAACATAGATGAAACCGGTCTGATCGAGATCGAAGTCGGGGTGGAAGGTCCAATTCTCCGCGCGGGGATCTGACGGGGCTTCGAGCCAACCTTTGGGGGTGATGATGTCATTGCGGCCATCGCGGTTGATATCGCCTACACCGATGCCGTGGCCATAGGAGCGTGGGCTGGCGATGTGTTTCACGAATTCGCCGTTTTTCGGCTCATACCATGCGAGGGGGTCGGCCGTTGTAGCACTGCCGAATTGAGGGAGTATCTCGCGGGCTTTCCCGTCGTTATCGAGATCGACCAGGAAGGCGAACTCGACGTTGTGGCCCGTATCGATGACGTGCTCTTTCCATTCGCCGCCCGTTTTCCCGGGGTTCTCATTCCACCAGAGCTTTTTCGCGAACCAGGTGCAACTGACGACGTCTGTATTGCCATCGCCGTTGACGTCGATCGGCAGGTCGCTGAAGTCTTCGATGTAATTTTGGGTGTAGTTCAGTGTGCGAAATTTGTGTTTGGTCCAGTTCGGGCCTTCGAACCAGTTTTCGCCGCTGATCAGATCGGGACTGCCGTCGCGATTCAGATCCGCGGTGGCGCACGCTTCGTTAGCGCCTAGATCGAGCGTGTGCTTGGCAAATTCGATATCGGATGGACGTGTGGCCGTAAAGCCGACTGCGGCAATGACGAGCGCGGCGGCGCAGAGCCAGGAGAATCTATTACGCATGATTGGGCTGATTGTGTCACAGAGTTCGCATCCGGTCGAGCAGGGCGGTGAGGGAGCTAGCGCCGGCCGCATCATTGCCGTAACGGAATGCCTGATAGCCCAGTGTAAATTCATGAACCGCGCCGGCGAGCGTCGAGGGTGGAAGGGAGGAGGCAAACTCCGCCGGAGTGAAAGACAGCGGCTTTTCATGACCGCGCGATTTCAGAATTCGGAGCATGCGCCGGTAAAGGACGGAGGCGTCGGCATGGGTGATGCGTCCACTGCGGACCTTATAACGGTGGAGCGCATGGCGCACCAAACGCAAAGCAAGGGGCAAGGCGAAGGGAAGGGAGCAGAGCAGCACGGCGAGGCAGATCAGGAGCGTTTTATGCAGGGAAGCCCACGTGGTCCATTCCGCGCGCCAGAGTTTGAAGTTGGGGTTCCAGTTCGCGCCCACTTGCTGCGTAGTCTCCTGAAGCTGTGCGGCGAGCGTGATTTGCTGGTTGAGATCATAATTCACCACCCACTCCTGCCAGAGCGTCTGGGCAGCGTCCAGATACAAGGCAAGGCGTGCCAGCAGCGCGTTAGCCGGGGCGCGGGAGATAGCCGGAGTGGGATCGAAGGTGGTCCAGCCGGAACCGGGGAGCCACGCCTCCACCCAGCTATGAGCATCGGAGGCGCGGATGATGTAGAGCCCGTTGATGGGATTGAAGGTGCCGCTCTGAAAGCCATTCACCATGCGGGCGGGGGTGCCGAGCGAGCGCAGCATGACCGTCATGGCGGAGGCGAAATATTCGCAGTGGCCTTTGCGGCGTTCGAAGAGGAAATTGGCGAGGGGATCTGGATTTGTGGCGCTGGGTAACTCGAGCGTGTAGCCAAACTGTGTACGCAGATACTTTTCGATATTTGCGGGGGTTGCCAGCTCGCGCGCGAGGGGAGCAATGCGCGGATCGAGCGCGGGCAATTCCAGGCCGCGTGCGCGATCTGAGGGAGCAAGTGTTGAGAGAGACGCCGGACGTGACGGATACGGGATAAAACTCGAGATCTCGTAGCGCAGATTTTCCGGAGCGCCTGAAGCGAAGCGGAAACCACCGGTAGCAGTGCGGAGGGCGCGCCCGGCGCTCAGGTTTAGGAATTCCGGCGTGCCTGCCACGAAGATGGCATCGGAATCACTGAGGTTGAGATCCACGCGGTATGAGAAGCGCATGCCATCGCGGCGACTGCGCTGCAGAAGATCGGCGACTTCGACAGGTGCCTTGCGGGGCAGCACTTCGCGGCGGGCGAAATCGGGGTCAGTCCACTTGTGCCCGTCGAAGTGGCTGAGCGCGGCACCGCGCCACTTCAGGTTCCCCGGCATGTGGTGAGAATACGGACGCACATGCATGACGGTGCGGGTATCTTTTTGGATCTCGCCAATTTCGCCGAGTGTGACCTCATTTGAGAAGCCACTCAAGTGGTAGCGGGCCGTAACCATGTGCCGGAACGCGGCGTTCGCGGAGCGCGGCAACAGGACGAACAGAGCGGCACCCAGCACCAGGATGCCAGAGGTAATGAGAGCAGCCGTGAGACTAAGGCGCGGACCGATGCGGCCCACACCGCGTTGCGCCACGCGGCCAGGCTTCTGAAAGCCTCTGCGGATTTCCGCGCTGGTTGCCGCCGCGATAGCACACACCAGGTACACGGCAAGGTAGGCGAAGAAGTTCAGATTAACCGAGAGCATAGCGGCCGCGACAAGTTCCAGCAGCGCGATTGAGGCTGTGTACAGGTAATCGCGATTCGTGCACGCGGTGAGCACTTTCATCACGGCGAGAAAGCAAACCAGATGGACTGTGGCTTCGAGCAAGCCGCGTGAGAACCAGAAATAATCGGCGGCAAAGAAGGCGATGTAGGCGAGGGTGACTGCGTTAATGACTAGATCGGGCAGGCGCAGTCTGAGCCAGCCGGCGACGGTAGTGGCTCGCAGAGCAAGGCCGAAGGCGACCAGAATTACGGTGGGCGTATCGAGGAAGCCGGAACCTGCAACTGCCAGGAAACCCGCGGCGACCAAACCGAGCAGCGAAAGCTGGAAGAAACGCTCGACCGCCTGCTGCACGTTTCCAGTTTAGCGGCTGCCGGGCTATTGCGAGCGGGGCAAGCTGCGTTCGATTTGCCCGACCAAGGCCGTGGCGGAGGCGTTGTCCGCTGTCTGCCAGTGAATGACGACGAAGTACTTCGCGTTGAACACGGTAACGGTTTGCGCCGAGGCGCGCCATTTCTGCGTCATTTCGAGTCCGGCGGCTTCAGACTTGAGAGCATAGATGTCGACGTTCGCCACGCCGGGGCCGGTGTATTGAGCGCGCCAGCTTTTGTTAAAGCCGAGTGCGCGAACGGTGTCGGGCGCGGCATCCGGGTTGGTTTCCGCGATGTCTTTCAGCTTCCAGCCGAAGCTTGCGCTTTCCGGAAGTTTCGGGGGCGAGGCGGGCGAACCCGCGCAGCTAACCAGTAAGATAGAGAGGAAACACACCGAAAAGAGCTTCATTGTCCTTAACCATTCTTAACGATCCACAAAGAGAATCAACACAGATTTTCGCTGAACGATTTGCCAGTGAAGGCGTTCTGGCCCGATTGCGGAAGATTTCGGGGCGTGCGCGGGAATCGCTAGAGAGCCTGAATGCCGCGGATGACGCGCTGATCCCGCTGGTGACGGAGATGAATTCCGAAGGGCGCGTAACCAAGTGTTCGCTCGGAATTTTCGATCTTCCCTGGCAAGCCGCCGAGCATCCGGAATGGGCTGCGCAGGTGAAAGCAGAAACGGAGGCGATTCAGAAGCGTTTAGAAGAGGCGCAAGGCGTTCCGCTGCGGTTTATTATCTGGGCGGGTATGGGCGGGTCCATTGAGGACAAGACGCTTTATAACGCGGCGCATTTGTTGCGTGGTGGACCCCGGCTGTACTCGCTCGATTCCACCGACCCCGGTAAATTGCGGGCGATCGTGGAAGACATGCAGCACCGTTCAGGCGAGCCGTTGGGCGCGCTACTGAAGAGTACGCTGGTGGTGGGCATGGCTATGGGCATGACCAGCTATGAGCCTGTAGTGAACCTGCAACGGTTGGCGGAACTGTTCGAGCGCAATGAGGTTGATGCGCGGACGAATTTCATTTACCTGACGCTTCCGGATTCGGTGCTGGACCGATTTGCGGGGCCACGTGGATTCGAGCGCATTACGCTGCAGCCGGACGGAAGGAATTCGACGGCGGGCCGGCATAGTGCTCCTCTGACACGCGGCAGTTTGTATCCGCTGGCCTTCGCGGGGGTGGATCTGGAGCAGTGGATTGCGGGCGCGCAGTTGAGCGAGGAAGACATCGCCGAGGCTTGGAAGCTGGCCGCGTTTCTGCATGCGCAGGGTTTGGAGGGGCGCGATAAGGTCTCACTGCTGCTGCCGGAATCGTGGAGCGCGGCGGGTCTTTGGACTAAGCAGGATATAGAAGAGAGCCTGGGCAAGAGTGAGGCGCTCGGCATCAAGATTGTGATTGACGAAAAGGTGCGCCTGCGCAGTTTCCGGCGCATCGACGATGCTAAGCAGGACCGTGTATTTCTGGTGTTTCAGCGTAAGGGCGAGGCGCATCCGGAGGCCAAGCAGATCACGGCGCTGCGGCATGCCGGTTATGCGGTGGCGATTGTAACGTTTGCCGCCGTGAAGCCGCTTTCGCACTACATGCAATACATCCATTACGTGGTGGGCGGGTTAGGATATTTGCGCAGCATGAACTTTGTGACGCAGCCTTCGGTGGAGCTGTATAAATCGATCGCGAGCGAGATTTACAAGGAAGCTGAAATTGCGGGGGGGACGGCGAATAGACCGCACTGGCAAGAACTGCGGATGCCGCATCCGCGTGAACTGGCGAATAAGTTGAATAAGCTCGATTTCGAATATGGCGAGCTCACGTGGTTCGGGGATCTGCGGTATAGCGAAGAGGGTCGCGCGCTGCGGGTGAAGCTGGAACGCATTGCGGACCGCGTGTTCCGGTCGCGGTTGAAGATGCCGGTGGATATTTATGAAGGGCCCGCGATGAACCACTCTTATCACGAGATGGTGATCGGGCACGGGCGTTGTTTCAGTATCGTGATGACTGCGGCGAAGCAGTCGCGTTTCCAGGCGGCACACTACGAACCGGATTACCACATGGCGCAGTTTCTGGCGACGAAGCTCGCGCTCGAGCAGCGCGGGCGTTTGGTGAGCGCGTTCGCAGTGGACGATTTGGATACGCTGGACAGCTACTTCCTTGAAGTAGCGAAATTTCTGTAAGGTATGGCGAATAAACTAGCGCGTCCGAAAAGCAAGCAGGTGCCGCAGATTCGCGGCGGACTGCCGTGTGTGGTTCTGGTAATTGGACTGGTAATTTTTGTGTGCGTCTTATTGTTCCTGGTGATGAAATATGCGAGTTGATGGGCGGGCGGCCGCACAGTTGCGGCCGGTAGAGATACAGACGGGATTTTTGGCGACGGCGGAAGGGTCCACGTTGATCACGATGGGTGGGACGCGTGTGTTGTGCGCCGCCAGCGTGGAAGACGGGGTGCCGCCCTTCCTGCGCGGGCAAGGAAAGGGCTGGGTGACGGCGGAATATTCCATGCTGCCGCGCGCCACTGCGAAGCGTACCGCGCGTGAAGTGAACAAGGGCAAGCCTTCGGGGCGCACGCATGAAATTCAGCGATTGATTGGGCGCTCGCTACGTGCAGTTGTCGATATGGAATTGTTAGGTGAGCGAAGCATTCTGCTGGATTGCGATGTCTTGCAGGCGGATGGCGGCACGCGTTGTGCGGCAATCACGGGCGCCTACGTGGCTTTGGGAATCGCGTTGAAGAAGCTGGTGGATACGCGGGTGTTGAAGAAGATGCCGTTACGGGACTATCTGGCCGCGGTTAGCGTGGGGATTGTGAGGAAAGAAGCGATGCTGGACCTTTGCTACGAAGAAGATTCAAAAGCGGAGGTGGATATGAACATGGTGATGACGGGTGCCGGCAAGTTCGTCGAAGTGCAAGCGACGGCCGAGCAAGAGGCCTTCGATGATAACCAGATGGCGGAGTTGACCCAGTTGGCCAAAGGCGGGATTGCGGAATTGATTGCAATTCAGCGGGGCCTGTTGCAACTGCCTTGACCTTGTATTGCGCGACGGGTAACGCGGGGAAATTGCGCGAGTTCCGGCTGGCTGCGGGTGAGGGCTTTGAGATAGAGCCGCTGATGGGGATTGCTGCCCCGGAAGAGACAGGCAGCACGTTTGAAGAGAATGCTGCGGAGAAGGCGGTGTACTATAGCCGGTTCGCGCCCGGCGTGTTGTTTGCAGATGATTCCGGCTTAGAAGTGGATGCGCTGGGTGGCGCTCCGGGGATTTATTCAGCGCGTTATGCAGGCAACGATGCTGCCAATAACGCGCGTGTGTTGCGGGAACTTGAGGGCGCGACGAACCGGGCTGCGCGGTTTGTCAGTGTCGTTGCGTTGGCGGAACAGGGGCAGTTATTAAAGACGTTTCGCGGTGAGGTGGAAGGCGAGATACTTCGCGCCCCACGGGGCGATGGCGGTTTTGGATATGACCCGCTGTTCTGGTATCCGCCGTTTGGGTGTTCGCTGGCGGAGGTGGATGCGCAGCGAAAGCATGCCGTGAGCCACAGGGGGAAGGCGCTTGAGGCGATGCTGGCTTGGCTACGGGAACCTACTTTCTAGATTCCTGCAACATTGTGTCGCGAAGAATGTTATTCATTCGCGTTTGATAGCCTTTTCCTTTTTGACGTAGCCAACTCACAATGTCGGCGTCCAAACGAACGGTGAGTTGCTGTTTAACTGGTTTGTAAAAGGGATTGCGAACCGCGTGGGCCCAGAATTTGTCATCTAGCGGAGCGATATCGGAAAAATCGATTTCAGAATCAGACCGCTCTGAGAGTCTCGCGAGCCGACGTTTTCTCGCTGGCGTCATAGGGATTTGCGATATTGTCTTACGAACAAGTTTGGCCATAATGTTTTCGTTCCTTTCTGGTGGTTGCTCGAGCGGAAATCACCCTAACCACCTCGTCCTTTCCCTCTTCTCGAAGGGTGTGGGCTACGACCAACAGAACGGCTGTTCCCATTAACCCAATTGCCTGCCAGCGCGTTTCTCCGTTCTCAATCCGATCTTGGCCGAATAATGCGTTCGGATCGCTAAATACACCAATGGCATCCTCAAAAGTTACACCATGCTTCCGAAAGTTGGTCCGCGCTTTCGCGGGATCCCATTCGAACAAAAGCATGCTTTCACAGTATAACTACAAAACTGTAGTTACGCCGAGTGCGAAGGAACTGAATCGCCCAGCGGTCTTTGATTCTACTAACTAGAGTGATCTAGATTGACACTTTCGGAGCTACCCGGCGTCGAGCGTTCGATGGCTGCCGCGATGAGCGGGCCGGCACCTTGAATTACGGACCAGTCGTTCGTACTCAGAACAACGAGCGAGATCACCCGACCCTTAAGATTCTGCTGGTAAGCAATGTTCTGGTCGCAAGTAACCATGAGGTCGAATTTCGCGGCTTCCGCAGCTTGCAATAATGCTCCATTCTCGATTGTGCTCCAGCCTAGATCCTGGGCTGTCGTGATCTGATGATCTTGCAGAAGAAGACGTAGCCTTTTGGGCACGTTGACATCAAATAAACGCGCACTTACCTGCCGTGAAGGAATGCGAGGACGGTATGAAATTGTTCGCGCGTCACGTTAAAATTGTCAAGAATCTCTTCTATCTCGCGGGGAGTACCGCCACTGTGAAGATTGTTGGTAACGACATTTACCGGAATTCTGGTACCTGTGAAGACGGGAGCCCCGCTCTGCCTCCGGGGGTCGATTTCTACGCCGGGGCATTTAGACCAGTCCAATAGTGAAGTCATAAGCTGCACTAATTCCCGAAGATAAATCTGCCGCGGCGTGGGTCGGCGCCGCCTTCCAGAACGCCTTCACCGATCTTGATCACGGTAGGGGCTGACATGTTGCTCCACTCGCCGGTGACGTTCACTTTGTGACCTAGCGTGGCTAACTTTTCTATTGTGGCTTTCGGAATCCGGAGTTCCAGATTCAGCTTGCCTGGCACAAATTCGTGGTTCGCAAACGAACTATAGAAGTGTTCCGTCTGGAACCTGGGGGCCTCCACTGCTTCCTGCGGGGTCATGTTGAACTCGAGCAGATTGAGCAACACTTGGATCATTGCCTGATCCTGGTTATCGCCGCCGGGGGTGGACATGGCAATTAGGGGCTTGCCGTCTTTGAGAACCATGGTCGGGCTCAGCGTTACTCTGGGGCGCTTGCCGCCTTCCAGCACGTTCGGATGTCCGGGCGTGGTGAGCAGCGTTTGCAGCCTTGTGCCAAACGGGATGCCTGTGTCTCCGGCAATCACGGATGGCAGCCATGCGCCCGATGGCGTGGCAGAGAACACGTTGCCATAACGATCCACTACATTCACGCAAGTTGTGTCCTGCACGCCTACTGTCGGACTGTTAATCGAGTTCACAGGTATCGTCGGGGCGCCGAAAGAACCCGGGCGCGATTCCATGGATGCATGTTCCGCATCGACCAGCTTCCTGCGCTCTACTGCATAAGGCTTCGAGAGAAGCGTTTCTTCTGGAATCTTGGAGAACTTCGGGTCGCCATAGTAACGGTCGCGATCCGCAAATGCTAGCTTCACCACTTCGACGACCGTGTGCAGATACTCGGCGCTGTTGTGGCCCATGGCCTTCAGGTCATAGCCTTCCAGCATGTTGAGAGCTTCCAGCATGACCGGGCCTTGGGTCCAGAAGCCTGGCTTTACGATTTCGTAGCCGCGATAGTTCGTGGTGCGCGGCTGATCGATATCCGCATGGAATCCGGCGAGGTCGCTATAGCGAATCAGGCCGCCGTTCGCTTCCGAAAACGCAGCTATGCGTTTGGCAAGGGGACCACGATAGAAGTAATTGCGGACGGCTTCAATCTTCTTTTTACGCTTGCCGCGAGTCTTCTTTTCAGCGGCTGCGAGTTCGCGCAACGTTTTGGCAAGCGCGGGAAGGTGCAGAACTTCGCCGGGTTGCGGAACGCGTCCGTTCGGCATGAAGAACGCCGTTGAGACCGGCCACATCCGCAGCATGGTCTCGTTGTTCTTGATGAAGAGCGAGAAAATTTCGGGCAGTGGAAAACCGTCGGCGCGCTCCAGTGCAGGCTGCGCCACTTCGGCGAAACTCATGGTGCCGTACTTTTCGAGAGCCAGCATAAGCCCATCGAATACACCAGGCACGGTGGCGGCGAGAATGCCCTGCCCTGGAATGGGCGGCACTTTGCCTGGCTCTTCCCATTTTTCCGGCTTGCGCGAGTTGTAAAAGGCGAGTGTCGCCAAAGCGGGCGCGGTGCCTACTCCGCTAATGACGATCGGGGGCTTGCCGGCCATCTTGATGATGAGCGGCATTTCGCCACCCAGGCCGAAATGGTCCTGCTCGGTTACGGCTGCGGCAAGTACGCTGGCGACACCGGCATCTACCGCATTGCCACCTTGTTGCAAAATGCGGAAGCCGGCTTCCACTTCATAACTGTTGCCCGCGCCGGCCATTTCATGCGAGGCGCGGACGGGCGGGAACATGGTCGCGCCGGGAAGCAGCGACGCAGACAGCAAGACAGCCGCAATCTTACGCTTCATATTTGTAGAGTGCCTTTTCAATAGAGGTACCGACCACTTCAATACGCTTCAGGTCTGTGGAGCCAACGCCTCGCGCTTCCGCCAGCAGCAGAGTGTTGTCACAGGTTTTGAAGGGCAACGTACCTTTCGGGGCGCGCGGATCGTAACCCATCACCGCAGTGGCAACGGAATCTGTGTTCACCGGATTCGTGCCCGCCAGCAGTACGCCGGGCTCCACATATCGAAGCTTGCGCGCGGTGTTCCAGGGGCCTTCGCCGCCAGCCATGGAGGTGATGCCGTCGATGATGGCGAGATCGATCGGTCGCGCCGTGATTACGTCCACCACGATGCGAGGCATTCGGTAACCGGGTTCGCGGCTGGAGGTCGGATCGAGTTCCTGAGGTGCCGATTTAGAAGGCGCACGTTTGCCGAGGTGACAGGTGTTCACGCGCCCGCTTGTGGGCGACTCGTTTGGCTCATCTACTTTCGCGTCGTCCCCATAGATGGACGCGGGTGTGTTGCCGAAGCAGTTTTTCATGCTGAGGGTGACGCCGCAGGTTTCATGATTTTTCAGCTTGGCTAGACTGACGAACACGTCGGTATCTTCGTAGGCATGGTTGAAATCGATTGCAGGGAAAATATAGCCGCCTGCCGCTGTTTTCAAGCGCGAATACTTTTTGCCTTTGCCGAGCGCGTTGGTGTTCTCGAACTCCACGTTAGGTGCGGCGTTCAGGAGCGAGCGCACGTTCCAGCCGGCGTCCAGCAAATATTCTTCTAGCGGTCCGCCGGAGGCCCAGGCACTTTCTACAAAGCGGATACGCTTGGCACCGGCGCGACCCATCAGATACGCCGTCGCACCGACTAATTTTGGATTCGTGTAATGAGTCAAACCGAGCGGCTTGCCTTGGAAACGCAGGCCAGGGCTGCCGGTCAGGTTCAGCTTCACTGTCACCGTCTTATTCTTGACGATGCGTTCCAGGCCGCCGATTTGATCGAACATCGTGCCCAGCGTGGCGTTTAAATCTTCGTTATAAGAGGCGCACTTCGCAAGGGCGACAGGACGCGCAGGAGGGGTGACAGCGGCGGGGAGCGCACGGGCAACAGAAAACGCGCCGGCAGTGGCCAGCAACTCACGACGGGTCATTTATAAAGTGTAACGCCCGAGTTATTCAGTTTCCAGGCGCACCGTCGCGGCTACACCCACCGAATCAATATCAACGCCGGTGCCTTCCTCGTTCTTATAGACTTCGAGTTGCTTCGATTTGCCGTCCGGCGTGAAAAGCGTTGCTTTTGTAAAGTTACCCAGCACGTGCATGGTCACGCTATCCACCGGATAATCCGAGTAGTTTACAAGCTGCACGTAGACCTGCTTACCGTCATCGCTCGAGAGCAGATTCGAAAGCATGGAAGACACGTTGAAGAGCCGCACGCCCAGGTTGCGGCGACCGATCATGGATTGCACATCGTGCCACATGTCATCGATGCGCTTCAGTTCGCTGTCATCAAGAGTGATTTTAGTTTTGTCCGCGGGAGCGGAATTTTGCCACCCGGCTGGGCCTGTCAGGACCGTGCCACCGGAGCGCGCGAACTTCTTGAGAATCTCTTTCTGTTGCGCGTTCAAAGCGTCGTCATCGACGTTTACCGCCATGCTGGCACCTTGGAGAGCTTCGGCGGTGAGTTTGGCGGGAGGCACAGCCTTTACCGGAGTATGCTTCACCGCGATCATATCCAGAATGCCGCCGCTTAAAAGGCCGCCCTCACCGGTTGCCTGAACCAGAGCGAGCTTGCCGCCCTGTCGCAAGGCACGCCAATCGCGATGCTCTTCGTAATAGCCCAACAACTCCGCAATGCGGCCCCAATCAGCCAGGGCTTTCGCATCGCCGCGGTAGAGCCGTGTGGAAAAATCGGTATCGAGCGCTACCACCCAGTGAGCACCCACCATCTGCGCATCGCCAATCATCTGGAGATAGCGCGTAACGGGGATCACGGTTTTCTCGGGTGGAAGATTCGCAAGCCAAATCTCTCCCCCTCCCCAGGCGCGGACGGCACGAAGAAAGCCGGTATTAGTATCGATCCATGCCGACCCTGAAGGACCGGCCTTCGACGTATGCCCTTCCACCACCTGAATGCCGGCCCAGACGGCTTGATACGTGCCGATCACGGGATCCGGCGAACCGAGCTTCATGCGCGAGCGCAAAGAGATTTCAATTACCGGAGTACCGGCGGCCACACCGCGCACGGCTGCGGCGCTGCCTTCCGGAAACTCGCCTTCGAGCACAATGCCCTGCATCCTGGCCGCGAGCGCGCCCTTGGCCTGCGCGACGGCATCGGCTCCGGGTCGCAGGACTGCCACAGGAGCGATATTCTTGCGAGCGGCTGCCGAGGCGAACCCGCTGAGTGCAAGAGAGCTCTTGGCGTCCCACTCCAGCAGCAGGCAGTTCATTCTGGTGCCTTCCAGCAGCGTTAAAGTCTTGGGATCTGTCGAGGTCCATCGCACCGGAACCCAATTGGCAGGGCCGGAGGCGAGCGCCGCCGTAGCGGCCAGACATGCGCAGAGGAACACTCGCAACATAACTTCAACTTTACGCCGATTTGATTTCTGTCCAGATGCGATCGCGGAGACGGATGGCGGCACCGGGGAGCGCCCGCGGCCAGACGCCACGTTTCCGGGTCTCCGCCCCTGGGTAAAGCGTCTCGCTTTCGCGAACGCTTGCGGGCAATAACAATCGAGCGGCTTCGTTGGCAGTGGCGGTTTCCGCTTCGGCCGCGATCGCTGCGGCGACTGCCGGGCGAAGCAGATAGTTGAGGAAGCGATGCGCCAGTTCCGTGCGCGTGGATTCGCGCAGTATGACCGTATTATCGGCATAGAGCGGAAAGCCTTCGGTAGGGTAAACGAACGCGAGATCCTTCGCGGCACTGATGGCTTGCTGAGCGGTGGTGGACCAGATTTGCGCTGCCAGTACGTCGCCCGAAACAAGCTGATCGCGCACCTCTGCATTCAGGTACGCGCGAACCATACGCTTTTGCGCGATGGCTTCGTTTTTGGCGCGTTCCAGGTGGGCGGCATCGGCGGAATCGAAGGGCAGGCCGAGCTTCGCAAGGCAGGCACCCAGCACATCTTCGGCATCGTCGAGCATAGTCAGGCGGCCTTGCCAGCGCGGGCTCCACAAGTCGGCCCATTGCGAAGGCGGTGGCGCAATTTGCCGGTTATAGACGATGCCTGTGGCGTTCCACATATAGGGAATGGAGTGCGCAAGGCCAGGGTCCCAGACGGGGTTCTGAAATTGTGCGGCCAGGTTGGGGAGATTCGAAAGCCAGGCGTGATCGAGTGGCATGAGCAAGCCGTTCCGCGCCATGGGTGCGATGCGGTTATGCGTGGGGAACACGACGTCCCAACCGGAATTGCCGGTCATCACTTTGGCAAGCATTTCTTCGTTGTTCTCGTAAACCGAATAGCGGATGCGGACGCCGAACTCGCGCTCGAAGTTCGAGATGGTGTCGCGGGCGATGTAGTTCGACCAGTTGAAAACGTTGAGCCTGGGGCGGCGGTCGATCGCGCAGCCGGTAGTTGCAGCGCCGAGCAGGAAGATGCGGCGGTTCATTGAGCGCGTACCCGTTCGGAGAGCAGAATCAGCGCGCCGAAGATCACGACAGTGACAGAGGACACGGCATTGAGCACGGGATTGACGCCGCGCCGCGCCATGGCATAGATCACCATGGGCAGAGTTTCTGAATCGACGCCCGCCACCATGCTGGTGATCACGTAGTCGTCGAATGAGACGACCAGTGCCAGCAAAGCCGCGGCACCCATCGCGGGCGCGAGCAGTGGAAGTGTCACGCGACGAAATGCGGCCCATTCGCTGGCACCTAAATCGAGAGCTGCTTCTTCGAGGGCAGGGTCCATGGTGCGTAGACGCGCGGTGATCACGATGGCTACGTAGGCGATGGAGAATGCCACGTGAGCGATGATGACCGTCACCAGCCCTAAGCGGAACGGCAACCAACGGAAGATCCACTGAAAGAGAGCGAGAAGC
>JAABUK010004074.1_pt1 | contig 24119 bp, 21 predicted proteins | sample 5559141 | NCBI WGS metagenome assembly JAABUK01 (sample SAMN10711869, study PRJNA513367) | rock metagenome | isolation source: Antarctica rocks | place: Antarctica: Victoria Land, Pudding Butte nord | collected 2016-01-03
CACATCCCGATCTCTTTGCTCCGAGTACAAGACACGGGAACCACGAGCAAGAATCCAATTTGCTTGAGAACTTCTTTGAAGTCTCGTTCGTCGCCTAAGACATGGCTGGAACTATTCCCGCCGGCGTCGACCTGGCCACCACCCCTGTGCGCAAGCCTCCACCAGGTTTTCACTCAAATTTCATTGACCCACCATCTATGGCATCTGGCGTGACAGCGACGGCTGTTGTTCTCATTGTATTGTCTACGTTCTTTGTCGCCACGCGCCTCTACCTCAACTACACTACACCACGAAAGCTTGGATGGGATGATTGTAGCTTCTTGCTCTTTCCACTCGCACTGTCGGAAAGCTGACTCCTTGATAGTCTGTTGCGTTACTGCTTTTGTTCTCTCCAACGCCTTCAAAGGCATCGTTCTCAGTCGTACGCGATCTTCAGTATCAAGCCCGCTTCACGTCAGCTTTGGCTTATGCACTCTTTCCCAGAAAACTATCAGTATATCCACTCATGGGACACGCCTTTACTCTGGAAATTCGATCCTACTGGTTACAAGGAAAGTCGACACAGTCGTCCAAATTTAAGATGTTCTGACTGATACTGGTATAGATAAATTTTGCGGAGAATATCCTCCTAGGACCGAGTATTTTCTTCGCCAAAATCTCACTGCTCTTGCTCTACCTTCGTATATTCGCTGTCCGCAGGACAATGCGGTGGCTAATATATGGCGGCTTCGTCTATTCATTTTGTTTATATTGGTCGAATATTCCAGTGACTTCAATTTTCTGTGCACCAGCTCCTGGTCACCCATGGTCAATTGCAGTCGGGCTGAAATGCAAGCCCGCCGCAGTCTTTGGAGTTATCCAGGGAACCCTGAACGTCGCCCTTGACCTTTTTATCCTGCTGCTTCCTGTGCATGTTGTCCTAAATCTACAGCTTCCGATGCACAAAAAGGTGGCTGTGCTTGCGGTTTTCATGACTGGAGTTTTGTAAGCATACAACGCATGCCATGTCCAACGCTTACGTTGATTAGTGCCATCGTCGCCAGTGTTTGCGGTCTGGTCTATCGTATCATGGTGTGGCAAACCAGTAATGATGCGGAATGGCTCGCCGCGATCGCATACATTTGCGTGTAAGTCTAGTGACCACACCAGGTATTCGGGATAAAGTTGTGACTGTTCACTTCTTAGCTTTGTAGAAACAGACATCGCTATTATTTGCAGTTCGATGCCTGCCTTTGCCTCATTCTCGAGAGCCCGAATGCGAAAATCGACCTTCTTTGCCTCTTTGCGATCTCGTCTGTTTTCTCGCTCGCTCAAAACAAAGCCAAGCACCAAGTCGCCTGTCAGACCTAGCTCGACATATGGTTCAAAGTTTATCAAGAAAACAAGCACATCCTCAGACTCCCAAGGGTTTCTCGGTTCAGGACGTGAAGATTATCTGGAACTGGGAGAATTACCGGACAGAATGGGATATAGCGGTAACAATATAAAGCATCAAGTAGCGGATGGTCTTGGGAATCCCATCTAGAAGATTATGTCAGTATCTGTTGGTTTACGAATCGGCCAAAATGTGAACACACTTTGGAACAATCTTATTCAGGTACGTATAGCATATTTCAACAGTATCTATAGGTCGATAGTCATGGTAAATTAGCAGGTTATCACACGTGCTGTGTCACTCTATCGCCAGCATCCATCCAGGCGCTAACATTTCCAGGACCGACGTATATGACGGGGCTTGCTGCGTGCGGCTACCCTGTAGCCGTACTTTGCGTAGCTTCGAGTCCTTGACTCGACAGGGGCTGGACCTGCGATGCTTGAAAAGCTCAGCCAACAGTGTACACGACTGATGAAGTGTGAATCTGATAGTTGCTTAGAGGTGCGGAGGTGTAGTTCAGAAAGGAAGCGATCTACGTTTTGAGCGGAAGTCGGCACATGATCGCGCTTGTACCAGTTAGTTCTAGGGTTAGCGAGCAGTGTGCTTCTACCACTCACCCACTCCTCCAACTTCTATTACTATCATGATAGCAGACCGACCGCTTTCCGACCTTGCAAGAATCAATCTCCAACCAACCAACCACCCCCCACCCCAGCCGCACCAAGTATCGACAACCGGTCAGAGAAAAGGGATCGATGAAACTGATTTGCGTCTCTCTGTCCGAATCAAGCAACTGCGCCGAAATAGGGCTGCAGCTTTTGCTGCGATGTTGATGCAGACTGCAGTCAGCAGATGCAAGCTGTGTGTTGGTTGTTCCATGGTCGCAAACGCAACCATCACCTATGGGCTCCGGGCTGCTCCTAACACCTTCTAGGTTGTTGTCAGCACGAGTCATGCGGCCCAGCCTTTGCAAAATCACGGTCCCAATGCCTGTAATAATTTGTGTACATTATCCGCGAGCGTTTAGTCAGCCATCACCCCTTTTGTTGGTACGAGGTTTGGCTCAAAGCAAACTGACAAAGCATGCGTGTGGTCGCGGACGGGAATAGCCAATCCGCTTTAATTAAACATCGGCGGGCTTTCAGGTGTGATGGATGAAGTTGCAGAGACCCGCCTTTGCGCCTGAAATACCGAGTGCTGGAGGTGCCCGAGTGGCATTGCGAATCACTGAGGTCTGAAGGCGACTAGGAGGCTTAGAGCAGTGTGAGGTTCGCAAACCATTCATTGAGTCCTGAAGGCAAATAGAAAGTGTGGGCAAGAAGTTCCAGGCGCGCGAATTAGTGCATTTTGAAGACCACGGTAGAGAGGAGGTGTGGTCGGAGATTGTGGACATGCAGTAAGGATAGTGTCGACGCAGGAGTGTCAGCGGTGAGTAACGGTAGGAGATGGAATGGGATTAGAAGGTCATACAAAGGCGTGAAGGGTTAAACTACAGTAGCTCCGCTTTACCAACGTAACAGTACCTTACCGTTGGCAAGCATGCTGATCCCTAGCAGATCTTGCTCAGTGCTATCACCAGAACTTTCTTGGACCCAAGTCAATTACTCCCATTTCTCGTGATTGTGCTTAACGTGTACACAAGAAACAATCCACAAAGGAGAGCTTGTGGATCCTCGGATTTCCCTTTCCCTTGCAAATACTGGTGCTTGCCCTTGGGGATTATGCCAATCAACGTGACCGCCACGCCGTTGTTGGTCGGAGGCTTGTTCGTGATACTATGTGCATCTGTGATTTTGGTTACAGTAGTTGTCTTCCATGCTGTAAAGATGCGGTGGGGTGGCTTACGTTCAGATAGAAGCCTACATTGATACTCAAAAGCCCGTTGCAATTGCTGCATAACAAATTACGTGGTGCGGAATCTGTCTTGAAAGATCTGGTCCTTGCAGTTCAAGATTTTGTTAGTACCGGATCATTCCCCAATTGCAATTCTACTTTCTGAGAGAGGACGTCTAGCGGTCTGGCGCATACTATGTGCCAGAGCGAAATTTGAAGCAAGAATATGTCTATGTGCGATCCAGGAAGCATCTCGTGGAGCTAGCGGAGAGTCCGCAGCTGTCACAGCGTGCAGTTTACAACGACGTAAGGGGGAATGCTATGGCGACATGATGAGGTTTTGACAGTGTAATAGATATTTGGCTTTGGACTTGCCTTGCCCGATGTAGCCCAGAAGCGTCCAGGGTTATCAACTTACCGTCTCTTTGGCCGTGTGTTGAAAGTTCTGAATCAGCCGCAGCTCCACGTCCTTTACCCTCGCCTACGACGATGGGCAGTGACTAGCATCTCCGCAGAATTGAACATATCGGGCGCTGGGAAAGGTATCTTGATAGTCTTTGTCTTGGAGTGTTCTGATTGAAATACAGAATGGGTATCTGTGCGAATGGCCCCTATGGCCCGAAAAGTTGTGTCCGATACACTCAGTCTCATCTTCTTTGGTGAAGCACTCTGTGAGCCCACACCTAGTGCCCTGGTTCATTTCCATTATCATGGAGTTGAGAAAGACCTAGCTGATTAAAGGTAGCAAAGGAGGTCAGGTTCTCCTCCGCCTGCAAATCCCAGGTTCGGGAATTGGAGTTTACACTCATGGCACTGCGGGTAACGCCTTCCTTTATGAAGCCGTAAGATCATCAATCGATAGATGGAGCTTCGCGTAAATTTTTGACACGATTAGCATGGTACATGGCATCATCACTGGACGTGGTCGAGCTATGCGAGTCATCACAGACCGTTTGTTACCAATCATCAAAAGCGAACACGGTGCATGGGTCGAGCCACACGATCAGAAAGAAGTGAGCTACGAGCTCTTCATCTTCGCAGAATAGAGCACCGCTAATGAGACGTAGCTTAGTATCTTATATCAGACAATTCAAGTCGCTGCAGAAAACCAGTGGACCACGGCACAGATTTTACGAGCGATCACAGGACTGTGGCTGTCAGCGGCGTTCCAACCATGGATGGTACGGGCATGACCACACTTTGATGAGCTCGCGTCTAATCATTCTTTAGAATCTCGACCTTCTTATTCTCGAGTTATGCGTGCGGCCAGCCTATATCGAGCTTCTACGAGCTGAGATAAAGAGCGAGGCGGACCTATCATATAGCAATCTGGAGAAGCTCCCCCTTCTGAACAGCTTCATCAAGGAAACCTTCAGGACAAATCCCTTAGATACTTGTGTGTAGTCCTTGCTTTGTTGCAAAATACTTGATTAATATCCTCGACAGTTACCTTAAGGAGGAAGGCACTGGAACCTTTTACCTTCTCCGACGGTCTCCATGTGCCTGCAGGCAGAGTAGCTTGTCTTTCGGCCCAAGACATCATGAATGACGAAGTCAATTACCTCAACCCTGAGATCTTCGATGAATCACGCTTTGTGAACGCTGCGCAAGAGGATGTCAAGATACGAGATCAGGGCTCAGATTCTGACTTCAGCAATTTCACAGATGTGACGGATAAATTCCCGATATGAGGATACGGGTCGTTAGCATGGTAAGTTATCTGTTCAATCGCAAGGTATCCTTGGCATCATCATGATGTTTTGAGTCAGCTGACAAAATTCGATTTAGTCCTGGTCGATTTCACGCCTCACTGGTCATCAAATTGGTGTTGATCCATCTGGTGATGAACTATGAATTTCGTCTGAAAGATGTGAATGCCCCACGTTTATGGAATTGGCAGAACTTTACGATGCCTTACGATAAAACGAGGGTGGAATTCCGCCGGCGAAGTATCTAGTCTTTAAGGGGTAGAGACTTGATGATTCGCACATGTAGAGCCTTATTCGAAGGCATGGCCAGAGAATGGCACAGCAACGCTTCTGTTCAATCGCGTGACCCAGTCATTCATTTTTTGCCGAGCACAGATCCGCAAGCCCCTAGACACAGAACTGCGAGCATCAGCAATTGTTCGGCCGTTATATTGAACACACAATACAGGGAAATGCTGAGCTTGGCAGCTAGATAGGAACGACACTGTCTGTTTTGACCTTGCGATTACCTCAGTCTCATTAGACGGCATATTTGTAATAGCGAGAAGAGTAGCTTGCTAACGGCATAAAATAAGACTTTTTAACCGAAGCTTTCACGCACAGCTTCGGACGAGGTGTTTCGCTGCAACTATTGGATTAGGATCATAGAAAGCAATTTCGGACAGGGCTCAAGACCGGCGTTTCTTCCGGAATCCTCGGTGTAGGTGTGCCTAGACGGCGAAAGTAGCAGGTCAAGGTTCAGCTGTTCAAGTTGCAAGAACGCAAATGCGAGTGAGAGACACATACTATGCAGTTCTGTGAGCTGCAGAAGCATGTTATGCACCTTGATTACTAGGTAGTGGTATGAGGTGTGTTGCATACGCGTTAGCGGGCTCCAGGGGTATTGTGTAGGCAGAAGGTGTGGTATAAGGCTTGTGACATGCAAGTGTTGAAGAGGAATTGCGCATGTGGAATCCTGAGTGCCGGAAGACGAAGTCTAACCATGGCACCGCTGGCTGCCTGATTTATGCCCCTGGTCAGTTAGCATTTAGGCCATATGTAGCACTACAGCCGAGGCGAAGCACTGCAAGAGCTAGACTGAGTCAGATTTGAGAACTCGATGTGGGACAGAGCCTTGCAGTGTTCTTAGGGATGAATTTTCGCCAGTTGCTCGTGGGGTAGAGCGGTAAGAAGTATCACCCTAGTCCTGGGCTACATCGGTGCCGGTATCTGGCTCACGTATGTCGCCTTCTTCGAGTCCTTCACAGAAGGTGGAAGGATCATGTGCCGGAACAAGGTCCAGATGGGTGAAGCAACTTCTCAGCGATTGTAATCAGTAGCTTCAGGTGGGAATGCAAGAATATCAGCACTTCAGTACCACCATGCTTTATCTACGTTAGGTGTCGTCAACGCAGTCAAGAATCACCATGCTTACGAACGTGTTGTCATGTACTTTTTGCGATCTCCTTATTACTTCTAGAGAGAACTAACGTTGTCTCAGTTTTCGGTACCCTCGTACCTGTTATCTTGAGACTTTTCCTCCTATTGTGGCGTGTATGAACGTTTACACTCTTGCCGTGGCTGCAACCGGACGAGCCAGAGCAGATTCCGTACTGGATTCCCTGTGAGTAAGACGCCTCAGTATCAGTCAGTGTAAAGAGACTGAGTATAGTATTAGACCTCGGTAACTGAGTTCCTCAGCTAGAGTATAGCTTTGCAAACATCGGACCTCGAGTTGGCTGACCACGCGAAGGCCATGCATTGCCCTTCTTCAAAGACTCACATGAGTTGATCTCTCAAGGAGTGTAAGTCTGTACCAATAGAAAAGAATGAAGACATGACAATCTCATCGTAGTTGCAGTAAGTACTTCGGAAACACGAGAAAGCCGTTCGGCATCACAGTCGTTGGGAAAATATATTATGTCGTTACAGATCCTAATGATACTTCGACGTTCTACAACAATACCGCAGGACTCTCCTGGAACCAATTCCTGAATGAGGTTCTCATCGGGTTCGGTGTGAAACCTAGCAGGCTGGATCGACTCTGGGCTAAAGCCGCAGTGCCGACGCCCGTCAACCCTTCTGCCAAGAGCCTTATTAATTTAACGAAGGATTTGTACATACAACACCTTTTACCAGGGAAAAGTTTCCGAAGGCTCGCGAGTAAGCTTGAATGAAATATGACAAAGCTCATGAGCTGGGACGAATTGTCGAATCGGTTTTCTCTCAACGTCGATGGCAGAGGCCTGTCGGAAGCAATTTCGCTGAAAAACCTGTGTGAAGACGTTCTTATCGATGTTACACAGATGTCCTTATTCGATCCCGTCCTCTTCAAGCTTGACCCAGGAATGACAAAAGATATGCAGTTTTTTACAGACGAGCTTTGAAAGCTCTTATACCCTGCACTCGGGATTAGCTCAACGAAAGTAGCGACTTTAAGAGCAAGATACACGAATACGTTTTTAAAGTATATGAAACTTCCTCACAACGCAAGGAAAGAAGAGGTCTCTCTAATAACAACACTCGTCGATCAGTATAAAGAGCTTGATATTAGTGAACATGACAGCGCTGCCATGTTGGTAATGGTATATTGGGCGTAAGTAGTCCCGAGGTTGAAACAACAGTAATTGACAGACATTTTTGACTGATTTCAGAGGAGATGCGAATGCGTACAAACTCGCATTTTGGATGGTGGCTTATATACTCTTTGATTCAGCACTTCATGCGCTCATCAGAGAAGAGGTCCGCCCGGCAGTCAAGCCGGACGGAATCAATATGCACTTTTTAGTGAACAACTGCTCGCAGCTGCAATCAGTGTTTTATGAAGCGATGCGTTTAACAAAAAGAGATATAGGGATACGCAAAGTTGTAAGACCAACATTGCTAGGCCGGAAACTGCTCTCTTCAGGTAACGCTGTCATATTGGCGACATGCCAGCTTCACGAGAATCGTGACATCTTCGGCCACAACATTCACGAGTTCGATTCGAACAGATTTCTTAAGAGACCTGACCTCTCGCGGAGCTCGAGCTTCAAGCCATTTGGAGGCGGACGGACCTACTGTCCAGGGCGAGTCTTTGCGATGCAGGAAATCTTCTCTTTCATCGCATTCCTGTTTCATCGTTGGGATATCGAGCTCGCATTCACTGCTGGCAAAGATAAGACGTCCGATGGCAAGCAGACTTTTCCAGTCGCAGACGATAGCACAATCACATTGGGTATCACACGTCCGTTGCCGGGTCAAGACGTATGAGTAAAGCTTGCTTACAATGATTCATTGGCGTAGCTGTGACCAATCCGACTTCTTAATGAGAACAGTGCAGTCATGAACGATAGCGGTCGCAGAAAATGAGATATAGCATGTATAGATAGCACCAGTGAGTGTCAGAAGTCATGATAGCATCAGCGCCTGAAGTATTTTCACCTATCAAAGAGAGCAGATTTTGCAGAGCCCAAGCTATATACGTGTGACCCTTGTTTCATACTTCGTAATAAGCTCAGTGATGTTAGTAAGTGTCTCTGTAGTGATTTATTACTCCAAAGTGAAGAGGAGCGACCAACAGATTTGGGTACGATTTGTCGAGGGAAATCGTTTCTGAAAAATTGCGAAACATGTCTAATGGTATTTGGTAAAAAGTTCCCTTCCGCAAATACTGCCATGTGTGCACTACGTGCACGTATTCTCTTCGCTGGCGGGATTCGCACTTGCTATTGAGTAGGGGCAATCACCTTCGGCGTGGTAATCCGCGGAAAGTTTCCTTCGCCATATGTCAGACCTGACTCACGCGGAGCATCAGTCAAGGACTAATCAGGTTTGGAGCAAGGTTGTAAGGGAAATACTTATTGTGCTTACTGAGTGACAGAACAATTTGAGGTGACACAGTTCTCCCTCATAACAGAATTTTAAAGGGTCTTGATGTAATAGTCATAGTAGATTTTGTGACACTTCCAAGTTTCGCTATTTCGGTCCCTCGTGGTCTCGGGGTCAGGCAACGATCAGCGCGACAGCTTTCACGTCATCTCGCAAAAAGGACTCGTATCCTCATGTCTTCAATATAATTATATAATGCCAGACATCCTCAAATCAAGCTGCGTACAGTAATCGATGGGATGAGAACTGCCCTGAGCAGGTTTGAAGTTGGACCTTATCTGGTATCAAAGTACGCATAAAGATCAGAGGCCGTGAAGTTACACGATCGCGGTGACTGTTGTGAATTAGATAATGGCGGGATAGTGGAACCTCCCTCCCGGATTATCTGACTCACCGCCCAGATGCGTGCGGCTGAGCTGCTTTCAATCCCGCCAGCTTGATATGAGCAATATCAACCACTTCAATCGTCATGATGCCTATCGCAATGCAGGTGTTAGCAATAGACTTCAAGAAGGTGAACTTGTTCTTGAAGACCCCCTATAGACGCAGGAAACTTGCTCAAGAATGGTAATCGATTGACCTGCTGAAGTAAGTCCGTTGCTAGTTGATGATGAAGCCTTCATGTTGTCTGCCGTTTTCTGATTACTCATGCTTGATTGCTTATTTCTCGCGCAACGCGTTTCTACCATGGCTTGGTACTACAAGTATGACCGAAGCGAGTTACGCAATGAACGATCTCTGTGAAGAAGTAACGAGATGTCTAAGATCAAGCTTGACGTAGTAGAGCCTCCCATCCCAAGCTCAGATTCAAGAGATGAACATTTCTGACGTTGGGACGAGGCTGAGAGCGAAGCACTATATTTTTATATTCCAATGACTCGGTTGGCGTTTCAGGTAACCTGGTTAGCACTGGCTAGCTCAGAAAGGTAAAAGAAACGTAAGGCAAGTTGAAATAATGAGGCTCAAGGTCTCAAGGCAAATTGTACCGACCCGGACATCCAGCTACATCCACAGTCGGATATCAGCAAGCCTGTTGCTTTCTCGGTAGAAGAGATCCGCCCAAAGAACATCGAAACTCGGAACCTCGATCATATCAGAAGTCACGGGCTGAAGCTCTCTTGTTCACAAGCCACCTAGCCACCTTCTACAGCAATGTGTCGGCAGAACATATTTGGCAAGGTAACGATCTTGAGAGAATATTTACTCGGTTTCTGAATTGAGATCTTCATATCAGCGCTGTATCCAGTTCAAACCCGTAAGAAAAGATTCACAACCGCATTCTTCAGCTCCTAAAAAGTTGAGCGACAGAAAATGCAATCTACCGACCGATCGAAGACCGAGAACTCCATCTAGGATCATCTGCAATACAGTTCGTTGAATGGCTCATACACTTCAATATCGACCAGCACTATAGCACGAATTCGCGCCGGTAAATGCATTGATGGGTCAAACCAAGCTCATCCCCGAATCTTGCCTCATGTCCACACTTCTCCCTCGCTAAAGGACGCCTTTTAGACGTGCTTGAACCTTGCTCCATCCAGATTCGTTTTAAGGGCGGCTAGAATGCTTTCAAGGCGGTCAATGACCGAAGAGAGATACGTGATATCTGTTCGCAAGAGATTGGCCGTTTGTTCATTGAGCGAACTAGGCCCCTGCTCTTGCAAACGATAGTTTTCAGTCGTCGACCCTAGACCGCCCATGACCTGCCTTAGCTCCTGCATTGTGTTCCTGCGCCTTTGAACAGCACGCTCGATCAATAGTCTCTTCATGGCCAGCTCATCGCCTTGACTCGATCGGTATTCTCCAAACGACAGTGTCATATTACCACTGTATGACAGCAATTTCCGGATTTGGCAGAATACCAATTGAGTGGTCGCGATTGTGACAAGCAGCGAAGACGAATCCTTGCTACACTGGCTACATCTCAAAAAGAAATCGACTGCTCCAAGAGTATCATGTATACATTGAAGCAACATGTCCAGACGTTGACTGTCTGGCTGCGCGCTCAGACCGTAGAGATTGTTCAACTGGAAATCCTGTTGACTAGAGCAGAAACCTCGCGTCAGAGAAGCTGTTTCGCTCTTTCCCATTGCTAATTCACAAGGCGTTCTCGCGTCGAAAAGGATTGCTCATAACTGTCGAATTGATGAAGTTGATCGGCTAGAACTTCTTGACTCTTGCACATCCGACGTGCTCGAGCCCACATGTGCAATTCCCTCTGGCTTGATTACAGAACTTGGATTGATCAATGAGTTGAATGCAAAGTTCACATGCATGGTATCAGTGAAAGAGAACTCTTCCGTGTCAAAAAGGTCGTCAGCATTGGTTAAGAATGGAGAAATTCGAACTTGACATCCATAGAGAAGTTTAGGCAATCTCGTAGCTGGTATTCGTCAAGGTCAGCAAGGTAGGAACGGGTGTGTGGTCGAGGTCTTGAACTGACATCTATTGAGAAAACATATTTTGTGTTATTCCCAGTCAATTCGAGATCATGGTATGTCAAGGGCGGCGTTAGACCGGCATCGAAACCACGCATCCGCGAAGTCTGACCCCCACCACAGTACTCATCTTAAGGAACGTGAGGTCTCTTTCGGTTTCCACTCACGGTCCTGAGGTTCTGAGATACGGGTGATATGGTGGTTTGTGCCTTTTCCGCTTCCAATCGTATTTGCTCTAATCTCTCTAGTCTTCCGGTTCTTGCTCCCTTTTGACTTACCAGCCTTGATAGCATAGCTGTGAGAACAATATAAATTGTTGTCTCGACACCGCGCGCAGAGTTCTTCGTCAGAGCATTTAACCTTGGCATGGTGACACATATCGCAAGCTTGTCGCAATTTTGGGAGAGTTTCCTGAGGCCGTTGTGATCGAGTCGACATGACGATAAAAATTTTCTCCTTTCGTGAATGCTGTGAATACTGAAGTGCAATCTTGAGCGTTGTCGAAATTTTTCTTCTTTTTTTTCCCCCTTCATTTTAATGTACTTATGCAGCCAAAGGCTATGAAGCACAGCATACTATCTACGTATATAGATACACATAGAGTCGTACTGACGATGTATGTAGTATGGAAAAGCTCTCGGTGTGAAACAGGCTCTTAGAGCTAAAAAACCACACTGTTGTTTATTCTGATAGTCGCTGTAACCTGAATCCACTTTCCATACCCAGTCAGACGAGCTCAAGGAAATCCTGCTGCAAGCAGCCGACTCAAAATCCTAGACAGTATATCCCGTAGACCAGTTGTACATCGTGCAATCACACCGATAAAATGGGCGACAAAGAGCTATGCCCGAGGTTGCGAGCTGGCCGTGCGAGTAACAGATCACGGGCTCCGCGTTATCGTGAACTGTCTATATGACCAAGTGGTCACATAGAAAACTCGAAATTGTGAAAGCTGGCCACTTCGACATGGGCTTTCGACTTCGCTGCATGGCCACCTAGCTGGACGGGCTAGGTGGGCTTTGGTCTATGTATGTGAAAACTGGCCACTTCGATGTGGGCTTCCGTTCGCTGTTTGGCCACATGGTCATCTAGCCACGTGGACTTTTCGACTGGGTATGAGCTCAACGCGTGGGTAAAGCGCTGTTACGGCTCTGTCGATGTTGATGAGATTGTCCAACTCTTCTGACAAGCATAGCTTGCAGAAGGTTCGTAGCCAGCACCTCGTACAGGTAAATCTCGTTGCCGGCCCGTTGTCGAGTTTATGAGAGCCAGTATATGATCCACACTGACAGAGGCACATGGCAGACCGAGGGTTACGACCTTTCTGCGGGCAAGTAAAGCGTGTGCTTGGTACCGTAGCTCCGCTGACTTCGCTGAGAAAGTTACCAAGCTCGGATTCTTACAGCAAAAGCAGTCAGGATCGTTGGATGTGGTCACCCACAGTCTAAAGTAAGGTACTTCCGTAGTAATCAGGTTTTACCGACGAATCATGGCCACGATTACACTCGTAATTCGCGTATTACTGCCCTACCGAGCAGCAACACCAAATAATAGGTGGATTTTGTGCGTTGGAAGCTTCCGACCGCTCTCTTTTGGGGTGAAATCAAAGGCCCGCCCAACCCAAACAAAAGTTTGCAGTAAGTAAAATGGCTTTGTAAAAGAGGCTGACCTGAATGAAATGTGCCTAAGAGGCGATTTCCCCGAGAAGCGTTGTAGTAGCGCGGGTAGACAATAGAGTAATCTTCACGACTTCTCAAACAAGCATGCATCGCAATGTCATAGTAGATATTTGTGCTGCAGTGACTGAAGTCGATGCTTCTTAATCGAACCTCAAGCTGTACGAAGCAGTTCGCATGACTGTGTCAGCTTTGCACACGTCTCCAATTGGAATTATCATGAATGACGGCGTATCGAGTTGGTAGTCGCATTATCGAGAGACATGTGAGACAAAATCGATACCCGAAGGGGGGGGAATCGAGGATTCCGGAACGCTCGCAGATTAATATACCAGCCGCTTGAATACCATTAACAAAGCATAAACCAACACGCACAATTTCCGAAGGCATCTCCTGAATTGAATCCCTAAGATCTTAGCCAAAATGGTCTGCAGTCCACAATCGACCTTACCACCGGAGAGGATAACGGTTGCTTATTTCACCAAATGTGTGATTGCGTATTGAGGTTTTTTTAATTCGTAAAACAGCATTGTGCATGTTTTTTATGAAACCGCGGGACAGTTGAGGTATTGGGAAGGAAGGTGGCTATGACGTACCACATTGAGCTGAACGTTGGCAAATACTAGAGTTATAGTCATCCTTGTGATAACGCAAAGAGATTTCGAATCCAGCCACTTACTTTTGGTAAGATACTGTATGAGGTAAGGATATTTGGGCATACGACCTCCACAAACATACGGGACATTCCAAGCCATGTCTTTGATGCACTTGGGATTTGACGGAGGTTTTAAAATACAGTTTGAGGCTATATTGCTTGATAGAAAGAACAAACGTGTGAGGGTCCAGCTTGGGCTTGCGTACTGCGAAACATTTGCGCTGGTCGATACGTAAAGACTCAAGGTTGGTCGCAAGAGCTTTCAAATGAATGGAGGTTGGTATAGTTCGCCTCTATGGATGAAGAAAATTATCTGTCATCGTATGCATCATTGCGTGCATGGCACTGAGGGGTCGCAAAAGATGTCCGTGTCCCAAGGCTTTTCCCGCCCTGGGGCGAGCTCCTTGCATTTGCAGGATACATGGTACGATTCTTAGGGACGTGGCCATCCTCAACACTAGAAATGGTGAGGACACCAGTGATCGGCTGAGGTCAAGTTTCCGTCTTCCAGTCGATGGTAACTCGGAGCTTCAGATTTAGAAGATTTCAGCGACCTAGGTATTATTCTGACCAGTTTAGACGACACACATCTTACTCTATCTCCACAACTGATCAGTCTTTTGTAGCTCAGCGGTAAGCCCTCCGTCCAATTCTCTGGGTTGCATTGTGCGTGACGTGGTAAGCTTGGTAAAGTACGTGGTTACCTTAGTGAAAGTACTACGGGCGCCTGCTCAGAGCTCATTTGCCTCAAATTTGCCTCAATACCTCAGACGTGCCCTTTCAAGCCCCTTCGGGTAGACGTTGAGCGCTTAGTAGTGGGATGTGCGCCATACTTTGTTACCGGAAATGGCACAGTCATGCTGTCAAATCGAGTTTCGTATTTCTTCGATCTCAAAGGCCCCAGTCTTACGGTGGACACGAGTTATTCGACAAGTTTGGTGGCATTACATCTGGCGTGCCAGAGCCTTCGAACGGGGGAGTTCAAAATGTCGCTGGTCGGCGGTTCAAGCGTTAGAGTAATATGGGGTCAGTTAGGCTTCAATATTCAGCAGGGCAAAAACTGATCCATCCGTTGCAGCTTCCTCGGTCCCGATGGTAAATCATATACATTGTGCAGCTTGCCTCATGATCAAACCTTTGAAGGATGCTTTACGCGACGGCGACCCAATCCGCGCTGTGATCAGGGAAACAGCCCGTTAATTCAGATGGTCTCACGAATGATGAAGTGTAGATCTGATAATTGTCTAAAGGTGTGTTTTCTACAACAGAAAGCTATCTACCTACGAGTAGGTATGTTTTGTGCCGCAATTAGCGCTAGCCCCAACTAGGCTAGCGGGCAGTGTAATGGCACTGCAACTACCTTACTGTACTATTGTTCCTAATTGGACGACTACTCCTGCTGCTCCTACTATTGCTCTTACTACAGCTCCTATTGCTTCAACAACGAAAGTGGTCACTATGCCAAGTCAGCTGGCCCATGAAGCTCTCGTTCGCTCCGTCTACAACACTGGTCTAAATCCGATAGAGACCGGTTATGTCGTGGCTCATGGAACAGGTACTAAAACTGGCGATCCCTTGGAGGCAGGGGCTATTAGTGCCGCCAGTGGGAAAAACAGGCCCGCCGGGAAGTCCCTCTATGTTGTTGGAATACGAGGTCATATGGGGTCATATTGATATATTGATTGTTGCTGTTAGAAGGCTATCTGGGAGGAAAACTCTACTAGCGGGCCCCAGCCCTACCAGCCCTATGAAGCGGAGGTTACTATTTCCAACATATGTCGGCTCAGTCAAGATCAATGTGGGCCATTTAGAAGCTGCTAGTGGCCTTGCTGGCGTGATAAAGGCTGCTTTAGCGATCGAGAAAGGAATCATTCCTTCCAATATGAACTTCGAAAAGGAAAATGAGAAGCTCACTCTCGAAAAGTGGAATCTGAAGGTCATTCTTCTTTGCGATAAGTATGTTAAAATTGCTAACATGCAATAGGTACCGTCGTCGCGAAGTTTGCAAAAATGGCCGTCTGATGATGTTCGACGGGCTTCGGTGAATAGTCTTGGGTACGGTGGCACGAATGCTCACATTATTACAGAGAACGTAGGAAACCTTTCCAAGAAGGCTAGTACGTTCGTTACGAACGAACGTGACCAGAATGATGATAGTCAAAATGACTACCACGAGAATGATGCCAAACATAATGGCGTGCATAAGAACGGACACCAGCGCAAGGGCCTAGGTTCAGCGTCGCGCACCAGAATGGCTGTGAATTGAAGCTGGAGAGGTTGAACGCCTTGCAACATGGTCACCAAAGTCTTAACCAGTCCTTGATTTTCCAATTAAGCGCCAAGCATGAGGAAGGAGCTCAACAGATGAAGGTCAATCTAAGCACCTACCTTCAGGACCGAAAAGAAGTCAATGAAAGGTCGCTTCTTGAAAATCTTGCCTACACGCTCGGCCAACGTCGCTCTGCATTCTCATGGAGCCAGTCTCTGCCAGCCACTTCAATGTCTGGACTGATCGAAGCTCTTAATGACAAAAAGGTCAAACCCAGTCGATCGTCGAAAGCCTCACGACTAGGCTTCGTGTTCACGGGACAAGGAGCACAATGGGCTCAAATGGGTAGGGAATTGATCACAGCTTATCCCGTCTTCAAGGAATCGATTGATCGAGCTGATGAATATTTGATGACCCTAGAATATCCTTGATCTTTAAGAAATAATCATGCGATTCTATTTCGCAGACTAATTGCTGACACACACTTAGATGAACTTACTCGAGACGAGAAGACAAGTCAAGTAGGTACTGCAACTGTGCGGCAGCCATTGTGTACTGCGGTACAGATTGGTCTCGTCCGACCTTTAAGGTCCTAGGATATCAAACCCAGCGCAGTGACTAGTCATTCTAGTGGTGAGATCGGAGCCGGCTACGCGGCTGGAGCAATCTGCCGTGAATTTGCCATGGCCATGGCCTACTTTAGAGATTTGGTAACTATGAAGGCCCAGAAAAAGCTGCGCGGTCTGCGTGGTGGCATGCTTGCTGTCGGACTGTCGCAGAAAGAAACTGAAAAGTATATTCAAAGGGTCACTTCTGGTAATGTCATAGTGGCCTGCGTCAACAGTCCGTCTAGCGTCACAGTCTCTGGTGATGCCGCACTTCAGCCAATGATCGAGTCTGATAAAGCTTTTGCGCGCAAATTCTGTGTCGATGCAGCATACCATTCGCATCACATGCAGATCGTGGCTGAAGACTACCTTGACTGCTTACGAGACTTCGAGCCAGAGGATGATTTTGGAGACGTCATCTTCCCCTTGTCCGTGACTGAAGGACTAATCACATCGGCGAAAGAACTCGACGCTGGACACTGGGTGCAGAACATTTTGCAGCCAGTCCTGTTCAACGACTCTCTTAACATGTGCCTTGAATCGCCATTAGATAACTCGAAGCCTTCGGTAGATATGTTGATCGAAGTGGGCCCGCACAGCGCCTTGGCTGAACCTATCCGCCAGATTATGAAACGTCCTCAGCTCAAGGGCCTGACGATTCCCTACACATCATGTCTAGTAAGGGAAGAAGATGCGGTGCAAACGAGGCAAGCAATGGCTTGTCTATTACTGAGCAAAGGTTATCCGGTCAATCTGAGACTGATAAATTTCCCGTGGAGCACAGACAATCTTCAAGTGCTTCATGATCTGCCTTCGTACCCTTGGAATCACAAGGTGCACCACTGGCATGAATCTCGTTTGAACAGACAACACCGACTCAGACGTCACCGACGTCACGATCTTCTGGACTCCCAACAGTGGACTCGAACCCTCTAGCACCAATATGGCGTCAATTTGTTCGCCCTGCTGAGATTCCGTGGGTGAGCGATCATGTTGTTCAGTCTACCATATTGTACCCTGCCTGGGCTGCATTGGTTAGCATACAAGCATTATTTCTGTTTTTTAGATGTGTCATAGCGAGATAATCGAAGGCATTTCTCAGTCACTTCACAAATCATCGCAACGTAGATTTCTTGTACTTCTAACGGAATCTTAGACATTGTCAAGCCCACCACATTATGCTATCGAGCAAGCCCCCAAGACATCTCACTATCAGAAAATGAAGCCGAAGGTGCATCGATGTTAGAAGCTTGAAACGGGATATTTCTACGTACAGGTGAGAGGGATTTTGCGCGATCTCTATGCCGTTCTACGACTACGAGGTATTTTTGCTTCCACTTCTAGTATCTATTGAATGCGAAGCAGGAGTCTTCTGGCTGCCAACAATTTCTCCATCTCTTCTTCCTTTCTTTCCACCTTGACCATCATCACTTATCTTATCGCTGTAATATATTACGATACTTGCTCAGGAACCGTAGGACTTGCGCTGTACGTTTGGGTGAGGTTCTCCTATGTGGATTAGCGGCCTCTGCTTCGGGGGTTTCTTCCATGGTTCGCGTTTATATAACACGAGTACCTTCTGAAGATTATTTCTTTTCTGCGACTAAACTTGGCGAATGTCAGTATAGGCTGTGAGTCTTCAGTAATGGTATCTGCCGTTGTTGTGGCCTGCGCGAACCCAGGGTTGATAAGTTGCAGTCCCCACTCGCTCCGTATGATTCTATCCTTCTGGCTAGTGTCCTCTTTCAGGTTCTATGCTACGTCTTCTCGAGGTTGGCAGGACCGAGCCTCAGCATCACTACCCTGGAACTTCTGATCTCTTTTTGGATCACGTCTCAGTCTCCTCAACCTGCAACTTCTGCACTCTTCGATCGTGTACCTCCTGAAATTGCCCAGCAAATCGCATCATGGCTACCTTTAAGCTCCGCTGCGGCTCTCACTCTCTGTAGCCACAAAATGGACCATGTACTTGGTGATCAATACTTCCGGGCTCTGCGTCATGTCGAACCGAACAGAAATGGGCGGGCACCCTTTCTGCAGGCACTGGATCGAGATATATCCGATGGTTTATTACTACTATTACTGCAACAACTACATCTTCTCGTCCAAAAGCAAGGAGATGGATTAGCAACCAAGGAATGATTCAAGCGAGTATCCGGGAGTCGATGCTCGGGGGTGATGGCACTTGCAATCATGACACCACATACATCATGCACAGTTAAGATCCGAGCATTACAGGTGGCTATGCAATTATATCGCTGTGGTCTTCTAGCTAATGCCAACGCATATCTTCAGTGCTTAGCGCTTATTGAATCTGTTCGCTGTGAGATGAGTAGATTTCCAAGGTACCTAGGTTTCTATTTCTTCGTACCTCGCCCCGTGGATGACTAAATCTTCGCATGAAACACGATTTTCGTCGCATCGGGATTGCTCAGCCAAAAAGGGTAGTTCTGTCCTCCATTAATCAAAGGGAATCGTTTCGGTAAGGGTACAGACAGTTATACAAGTCATGGCGGTGGCTCGAAGGTTCATCAGCTGTACGAGTACTACGGAGGTGTATTTGAAAAGCGTAAGGGATGCGGTAGGATGAGGAAATTAGGGCTTCGGCTAACCGGATTCGGCAAGCCTTGCTTTCAGCTTCAGAGACCAAACAGTCCATACGCCAATTCGTCCTAGAGAAAACGAGAATGAGCTACCGCTAAACAAATTTAACTGTTGTCAACCACCCTCATCTTCGTCCTCCCCTTGATATCCATCCATGTCGCGCTCACGATATGCCTTACCCTCTTGGCCTAAGCTTTGGGCCGACATATATCACTGGCTCCCATGCCTTAGATGACGGCTCCATTGTTCCTGTCACTCGGGTTTCAGCAACTGTCGCTTACCAGAGCTTCTTCCAGTAGATCCTGAAGAAGAGGGTGCAAGACGACCTCCAATCGCGGCCTCGTGAGACAGTGCCGGATACGCATCTATTCCCATCAGAATCCCAGGCTGGATAATTAAAAGCGCTTTTCATTCATGAACTAACCGCGATCAAAGCAGACAGCGAGCGTATTCGGGGCACCGCGGTGGACGTTAAAGCCATCAGTATTCCGTACCACTGGAATACTACAGCTCAGAGTGCCATCTTCAGTGCCGCTCATGCAGCGAATATTCCACTTGCAGGCACTCATATGCTTCTGAGTCTACCACGCCTCTTGGAAAAGGTATGAAACTTTGAGTCTAACATTGTAGAAGACGACTACTACTTTATCGTGGTAGACTACTACCAAAGCTATCTACATCTACTCACCTGTGAAACAGCCAATAATGGCGGCTATGCCATCGTCGAGGGTCAAGTACCAAGTACAATTATGAAGATGGATCTTTCACTGTTGTAAGTGAGATGAACTTCTCTAAAGCTTCGAATGCACGAAGTGGTCCAACGAATTTTCTCAGACCTAGGAGAGGACGTGTTGTATGACTCGGTTGATCCATCGTACCTTGGGGTGATGGGTGCCGCTCGGGCTGCAATGTCTCAAGTTAAAAATCCAAAATCAACGCGCGATTTCATCTCAATGCCAGGATATATTCCGGATGAGGCGCAATTATCGTAAGTGTCTCATTTCGAAAGAACCATGAGATGAATGAAAGGTTGCACTTCAATTCCCAACTTCAGAAAACTAGGTAATACTTGTAATCTGCTGTTACCTGACCCGTCTGTCCGAGATACTTACACTTCAAGTCACAATTCAGTATGATCGCGTTCATTTCATGGTTACGCTTTGAGCATATTTATGATAGTTGTCTTTGTATCTGCCTCTTCCCACTCATCCCAGAGATCAGAACTATAGATACAATTCTGATAGGTTCCTGCCGGGGCGATATGGATTATTCTCGATGGTTCCGCAGAGCCATCCCAGAATGTTGTCGCTATCATCACTTCCGACAACGTCATGAAACTTGTCCTGACCAGTCTCATCCTTACAATCTGCCCCGCTCATGTCCAATTTGCCCAGTTCGAGACGCTCGAGCTTGAACAACCCTTTCAGATTATCGAATGTCCGCGCCCAAGTCCCTTGGTTCAAGTGAATCGTTCCAAGTGTCAAGTCTGTCAGTGCTGGAGCGCAAGCCTGAAGTGACCCGACCATGTGCCACTGCTGTGTGACAAGATCTGCCAACTCCAGTCTTCGCAAGTGGGGGTGACCACCTGGTTCCAGAAGACTGCTCAGTTGGATGTCCAGCATAAATTCGCTCCTTATAGCACAGATGCCCTTGGTGGTATGGCCAATGGTAAGGTCAGAAATTGAGACCGCAGACTTGACGATTCTCTCCAAAGGCTCAGTAAAAGGCCCGGGAACCCTTTCCAATTCTCGCCCGTTGCTACCAAAGTACGAATGATTATCCTCCAGCTGTGTACGCCTCAGATCTCTAAGGTCCAATTTCTTCATCTCACCGAAAGCTGCGGGGTATGCTGAGCTGGGTACTGTGTAGAGTGAACCCGCAAGGGATATAGCCGTCCTTGGACCGCCGCCATTATAGAAAAACCTCAGGTCAGGTCTGGTGATTGCTGGTGTTGCTGCGCTTATTACTTGTAGAGTAGCAGGCTTCACCGGTGAGGCTGCAAGCGCTTTAACAAGCAGTGTAAGAAGATAGGTTCCGTGGTCCCCATCCAATTTATATTCGCCATGGTAGATCTGATCTTCCACAGAGACTGCTGCTCCAAGCTCATACCTTTCCTCGAGTAGGCGATCAATATTGTCGATAGTCACAGTGTTGGCGTTCGGCAGGCTTGTGAAAGCCATGACTAAGATCCTTATGTCGGTGCCATCTTCTGTTAGCTTCTGCAGATCATCGGAGGTTTTCTTATAAGCCAGATACAGAGACCGATTATGGCCACGAAGATCGAACTTGTCGGGCTCACGTGGCTTATCCAAATAGAAAACCAACTCTTCGACGTATTGGCGGATGATAGGATGATTACTTATCCTTGCTAGCCTGTACAGGTCTTTCTTATCCATCCAGACGCGATGTTGTCGGAATCGACGTAGGCCTTCCGCCTTCAGAAGCCCGTTTTTAAGGACTCGGTAGGGAAGGTTCAATAGATCATCGTTAGACAGGTATTCGATAGTCTCTGCAAGAACCTCGCTTGGTAGCATTTCCAGGAGAAGTCTCGGTCGTCCCGGAGCTGGTGGATCATCTCCGGTGGAAGATGACTGTTCTAGAGGACCGTTGTTCATAATGGTGTATTTGTGAGGGATATTTGCTGACCGATTTCGTTAGGTATGTACTCTGCAGAAGATATTATAATGTCAGAACAAAGCTGTTCTCCATTAAATATGCCAAAAAAATTCGAACAAACTGAATGATCTTATGTCATGAAAAACTTATGAACAAGAGGATTGTCTTACCTCTATGGAAGATACTGTCCGAATAAAACATTCAGCGATGACGAAAACACCTTCTTAACAAAGTGTTATCTTCACCAATGACCATCGAAGAACAAAGAATTAAATCAGCGATACAAGGCCAACTAGCTACTTGTAAATTGACATATCTCTGGGTGAGAGTCATACGGTATCCTGAAGTTGTGTTATGCCATTAAAGTACGGTCACCGGTTGGCCTGGAATTAGACCATGTTATTGCTACCATCGAACTGTTAACAACACGTCCTATTAACGGATACGGTATAAATTTAGACCGAGTATGTATCCGAGTCAATTTCCCGTAGGATTCAAAGAGATAAAGTTCCAGGAATTACCATCTTCATGCTTTCGAGTTGTCCAGTGTTTTTTTTTCCCTTTTACCTTAGGACTGACTCGCCTTAATATTGTTCCTTCGATGTATCCGCTCTTTCGTATGGATCCTATTAGCAAACACCTTTCTATCCTCGTAGCGACCTCCAACATAAACCAGATAGCCGCTTCTTACGACCCAACACGCAGTGCAAAGAAACCGATTCCAGTCCTTCCTCCCGCACAGCCGCGCTAACGCATCCCAGTCGTCCTCGAGTCCGCCTGCGTCAGTGTCCTGCATGTTGTCACTTCGCAGCTTGGCGGACAGATTCGACAAGAAGACCTTCCTGCCACAAAAGACCCATCAAGTGGCCAAAGCATAAAATCCAGTCTTCCCGAAAGAGGCCGACGCCATCAATGCTAAGGCTCCTCCGTATTCAATACGTGAGGTACAACCACCACATCAGTCTTTCCCCACAGAAGAAGGTCACCACAACCGCACTAACATCCCCAAACTCCCCATCCATAACCGAAACCGCCTGACCAAGTTTACGAAATATCGAAGCCAAGGTTACGAAATACCGAAACTAAGTAACCCCGGAAATCCCCTCATCAACCCCTTCCCCCTTTAATGACCAATACCGCACGTCCCTCTTGTCCCCACATCTCGTTTCCCAAACCCCCAAGGACCGCACCTCCCTTTTTTCCGCCACCTTCCCTCCCACAACCCCCTCATCCCCATCTCCATCTCCATCTCCACCCACCCACCCACCCACCCACCCCCTCAACCAAATCCCCATGGCATCACACAAATCCCCAAAGCAGAACCTCAATAGTATTTACCTGGTAGACCTGGGGCTGAAGAAGGGCTTGGGAAATTGGGAAAGGCGATATTGTTGGACGGATGGGAGCTGTTGCTGTGAGTTGACTGTGAGAGTTTTGATGAGGGCGTGGGGAGGGGGTTGGGAAGGGGGTGGTGAGGATGAGAGATGGCGAGAGGAGGTAGCTTCGATAGATAGTGTTAGATGCGTCAGGAAGCAGAGATATGAAGAAAGTTCAACGCCGAAAGATGCGATTGATTTTAGCTCGAAGATGCCTACATCCTTTAACTCCCCCACCGAATTTTCAATCTTCATCGCACAAGCATAACCACCACCTCTCCCCTCTAATCCAACCGCTCATGACCACCGCACACACACATTCTCATCTCCCAACCTGCCCCTCATCATAAGCCTGCCTCGTCACCCCCTCCTTCTCCAACGTCAACTCCTTCACGAAAAGACTCATCAAAATGTTCCATCCGCTCAACACAATCATGCTAACCCATATCCAGCGTATGCTCTCCGCGTACAGTCTCAGAATCCCCGTTTGGGCACCGAATTCACCACCAGATCCCGCAGCTTCGGGATGAAGTCGATGGCTTCGTTGGCGTTTTCTAGGCTTAAGAGGGAGGGGGGCAGCGGGTAGAGGGTTTTGATTTGGGAGGCGAAGACGTTGGAGAAGACGGTGGAGCCGACGGCGACGCCGACAACGCCGCCCATTTGGCGGGCGAAGACGAACATGCCCATGGCGAGACCGACGTCGTCTTCGGGTACGGAAGCCTGCATTGGGATTGTGAGGGCTGGGTATAGCATTCCTAGCCCAGCGCCAGCAAGGATCTGGAAGCCGGTGCGCTGGTGGGCGTTGGAGGTTGACCGAAAGAGAGAGATGACGCCGAAGCCGGCGATGGTGAGGGTCCAGGCGCTCCAGACGCTCCAGCGATACTTGCGGAGATATTCGATTGTAAAGGCTACAAGAATGGCAAAGGGCATCACGGTGAAGCAGATGGGAAAGACGTCTATGGCGGCGGTAAATGGGCGGTGCTGGATGGAGGATTCAAAGTAGAGGGGCAGGTAGAAGAGGATGCTATAAAGCAGGACGCCGTGCAGGAAAGAGTTGAACAGGACGGTGGCTCGGGTGCGAGTCGCAAACATGCGGTAGGGAACTATGGGG
>JAABUK010004076.1_pt1 | contig 24113 bp, 11 predicted proteins | sample 5559141 | NCBI WGS metagenome assembly JAABUK01 (sample SAMN10711869, study PRJNA513367) | rock metagenome | isolation source: Antarctica rocks | place: Antarctica: Victoria Land, Pudding Butte nord | collected 2016-01-03
GAGGTGCCCGTTGGCGGCACAAAAATGCCCGCTCGATGGCCGCGCTGATCTGCTGCCGCCAGACCGACCAGTGGGACCTGTTCTGGAGCAAGGCGGCCTGAACCCCAAGAATCGGCGGGCACACCCACCCAACAACTCTGACAAAAATCGCGATTGACAGAGGAGCCCTGTCTGCTAGAATCAACCCTGTTACTCGAAGACGGGGCGTAGCTCAGCTTGGCTAGAGCGCACGGTTCGGGATCGTGAGGTCGGAGGTTCAAATCCTCTCGCCCCGACTGGAAGTAAAGTCAGCCGAATCCTGGACTTAGGATACCTGCCCGCAGAGGGCAGTGTGGCAAAGAGGTCCCGGCCAAGACGGTACATGTACCGTCTTGGCCCCGCCTCGGAGCCCCACAAATGCCCCGCACCAGTCGGCCGCCCTCCTACCGCCTCCACAAGGCCCGCCATTCCGCCGTCGTCACCATCGACGGCAAGAACCATTATCTCGGGCTCTACGGTTCCCCCGAGAGCCACGAGAAATACGCCCGGCTCCTCTCCGAGTGGCGACTCGCCGTGGGGCACCTGTACCGGTCAATTAAGCCGAAGCCGGCCGAGGCGTCGCCGTCGGTCGACGACCTGATCCTGGCCTACTTCCGCCACGTCCAGGCGTACTACGTCAAGGACGGCCGGCCCACCAGCGAGCAGGACAACATCCGCCAGGCCCTCCGGTTCCTCCGGCGCTGCCATGGACGGACCCCCGCCGGGGAGTTCGGCCCGGTCGCCCTGAAGGTGGTCCGACAGTCGATGATCGACGCTGGACGGTCCCGGCGGCTGATCAACAAGGACGTCCACCGGATCCGGGCGATGTTCAGGTGGGCCGCGGCCGAGGAGCTCTACCCCGGCGACTCGCTCGCCGCCCTCTCGGCCGTGGCCGGGCTCGAGAAGGGCCGGAGCGCCGCCAAGGAGCCGCCCCCGATCCTCCCCGTCTCCAGGGAGGCGGTCGAGGCGACCCTCCCGCGGCTCTCGCCCCAGGTCGCCGCGATGGTCCGCCTGCAGCTGCTGACCGCCGCCCGTCCCGGCGAGATCTGCGCGATCCGCCCCCGGGACGTCGACCGCTCGGGCCCGGTCTGGATGTACAGGCCCGGCTCGCACAAGACGGAGCACCACGGCCGCGAGCGGGTGATCGCGCTCGGCCCGCGGGCCCAGGAGATTCTGAGGCCCTGGCTCGAGCGTAACCCCGACGCCCACTGCTTCTGCCCGGCCGAGGTGGTGGTTGGGAGAGGGATACCTGGCCTGGGTCGAGCCGCCCGGCCCAAGCCCGGGGGCAAGTACTCCCGGCATAGCTACCGGGTGGCGATCGACCGGGCCTGCGACCGGGCCTTCCCGCACCCGAGCATCGTCAAGCGGCGAGGGGTCGCCCTGACCGAGGCCCAGGCCTCCGAGCTGGCCTCCTGGCGGAAGGCCCACCGCTGGCACCCGCACCGGCTCCGCCACACCAGGGCGACGGAGATCCGCAGCCGATTCGACGTGGAGGCGGCCCAGGTGATCCTCGGGCACAGCAAGCCGGACACGACCCTGGTCTACGCCGAGCGGGATCTGGCCAGGGCTCAGGATGTCATGCGAGAGATTGGATGAGGCGGCTGCAAGTTTGATTGTCGGAGAAGCGTGTACCCTCGATCTTCGGTCAGAAGTGAACAGATCTTCGGGGTCGGGAAAGGACTCCTGACCCCGGAGCGACGTCAGCCAAACCGGCCGAGACTCTCTCGTCATCAACCAAGCGTAATTTGAGGCTGGTTGTGTTTGGGTGGTGTCCTACGCTGATTGAGCGGCGGGGCGAGCGAACCACTTCCGCCAGGCCCAGACGTGATCGGCCAGGCCCGCCCTCATCGCCGGCGACCGAGCCTGCCAGCATCCCTCGCCGTCCTTGACCCGCAGCGTTCGCACCCGCTATCAGGAGTTGTAGCCGTACATCGTCAGGTAGGTCATCGCCTCGTGCACCTGCCAGTCCTTTGCTGAAGCGGTACGTCTCGGTGTTCCCCACCCGGTTTGGCCGGGTCGGCCTGATGGTCTGCTACGATGGGTTCTTCCCCGGAGGTCGCCCGCGAGCTGACCATCCGGGGTGCCGAAGTTATCGCCTGGCCGGTCTGGGGCTGCAACCCGCTCCTGGCCCGCGCCCGGGCCTGCGAGAACCAGGTCTACATCGTCAGCAGCACCTACGAGAAAGTGACCAGCAACTGGATGGTCTCGGCCGTCTTCGACCACTCGGGCGAGCTGATCGCGCAGGCGAAGACGCGTGGCGAAGTCGCCGTCGCCGAGGTCGACTTGAACCGGAAGACCCACTGGATCAGCCTGGGCGATTTCAAGGCCCAACACCCGAGCCATCGACCGCCGGCCGTCGTCTCTTCGCCGGAGAAGGAGTGATCCCAACCCGCAGGGTCGCGTCGCCGGGCTATCGATTGTCGGTCGGACGGCCGGACTTGAGGACATGCTCCAGGAATCGGTAGATCTGCTCATTCGACTCGGCGGTCGGTTCATGGCCGGGACGGTTGGTCATCGCGACGCGGTCGTCGTGGCCAAGCAGCTTGTTGACCGCGACGGCATGGTTCAGGGCCCGCCAACGTTCCGGCGGGTCTTCCGAACCGCCCGAGACCAGTAACGGCCGTGGGGCCATCAGCGCGTGCAACTCGTGCAGGTCGTGGCCCGACTCCACGAGCCGCTTGTAGGCGCCGGTCCGGGGGCTCTCCGCCGTGATCACCCCCCGCTTGCGAGCCTTGCCAGGCTCGCGTCCCAGATACCAGGGCTCCCAGTAGTTCACGTTGGGCCGGGACTCGTCGAAGACAACACCAGGGTCGGACCAGACCCCACAAGCGAACCTCTCGTCCAGGCAGGACGCGAACATTGCCCATTTGCCGCCGTAAGAGTGGCCCATCACGCCGATCCGCTTCGGATCAACCTGGGCCTGGATGGCCAGCGCGTTGTAAAGGTTGGCCGACACGTAGGCGAGGTAGGACAGCGGCTGGACCTCGATCCCGTCCGCGGCCGGGTCGAGGCCGTAGGGGTCGAGGCCGATCGAGAGGGCGACGAAGCCCCGCCTGGCCAACTGGTAGGCGAAGTCGCGACGTTCCTTCCCGTGCCCGATGGCCGTCTCCGGCTCGTAGAAGACGACCAGCATGGCGGGAAACGGCCCCCGTCCTTCGGGGATGAGCAGGTAGCCTTCGGTGGTCATGCCCGGCGCGATCTCGACCCTCACCCGCCGCTGCTCGAAGCTCTCCCGCCGTTCCGTCGCCAGGACCTCCACCCTGGGCCGATCGATCAGCGGCGGCCAGGCACCCATGATGCCGTGCCAGAACGCAAGAATCTCCCGCCTCCGCTCCCGCCAGGCGGCCGAATCGCGAATGGGCCGGCCATCGTCGAAGACCAAGGGCGACTTGTAGGGGCCGAAATCGCCCGCGAACTCGGGGGGTGGTAGGAAGTCCCCGGCGATCGACGGGGGCGCCACGCCGGCGGGTTGCCCCTCACCCTCGACCCGGATGACCGACCCGGAGACCTGGATCAGGGTCGTGCCCAGGACGAGATACGCGACGAGCCGATTCCCCATCGGGCTGGACCTCCACCGGTCTGGTTCGCGCAATCAGGCGCATCGCCCGTCCGGGTCGGCATTATCGCTCGGCCGCTCGCCGAGGGCCGGAGGCGGGGCGGAGGTCGGTCGATGTCTGTACAATCAGTGGACTGACCTTCACCACCCACTCCGGAGGGACGTCGACCATCGAGCCGATGTCCGGGACCATGAAAGTCGTGCTCGCCGAGAAGCCGTCGGTCGCTCGCGAGCTGGCGTCGTTCCTCGGCGCCAGCTCGCGGCACGAGGGCTACTTCGAGGGCCGGGGATACCAGGTCACCTGGGCCTTGGGCCATCTCGTCACCCTGAAAGAGCCGCAGGACTACGACCCGGCGTTGAAGCGCTGGTCGCTCGATACGTTGCCCTTCGTCCCGGAGCACTTCGGGCTCAAGCCGCTGAATGAGAAGGGTTCCGGCAAGCAACTGGCGGTCGTCCGTCGCCTGTTCCGCTCCGCCGACGAGCTGATCTGCGCCACCGACGCCGGTCGCGAGGGCGAGCTGATCTTCCGCTACATCCTGGAGCTGACCGGCTGCATCGGCAAGCCCGCCCGGAGGCTTTGGCTCAACTCGCTGACTTCCGAGGCGATCCGCGACGCCTTCGCCCGGCTGAGGCCCCTGTCCGATTATGACTCGCTCTACGCGGCGGCCCGATGCCGGAGCGAGGCCGACTGGGTCGTGGGCCTGAACGCGACCCGCTACCACACCGTGAGTCATCGGGATACGGGTCTGCTCTGGAGCGTGGGCCGGGTCCAGACCCCGGTGCTGGCGATGATCGTCCGCCGCGACGACGAGATCCGCGCGTTCAAGCCGGAGCCGTTCTGGGAACTGCTGACCCGCAACCGCTCCGTCGTGTTCAAGTTCACCGGCGACCGCTTCGTCGAGGAGGAACCGGCCCGGGACCTGTTGCTCCGCGTGCAAGGTCAGCCCTTCGTCATTCAGGGGGCGACCGCAAGCCCGAGCGGACCCCTCCGCCCCAGCTCTACGACCTGACGGACCTCCAGCGGGACATGAACCGGCGCTATGGCCTGTCGGCCGATGCCACGCTCAAGGCGGCGCAGTCGCTCTACGAGGCCAAGTTGATCAGCTACCCGAGGACCGACTCGCGCCACGTGGGCACCGACCTGAAGGCCAAGATCCCCGGCATCCTGGAGGATCTTCGACCCCTGAAGCCGCTCGAGATCGGCAAGCTGGACCTCAAGGCCCTGGCCTTCAACCGGCGGATCGTCGACGATGCCAAGGTGGGAGACCACCACGCGATCCTCCCCATCGGCAAGGCGCCGGGCGCCCTCCCGCCAGCGGCCCTGAAGGTCTTCGACGCCGTCGTCACCCGGCTGATCGCCGCCTTCTATCCCGCCTTCGCGAAGGAGGTGACGACCGTCACCGCCGAGTCGGCCGGGGTGCCGTTCCGGGCCCGAGGGGTCCGGGTGGTCGATCCCGGATGGACGGCGCTCTACCCCCGCAAAGAGGATGCGAAGAAGGAGGACGAGACCCAGGAGATGCCCGCGTTCACCCCCGGCGAGAGCGGCCCCCACGAGCCGTTCGTGAGGAGGGGCGAGACCACCCCGCCCAGGCCCTTCACCGAGGACAGCTTGCTCGGGGCGATGGAGACGGCCGGGAAGCTGGTCGACGACGACCAGCTTCGGGAAGCCCTGAAGGAGCGTGGCCTCGGCACGCCCGCGACCCGAGCGGCGATCATCGAGACCCTCCTGACTCGCGCCTACATCGCTCGCGACAACAAGACGTTGTCGGCGACCGCCCCGGGTCGCTATCTCATCGCCGTCATCCGGGATCGCGGCCTCAAGTCGCCCGAGCTGACGGGCGAGTGGGAGGCCAGGCTCCGCGAGATCGAGCGCGGCGGTCTCGATCCTCGCCGATTCATGGCGGAGATTGCCCGCTACACCGGCGAGGTCGTCCGTACCGGCGATCCTTCGGCGGTCGACTCGTCGCGGTTCGGCGACTGCCCGCGCTGCGGGAAGCCGGTGATCGAGGGCAAGCGAGGCTTCGGCTGCTCGGGATGGCGGGAGGGCTGCCCGTTCGTGCTCTGGCGCGAGTCCGACGGCCAGGTGCTCGGGGACGACCAGATCCGGCGACACTTGCAACATCGCACAATCCCCTCACCCAAGGCGTCCGCGATCCTGCACCTGACGGAACAGGGAGAGTTGACGGAGATCCCGGTACCGGTCGGCGAGCCGCGACGTCCGGCCGGCAAGCCGGGTCGCCAACGTGCCGACGTGAAGTCTGGCTTGAAGGCGAAGCGACGAGGGGTGCCATCCGCGAAGCTCGACGGCGAGCCAACCTCCGCACCGGCGACGGGTTTCGGGTCGGTCGCCATCGGTCCGTGCCCCCTCTGCAAATCCGAGGTCGTGGAGCAGGACAAGTCCTACGGTTGCAGCGGCTGGCGGCAAGGTTGCAAATTCGTGATCTGGAGGACGATCGCCGGCAGGCGAATCAGCGTCCGAGCGGCCCAGGCACTCCTGCGCCTGGGCCGGACCCCGTTGCTCAAGGGATTCGAGTCGAAGGCCGGCAAGACGTTCGAGGCGAGATTAAAGCTGGATGCGGGCGAGGTCCGCTTCGACTTCAGTTGATGTTCCCGACGCGGTCGCGGCGGGGCGGCGGGCCTGGCCTTGATCGCGCGAGTGATCGGCCTAATCCTAACCACTTGAACGGCAGGAGGACCGCCACGCTTCAAGTGACGACGATGTACCGATTTCCCTCGGTGAAATGAAGACCCGCCTCAGCCACCGATTGGCCGGTCATGCTGGCCCAGATCTCGGCATAGTCGCCGACCTGGGAGCAGTAGTGCTCCACCAAGGCGTCGAGCCGGCCGTCGGCCAGCGAGTCGGTCTTGTAGTCGACCACGACCCAGCCCTGGGGCTCCAGGAACGCGAGATCGATGATACCTCGGACGACGGCGGACTTGCCATCGGCCCGGGCCCGGAGCACCTCAAAGGGGATCTCCGCCATCCGCTTCGGACAGGCGAGGGCTCTGGCCCAGGTCTTCGAGCGGGCCACGGAGGCCACGACTTCGGCGGCCTCCCCGGCCCGATCCGGGTCGAGCTTCTCCTCGATTAGGAGTCGCTTCGCCAGGTCAAGAATCTCTTCATCGATGCCGGCGATCCGGTATTCCAGGAGCCGGTGGATGACCAAGCCCCAGCCAGCCCCCCGACCTCCGCTCGCGGAACCGGGACCCGAGTCGGCCAGGGAGTCGGCCTTGGAGGCCCCGAGGCAGTAGGTCGGCATGCGGATGTGTTCCCAGTGGTCAGCCCTGGCCGAGGACGCCCTGTCACGCTCGGCCGGCGGGACCTCCCGGCATCCGCCGGGACCGTGGTCGAGGCCGTCGTGATCGTCGAGTTCGACCGCCCCTGTGAGGTGTTCGGCGAAAAACTTCCAGGGGTTCCCCTGGTTGCCCTTCATGCGTTGCGAGATGACAAGCTGAGTACCGCCCCGGGTGGCCGCCACGTAGAACAGGCGGTGGGCCTCGGCCTCCAGGAAGCGTTGCTCCCGCTCCGCCCAGGTATCCCAACCGCGGGGGCGGGCGAGGGTCGCCGCCGGGGCGTGGCCCGACTGTTCGCCGAGGACGGTCAGATACCCCGAGGCCTCGCCCCCGGTGCGGTCGATGTGCAGTGTGACCTCATGAGTCGATTGGCCAGAGGGGTCGGCCAGGAAGACCACCGGCGCCTCGAGTCCTTTGACCTTGTGCAGGTTCATCACCCGGACGCCGGGGGTCTCGTGGGGGCGGGAGGGGACGTCATCGTGCAACTCCTCGCGGTCGACGATCCGGCCCAGTCCCTCGACCAGCTCGCCGGCCGACCCGGGGACCTCGCGGAGGAGCTCGAGGGCGCGGAGCAACGCCCCCCCGCGGCCTGCGGCGGCCGCCCTGGCGACCAGGCCGAGGTCGGCCGCGATTCGCTCGATGGCGGGCGCCGGGGGGAGCCGGCGGAGCCAGGAGGCGTACTGCTTGAGGCGACCTTTGGCATCCTCGATGGCCGACGCCTCGCCGCCCGCGACCTGGATGGTCTGCGCACGGAACGAGAACCGGCCGCCGGCCTTCTTGTAGGCATAGAGATCCGCGTCGCTGATTCCGAAGGCCTCGCCCCTCAGGACGGCCACCAGCGCCAGCGGATCGTCTGGCCGGGTGGTTGCCCGGAGGCAGGCCAGCAGCAGGGCCAGTTCGCTCGACTCGTTCAGCCCGGCCCCGCCTACGATCGTACAGGGCAGCCCGAGCCCGGCGAGCGTCCTCGCGTAGAGCGTCAAATTCTTCGTCTTCCAGGTCACGATCAGGAAGTCCCCGGGCCGGGCCGTCGGCGGACACCCGTCCTCGGGGTCTCGGCCGGTCCCGGGCAGCTCCAGCCCCGAGTCGATGGCCCAGCGGATCGCCCGGGCGATCCGGGCGGCGTCGTAGGCCAGCGCCGCCTCGTTCTTGTCGTGCTCGGCCGGGATCGTCAGGGTGCGGAGCCCGACCGAGGCGGCCGGGCCCACCTCGGGCCGCCCCACGTGCATCGGCCGGTGCTCGGGGGAATGGTCCGTGGGCTCTGCCGGGAAGACGCCCCCGAAGACTTCATTGACCCAACCGATGAGCGGCCCGACGGTGCGGAAGCTGGTCGTCAGCGGGATGACTTCGCCGCCGCTGGCGACGATCAGCGCCTTGACCCGGTTGTAGGTGGCGATGTCGGCCCTGCGGAAGCGATAGATCGATTGTTTCGGGTCGCCGACGACGAAGAGAGAGCCGGGGGCCGGGCGGCTTCGCTTCCAGTCGCGCTCGGAAGGGTCGTCGGCGGTCAGCAGGCAGAGGACCTTGGCCTGGACCGGGTCGGTGTCCTGGAACTCGTCGACGAGGACGTGGGTGAACCGGTTCCGGAAGGCGGCGCGGACCTCGGGTCGCTCTCGGAGCAGGGCGGCGGCGCGGATCAGGAGGTCCTGGAAGTTCATCGCGCCAACCTTGCGGCGGTGCCGGTCGTAGGTATCGACCGCCGGCCGGATCGCCCGGAGGCAGGCCTCGTACCTCCTGGCCAGCCACAGGTCGGTCAGCCGCACCGCATGCGCCTCCGCGAACTCGTTCCAGCGCTCCAGCTCGGCCAGGGCTTGCTTCTTGCCGCCCGGCCAGTTCCTCTGGACCAGGTCCCTGCTGGTCAGCACCCGGATGGTCCCGAGGATCTCCATGAGGTCGGCGGCACGGTCGGGGTCGGCCTGGCGGAGTTGCCTGGGGATCTGCCGGTAGCGGGGCATGAGCTTGTCGTTGCCGGGCTCGCCGAAGCCGGCGGCGGCTTCCTGCATGTGGTTGGCGTAGTCGCGGAGGGCCTCGGCCGCCGGGCCGAGGTCGCCGAGGGCGACCGGCGGGGCGGGCCACTCATTGATGTCGGGATATTCGGCGAAACGCAGGAAGGTGCCGCGGAGTTGGCCGACGTCCAGCCCCAGCTCATCGAGCTCGGCGAGGATCGGGTCGGCGTCGGCGTGCAAGGCGGCGACGTGGTCGTCCCAGGCCCGGCGGCGGAGCTGGTCGTCGTCGTCCTCGTCGAGCTCGCGGAAGGCCAGGCCGACCCCGGCCTCCACCGGACGCTCCCTGAGGATCTGGCCGCAGAACGAGTGGATCGTGCCGAGGAAGGCCCGGTCGAGCCCGGCGATCGCCCCGGTGAGCCGGTCTCTATCCTGGCCGGTCGCCGTCCTGGCCTCTCGCTCGAGCCCGGCCAGGAAGCGGGCCCGGAGCTGCGCCGCGGCGTTCCTGGTGAAGGTGACCGCCGCCAGCGTCTCGGGGGTGCAGCGGCCTTCGCGGATCAGGGCGACCATCCGGCCGACCAGGCTCGTGGTCTTGCCCGTCCCGGCGGCGGCCTCGACGAGCAAGGTCCGGTCGAGATCCCCGACGATCCGGTCGCGGGCGTCCTGGTCGGGGGGTTGGCCCGTTCGTCCTGCGGCTGCTTCGCCCTGTCCCATGCCTCGGCCCTCGCTCGCGGATTCGGTGGTGTGCCCCGGTCAGTCCGTGGGGGTGGCGTCTCGCCTCAGTCCCCGGAACGGCCCGAGGGGCGTATTTCTCTCGTCGTCGAGCTTGAGCGTGCTGGCGGCGGCGATGGTCTTGGAATCGCCGCAGGCGGCCTTGTAGTCGCAGTAGGTGCAGTCGTCCGGGTCGTCCGTCGGCAGGAAGGCCCCGTGGCGGATCATCTCGACGAGCGTCGTCAGCAGCGCCCGGCCCGGCTCCAGGTCGGCCATCGCCCAGCGGACGCGATCCCCCCGGCCCTTCTCGCCGGGGAAGAAGTATTCGAAGTGGGCGATGGTGGCCTCTTCGCCGGAAATCTCGCGGAGCCGGGCCTCGGCGACCTTGGCATAAAGGAGATGCTGGAGCTTGCGACCCTGGCCGAAGGGGTCGGCCAGGTCGTGTCCGTAGGTGCTCCCGGACTTGTAGTCGACGATCGCATAGACCGGCCCAGGGCCGTCGCCGAGTCGGTCGATCCGGTCGATCCGGCCTCCGACCCGGAGGGTCGACCCGTCGGGCAGTCTGAGGATGATCGGCTCGGCGGAGTCGAGCGGCGAGGGGTCTTCGCCGGGGTCGATGCCGAGGCTGGCTTCCAGGTAGGCCGGGCGGACGGCGAGCCGGGCGAAGGCCTCGGCCTCCTCGACCAGGAAGACGCGGGCGGCGCGGGCGAGCTGGGCGACCTGGCGTCCGAAGGCGGCCTCGGAGGGGGAAGGGCTGTCGTCCCTGGCCCGTCTCGCCAGGTCGTCGACGATCTCCAGGAGCCGGGGCAGGTCGACCAGGCCGTGGGGCGGGGCGACGGCGTCGATCCGCTCGCGGAGGAACCGGGCGAGGATCTGGTGGAGCAGCTTGCCGAAGGCGGGCTGGTCGAGCCAGTGGTCGGGGTCGGCCTCCTCGGCCTGGGATTTCGAGAGGCGTAGGCCGTACTGGAGGAAGAAGGCCATCGGGCAGCGACCGAGGATCTCCAGGCGGCTCGGCGAGACCCTCGGGCCGCCCTCGGTCGTGGGGTCGAGGTCGGGCCCGGCCTCCTCGACCCGGCCGTCGAAGGGGGTGAAGAGGGGCCCGAGCCGGGCCTCGGTCGCCGCGAGGCCACGGTCGAGGTTCGGATAATGGGGGCCGACCAGGGCCCGGATCTCGGTCGACGGCCGGGGGGCGTGGAGCCTCCAGAGCCACCACTCGGACTCGTCGAGGCAGCGGGCCTCGGACTCGGGGGCGAACGAGGCGGCCCTCGGCAGCCAGGCCATCATGGCCCCCTGGTCGCCCTCGCGGTCGCCGGCGATCAGCCGGTAGGCGGCCAGGAGCGCGGGGCCGGGGTGGCGCTCGCGGTCGTCGAGCAGGTCGTGGCAGGGGAAGGCCAGCGTGACTTCGCCCCTCAGCCTGGCCAGCAGGCGGGCGAAGGCCAGTCTCCGGTCGGCCAGTCGCCCCTCGGCCGTCGCCAGGCCGGGCGAGAGCCGCCGGCGCTCGGCGTCGAGCAGGAGCGGGTCTTGCCCCTCGGGGCCGGGGAAGCGGCCCTCGTCAAGGCCGAGGAGGAACGTCCGCGAGCGGCCGGAGTGCCCGCCTTCGAGTGCGTTGGCGACGTGCAGGCAGCCGGGGCGGGGGTTGCTCCCCAGCACCCGGGCCTCGTCGGGCAGCGTCTCCAGCCAGGCCATCGGGTCGAGGCCGGTCGGCCGGTCGTCCTCGCCGAGCCAGCCCTTCAGCTCGACGATCCTCCGGGTCAGGACCACGCGTCCTTCGCGGTCGAGCTTGTTGGCCAGCCGGCAACGCCCTTCGAGCAGGTTTAGACCGGCCTCCAGGATCGTGACCGCCGGGGCCCCGGGCGGCGGGGCTTCGTCGAGCAGGCCGGCGACCAGCTCGCGGAGGGCCCGGAGGGCTCGGGGGCGGCGATCAGGCCCGGCGTCGGGGTCGGCCTCGCCGGTCGGGGGGCGGTCCCGTCGTTCGATCCGCTCGTCGATCCGGGCCAGGTAGCGGGATCGGCCCCGGCCGATGCCAAGGCCGCGGAGCCCGTCGGCCAGCTCGTCGGCGAAGACCCCGCCCTCGCCCTCTTCGGCCTCGGGGACGAGCAGGAGCCCTTCGCGGAGCATGCGCTCCAGTCCGGTTTGGGGGAACCCTTCGCGGACCCAGGCGGCCCAGGCGGCCAGCGCCCGGCCGGGCCTGGCGTAGCGGCAGGAGATCCCCTCGGCGAAGGTGACCGGCAGGCCGTCGCCGGGCTCGCCTTCGTGGACGGCGAGGAGGGCCTCGTAGACCGCCGGGACGTAAGCCTCGGCGTCGGTATGCAGGAGTTCGACCGTGTCGAGCGGGTGCTCGGCCTCCAGGCAGCGGCGGAGGACCTCGCGGACCTCGTTCCGCTCGCCGATGGCCCGGTAGATCCGGGCCGAGCCGTCGCCGACGGGGGGCGGGGCTTCGGCCGCGGCGAAGAGCCAGCGGAGCAGCCCGGCGTCGGTCTCGGAGGGCGTGGGCGGGTCGCCGGGGCGGGCGGGCTCGTCGACGGCCAGGACGACCCGGCGGACCTCGGGGAAGGCGTCGATCAGATCCCGCTCCGCCCCCCGGAAGGCGGCGTCGGACGGGATCAGCAGCAACGCCCCCGGGGCCGTCGGGCCGCACGCCTGGACCCGGCCGATGGCCAGGGCCAGGGCCCCGGGATAGTCGATGAACCGGCCTTGCATCGAGCCCTCGAAGGCCCCGACGACCGAGAGGAGGGCCCGACCCTTGGCCCGGACCTCGAACGCGTCGTCGGGGGCCCCGTCGAGGCCGACGCCCCCGAGCCTCAGGTCCTGGCCCGTCCGGTAGAGGGCCCCGGCCAGCCCCGGCGCGTCCCGGCTCGGGGCGAGGTATTCGATCCCCTCGTCGGCCAGGCCAGCCAGGGCCCGGTCGAGGACGACCTCGCCGCCGAGGTCGTCCAGCAGCTTGAGCCCGGCCCCGGCCATCGCGCCCGAGGCCAGCTCCAGGGCGAGGCTCTTGATCGTCTTGACGCGGACGTTGATCGACGCCTGCCCGCCCCGGGCGACGGCCTCCAGCCACTGGTGGCCGACCCGCAGGTTCGGGGCGATCAGCCACTTCTCCTCCAGCAGAGAGTCGCGGCAGGACCGGGCGAGCTCCTCGGCGAGTCGATTCAAGCGACCGCTCCTCGGTGGGGACGGGCCGGATCTTCCGGTGTTAGCGTGAAACTGTTTCGATGTCTTTGAGGAACTCGGAGGCGGGCTCGACGCCGGTCAGGCAGAGATGGTCTCGGGCCCGGGTGCAGGCGACGTAGAAGAGGTGACGCTCGGAGTGGTGGACCTCCTCGAGGTCGGCCTCGTCGCCGATGGCCTCGATCCGCTCCTGCGAGGGGATGACCTCGTCGTCGCAGGCCATCACGGCCACGGCCCGGAACTCCAGGCCCTTGGCCAGGTGCATCGTGGCGATCGAGACGGAGCCCGGGGCCGGCTCGACCCGGTCGTCCAGCTCGACGGCGAGGAGCCCGGCGGCCTCGACGGCGCGGCGGGCGCGGGGGATCTCGGCGGGCGAGCGGACGAAGACGCCGATCTCGTCGGGGGCGACCCCCTCGGCCCGGCGAGCGGCCAGCCAGCGGCCCACGGCGGCCGACTCGGCGGCGGCGTCGGGGAAGGTGGCGACGGTCGGCTCGGGGCCGTTGAAGACGGAGACCGTCCCGTCGCGACGCTCGGCGTTGCCGTCGACGTCGGCGATCTCGGCGGCGAGCAGGCGGTCGGCCCGGCGGCGGATCTGGTGCGAGGTCCGGTAGTTGATCTTCAACGACTGCGACCGGCCCCGGATGTCGACCCCGAGCGACTTCCAGGAGAATGGCGGCTGGAAGATCCGCTGGCCGAGGTCGCCCGCGAAGAACAGGCCGTCGGGGCGTCCGGCCCCGAGCGCGGCGAGGAACCGCAGTTCCGGCACGGCGACGTCCTGGGCTTCGTCGACGACGGCGAAGTCGAACGGCCGGGCCTCGCCCCGGCCGAGGTCGTCGGCCACGCGGGCGAGCATCGCGGCGGGGGTCGTCAGCCCTCGCGAGGCGAGGGCCTCGCGGAGCCGCTCGAAGGCGGCCCAGAGCTGGCGACGCTGGGCCTCTCCGAGCCGGGTCTTGCGGCCCAGGCGGGGGACGTCGCGGTACGCCTCCCAGTCGCCGACCTGATAGGCATCCACGACCTCGGACCACTCGGCCAGCAGGAACGCCGGGGACTGGCGGAGGCCCCCGACCGCCGCGGCGGCCTCGGCCATCAGGGCGCGGAGGGTGGCGTCGTCGACGAGATTCGGCTCGCCGAAGGCGTCGGCGTGGAGCCTGCGGCCGACCCCGGCGATGGTCTCCACGGCGATCCGGTCGCGGACCGCGGGCTCGTTGCCGACGAGGTGACGGAGCTTCCCCTTCAGGGCGTTGGCCAGGGCGTCGGACCGCGTCGTGACCAGCACGCGGGCCAGGGGGTGCCGCCGGGCGAGGTGCGTGGCGCGGTGGAGGGCGACGATCGTCTTGCCGGTCCCGGCCGAGCCGGAGACCCGGGCCGGGCCGCCGTACGATCGCTCCACCAGGTCGCGTTGCGAGGGGTGGAGGAAGACCGCCCAGCGTTCCCAGGGGGCTTCCAGGGCCCGTTCCAACTCCTCGACGCTATGCATCACCCGGAACCGACGGCGGGCGTCGGGATGGTCGAACGGGTCGAGGTCGGGGGCGACCCGGGCAGGGCTCGGCGGCCTGGGGGCCTGTCCGACGGCCAGGTCGAGCAGCGCCTCGGCGGCCTCCAGCGGGAGGTGGTCGGCCAGTTCGAGCAGGGTGTCCTCGGTCGCGGCGTGGACGTCGTCCAGCCATTCGGGGGGGACGCCGTAGGCCAGCAGCGCCTCGGCGGAGATCGCCTCGAAGGGCCGCCGGGGGGCCGGGGCGGGCGGGTCGACCGCGACGTAGCGGGGGACGGCGACCTCGTGGACCGTCTCGCGGACCTCCACGAGCTGCGCCGCCCCGGTGGTCGGGTGCCGCTCGATCTTCCTCCGCTCGGCCCAGCGGTAGGCCGGGTCGTGGTGGTCGACGTAGCAGAGCAGCAGGCTCGAAGCGGTCTTGTGGACGATCAGGCGGATGTCGTCGCTGGCCCGGACCGACCAGAAGTGGGGGTCGCGGGCCCGCTCGACCCGGTGGAGGTTCAGGCCCTGGCCGGTCGGGTCGACCTGGAGGTCGAAGGCCGAGGTCTTCGCGGCCCGCTGGTGTTCGTTGGAGAGTCGGGCCAGGCTCTGGGTGAAGGTATCGGCGATGCGGAAGTCCATCAAGGGGCCCCCACGCGGAAGACCTTCATCACCTCGTCGCCGAGGTGGTTGATCACCTTGACGGCGACCCGGCCCGACTTCGGCCGGGCGAAGGGGCGGGAGACGTCGCGGTTCAGGCTGGCCCAGGCGTCTTCGTCGATCTCGGCTTTCAGCGTGGTCTTGAGCGCCTTGTACGGGTCGTTGGCCCCGAGGAAGTAGGCGTGGCGGACGAAGAAGCTCTCCTCGTCGTAGTCGGTGTCGAGGAACCAGCAGGCGATCCCCTCGGCTCCGTCGCTGCGGACCTCGCCGGTGGCGGGGTGGAAGACGTCGACGCCGTTGATCTTCACCCGATAGCGGCCGTCGGGGTCGGCGATCAGGTCGATGTCGGGCTCGCCGAAGATGACGAAGAGGTTCCCCTTGCCGGTGTTCTTCAGGTCGTCGGCCATGTGCAGGTCGGCATTCATCCGGGCTTTCAGGACCGGGAGCCGGCCGAGTTTGGCGAACTCGGTCGACTGGGCGTCGAAGTTGAAGGCGCAGGCGATCAGGACGTCGAACCCGGAGTCGCCGGCCTCGCGGGCGGCGGCGACGAGGTCGGGGCGGCCGACGGTGCCGAACTCCGGGCCGATCAGCAGGGCGGCCCGCTTCTCCGGGGCGTCGTCGGCCCCCCCCTCGCGATACCGACCCTCGGCGCAGACGAGGTCGCCGGGCCAGGGGACGAGCGTGGTGAACGTGATCCGGTCGGCCTTGTGGGCCTGCTGGACGCCGGCGGTGCGGAGGTGGTCGAGGACCATGCCGACGAAGTCGACCTGCCCGCCGTCGCGGGCCGGGCGGTCGTTGGGGTCGATCAGCTCGTCGTCGGGGCCGACGGCCAGGGTCCGGTGCGGCGAGAGGCTCTCGACCGAGAACGGCCCGGCCACCCGGACCCGCTTCTTGTCCTCATAAGGCTTGTCGTAGAGGAATTCCGACTCCGCCCGCGCGGCGATGGAGGCGTCGATCTCCTTCTGTCGGGCGATCCGCCCACGCCACCAGCCGGCCTGCGCCGCCTTCGCCGGCTCGGGCCAGTCGGCCCCGGCCTCGCGGGGGATCTCCCAGTCGGGCCAGGTGGTCTTGAGGGAGGCGTTGAGCGCCTCGCGGAGCGGTTCGAGCGTCGCTTGCCACTTCTCCCAGATCACGTCGATCTCGGCGTTGTTGGCGATCGACCCGGATGTAATGTAGGAGGCACGGCGGTAGACGAACCCCTGGCGTATATCGCCCCGGGTCGGCTGCGACGACAGCGAGGACCGGCTGACCTCGGCTTCCTTGGCCTGACCCTCCGGGGAATCGGCCAGGAGGTAATAAGGATAGCGGGCCCCCATGATCCGGGCGCGAGCCAGCGCCAGGGCAACCCGAGATGTGTCGATCGTAATCCAGCGACGGCCCCATTGCTCGGCGACGTAGGCCGTCGTGCCCGAGCCGCAAGTCGGATCAAGGACGAGGTCGCCGGGATCACTTGCCATCAGAATACATCGTTCAACAATGCGGTCATTTGTTTGAACGACATAAACCTGATCAGGGGCTCCTCCCAGAGCATCCCACCAATTTGAGACGCTTTTGAATGGAAAATCATCCAAATACCTTTTGAAATCCAAGCTAGAATTTGAGGAAACAAGTCTTTCTGCACACAAAACTCTTTGCATTCCGGTGAAATGAGCGTCATCTGGCCGAGAAGTATGACTCCAGCATCTGCCCTTTGGCGGACTGATCGAAACTCCGCGAAGATTCATGGCCATCATCTGATTCGATCGTTCTCCTCCATTGGTGATTGGCCAAGGCCGGAACAATCGCGCGCCGGGAAATTCGTGTTCGATTCGACGTGGAAATGCCCTAAAGTCAAGGATCTCGCCATCAGTGGTCGCATAGCCTTTCAAATTTATGATCTCGCCGGAAGGCAATTCCGCTTTTGAGAATTCATCGACCGTTTCTGAGTTGAGAGGACGCTCTTCATATAGGGCGCGGAATTTGGGATTAGTGTTGCTCCTATCCCCATCATTCTTCCTACTTCGAGGAAATTTGGTGTACCAGAGAATGAAGTCATTCACTGGGTCCATCAATGATGACTTTTGATTCCCCTTCTTCTTGACGACGATTTCTGTAATGACATTGTCTTCCCCAAAAACTTCATCCATCACCGCCCGGACCCGATGCACGTTCTCATCGCCGATCTGGACGAAGATCGATCCCGAGTCGGTCAGCAACTCTCGGGCGACGGTGAGGCGGTCGCGAAGATAGGTCAGGTAGCTGTGGATGCCGTCGCGCCAGGTGTCGCGGAAGGCCTTGACCTGCTCGGGCTCTCGGGTGATGTGGCCGGCGTTGCCGTCCTTGACGTCCCGGCTGGTGGTGGACCACTGGAAGTTGCTGTTGAACTTGATGCCGTAGGGGGGGTCGAGGTAGATGCACTGGACCTTGCCGCGCAGGCCCTCGCGCTCGGCCAGGCTGGCCATGACCTGGAGCGAGTCGCCGAGGATCATCCGGTTCGACCAGTTCTGGTCGTGGCGGTAGAACTCGGTCTTGTCGACCCCCTCGGGCAGGGTGCCGTCGAAGGAGGCGAAGAGGTCGAGCTGGGTCTCGGCCGGTGGCTTCGTTTCGGCGGAACGGCGGAGCAGGTCGTCGATCAGGACCTTGGGCTGGACCTTCTCCTGGATGTAGAGCGGCGGGGCGTGGACGACGAGGTCGGACCAATCCTGGGCGTCCTTGCCGCGCCAGACGAGTTGGGGGTCGAGGTCGCGGTTGCGGCGGTCGTAGGCGACGCGGACCGGCCCCTGCTGCTCGCCCGGCATGACCGACTGGAACTCGGCCGTGGGGATGTTCTTGCGCGTGGCCCCGCCGTGGGTCAAATTCTCGACGGTCTTCGCCGGGCCGGTCGAGGAGGCGGGCTTGGGAGACTTGGCCATGAACGGGGGTCCTGGAGGTTCGCCTAGCTTACCACCACGCGGGGCCGGGTCAACCGGATGGATGTTCGATTGCGAGGGATCAAGCGGGCGGGCAAAGAGCCCGCCCGGCCCGATTGGGTTCGATCCGTCGCCGGGCGAATTGGGTTCGATCCGTCGCCAAGCGAATTGGGTTCGATCCGTCGCCGGGCGAATTGGGTTCGATCCGTCGCCGGGCGAATTGGGTTCGATCCGTCGCCGGGCCGATTGGGTTCGATCCGTCGCCGGGCCGATTGGGTTCGATCCGTCGCCGGGCGAATTGGGTTCGATCCGCCCGAGGAGACGCGGGGCCGCCGGGTGGTCGGTGGGGTTCGATGGTGGCGGGTTCGTCATCGTCGGCTCGTCGGGCGGAAGGTCGTCGGGGCGCGTGCCGGTCATTCAGGATCGCCGATTCAATAACCACCCGATCGTACTTCCGATCAGGGACTCAGGGGGTGGCAGGGGTTACGGTACCCCGTAACCCCGGTTGCGGGACACGATACGGCCTGAGGACCGGGGTTACGGAGTATCGTAACCCCTGCCACCCAGGGCCCGAGAATCCGGGAATTTATCGAATCGGCGGTCCTGTAATATTCCTTGCGGATCGCGGTCGAATAACACACTTCCTCGCCGCGAGGGCCGGATTTTCCCGAGGTCCGGGTCTCGGGATTTTCGTCGAGCCGTGGACGCGGCAGGCTGAAGCCTGCCCTACGTTCGAAGCGGAGGGCGGGGTCGGGCGTCCTTCGGCGGGGCGGCGAGGGCGAGCATGGCGTCGAATTCGGACTCGACCCTGGCGGCGAAGTCGGCCTGGATCTGGTAGACGTCGGCGAACTCGGCGAAGGCCCAGCGGCCATAGGTGCCGAGGTGGTTGACGCCGGGGACCCAGTAGGTCTCCATCGTCGCCTTCTTGTCCTTGGCATCCTCGCCGCGAAACCCCTTGATCTCGACGACGAGGTGCAAGGGGTCGTCGGGCCCTCGGCCATCGTCGACGACGACGAGGAAGTCGGGCCGATACCGGCGCATCGTCGAGCCGAAGCGGTAGGGGACCTCGAAGCCGAGCCCGTGGTTCTTGACGTAGCGGATGACCCGGGGGTGGGCCTCGGCGACCCGGCAGAACTCGGCCTCCCAGTCGCTGTCGAGGATCACCCAGTCGACGTGGCAGCGGTTCGCGGCCGTCCGCCAGCGCTCGAGCTTCGAGGTGTTGAAGCGGACGTGGATCGTCGAGCCCTCGGGGTTGTAGGGGTCGAGCGTGGCCTTGATCGGCCTCCGGTCGAGGAATGAGCGGGTGATGCCGGCGGTGATCCGCTCGCAGGCCATGTCGGCGAGCTGCTGGTACATCAGTTGCGCCGGGTAGGTGCCGCCCTTGCAGACGAGGTGGCCGTCGAGCCACTGGCGGGTGATCCGCTTGAGCTGGCCGAAGAGGTGGAGCCGGGGCTCCTCGCCGGGGTCGCGCCACCGGGTGTAGAGCAGGCGGCGGGCGAGGTGGAAGAGGAGCGTCGACTGGCGGAGGTCGCCGGTGTGGATGAGGTTGAGGTTGACGCCTTCGCCGATGATCCCCTCGACCTTGGTGTCGGAGGGGCCAGTGAGGGCGGGGGTGAGTTCGAGGGTGGAGTCGGCGTTGAACTCGGCGGTCAGGAGCTCGTCGGGCAGCTCGACGCGGTAGCCCTCGACCCGGGGATAGCGGATCTCCAGGTGGTCGCGTTCCGGCCTGACGGCGCGGACCTGGATCGAGTCGCGAGGGGGCTGGGGCGGGGCGACGACGGGCCTGGCGTTGAAGTCGAAGGGGATGCCCAGGACGTCGGCATACTCGACATTGAACCGTCCCTGCTCGTTCAACTCGTAAGACTGGCGACGGAGGGCGCGGCCGATGACCTGCTCGCACAACAACTGGGTGCCGAAGGCCCGGACGCCGAGGACGTGGGTGACGGTGTTGGCGTCCCACCCCTCGGTGAGCATGGAGACCGAGACGACGCAGCGGATCGACTCGCCGAGCCGGCCCGGCTTGCCGACGGTGTTCATGACCTCGCGGAGGAGGTCCTGGTCGGTGATCTTCTCGGCGCGGAGCGGGTCGTTGGTCCGTTCGAGGATCTCGCGGCGGAACCGCTCGATCTCGTCGGAGGCCATCGACCGGAAGTTGTCGTCGAGCGCCTCGCCCGACTCCAACTGCTCGCTGTCGATCAGCAGGGTGTTGGGCCTGGCCAGGGGGTTGTTGTGCTCGTCGAAGTTGCGGAAGAGTTCGAGCCGGCCGTTCTCGACGTTGGACGAGCCGTCGTCGTTGTCGCGGCGGAAGCCGGAGATGTAGTCGTAGACGAGCTTCGAGGTGGACGTGTTGTTGCAGACGACGATGAAGCAAGGCGGGACGCCGATGCCGGCCTCGCGCCAGAGGTCGAAAGTCTTCTCGTAGTGGCCGTAGAGGGCTTCAAGGGCGGTCGACAACTGGGTCGGGATGGCGAGCGGGTCGAGCTTGGCCCCCTTGCCTCGTCCTTTCTTGGGCATCAGGGCGCGGATGTGTTCCCAGAGGTTGCGGAACTGGGGCATCTCGCCGCCGGGGATGTTGTCGGAGACGGGGACGCGGGGGAGCTTGACGATGCCGCACTCGATGGCGTCCATCAGCGAGAAGTCGCTCATGGTCCAGGGGAAGAGGGTCCCCTCGGCGTAGCCCGAGCCTCGGAGGAAGAACGGCGTGGCCGAGAGGTCGACGACCCGGGCGATGCCGCCGCCCTGGCTCTGGCTCTGGCCTTCGCCGTTGCCGGCTCGGCCGAGGGTCCGGTCGACGGCCTCGAGGCCGGAGAGCCAGAGGCGGGCGGCCTTCTTGTTGCGCTCGGCCTCCTCGCGGTCGTCGCCTTTCAGGTCGGCGTCCTCGTCGGATTCGGGCTTCGCGCGGTAGCAATGGTGGGCCTCGTCGTTCAGCGCGAGGATCGAGCGGAACCCCATCAGCTCGGGCATGACCCGGCGGACCATCTGCCCCTCGGTCTCGACGGTCTCCAGCGCAGGCCCGCGACCCTGGAGCATGGAGCGGGTCCCCCTGGCGAGGTCGAGCCGCTCGCGAGGGCGGAAGGCGTGGTAGTTGGTGATGACGATCTTGGCCTTGCCGAGTTCGCCGAGCAGGTCGGCGGGGACGATCTCGCGGCCCCGGTAGTAGCTATCCGGGTCGTTCGGCTGGAGGACGCGGAGGCGGTCGCGGATCGTCAAGCCCGGCGTGACGACGAGGAAGCCCCGGGTGAACCGCCGGCTGTTGGGGTGGCGGACGGCGTTGATCGTCTGCCAGGCGATGAGCATGGCCATGACGGTCGTCTTGCCCGCGCCGGTGGCGAGCTTCAGGGCCATCCGCATCAGGCCGGGATTGGCCTGCTCGTTGGCGGCGCGGAGGTGGTCCAGGAACCGCGAGCCGACCTTGCCGAGCTGGGGGGCGACCTCGGTGAGCCAGATGGCGGTCTCGACGGCCTCGACCTGGCAGAAGAAGGGGCGGACGTCATTGAAGTCGTGGTGCCGCCAGTGCTTCAAGAGCCTGGCGGTCTCGGCGGTGACCCGCCAGTCCTTCGGGTCGGCCAGTGCCCGCCAGGCGTCGACCTCCTTGCGCATGGCGTTGATGATCGAAGTCGGGTCGTACTGCTGCTCGACGGTGGAGAGGCCCGCCCCTTCGTCGAGGACGAACTCGCCCTGAGTGGCGGATTTCTTTCGCTTCTTCGGCTTGGGGATCGGCGTGATGAACTCGGCCCGCCGACGGGACTCGCGCACGAGCTGGGTCGGCTGGCCGCCGGAGTCGAGCTCCCAGTGCCGGGAAGGATAGGCATAGGGAGGGTTGAGGATCGGGTCGCTGAAGAAGCGATCTTCCATGGCCGGGGCTCGTCCGAACGGCGGAGCCAGCACCGGCCCGAGGACGATCCCGACGGCCGCGCGAGCGCCCCCAGAAGGGTAGTCGCGATCGGGCCCAAATGCCAGGACCCACCCCTGCCCGCGTGGCATTGGCCGCTCCGATCGTCGATATTTCGAGAACGGGGAATTCGTGTTTGCATCCCGAATTGATGGGATCTAAACTTTTGCATCGCCAGGGCGAAGCCGCCTCCTGTCTCATCTTGTGTCGAGCCAAAGCCATGAAAGTTGCTGATCTCGAGTCGCGGGCCGGGGCGGGACCGGGCGGAATCGAGGGGTGGTACGTCGACCACATCCGCCCTTTCCTGACGCGGGAAGAACCGGGCCGCCTGGCGGAGTTCGACTCCGATTTGAACCGGCTCCACGGGGTCGTCGATCGCCTCGACGGCGAGCTCGCCGTCTGCCTGCTCGGCGTCGCCGGCGTCGGCAAGAGCACGCTGATCAACGCCCTCGTCGCCGGCCGCGAAATGATCCTGCCCTCCGGCGGGATTGGCCCCCTGACGGCCCAGGCGCTGACGGTCAGGAGAGGGGCCGAGCCGGGCTTCGAGGTCCACTATCACGCCCCGAAGCAGCTGTGGCAGGTGATCTTCGCCCTGGAGCGGAGCCTCGACGCCGGCCGAGCCGGCCCGATGGCGGGGTCTCCGAACGAGCCCGACGGCGGCGACGTCCCCGAACTCGACGCAGGCGACAAGGACGAGATCGAGTCACTCGTCAACGACGAGGAAGAGTCGTCCAAGGGGAAGCTGGCCGAACACATCAAGCAGGCCCAGCTGATGGTCACGGGCAGCCAGGACGGCCAGCCGGCCCTGGCCTATCTCGCCGACGCGCTGAGGGTCGCCACCGGCAAGCCGAGGAAATTCGGGACCGAGGGCCGGGCGGCCGACGAGGGGCGGATTCGCAAGCTCCAGGCCGCCCTCGAGCTGGCGCAGTCGGGCCGGCCTTACCGAAGGGTCGGCGAGACCGGGGATTTCAACTTCCGAAGCGACCTGGCCGACCACGCCGCCGGCTTCCTCGCGCCGCTGATCCGCAAGCTCGACGTGACCTGGGACGGAGGTGTCCTCGACGAGGACGTCGTCCTGGTCGACCTGCCCGGGGTCGGGATCGCCAATGACATCTACCGCAAAGTCACCCACGAGTGGATCCGCGAGAAAGCCCGTGCCGTCCTGCTGGTGGTGGGGAACCGCGGCGTCACGGAGCCCGATGCGCAGATGCTCCAGATGAGCGGCTTCCTCAACCGGCTGCTCTACAGCTTCGAGAACCCGGCCGATGACCCCGTCTCCCTGAGGGTCGCGGTGGTCCGGGTCGACGACAGCGCCGAGACGCTCTGGGCCCAGGAGAAGAACATTGGGCGGCCCGCTCGGAGGAAACGCGAGTACTTCGCCGACTTCTGCGAGAAGGCCGAACAGAAGGTCCGCAACGACCTGCGACAGGAACTCGAGAAGGCCTGGGCTTCCGCCGCCCTCGGCGAGGGCCAGGCCCGGGTGATCGACCACCTCATCGAGCAACTGGAGGTCCACCCGCTCTCGGCGGTCGAGTACCGCAAGCACCTCGTCGGGGACGAGGAGGACCCTTCGTTCCTGGCGCACCCTGACCAGAGCAACGTCCCCCGGCTGAGGGCGAGCCTCCTTCGGCAGGCCCGCCACCGCCGCGAGTCCGAGGCCGCCCGGGTCGCCGAGGAGCGAGCGAACTTCGCCTCGAAGCTCCTCACGACCCTGGACCTCATTCGGGCCCAGTGGCACGAGGAGAATCGGGCGAGCCAGGAAGCCGAGCGGCTGAGGGAGGAATTCCTGGTTTTTCTCGAACCCCTGCGGGCCGAATTCGCCCGGCGGCAGGGGGCCTTCCGCAACTTCCTCAGGGCGACCCTGCCCGAGGTCATCGAGAAGCTGGTCGCGAAGGCCAGGGAGGAAGCCAGGAAGGAGATCTCGGCCTACCTGGCGGGGTTGGGCGTGGCCCACTTCAAGACGCTCCAGGCGGCCGTGCGTCGTGGCGGGATCTACTTCGGTGCCAGGCAAATCGAGTTGCCGAAAGACTTCGCACTACGGTTCGAAGTGCCCATCGCCGAAGTCTGGGGTAAGGACATCCTCAGGCGGATCCGCTCCGAGACGAAGCAATACGCCGAGGTCTGCGTCCATCTGCTGGACGAGGTCGTCACCTGGGCCACGAACCAGGGGGCCAAGTTCCAGACCCGGGTGGTCGAGGCCCAGCGTGACGTGATCAAGGCCGACGTCAAGAACCTCGAGTCGGTCGGCCGGGCCATGGTCAACGAGCTCCGGGAGCAGGTCAATCGACGGCTGGTCACGGGACTCGAAGGGCCGATCCGCGTCCGATGCCAGAAGTTCGTCTCAGAACACAGGGAAGTTGGCACGGGGGCAAAAAGCCGGATGCTCGATCTCTTCCACGAGCTGGCCGACCACGCCACTAATACGCTTTCCGAAAAGTTCATGCCCTTTGCTTGAGATATTCGGCGTTGCAGATCGTCTTCAGCCTCTCGACATCCTGACACACCGCTCGCACGCTGC
>JAABUK010004077.1_pt1 | contig 24106 bp, 18 predicted proteins | sample 5559141 | NCBI WGS metagenome assembly JAABUK01 (sample SAMN10711869, study PRJNA513367) | rock metagenome | isolation source: Antarctica rocks | place: Antarctica: Victoria Land, Pudding Butte nord | collected 2016-01-03
GCGCTGGAGTTTTTGCGCCTCTGCGAAGAGGAAAACTACTACGACGTGGTGCTGAGCATGAAGGCCAGCAACACCCAGGTGATGGTGCAGGCCTACCGCCTGCTGGTGCAGAAGCTCGACGAGGAAGGCCTCCAGCCCTACCCCCTCCACCTGGGCGTGACGGAGGCCGGCGAGGCCGAAGACGGCCGCATCAAATCGGCCGTGGGCATCGGCACGCTGCTCGAAGATGGCCTCGGCGACACCGTGCGCGTGTCGCTCACCGAAGCGCCCGAGGCCGAAGCGCCGGTGGCCCGGATGCTCATCGACCGCTACACCGGCCGCGCCGCGCTGGCGCGGCCCATCAAGCCGCTGGTGGGTCCCGAGCCGCTTGACCCGTTCCAATATCACCGCCGTACCACGCACGAGGTAGCCAATTTTGGCGGCCTGAACGTGCCGCGGGTAGTGGTGAGCCTGGCCAGTCTGCCCCAGCTGGAGTACGCCGACCTACGCGCGGCCGGCCACCTTTACTCGGCGTTTCTGGATAAATTTCAGATGTCGGACCAGGGCGCCGACTACATCTATACTGGCGAGCGGCCAGTGCCTTTCATGCTGCCCAATGGCCTGAAAGAGGTCCTGAACTATACCGCCTGGGTCGATGCCGGCCAGCGCCACCATCACTACCCCCTGATGACGGCCGACCGCTACACCGACGACCCACCCCGTCACCCGAAGCTCAACTTCCTGTACGCGAGCCTCGATGCTCTCGACCAGAACCTGCTGCTGCACCTGCGCCACGACCCCACCGTGGTGCTGGTGCTGGCCACCACCAACGCCCACGCCATGCCCGAAATGCGCCGGGCCTTCTTCGAGCTTCTGAACAGCCAGGTAACCTGCCCCGTGCTCCTGGCGCGCTCCTACCCCGACCAGCCGATGGAGCAAACCCAGCTCGACGCGGCCACCGACCTCGGCGGCTTGCTCATCGACGGCCTCGGCGATGGGGTAGTGCTGGGCACCGAGCTGCTGGCCCCGCGCCCGCAGGCCGGGTGGCTGGAGCTGCTGAGCAACTACAACCAGCTGAGCTTCGGCATCTTGCAGGCGGCGCGCACCCGCATGAGCAAAACCGAGTATATCAGCTGCCCCAGCTGCGGCCGCACGCTCTTCGACTTGCAGGAAACCACGGCCATGATTCGCCAGCGCACCGACCACCTCAAGGGTATCAAAATCGGCATCATGGGCTGCATCGTGAACGGCCCCGGCGAAATGGCCGACGCCGACTACGGCTACGTGGGGGTAGGGAAAGGTAAAATCGCCCTCTACCGCGGCCAGGAAGTCATCAAAAAAGCCGTGCCCGAAGAACGCGCCGTGGACGAACTAATCGAGCTAATGCGCGAGGACGGGAAGTGGGTGGAGCAGGAAGTGGTAGGCGAGCCGGTGGGGGCGTAGGTCTGAAGTAGAGTGCTTTTACCTTATGGAAATAGAAGAAATTATCCAAATATGGCGTACTGAAGGTATTCAGTTGAAAGCAGGTACAACACCTGAGAGCATTGTCGAAGCGGAGCAATTAATAGGATTTAGTTTTCCTGATTCATTCAAGCGATTTTATGCACTTGCAAATGGTTTTGATAATCATGATTGGACTTCAGGAATGTTTTATTTATGGCCTATTGAAGAAATTCTCGAAGAATTGAAGGTTGGTATTCAAAAAGAATTTATTCCATTTTGCGACTTTCTAATAAACTCGCATCAAATTGGATTTCTAAAAAATGAGCCCGGTATCTTTAAGCAATATGGCATAGAAAAAGAATCAAAACAGCCTATTTGTAAAGAATTTATCGAGGTATTAGAACTAATATTAAATAATTCGTCAGAGATATATTAACAGTCACTTACATCCCCAAAAAGTGCCCTAAATTTCCGCTACGCGTAAGCATTAAATAAAGATTAGCCTACCTGCCAGCGCATCGGGAAATTATTCTCTTCCAGGTACTTAATAAATTTGCCGCGCTTCATTCCTGATTAGGCAAACTCTGCTTCGTCCTGGGCAATAATTGTAGTGCCGCCTTCGGCATCATCCTCGCGCATATCTTCCAAGTAAAGCGCCAGCGCATCCTGAATATTCTCTTTTACCTCGGCTATCGTCTGGCCCTGCGTGAGCACACCGGGGATTTCTTTTAACTGGCCAATTAGGTGGGTCTTGCTTTGGCGGATTACAAGCGTGAGTTTCATACGTAACGGCTGGATAAATTAACGGGTAACTAAAGTAACAATAGCAACAGCTTTCTTGTGCTGGGCTGCCGGGTAACGAAGCATTGTTAGCGCCCCAGCAAAAACTCTTTAAACCGCGCCAATTCCTCTAGTTCCCGCTGCACATATGCGTTGAAAAACGACTCGCCTACCTGTCGGCGTAGCACCGAAATGCCTACGTCAATCAGCCGCAGGCCCTGAGCGGTGAGCAGGATATTATCAAACCGTTCGCCGGGCAGGTTGGATGGCCGCTGTATATCGTGGTGAGCGAAGCCGGCGGCGTGCAGCGCCCGCAACTCATCGGTGAACACGTCGAGCCAGATTTCGCGCATCTCTATTTCGTGGGCGCGAAAATCGAGGGGGTAGAGGCGCTCCATGACGAGCATATCGGCGCCGAGCGCTTCGTTCACTTCCAGGCGATGGAACTTCACCACCAAGCCGTTGACCTCATTGGCGAAGCGCATTTTCTCGGCCTCTGAGCCAATATCGGAGCGCGTATCCTGGCTGAAAATCTTGCCGACTTCAGTTTCGGAAAGGGCAATGGCGGCGTTGTTGGCCCCGCGCGAAAGCTGCCGGGGATAGCGTTTGGGTTCCATACGAGCGGCGGTAGCAGTGGCCGAAGATACAGGCCGCCGTAATTTGGCAGCCAATGCACTGCTCGCTTGCTACCCCCGCGCTTACCCAGGAATTTGCCACTCAGGGCTTCGCCATAATTCTGCGGCTTTACACGCCGGCCGAAATTACTACCCTGCTCCAGTGCATCGAAAGTGCCCCGGCGGCGCGCCCCAATTTCCGCCGCAGCCAGGACGTATTTGCCATTCGCAATTTGGTGGGCGAAATACCCGAGTTACTACCCCTGCTGAATACGCCGAAGCTGCGCGAAGTATTGGCTGAATTATTCCCCGCTGGCTGCCACCTCACCAAGGCCATTTATTTCGACAAGCCGGCCGGCTCCAACTGGCTGGTGGCCTGGCACCAGGACCTGATGATAAACGTAGCGCAGCGCGCCGACCAGCCCGGCTTCGGCCCCTGGACTGCCAAGGCTGGCTGGGTGGCCGTGCAGCCGCCCGTAAGTTTTCTCGAAAATACCGTGACCCTGCGCCTCGACGACTGCGACGCCACCAACGGCGCGCTCAAAGTGGTGTCCGGCTCGCACCGCCAGGGCGTGGTGCCGGCCAAAAGCATTGCCAGCCAGGCTGCTACCCCCTTTGTATGCGCCGTGCCCGCCGGCGGGGCCATGCTGATGAAGCCGCTACTGCTACATGCCTCCAGCCGCAGCACCAGTGCCCGGCCGCGCCGGGTCATTCACCTGGAGTTTTCGGGTGAAGAGCTGCCCGCCGGGCTGGCCTGGCGCGAGCGACGCGACGTGTAGTGGCTATACTCTTCGCGAAGTAGTCTGCGCAAAAGGCCGTCATTCCGAGCTCGCCGAGGAATCTCGCTCGCGTCGTGGAACGAGGCCCGGAAGATTACCAGCGAGATTCCTCGGCAAGCTCGGAATGACGGCCTTTTTCGCACCTCACTGCGTGGCGAGTATAATTTAACCTCTTGCTGCGCTGCCAGAGAGGGTAGGGGCAGCCAGCCTCACGCGGCCGCATCGGCCTGGCCGCCCGCGCCGGGCTTATTAGCTTTCATGAAGAAAACGAGCCCGATGGAAAACAGGCAGGCAAAACCCAGCAGGTAGAAGGCGTCGGTGTAGGCCAGGGTGGTGGATTGCTGCTGCACGACCCGGTAGATGGCCCCCTGGGCCTGTTGCATGGCGTCGCCCGCGCTGGCGTTGACCCGGCCAAAAACGGAGGTAGCGAACTGGCGGAGGCCCGCCGCGTAGTCGGGATTGGTGAAGGAGAGGTGGTCGATGATACGACTCTGGTGAAACTGGCTGCGGCGGGCAATCACGGTTTCGATGGCCGCGATGCCGAAGCCGCCCCCTACGGTCTGCACCAGGTTGGTAAACATGGCCACCTGGTTGGTCTTGGACTTGGCCAGGCCCACGTAGGAAGCCACACTGATGGGTACGAACAGAAAGCCCAGCCCCAGGCTTTGGTAAACTCGGGCCGTGGCCACCGTGCGAAAATCAATAGTTGTGCTGAGGACGTGCGCGTAATAGAAGCAAGCTAAAGAGCTGATTACCAGGCCAAAAGCAATTAGCCAGCGGGCCTGCACCTTGCCCGTCAGCCAACCCACGATGGGCATCAGCAAAATCAGCGACAGGCCGCCCGGCGTGATGGCCAGGCCGCTATCGACGGCCCGGTAGCCCAGCAGCGACTGCAAAAACTGCGGCAGCTGCGTGGTGCTGCCGTAGAGCAGCGCGCCCACCACGAACATAACCAGCATGGCGGCCGTGAACGTGCGGTTGCGGAACAGGCTCAGGTCGAGGAGCGGGTTTTTGGCGCGCGTCTCCCAAATAATGCCGCCCACCAGCAGCAGTACCGCCGCGACAGCAAGCAGCATAATGGCTTTCGAGCTGAACCAGTCGTCGCGCTCGCCGCGACTCAGCACGTACTGCAACGCGCTCAGGCCCAGGCCTAATAGGCTTAGCCCGATATAGTCCACGCTTATGCCTTTGGCCCAGGCGTTGGCTTTTTCCTTCACCAGCTCCGGCGGGTCTTTCACCAGCGCCGTCACCAGAAACGCGGTGAGCAGAGCGATGGGCACGTTGACGAAAAATACCCAGTGCCAGCTGTAGCTGTCCACGAGCCAGCCGCACAGCAGCGGCCCCACCGTGGGGGCCACCACCGTGGCCACGCCGAACAGGGCAAATGCCTGCCCCTGCTCCTCGGGCGGGAAGGAATCTTTGAGAATAGCCTGGCCGATGGGCGGAATAATGCCGCCGCACAGCCCCTGCAAGGCCCGCATCACCAGCAGCATTCCCAGCGACGACGACAGCCCGCACAGCAGCGACGAAACCCCGTAGGCCACCAGCGCCAGCATAAACAGGCGCGACCGCCCAATGGCCGTGGACAGAAAGCTCGCCGTGGGCAGCATCACGGCCTTGGCCACCAGCAGCACCGTGATTACCCAGGTCACGTCATCTTGCGACGCACCCAGGCTGCCGCCGATGTTTTGCAGGGCCACCGACACGCTGGAGTTGTCCAGCACGTCCATGAACGTGCCCAGCGCCACCGTGATGGCAATGGCCCACTTCAGGTTGCCGGCCACGGCGGCCCCAGCGGGCCTGGACAGGGTTTGCGTTTGCGCCATGACGAGGAATAAAAGGGGGGGTAGGGCCGTCGGCTTTAGCGCGGCGTGGTGTGCAGGTGGGTGCGCGCCTGCGCCACGGCTTCCTTATAGTGGTTGAGAAAATCGGTGAGAATTTCCTCCCGCGTCACGCTCTCAAGCTGGCGGTCGTCGCGCCAGGAAGGAAGCAGCTCAATGGTTTTGGTGCGGGTTGGCTCCTTGTCGTCTTGCTTGTCGTCGCCTTCCGGGGGCTGGTCGCCGCCCTCCTGGTCATCGGGCTTGGCATCGTCCTGTTGCCCGTCCTTCTCAGCGCCGGGCGGCGGCTCGGGCTGGCCCTGCTCGGCGGCGATGGCCTCGGCCAGCTTGTTTTCCTCAAGCCAGCAATGCACGTAGGGCAGCACGGCCTCGATGCGCACCTCGGCCACGATGGCATATTGAAACTCGACGGGCCCCTCCAGGTGCCGCACGATGAGGTACACGCGGCCATCGTCGAGGCCGGTGTCGCAGGTGCGGGCGTGCGCGCGCAGGGCGGCGGCGGCGGTTTCGAGGGCCGGCCGCGCGGTGTTGGCGTAAAAATCGCTCTGGCGCTTCAGGTTGTCGATAAACGTCTGGTCCTCCCGCGCGAGGGTGGCAAAAAAGTCGTTGAGGCCGGCTTCCCAGCGGCCGGGGGGGGTAGGGGCTTCCATGAGCGAAGGGCGGTTGAGCTTGACAGTCAGAAATTTACTTGGGTCCCACCCGGCGGCGGGCGGCGTGGTCTACTACGCGGGGGCTGGCCTCCACGTGGCTGGTATCGGCGGCCTGCCGGGTAGGCGTCACGGTGATATCGACCTCCGGCGTCACCGACATGCCGGGGGCCAGCAGGTGCAGGTCGGGCTGGCCGTCGAACACGATTTTGACCGGAATGCGCTGCACCACCTTCACGTAGTTGCCGGTGGCATTCTCGGCCGGTAGCAGGCTGAAGCGCGCCCCGGTGCCCCGCTGGAAGCTTTCGACCAACCCCCGAAACTGCTTGCCCGGATACGTATCGACCTCAATCAGCACCGGCTGGCCCACCCGCATCTGGGTCAGCTGCGTTTCCTTGTAATTCGCCGTTACCCAAAGCTGGCCGTAGGTGATGAGCAGCAGCTGCTGGCCCACGGCCACGGTCTGGCCTTCGTCCACGGCCTTGCCCGTCACGCGCCCGGTTTCGGTGGCGTAGAGCTTGGCATAGGAGAGTTGCAGCCGGGCCTGGTCGGCGGCGGCCTGGGCCTGCGCAATCTGGGCCTCGGATACGCTTATCTGCTCCGTAGACTGGCGATAGTCGTTGCGCGCCTGGGCCACCACGGCGGTTGCCTGCCCGGCCTGGGCCTGGGCTGCCTGCACGCGCTGGCGGGCGGCGGCGGCCTGGTCGGCGCTGGCACGGGCGGTGGTCAGGGCCTGGTCGTAGCGCTGGCGCGACACGGCATCGGTCTTGTACAGCTCGGCATAGCGCTGCTCGTCGCGGGCATCGTTGGCGGCCTGGGCCTGAGCAGCGCGCGCTTCAGCCTGGGCCTGGGCTACGCCGGCCTCGGCGGCGGCCAACTGGGCCTGCTGCTGGGCAATGACGCTGCGCCGTGAGGCAATAGCCCGCTCGGCGGTGGTGCGCTGGGCGCGGGCGCTGGTTACCTGGGCTTGGGCCTGGGCCAGCTGGGCCTGGTAGTCGCGCGGGTCCAGCTCCAGCAGCAGGGTGCCTTTCTTTACTAATTGGTTGTCACGCACGTACACCTTCAGCACCTGGCCGGCCGCGCGCGGGCTCACCCGCACGGCATTGCCCTCCACGAAGGCGTCGTCGGTGGTTTCGTGGTCGCGGGCGTGCAGATAGTAGCGCACGCCCCAAATCAGCAGCAGCACCAGCCCCACCGCCGCCCCAATGAGAAACCAGGTGCGCCGGTAAATGGGCTTTTCGGTGGTGTCGGCGGGCGCATCCTTGGCCCGCGGTTGCACGCGGCGCGGGTTGTTGCCCACGCGCCGGTCGGGCGCATCCGAAGGGTCGGCGACTTGCCGCCGGGCGGGAGACGTAAGATTATCGGCCATTATGGGGTAGTTTTTTTGGTTCCTGGTTCGTCGTTCAGTACGTTTATCAGCAGAGCCGTTTAGGAAGCAAGAGAAGTCACTTATGCGTCATTCCGAGCTTGCCGAGGAATCTCGCTTGTGGTCGTTCGGGTGTCATTCCACGAGGCGGGCGAGATTCCTCGACAAGCTCGGAATGACGTTCTGCCTTCTTCCTAAACAGTTTCAATGACAAGTAACCAGGAATTAAGAATCAGAAACCAGGAACTTAAAAATTTATAAACGAAAAGACTGCGCCGTACCCGTGGCGGCGGCAAAATTGAGCCGGGCCGCGCCGTACTGAGCCAGGGCCTGCACGCGCAGGGCGCGGGCGTTGGCCAGGGCCGCCTGGGCTTGCAGCACTTCGAGGTTGTCGGCCACGCCGGCCCGGAAGCGCTGGGTAGCCAGGGCCAGTTCGAGGTCGGCCAGGGTCAGCTGCTCGTCGGCGGCCCGCACCTGGGCGGCGGCCAGGTTCCAGCCAATCAGGGCCTGGCGCACGTCCTGCTCCACCTGGCCGCGGGTGTTGCCCAGTTGCAGCTCGGCTTGGCGCTGCTCGCTCAGGGCCGCCTTCACCCGGCCGCCGACGTAGCCGCCGTCAAACACGGGCACGCTGAGCGTCACGCCGTAGGTGCGCGTGATGCGGTCGTTCTTGAAAGGCGTCACGGCCGACTGCCCATAGTCGCCGGCCGCGCTGATGATGGGGTAGCGCGCGGCGGCGCGGGCGCGGCGGTCCAGCTCTTTCTGGGCGATGGTCTGCTCCGCGATGCGCGCATCCAGCCGGGCGGCCTGGGCCGGCGCCAGGGCCTGCTCCACGGTGGGCACGGCCTCGGCGCGGGCCGCCAGCGTATCGGTGAGCACCGTGGCGCTGCCCTGGGGCAGGCCCACGGCGCGCTCCAGGTCGAGGCGGTCCTGGGTGGCGCTGGCCTCGGCCTGGGCCAGGCGCAGGCGCTGCTGTGACGCGCGCACCTCGGCCCGCACCACGTCGATGCCGTTGGCCACGCCCGCGTCGCGCTGCTTTTGGGCCAGCTGGCGCAGGGCTTCGGCCAGAACCAGGTCGGCGCGCGCGGCCCGCACGTCGAGGCTGCCGCGCTGGGCCGTGAGGTAGGCCAGGGCCACGAAAGTAGCTACCTGCTCGCGGGCCAGCTCAGCGGTGAGGTCGGCTACCCGCACGGCGGCCGCACTGCTCTTATACTGGCGCAGGGCCGCGATATTGAGCAGCGCCTGCGAGAAGTTGAGCCGGGCATCAAACGTATTAAAGGGCCCCACAAACGACGGAATGAGTGGTGTCGCCGCTGGGCCACCGGGCGGCGGGCCACCCATGCCGCCACCCATCATATCCTGGCTGCCGCTGGGTACCAGGCCCTGCGCCACCAGGTTGAGGGTGCGGTTTTGCTGATAGGCCGTGCCGGTAATGTTGGGTAGTAAAAACGAGCGCACCTGCTGGCGTAGGGCCCGTGCCTCGGTGGCGCGCTCGGTGGCCAGCAGGGTAGTGAGGTTGTTTTCCAGGCCAATGGTCATGGCTTCGGGCAGGCTCAGGGTGGCCGGGGCCACGGCCAGCGTGCGGGCCGCGCCGGTGGGCGTGCCCATCATAGTGCCACCGCGTGGGGCGGCATTGCCAACCTGCGCCGGGGGGGTAGTGGTGCCGCTGGGCTCGCCCAGCGTGCCGGGGCCGCCCGGACTTGGGGCGCCCTGGCCGGCGGGGGCCATTTGCCCGGCTCCGGCAGGTGCCGGGCTGGGCGGCCCGGCCGGGGGGCGCTGCATTTGCTGCTGCTGGGCGGTTTGCTGCATTTCCTGCTGCCGCTGCTGCAACTCCTGCTGCTGCTGCTGGCCCACGGGCGGCCCCCCAATGCCGCCCGGCTGGCCGCTGCCGGCCGGGGCGGGCCGCGTGGCCGGCGGAGCCGCCGGGTTAGACTGCGCCGCCGCGCTCAAAGTCACGGTTAGCAGCCCCAGCCCGGCAACGGCGGCCCGGTAGAAAGGACTGCCCGGCAGAGAGTATATTTTTCGCATACACACCAGCATCAGACTTTTACTATCTTTTTAACGTCGGTTTGAACGCGAAAAACCCGTAATTGGCTGGAGTGTTTAGAAAAAAATGCCGCTTCCCTGGCTTACCTGAACCGTAGGCGAGCGCAATTGTGCGCGGTTAGTGTCCGCTACTCTGGGCAGAACGGGTTGATGTGGGTAGGGGCTCCGCTACCGGGTGGCCCTGCAAGGCCAGCAGGTGCCGGGCCTCGTCAAACTCCCCCTCGCTCTTGGCGATGACCAGCGTGGCAATGCCGTTGCCGATAACGTTGGTGATGGCCCGCGCCTCGCTCATAAACCGGTCCACGCCCAGCAGCAGCGCCACGCTCTCGACCGGAATGGTCCTGGTGGCGGCCAGCGTCGAGGCCAGCACGATAAAGCCCGAGCCCGTGACGCCCGCCGCGCCCTTGCTCGTCACTACCAGAATGGCAATCAGCGTGAGCTGCTGGGCGAGGGGTAGGCGAATATTAAAGGCCTGAGCCAGAAAGATAACCGCGATGGAAAGGTAGATGCTCGTGCCATCCAGGTTGAAGGAATAGCCCGTCGGAATAACCAGCCCCGCCACTGAGCGCGAACACCCGTAGCGCTCCAGCTTATCAATCATGCGGGGCAGGGCCGACTCGGACGACGAGGTGCCCAGCACCAGCAAAATCTCTTCCTTGATAAAGCTCAGGTAAGGCCCCAGCCGCAGCCCATAGTAGCGCAAAATGAGGTTCAGCACCCCAAAAATGAACAAAAACATGGTAGCGTACACCACCAGCATCAGCTTGCCCAGCGGCAGCAGGGTAGCAAGGCCGTACTTGCCGATAGTGAAGGCCATGCCCCCAAACGCGCCCAGCGGTGCCAGCCGCATCACCAGCGCCAGCACCCCGAACATGACCTCCGACAGTCGCTCAAAGGTACGCACCAGCGGCGCGGCGGAGGTACCCAGGCGGTTGAGTGCCAGGCCAAACAACACCGAAAAGAGCAGCACTTGCAGTATGTCGCCCTTGGCAAACGCGCCCACCACGCTGTCGGGCACGAGGTGGGTGAAAAACTCGACCCAGTTCATCTCGCCGGCCTGGGCCGTGAATTTGGCGGCTTCGGCGGTTTGGCGGGCATCGTGCAGCACGGCCTGCGCGGTGGCCCGCACGCCGGCGCCCGGCTGGGTCAGGTTGGCCATCCCTACCCCAATGGCCAGGGCCAATGTGGTTACCACCTCAAAGTAGAGCAGGGCCTTGCCGCCCACCCGGCCCACCTGCCGCAGGCTGCCCATGCCCGCGATACCCAGTACCACCGTCAGGAAAATAATGGGCGCTATCAGCATCTTTATCAGGTTGATAAAGGTATCGGCCACGGGCTTGAGGGCTGCCCCAGTTGTGGGGAATAGCGCCCCCACGGCCACGCCCAGAGCGATGGCGACGAGCACTTGCACGGTGAGGTTGGCAGACCAGCGTTTTAGCATCAGCAAGGGGGGGTAGGGCAATAAAAGCGAGCGGGCAAGTTACCGCCCGCCCGGCAGGCCGGGCTGCTGGCCCGTGCTCACCCTGGTAGGTTGCCGGCTCACTAAACCGGGCAAATAGGGGGAATAAATTGAGCATTTCGACAATCTTTCCGGTGTGGCTGGTGTTACTTTACCATACCCAACATCGCCCCGATATGAACGGCAAAAACCTCTTCGACTTCGGTCCCGCCCTCGGTTACTTCTTCCGCAAGAATGACCCCAACCGCAAGTCCAACTTCAACCTGCGCACCATGCACTTCATCAATAAGCTGAGCATGGCCATGTTTCTGGTGGGTCTGTGCGTACTGCTCTACCGCTGGTTTATCCGCTAAACCGGGGGTAGAGACGTGAATATTGAGGAGTACCGCGACTTCTGCCTGAGCCTGCCCGGCACGACCGAGGAAACACCCTTCGGCCCCGATACGCTGGTATTCAAAGTGGGCGGTAAGATATTTGCTCTCACTGACTTGCAAACCTTCGCCAGCTTCAACGTGAAGTGCGGTCCCGAGCGCGCCGCCGACCTGCGCGAGCACTACGACTACGTGCGGCCCGGCTTTCACATGAATAAAAAGCACTGGAATACCGTGCTCGTGGGCACCGGCGCCACCGACGCGCAGCTGCGCGAGTGGATTACTGATTCTTACCAGCTCGTGGTGGCCGCGCTGCCTAAGACCTTACGGGCCGAGCTAGAAGCTAGTTAGGAAGTAAAAAGAGTTGCCAGCCCGTCATTCCAAGTTTGCCGAGGAATCTCGCGTGGGCCGTTTGGGTGTCGTTCAACGACGCGGGCGAGATTCCTCGGCTAGCTCGGAATGACGTTTTAACGAATTCCTAAACAGCTTTAATGACCAATGACTAATGCCGTTCAACGTTGACGTTAGAACGACATTAGTCATTGGTCATTAGTCATTATTCTACTGCCCCACTAAGAACACGGCGTTGCCAAACAGTAGCTTGCCACTCTGCCAGAAGGCGCGGAACAGGGGGTTGTCGCCGAGGTACACGACCTGGCCGCGGCCCAGGTCCTGTTCGCCCAGCACGAACGTATCGACCAGCTCCTTGCGGGCCTTGCTGCCCGCGAAGCCCGCGTAGTAGCCGTTCTTCTTGATAACGCCCACGTTCCAGCCGCCCTTGCCTAAAAACTTGTAGCTGAGCGGCGTGCGAATGAGCGCCGAGTACGTGTCGCCGTAGCCAAAAGCCAGCGGGTGCGTGTTGTCGAGCTGCACGCGGTAGATGGTGCCCAGTGCCTGGTCTTCGGTGTTTTCGCGGTCGGCGGTGCCGTAGCGGCGCAACGGCAGGTAGGGGTTGGTTACCTCCGCTTTCTTGAGAGCTACCGAGTCGGCGGCCTTGGCCTTCAGCAGGAAATCCTTCTTATTGGCCAGAAATTTCATGGCGCCTTCCAGCGCGATGAGCTTGCCGCCGCCGCGCACCCAGGCCTTGAGGGCATCGAGGGCGGGGGTAGGGTAAATGTCGGTGTAGGTGCCGTCGGGCAGGATGAGCACGTCGATTTTCGACATATTCATCCGGCTCAAATAGTCGGTGCCGAGTACCGTGATGGGATAGCCGAGCTGCTGCTCAAAGAAGTGCCACACCTCGCCAAAGGCCGTGGCGTCGATGCCCGGCCCGGCCACCACGGCCACCGTGGGTTGCTTCACGAAGTGTACTGAGCCCGAGCCCAAATCGTGCCCGGTGGTCGAAAAGCCCGTCTTCACGGCCTGCACCACCGTGCCCGCCGAGTCGGCCTGCGCCCGCACGAGCTGGTCAAATTTTGGTCCCAGCGCCTCGTTGCCGGCGCGCGTGATGATGAGCGTGCCGGGCGCATACTTCTGGCCCTCGGCCTCGAAGGCCTGCTGGGCGAAGCGCACTTTCACCTTCTGCTGCAGCAGCTTGCTGAGAAAACGCACGTCCTGGAGGTTATTCCAGCGGGCGAAGTAGGCGTAGGGCTGGCTGTCGGCGGCGGCGCTGCCCTTTACCACGGCGGGCGAGGGGGTAGGGCCGCTGGCATCGAGGCGCTGGGTCAGCGCGTAGGCCTTCACCCCAAACGAGTAGGGCAGGGCCCACGACGTAATATCGTAGGTGAGCGAGTCTTCGAGCTGCGGCTTGGGCTCAAACAGCACCTTTACGAGCGTCGATTTGGGCTGGTACATGCTCACGAGCACGTCGTGGGGCTGCACGGTCACGGCCTCGGTTTTGCCGCTGGCGTAGCTGTAGCCCTTGGTTTTGAGCTGCTTGGGCGCGAAGCCATAGCTGATATTCTGGCGCTCCAGGTACTGCGTCAGCATCCGCAGCTGGCCGGGGTCGTTGCCCGAGGCCAGCACGTAGGTTTTGTAGGTGCCGCCGGGCTTGGTCCTGGCATCCGTAAAATAGGTTTGAAACTCGCGCAGCAGGTCGTCGTGGCGCTCGGCCGTGGCCTGAATGGTGGCGCGGCTGGCCGCGTGGTGGTGCGCGATGCGCTGGGCCAGGGTCAGCGTGTCGCCGTCGGTGCGGGCATAGGCCACGCCGGCCACGCCGCCGCCGCCCTGCTCATAGGTCATGCCAATGGCCCCGTTGAAGCTGGGCCAGGTATCGCCGTAGGTCGGGGCAAATAAATCGTAGGTTTCGCGGGTGAAATACAGCCAGTTGTTCTTGTCAAACGTGGCCCGGTTGTAGTCGCCAATCACGTTCTGGAACTTGCGCTGCCAGGGCGTAATATCGGCGTGGTAGGGCTTGGCGGCCGGCGAGAAGTAGTACGAATTATTGGGCCCCATCTCGTGAAAATCGGCGTGCACCTGGGGCATCCACTTGTTGTAGAGCACGATGCGCTGGCGGCTTTCCTGCTGGGTTTGCCAGGCCCAGTCGCGGTTCAGGTCAAAGTAGTAGTGGTTGTAGCGCCCGCCGGGCCAGGGCTCGTGGTGCTCCCACGAGTCGGGGCTGGCATTGGGCGTCTGGTTGCGCACGCGGTTGTACCAGTTCACGTAGCGGTCGTGGCCGTCGGGGTTCACGCAGGGGTCCACCACGATAACGGTGTTCTTGAGCCAGTCCTGCATTTGCGCGTCCTGCAGGTTGCCCAGGTCGTAGAGCACCGCCAGCACCGCCTCGCTGCTCACGGCCTCATTGCCGTGCACGTTGTAGCTGAGCCAGCACACGGCCGGCATCTTCCGGTCGGCCGCGCCGCTTTCGAGGCTCGCCAGTCGCCGGTCATTCTGCTGAATAGCAGCCAGCTTATTGAAGTTTTCGGTGTTGCCAATCTCAACCACTTCCAGCGGGCGCTTCTCATACGTCTGGCCGTAGCGCGTGACGCGCATCCGGCCAGGCGCGTGGGCCACCACGTGGGCGGCGTAGCGCAGCACGTCGGCCTGGGGCGTGAACCGGCTGCCCAGCGGGTAGCCCAGAAACTGCTCGGGCGTGAGCAGCGGGCCCGCCGCCTCGGCGGCGCTGGTAGGGGGCAGGGCCGTTTGGGCCGCGCCGGCCAGGGGTAGGGCCAGGCCCAGCAGCAGCCCGCGACCCGCCCGGCCGAGGGTGCGCGCGGCTTGCTGCCCACGAAAAAGTAGTGAATGCATCAAGTGAAAAGAAGGCTGACAGTGCGAGAAAAGACGGGCGCGCTTGACGCAAAGATGCAGGCTACCCGCCAGCTTACCCACCATTCGACCCCCGTTTTAGTATTAAAGCCAGCTTTTTTTGAAAAAAGAGGTTATTCAAAATAGCTGCCCCGTTGTTCCCTACCTCACCAAAGGCGGCCGACGACCAAACCACGGCCGCGCCTGCTCCAGCTGCCCGGCCAGGCGAAAAAGCACGTCTTCTGCCCCGAGCCGGGCGATGAACTGCACGCCGCAGGGCAGGCCGTCGGCAGTCCAGTGCAGGGGCACCGACATGGCCGGCTGGCCCGTGAGGTTGGCTACCTGCGTGTAGGGCGTTTTTTCGAGGCTCTGCTCGGCCAGCTTCTCCACCAGGCCCGAGCGCCGGATGAGGCCGCCCAGCCCAAAGGTGTTGACTACTTTCAGGAGCTTTTGCTCGAAGGGCTTGGGTTGCAGTTCGCCGATGCGCACAGGCGGCGTGGCGAGCGTGGGCGTCAGCAGCAGGTCGTAGGTCTGGTGAAACCGGCCCAGGCGGCGGGCGTGGTCGTTCCAGGTGTGGCGCGCGGCGGCAAAGTCGGCGGCCGAGTAGGTGCGGCCCAGCAGGCCCAGCAGCCAGGTCGTGGGCTCCACGTCACTGGGCCGGGCCGGGCGGCCCAGCACTGGTTTTAGCCCCGCGATGCTGGCCCCCGTTTCGCCAAAATACAGCATCATAAACGCCGCCGCCACGGCCCGGCCATTGAAGGGCAGCGGCACTTCGGCTACCTCGTGGCCCAGGCTTTCGAGCAGCCTGGCCGCGTCGCGCACGGCGGTGGCGCACTCGGGGTGCAGCGGTCGGCCCAGCGGGTGGTCCAGCGTAAAGGCGATGCGCAGGCGGCCGGGCTCGCGGCCCACTTCCTCCAGGTAAGGCCGGGCAGGCGGGGGTAGGAAATACGGCGCGCCCACGTCGGGCCCCTGGGTGGCATCGAGCGCCGCCGCGCTGTCGCGCACCGAGCGCGTGAGCACGTGCTCCACGGCGGCGCCCTGCCACTTTTCGCCCTGCTCGGGGCCGGTGGGCACGCGCCCCCGGCTGGGTTTCAGCCCAAACAGCCCGCAGCACGCCGCCGGAATGCGGATGGAGCCGCCGCCATCGCCGGCGCCCGCCACCGGCACGATGCCCGCCGCCACGGCCGCCGCCGCGCCGCCGCTGCTACCCCCCGGCGTGTGGTCGGGCTGCCACGGGTTGCGGCAGGGGCCGTAGAGCGCGGGCTCGGTCACGCCCATCAGGGCAAACTCGGGCACGTTGGTTTTGCCCATAATATTGAGGCCCGCCGCCTGCCAGCGGCGCACCAGCTCGGCATCCTCCGCCGGTACGAAATGCCGCAGGGCGCGGCTGCCCGCCGTGTGTGGCGCGCCGGCGTAGGCCGCCCCGAAGTCTTTCAGCAAAAATGGTACGCCGCCAAATGGCCCGGCTGGCCGCCCGGCCGCCGCGCGCCGCTGGGCTTGCTCAAAGAGCTGGAAAACGATGGCGTTAATACGCGGGTTCACGGCTTCGGCGCGGGCAATGGCGGCGGCGCACAGCTCGGCGGCAGTAAGCTGCCCGCGCCGCACGAGGTCGGCCATGCCCAGGCCATCGAGCTGGTCGTATTCGGTGGGAGAAAGCATGGCGGCAAGTTAGGGGTCCGCCGTGGAGGGCGAGTTGGATGCGTCTTGGCAATAAGTTATTGCGTCCTTATTATTACGCAACTTCTTATGAAAAAACTCCTACCCCTCCTCGCCGCGCTGGCCCTGCCACTGGCCGGCCTCGCCCAAACGGCTCCGCGCCCGCTCAACCTCACCGACCTGACCCGGATGCGCGACGTGGCCGACCCCAACCTCTCGCCCGATGGCGCCTGGGTAGCTTACACCGTGAGCCGCGTGGACACCACCACCGATAAGCGTGATGCCGACGTGTGGATGGCCCGCACCGATGGCTCGCAGAACATTCGGGTGACGACCAGCCCCAGCGGCGAGAGCAAGCCGCGCTTCAGCCCCGATGGCAAGTACCTGAGTTTTATCTCGGGCCGGGGCCAGGAAGATGGCGGCGACGCCCAACTCTGGCTGCTGAACCGCGCCGGCGGCGAGGCCGAAAAGGTGACCAAAATCAAGGGCAGCGTGTCGGACTACGTGTGGAGCCCCGATGGCCAGCGCATTGCGCTAATTATTCGGGATGCTGACCCCGACTCGCTCACCGCCGCCCAGAAGGTGAAGAAGAAGACCGCGCCGCCCATCGTCATCGACCGCTTCCAGTTCAAGAAGGACGTGGATGGCTACCTGAACAGTCAGCGCCAGCACCTCTACCTGTTCGACGTGGCCGCGCGCCGGCTCACTAGGCTCACGCCCGGTGCCTACGATGAGTACCTGCCCGCCTGGAGCCCCGATGGCAAACAATTGGCTTTCAGCAGTAAGCGCGGTTCCGACCCCGACCGCCACGACAACTTCGACCTCTTCCTGATTGATGCCCAACCCGGCGCCACCGCCCGCCCACTGCTGGCCACCGACGTGCCCGAAAGCGCCCCCAACTACGGCAGCCGCCCCGCCTGGAGCCCCGACGGCCGCCGCATTGCCTTCGTGCAGGGTGGCCCCAGGGAGCAGCTCGTGTACGCCCTGCACCAGCTGATGGTGGTGGACGTGGCCGGTGGCCCCGCCCGCCCCCTCACCGCCGGCCTCGACCGCAACACGACCCAGCCGCAGTGGAGCGCCGATGGTAAAAGCGTCTATTTCCTGCTCGAAGACGACCGCGCCGAGTCGCTGATGCGGGTGCCCGCCACCGGCGGTAAGCTCTCAACAGTGCTGGCCGGCCCGCGCCAGGTGGGTGATTTCGACCTGGCCGGCAAGGGCACGACGGTCGTGCTCAGCAGCCAGCCGCAGCAGCCCACCGAAGTTTTCGCGCTCGATAAAAAAGGCGGCTTACTACCCCTCTCCAAGCAAAACGACGCCTGGCTGAAGGGCGTGACGCTGGGCGCGGTCGAGCCGATGCAGGCCAAGAGCAGGGATGGCACGCTGGTAAGTGGCTTCACCATTAAGCCAGCAGGCTACCAGGCGGGCCACAAGTATCCGACTATTCTGCGCATTCACGGCGGGCCGGTGGCGCAGTTTGGCTACGGCTTTTCGTTTGAGTGGCAATACTTTGCGGCCAATGGCTACGCCGTGGTGGTGGCCAACCCGCGCGGCAGCTCGGGCCGGGGCCTGGAGTACAGCAAGGCCATCTACGCCGACTGGGGCAACAAAGACACCGACGACGTGCTGGCCATGGTAGACTATGCGGTCGCGCAGGGCCTGGCCGACCCCGACCGTCTCGGCGTGGGCGGCTGGAGCTACGGCGGCATCATGACCGACCAGGTCATTGCCCGCGACCAGCGCTTCAAGGCGGCCGTGAGCGGCGCCAGCATTGGCAACGTGCTCGCTGGCTACGGCACCGACCAGTACATCCGCGACTACGAAACCGAGCTGGGCACGCCCTGGAAAAACACCGACGCGTACCTGCGCGTGTCTTACCCCTTCTACCACGCCGACCAGATTAAAACCCCTACCCTCTTCGTGTGCGGCGAGAAGGATTTCAACGTACCCCTGCTCAATACCGAGCAGATGTACCAGGCCCTGCAAAGCCTGCACGTGCCCACGCAGCTCGTCATCTACCCCGGCCAGTTTCACGGCGTCACGACGCCCAGCTACGTCAAGGACCGCTACGTGCGGTATTTGAATTGGTACAATAAGTACCTGATGCCGGGCGGCACGGCCCAGGCCAGCCCGCGGTAGCGGGCGTTGGCGGCACTGCGGGGGGTAGGCGATGGAAGGGCGCCCGGCCGTAGTTTGCCTTTTTACCGCTCATGCCGCGCAACCTGCTGCTCCTGCTCGCCGCCCTGCTCATCGCCGCCTTCGCGGGGCTGATGCTCACCAAAACGTTGCCCTACTACACCTTCGAGAAGGGCATTCACTTCCTCACCACCAAGAGCGACGCGACCAACGACAACCCGTGGTTTCGGCTGGGCTTCTACGTGCACATCACCACGAGCCTGGTGGTGCTGGTGCTGGGCCTGCTGCAATGGCTGCCGGTGGTAGCCGGGCCGGGGCTGCACCGGCGGCTGGGGCAGGGCTACGTGCTGGGCATCTTGGTATTGGCCGCGCCGTCGGGCCTCCTCCTGGCGCGCTTTGCCAATGGCGGGCTGGTGGCGCAGGTGGGCTTTTCGCTGCAATGCGTGGTTGGTGGCTCACCACCTGGGTAGCCTACCGGGCGGCCCGCCGCCGGCAGTGGCCCCGGCACGTCGAGTGGCAGGTGCGCTCCTACGCCGTCACGCTGGCGGCCCTGGCCCTGCGCGGCGAGAGCTACATTCTATTCTACGCCTTCGGTACCAAGCCGATAGAAACCTACCTCACCGTAACCTGGCTCTCGTGGGTCGGCAACCTCGTGCTGGCCGAGGTGCTGCTGGAAGCAGGGGTAGGGCGCTATTTTTTGCGGGAGATAATCAGGAAATTACGCCCTAATTTGGGGGCATGAAAAAGTTATATTGGATGCTCGCGCTGGCTGGGGCTGCCTGCCAGCAGCAGACTCCGCCCGTCGAAAATAAGGCTACAGTGGCGGTAAAGCCTGCCATAACTGACACTACCCAAACTGCCGCACCGGCCCACGCAGAACAGCCGTTACCCATGCTGTTTGCTGCTGGCGACACCCTGACGCAACCCATGCGCAAACTGCTGCGAACGCAGGATTTGTCGCCATTGTGGCAAGATATCGAGCAATCGGACTATACCGACCGCAGCAGTTTCCAAGGTTTCTTCGGCTCTGAGCATTATCATTTCGCGCTGGTGATTACGCCAGCTGCCCGCGATGCCGCTGACCCCGCCGTATACCATGTATCTGGTAAAACCCGCTATTTCCAAAGCCATAATATTCGCTCCTTTACCGGCATCCTTACTGTGCGGCAGATTGTCGATTTGTCATATCCTGGCTTTCTGGCAGTAATGGCTCAGCGCGAGGAAAAAGCCATTGATTCGCTCGAAGGCCATACTTACACGGCTCGTGCCCGTTTGCAACTGCGCGAAGAAAACACCACCAACAGCGGCCTTTTCGAGGGGGAAGGCATGCTCGATTTCTATACAGTACCTGGCCAAAAGCCCGGCTACGTAGGAGTGTTCGCTTTTGAGGGCACTGACGACCGGCTGCCCACGCACGGTGGCGGGGTGCTACTTCGTGGCAATCGCCGCAACGTCAGCACCGGTCAGGTCAAGCCCTTTATCGTGTCACCCGACGTGTCCGCCATTGCCCCCTTCGTCTTTAAAGATTTTATGCTTGACGAGCGTATGGGTCAGATTAACCCCAAATACGCTAAGCTTGGGTGGAATGCTTACTGGGAAAACGACGAATGGTGGGCCGACTCACCCAAGCCTAAGCTGAGCCTGTAACAATGCAAAAACGGCCGTTCCTACCGGGAGCGGCCGTTTTTATGCACTAAAACCCCAACGCTACAGCCCCGGAATCACATCCAGCAGGCTGTGGCCCTTAGTCGCCACGGCCTCGCGGAATTGGTTCTTAATCACGTTTTTGATGATTTCGCTGGTGTCGCGCTCGCCGCGGGCCAGGGCTTTGGCAAACTCGATGGCCTGTGCGGTGCTCACCTTGCCGGGCATGGCGGGCTCGTTGGGGTCCACGTGGCAGTCGATAACGGCCGGGCCGTCGTGGGCCAGCGCCGCGCGCACCACACGCTCAGTGTCCTTCATCTCGCGGATGGTGAAGCCGGTGGCCCCGCAGGCTTCGGCGTATTTGGCGAAGTCAATGGATTGGAGGTCAACGCCGAACTCGGGGTTGCCTTCCATCACAATCTGCTCCCACTTAATCTGGCCCAGCGCATTGTTGTGGAAGATGAACACCTTGATGGGCAGCTTGTAGCGCACGGCCGTGGCCAGCTCGCCCATCAGCATGGTGAAGCCGCCGTCGCCGACCAGCGCCACCACCTGCCGGCCGGGGTAGGCCACCGACGCCGCGATGGCGTAGGGCAGGCCCGCGCCCATCGTGGCCAGCAGGCCCGAGGTCGAAAACAGCATATTGTCCTGCATCTGAATGTAGCGCGCGGCCCAGGTCGTGTTGTTGCCGCAGTCGCAGGTCACGATGGCGTCGTGGTTCAGCAACGGGCTCAGCACGTGGGGCAGGGCCTGGGGCTTCATGGGCGAGGCCTCCTGGGTGCCGCGCTCGGCCAGCAGCTCGCGCCACGACTTCATGCGGTCCTGCGCCGTGGTGAGGAAATCGCGGTCGTCCTGGCGCGTGAGCAGGGGTAGGAGCGCTTGCAGCACCGTTTTGCTGTCGCCGAGCAGGCCCACTTCCACCGGAGTGCGCAAGCCGATGTGGGTGGCGTCGAGGTCAATCTGCACCGTGCGGGCCTGGCCGGGCTTGGGGTAAAATTCGAGGTAGGGAAAGTGCGTGCCCACCAGAATGAGCGTATCGCACTCCTCCATCGCGTCTTGCGAAGGCGCGGTGCCCAGCAGCCCCAGGCCGCCGGTGGTGTAGGGCGAGTCGTCGGGCAGCACGCCCTTGCCGAGCAGCGCTTTGGCCACGGGCGCGCCCAGCAGCTCGGCCAGCTGCGTGAGCTCGGCGCGGGCATCGAGGGCGCCCCGACCGGCCAGAATCGCCACCTTTTTACCCGCGTTAATTACCTCGGCCGCGCGTTGCAGCTGGGCGTGGGTCGGGGCTACTTCGCTGCTCACCACTATTGGCTTGGTATGACCTTCTATATTCTGGGCCGATACTTTGTCATCGCTCGTCGTCCAGTCCTGCAGGTCCTTGGGGAAGGAGATGTGCGCCACGGTGCGCTGCCCCAGTGCCGTGCGAATAGCCTGGTCCGTAATGGTTTGCACGTGCTCGGGACCCATCACGCGCTCGTTGCAGGCGGCCACGTCTTCAAATAATTTGACCAGGTCCACATCCTGCTGCCAGTAGGTGCCGCTGAGGTCGTGGGCCGCGCTGCCCGTGATGGCCAGCACTGGCTGCCCGTCGTACTTGGCATCATAGAGGCCGTTGAGCAGGTGAATGCCGCCGGGGCCGCCGGTGGCCAGGCACACGCCCAGCTTGCCCGTAAACTTGGCGTGGGCGCAGGCCATAAACGCGGCCGACTCTTCGTGGCGCACCAGTACCAGCTTTATCTTGTCCTGGCGCGTGCGCAGGGCTTCGTAAATACCATTAATGCCATCGCCCGGCAGGCTGAAAATCGTATCGACGCCCCAGTCCAGTAATCGTTCGACCAGCAGGTCGGCTCCCGTCTTTGCCATAATTGGTAGTGGTTACAGAATGTAGGAAGGGGTAGTACGTCGGTTGCCCGGTTGTTAGTTGTGGCGTTGGATGTCGGAAAGAGGGGGTAGGGCAGCCAAAAAGACCTTGTGGAGTGCTTTTGGCCCGCCTTACCCTGCTAAATTTATAATTTCTCAACAATTCCCATCTCGTTAGCGTTGGCAAGTCTAATGGAATTAGTAACTTGCGCCCTGTGTTGCCGGATTGTGTGCGTCGCCAGCCCCTCGCGTCGGGTTTTTTCTCCTTTGTCTCCCTACCGTTATGATTAATACCAACCTCAAGTTCTGGCGTCGCGAGCTCAGCCTGACGCAAGCCCAACTAGCTGATAAGCTGGGTATCAAGCGCTCCCTGGTGGGCGCCTACGAGGAAGGCCGCGCCGAGCCGCGCCTGGCCACGCTCGTCAACATGGCGCGCCTCTTCAATATCCCGCTCGACTCGCTGGCTACCACCGACTTTACGAAGCGCAAAAATGCCAAAACGGCCGCCGCCCTGCGCGAAGCCGGCCCCCTCACCGAAACCCTGCCCGAAGACAAGCCCCTGCGCATTCTGGCCATCACGGTAGGGCCCGACGACCGCGAAAATATTGAGCTGGTGCCCCTCAAAGCCGCTGCCGGCTACCTCAATGGCTACGCCGACCGCGAATTTATTGAGGAGCTACTCCGCTTCCGGCTGCCCATGCTGTCGAGCACCGGCACCTACCGCGCCTTCGAAATCGCGGGCGATTCGATGCTACCCCTCGCCAGCGGCACCACCATCGTGGGTCGCTACGTCGACGACTGGGCCGCCATCAAGGACGGTACTCCCTGCATCGTGGTTAGCCAGAAAGATGGTATCGTCTTCAAGCGCATTTATAATAAGCTGAAGCAGAGTGCCATGTTCGCGCTGCAATCAGACAACCCCCTCTATTCACCCTACGACGTGAAGGCCGAAGACGTGCTCGAAATCTGGGAAGCCAAGAGCTACATCAGCAGCGCTTTCCCCATCGGCGGCGTGTCGCTGGAGCACCTGGCCAGCATGGTGCTCGACCTCACGCAGCAGGTGAAGCAGCTGCAATTGCAGCGGGCGTAGTCTTATCCCTAAGCCCCCAAGCCGTTAAGCTCTACGGGTTCTCCCTCCGAGAACCTCACCCCCAACCCCCTCTCCAAAAAAGAGGGGGAGCTGCGGCGGTGTGAGGAGGTACAAAAAAGGCTTTCAGCATCGCTGAAAGCCTTTTTTGTGGTCGTCAGAAAATCGTCCGGCTCCCCCTCTTTTTTGGAGAGGGGGTAGGGGGGTGAGGTTACGACTACTTCAACTGCATTTCCTCAATAATGCGCTTAATCTTGTCCTCCGCCTTTTTGTGCGTTACCTCATAATCAGCAATGGAAGACAACGGCTCTTTCACGCTGAAATAGAACTTGATTTTGGGCTCGGTGCCACTGGGGCGGGCCGAGATTTTGTCGCCGGCGGCCGTGATGAATTGCAGCACGTTGGAGCTTTCTACCCCCGTGCTTTCCTCCATCCCTGAGGTGAGGTGGTGGATTTTGCCGGTCTGGTAGTCTCGGATTTCAGCGACTGGTGAGCCGGCCAGCGTTTTGGGCGGGTTCTTGCGTAGCTCCACCATCATTTCCTGAATTTCCTCGGCGCCGCGCTGGCCTTTTTTGGTCAGTGAAATGAGGTCTTCGACGTAGAGGCCGTACTCGGCGTACATCTGCTGCATCTCCTGGTAGAGGGTGCGGCCCTGGCTCTTGGCCACGGCGGCCATCTCGGCTACGAGGGCGCAGGCCGACACGGCATCCTTGTCGCGCACGAAATCGCCGATGAGGAAGCCGTAGCTTTCCTCGCCACCACAGATGTAGTTCGCCTGGCCCGCCAGCTCCCGAATGAGACCCGCGATGTACTTGAAGCCCGTGAGCGTGCGGTAGTAGGTCACGCCGTAGTGATGCGCGATATCACCCAGAATTTCACTCGTTACGATGGTGTACACGATGAAATCGTTGGGCTGGGCCTTGCCCGCGTGCTTGCGCGCCGACAGGATATAGTGCGTGAGCAGCGCGGCCGTTTGGTTGCCATTTAATAACACCCACTCGCCGTGCTCGTTCTTCACGCCTACCCCCACGCGGTCGGCGTCGGGGTCGGTAGCCAGCACGAGGTCGGCATTCTGGGCCTTGGCCTGGTCGAGGGCCAGTTGCATGGCCGCTTTTTCCTCGGGGTTGGGCGACTGCACGGTGGGGAAGTTGCCGTCGGGCGCGGCCTGTTGGGGCACCACGCTCACGTTGGTAAAGCCAAACGCGGCCAGCGCCGGCGGCACCAGCT
>JAABUK010004078.1_pt1 | contig 24105 bp, 24 predicted proteins | sample 5559141 | NCBI WGS metagenome assembly JAABUK01 (sample SAMN10711869, study PRJNA513367) | rock metagenome | isolation source: Antarctica rocks | place: Antarctica: Victoria Land, Pudding Butte nord | collected 2016-01-03
CCCCACCCTAACAGTAGAGATCGCCGAGTCGCTCCGCCTGCTCGAGCGAAAAGTCGCGAGTGTTTACACGCTTATGAAGGCGAGTGTGTATAGTATTGTGCTGCAACAGGGGGAGATGGATCCGGATCTGAGTTCTACTACTGGTGGTGGAGGGGAGGGAGGTATGGGTAGAGAAGGAGAACGAGAAGGGGAGGGGAGAGGAGGGGTGGTGAGTAGTGAACGAGTGAGATAGCCATCTACCACGGTTGCATCGTTGTTTCAATTTCATCTCGCAGGCGACCTGCAGACCGAGCGTAGCTACACGATCGTGAGGCTCGCCACAGACAGTAGAAGACAAGGGCGTGTGTGCACACTTACTGCAACGCAACGTATGCATATGTTGGCGCCGTGGTGATTAAACAGTACGTCAGTGAGCTTCCCAAGCCCGGAAAAGTTCAGCTTTGGGGGGAAAAGATCGATTTTGGCGTTCAAGTCGATTGGCGAGGTGGAGGAAACGAAACACACAAATCGAGCGACTGTCACCAATCTCGAAATGTTGAATCAGGCGTTGTGGACCGGTGATGTATTTCAATGGGGTTGGTAGGGGTGGAGAAGTCGATTCAACGGGGCAGATCTGACGAGGAATGTCATCGCCGATGGTCACACGGTGATGGAGTGCAATTCCGTTCGAGGACAGAGAGTATGATACAGTTGCGCTGAAGGAGGTCATATGCGCGCAGTTGTGTCCAACGCATCTAGCTCGTCCCCCTCATGGGCCCATGAGTTCCGGCGCAGTATCTCCATGAATCTCCTTGAAGAGGACTGATTCCACAACGCGCCCCAGCGCTCCAAGTCACGCCTCCATCTTCGTCTTGACACCTGCTTCGGTGTCAGAAAGGTCGGTGTCCAACCCCATCGCCGGCGGCAGATCCGGAATACCCTCCAATTTGGGATCTAGATTCGCGTCCATACTGCCATCTAGGCTCTGCAGACCATCCGGGTGCTGAGAATCCATTTGAAATCCCTGGAACTCATTCCCACCACCACCACCACCACCACCACCACCGTCGACATGCGCGTTCGCTTCTCCCAGCTGATGTTGCTGATGGGGTGGCTGATTCGCCCCAGCTAGTGCCATAATCCCCTGCACACCATTAAAATGCGCCTTATCCTCCTCACCCTGCTGCCTTTCTCTTTCTCTTGCCTCGTTCTTCGACGCTTGACTGGGTGCTCTTGTCTTGAGGTCGCCTGTTACGTACTTGAGATAGTATGGAACTTCGATACCGCTTTTCAGGAAGAAGAGTTTCAGGTTTCGAGCTTTATCCTTCAATTGGATTTGATTTCGGTCTTTGAGGGATTCGTTGATTGTTCCGCCAGGACCGAACATGGCGAGGATTTGAGACCAATGGGGACCTCGGACACGGTCGAGACCGGCCATGAGGGCGTTTTCTTCATCGGTTGTCCAGGGGCGACGCTGAGAGGGGAGACCGGGACGTCGGGATGTTGGTGATGACTTTGTTGTGGCGGCTTGACGGGCTCGTTCGTATAAGATTTGGGTGGGTGCGCTTTGGCTGACGTGGGGAAGGTTCGGCAGAGGACCATAGTTGGGCGAAAAGTTCGGTCGTGAGGAGCTCGGATGTGGAGATCTTGTCGGTGGTGTGTAATGCTGGAAGTTGGTATGGATTTGAATAGGTTGTTGATATGTCTGCTTGGGAGGTGGATATGGTCGCATCTGTGGCGGCCCGGGTGCAGGAATGCTGATGTTGTGACCTTGAAGGGCAATTTGCGCAGCTCGAGCGGCCTTCGCCACAAAATCTTCTTGTTTGGGAGGTTCGCTGACTGATTCGGTTGGAGGCGGAGGAATCACGGAGAAATTGCTCTGGAGCTGTTCCTGAGCAGGTTCGTTGGTCTCACTATATGCGTTGCGCCCTTTCGTTAATTTGGTCTTCTGTACGAGTCAGTCAGCACGAAAATGAAGGCATTGACGTTGGTGTAACTTTACTGGCTGGGTATTCAGTGATTCGAAGTTTTTGGAGACGTAGGTGCTGGTTTCCCGTAGAAAGGCGTTCCACTGGTATCTGTCTGGCAGATTATCGAGAGCGGCTGAATTATTGACCTCTGCTAAGATCATGTCCCTCCTCGAAACAGCACGTTTGACAAAGTCCTGCTCGCTAGGGGCAAGACCTCGTGCTCCGGGGCGGCGAACCAGTATCCTCAAGTCCATATCATCCGGAAATAACGTGTACAAGAGCTCAGTCTTTGAACGCTCTGGGGTGTGCATGGACGAGATGAATGCCTGGGTCTTCAACTCCAAGAATAATGAGCCTTGCGCCTTTAACAACCTTCCATTTTCAGGAACAAAGATCTCTAAGAAATGGTCATTCAATTCTGCAAAGCCAATGTCCTGACTACCGAACACGCTAGAGACGAATGTCGCAAGGTTGGCTTTTCGCAATATTTCCACTTGCACGGGTGCCAGCAAATCAAGCTCCGATGGCGATAGGAATGGAGACTTTGAGGAATACACTCGCTTTGTGTGGTCGAAGAGGGATCGAACAGTTAAATACTCTTGGCCAGCTTCAGATTCTGGCTCTTTCATCAAACCAATGATTTCCTGGCAAGACGATTTTGCAAGCGTAGACAGTATCTGCGACGACTTGCAGGATGTCAGTAGTCACAACAATGTAATTTGGTGAGGAAGTGATCTCACGAGATTGTCAAGAATTGGCAGACTCTCGACTTTCATTCTTGATCCTGTTTTGGCGAAAACAAGACTTTTCGATCCTGATGACCTCTCATCTTCAGCTGCGCCCATTGCACAACATTGCTCGAATCTTTCTGAGTGATCAATAATATTGGAAATGGCCTTCGTCATTTCTGGATCAAGCTGACCGAACGTTTCGGCTGGAGGCGCCCCATTTTCGAATCTTGCACCATCGTGTTCTGGATGCGCGTTCAGTTGCGCGCGAAGTTCTCTCAAGCTGCCATCAACGTCTTCTGATGCAGATTGCTCGAATGGGCCGAGAGAGTCTACAGGAAGCGACTTTCCATTGGGTGGGTTGACAACGGAGACATCTTTTCGAGACGTCTCGGTGCGTCGCCTTTTGGCAGCGCGGTCGGGAGAAGGATGGGTCCGATCGTCAAGGTCGTGCGTCGCTTTGGTTGGACGAGTGCCTGAATGTCGAGATGTCAGCATGGGTGAAGCTGAATAGGGAGGCTGTCAAGTTCGAGGATTTCAACCATCGTCTGCGCGGCTGAAATCGTACCTTTCGACTCTGCACGGTTGGTGGTCGTAGAGCCCGGATACTCTGAGTTGGATGAGGTCTGACCTCTACGTGTAGTTGGCATTCTCTGATGAGGTAACTTTTTGAAGATTAGGGTAAGTCTGAACGTGCCCTCTGCCCTCAAGATGTTTTCAGACAGTGAGGGAGGTGGAAGGAGAAGCTTGGCATCTATTTCCACCGGCGAGATAGTTTGGTTGTCCCATACCGCTCTCGCGCTTTGCAAGCTCCTTGCTAAACATGATTTGCCTCACCTGTTGTTCAAACGGCTCTGGGCTGGATGGCAAGCCATGTATTGCAAGACTCCACAGCTTAGGTAACATTGTATCAACTGATTTAGCACGCAGACCTCTTCGCGAAGAACAGGATAGAGTACCACTCGAGAGATCAAGTATGAATTGGTTCCTAGACTGGGATGGAACAATGACCACCAAAGACACCCTTTTAGTAATAGCATCAATTGGCTACAGCAAAAGCTCGAGCCAGAACCTTCCTCCTTGGTCGCAGGGTTCACAAGCATATGGTTTGGACTACAAGACCCATGCAGCAGAATACAAACCAGACATGCAGAAGACCATCTCCCTGGAGCAGCTTTTCGCGTGGCAGGAGAGCCTTGTCGATGTTGAACGTGCAAGTGTGGAGCGTGTTGAGCGGGCTTACATATTCGCGAACATCACTGAGGAAGATGTCGACAATGCTGCCAGCCAGGCAGGTCGAGATCTAAAGTTGTCTTGACACCAAGGCTAAGCTCCCTACTCGACGGCCTCTTCGCGCGAGGCAGTCGCGTTACCATTGTGAGCGTCAACTGGAGTCGCAGATTCATACAAGCATGCATGGGCAGTATGATAAAGCTCCGGCATAACAACGAACATAGAAATATTCGGATTCATGCTAATGAAATCGAGTTCGGACCGAGTGGAAAGCTGTCTCGGACGTTCGAAAAGGAAGACTGGGGTATTTGGACCGCACACGATAAGGAGAAGGTGGTAGAGGAGGCCCTCGAGACTGCATCTGAGCAGCACAGTTCTATCTATGTCGGAGATAGCTCAAGTGATCTGCCTTGTCTCCTTCTGGCTGATGTAGGCATCTGTATCAAGGATGAGAAGCTCGGCAGTGAACAGCGAAGCCTCCGAGAAGCCTTGACAAAACTTGATATCCCACGTCATTGGATTGGAGAATATGATTCAACCAGGATTGATGCGTGTGCCAGAAATTTGTGGTGGGCCAGGGATTTCCATGATATCTACAATAGTGCTCTACTCCAAAGACGGACCTTGAATAACATTGGCACAAAGCGAGACCATTGTAAGGTGTTCGATTGCGAATACACACCGTACGCCAACGGTGGTGACTGTGGATTGCCGCTTTAGGAGGATGCCCTTTTCACAAATTGCCAAGAGCCTGGACCTTCAACTGTCCCGGCCTCCTCATTTTTTCTCAGCATCCACACCTTTGTCCAATCTATTCCATAGGTTCAGAGGAATGGAACGTGATTCCTAACTGAACTTCCTGACTTCGTTCCAAGACTTACCACCTAGCCCTCGTCTTGCAGAGGGCTATACTATTTCGAGGTACACACCAACTGCTTCCTGCGGTGGTATCGTACACTACTGCAAGCCAATCCTCCCAAGTGCTGGGAGCTATTGTGAGTGGCACACCAGTTTGCTACATACCCCTCCCCACACCAAGCTACTCAAGCGAGCTCGAGTTGCGGGATCATGGGATAAGCCATCCCACTGTAAGCTCGCAGCTGGAGTCATGTTGGAGCTTCCGCTCCTCCTGAAGCTTCCTCTTCCCAGGTACTCCGACCACTTCCTCCTCCTAATCCTGCATGCTGTTCTTCCAACTGCCTTTGTAACGAGCTGCGGCACCTAAGTCATCTCAAACTCCCAGCCTTTCCAGCCTGCCTTCACAGTCCCGCCAGCCATGAAGCTCTTTGTTGTGGCCTTGGCCTTCGCGGGTCTTCAAGCGCTGCCCAGTGTAGCTCAGACTGTTCTTCGGGAGCACATATGGAGTACTGTCATATATTCTCGATATGGAGATCGTACACCATACATACTTCCGACAGCAAATACTCTGACTCCGCTGGGTGCTAGACAGATGTACAGTGCGGGAAACAAATTCAGAAATCGATATCTTGCCTCAGCGCCGGGCAATAGCAACACCGTCATACGGGGCATCTCATCTTTTCAGCTAGACAACAATCAAGTCTCGATCGTCTCGCTAAATGACCAATTCATCGTTGCGTCTGCTCAGGCCTTTATGCAGGGCTTGTATCCGCCTCTTCAAGCCTCTTCCAATGCCACCTTCATCAATGGCCAGTCGCAACTGGCCAACGGATCTAACATCCTATCCCCTCTGAATGGCTATCAATACCCACAGGTCGACACGGCATCTCCCCTCGACCTCAACTCAATCTGGTTGATGGGGGCCAACAATTGTCCCGTCTATTCTGCCTCCAGAGGCGAATATTTCAACTCCGCATTTTATGAGCACCTCTTAGACACGAATCGGAATTTTTACCACAGTCTTCAGCCTGCGCTACTCAACGGTGTCTTTGTCAACTCCAGCGTCAACTATCTCAATGCATACCTGATTTTTGACTACCTCAACTACGGGTCCATGCACAACAGCAGCTTTGTCAACAACCTCTCATTTGAAGATTTGACGCGGGCGAAGATACTTGCAGACAACTGGGCGTGGGCAGTGTATGGCAATACGTCCGCCTCCGGCCTCACGCAAGGAGATCGCATTCGAGCTATTGCCGGCCGAACTTTGGCCAACAGAATCGTCCAGGCTCTCTTCGGCAATATCAACACTGCAGGTTCTTTTGACAAGATGACGTTGTTGTTCGGTGGCTTCGAACCTATGGTTTCATTTGCCGCCCTCGCCGGTCTTGCATCGGGCCAGGACCCGCAATTCCTTGGAATCCCGGAATATGGTTCGAGCATGGTCTTCGAGCTCTTTTCGTTGGCAGACAACGATACAGACTCCTATCCCTCAACGACAGACCTCAATGTCCGGTTTTTCTTCCAGAATGGCACAAGCGACAGCTCTGGACTTGTTGCATACCCGCTTTTTGGTAACGGTCCAAGCGGAATTAGCATGACTCTTAACGACTTTGGAGCAAGCATGCAGAAATTCATGATCTTAAGCGCTGGAGATTGGTGCAGGACATGTGCCAGCTATAGCATCTTCTGCCCTGCCTTCGAAGCTGGCGGAGGCAACGACGGCATTGGATCTGAGCGCAACACATCTAAACACGGCCTCAACCCCGTGATTGCAGGAGTAATCGGAGCAACTGTCACTTTGGCCGTTCTGGCACTTCTTGTTGCAGCTGCGATGCTCTTTGGCGGAGCCCGTCTCTACCGGCAAAGGACGAAAGGGAGATCCGAGCTCAACGGATTCAAGGGCGGTGAGAAGCTTGCAAGCGATCAAGATTTGACGCTACCGAAAGGCGGCTCAGGTGCATCAGTGACTGTCGTAGGAGAAGCACCAGCAAGAGGTCACGAACGAGTGGGCAGTTGGGAGCTGGGGGATCAGAGAAAGGCAGAGGGGGCAGAACTGCCTGGCCTAAAGTCGTCCGCTACGCCAGTGAGACGGCCAAGCTTTGAGGACGACGATCTTCGTGTCAACCCCTTTGCTGATCCCGTCAAACCCAATGAGCGAGTGTGATGATATGCTGCATGCGATTCTTCCCACTACTTTTGTCATTCGTTTACGGATTCATTTAGATACCCTTGTCAGTAGCATGATGCATGCAGATCTTGTCCAGAAATCATCTCAATGCTACGGTTTGCTCAGCTTTTACGGCAGCCTCAAGCTTACGTTACCTGATGGGTCGAATTTCCTGGACCAATCTGTTCATATGACATTCGTTTCCACGTACAATTCAGCGTCGCATCTTTTCCAAAGAGGTCCGAAATGCGGGAGTGAGCAGTATGAGTGATGCCGAGAACGCCAACGCCATCGACATCGACATCGATATCGACGGAGGACATAATCCTGTGGGAGAAGGAGCTCGTCTCAAATGGCATCTGATGCGCCTTCCTGCCTGAACACCACATACATGTACTTGACGGCAGTGCTTGCCACTGTCATCTTCGACAGACTCTCATTTCTCTTCCTCATCAGCGCAGTCTCCCTCTCTTCTGTGCATCCATCTCACGCGACTGGTATGGACAGGGAGCACGCGCACTACCTGAAACATAACACCATCAACTGGTATGGAGTCGCCTGCGATTGCTACAATTCCGTCTTGCTGAACGCTTACAGGACTGCCTCACCTTGGTCCAGTCATTTCGGAAAGCTGTCGAAGAATTAACACCTTCTAGCTGCCGAAGCGCATCTCGTCTGTTTTCCAAATACGCCCACGTCCAGGCAACATAGTGCCACCCTGTCGTGAGACGAGTGATCGAGCAAACAAGGCCCGCAGGCAACACCGCCAATATCTCTTTTTGCCTCCTGCTGCAGCCGCCGCGTGAACACAAGCTGTGAGCATAACAGGACAAAAAGAAATGCTAGCGCCATGACGTTGATGCAGATGGAGCCGCGCAAGGACAGAGAAGTTCTAGCACAAAGTTACCGCTATTCCATTGCCCGTCTTACTGAGATCGGCTGCAAGACCAATATTCCCGTGGACATATCCAAATTTACCATTGAGGCAATTCAGGGTCAGTCTTACTCCTAGCTGGCTATCCAGTTCTTTCTGAACCTCCAGTCAACTTTCGCAAGTGCAACACTAACTCAACATCTTCTCGCAGCTGGTATCGTGATTGGTCCTGGTGTCATACCGAAGCTGATTGCAATGCCTTTAAGCGAAATCTCCCTCAATCGAGATCGTGGGTGGTCTCTTGGCTCCGTTGACTCTATGGAGGACAGCGTCGTCTTCTCTAGTAGTGGAACCCGTCATCCTCATCGCCAACCTCTCAACGCTCCATCTGAGACTCGTGTCCAATCTGATGACGGATTCGCTCGTTTCCTCAAGCAGCACTCATCACCAACCCATCAGCGGGTCACTGCAGGTGGCCGCATTGTCCCTATGGAACCAATTCCTGCACCACCGCAGTTCAATCTGCTTATTGACAACCTAGCACGCGGCAAGAACAGCGCCAGCCAGAAGAAGATGGCAGACGATCCAAAGATGAGTAACAAACGCTCAACTCCTGTCTTGAGTAGCACTGCTACAGCCAATAACGATCTGCCATCTGCCTGCGCTGGACAGAATCCACAGACAGTCAACTCAACTCAAGAAAATCTTGACAGCGTTAGTGCAAATGCTCAAGTGAACACGACAGTGATCGATCTCGCAAATGGAAATCGCATGCCAAGACATCCCGATCTGACTCACGTGACCACCGCAAACACAACAGGTCTGTCTCAGGCTTTCACAAACTTCGCATCTCCATTCAACCTCAATCCTCAGACACTTCCGCATAACCAGTGGGGATCTTTTGCACTACCACTGTCGGGCCTGGTCCTCAATCCTTACGCTAACACGCTGGTTCCTGGAGGAGAGCAACAGCCAACGATGCCAACAATGATGGTCTCCAACGCTCCCTTCTCTTCAGTATCTGATGCGGATCAGATGAGTCTTCCGATTGCTCGCAGTGATGACTTGGGTCGGATCGATCAGCAGAGTCTTCATCCAGGCTTTTGGCCCAACTTCAACCCACTCATGCCACTCAATCCCACTGTTGACCGTCCACTTTCGCATCCAGATTCAGCTTCATTGATGAATGCAACGGCAAGCTTTGGACCACCCCATGGCGACCTGCCACTGCAGATCGGTACGCAGATCGGCACGCATCCCCAGCTAAGCTATCTGCCTCGAATGCCTGCGACAGATCTCTTGTTCAATAGCATGACAATGAACCGTCCCTTCGCTCAGGGAAGCAACTACACTTTGGGCAAGGTCACCGAAGCCGACGTCGCTGACGCAGATCATGACTTTCGTGACCTTGACTTCAAATTACAGGGGCATGACCAGTACACCTCCATTCATCATTCAAGCTTCAACACTCTGCTCAAGTCTCATTATGTCAGAGAGCGCATGAAGCTTGTTGAACAGCGCGACATGGCGAGGCGTAAGTGGTTGCAGCTTCGTGCCCTGCTTGATGAAGAGAGATCGGCTCAACGCAATCTTCTCCGTCCAGCCAATCAACAGCAGACATCTTCCGCAAAGGCCATGGCTTTCCCTCCAAAGAACGGCAACAGAAACCTTAACGTGCAAGCTGCTGCTTGGATTCCAAACCAGGGCAACGGTGTTCACATCCTACCACAGCCAGCTGCTCCAAATGTCACCAAACCTTCAATTGTTGAAAAGTCAGCAACTCATGCTTTCAAGACTGGTCCGGAGCACCTGTCGCTCGCCGCTGCAAGAATCAATCTTCAAGCCGCAAATCCTCTGGCAACGAATCGAAACATGCAGTCAGTCATTTCACTTCCCCCAGGTGCTACGCTAGGGCCATATGCCAAGCAATTGAGCAGTGCAAGTGATGATGAGTTGTCTGATCAGGACGTGGACGAATGGGGTGCTCGTAGAGGATGTGCGCCTCCTGAACTTGCTCAAAAGCAGAGTGAAGGAGAGCTGAAAATGCTGTCTCAGCAACGTGGCATGTCGAGTGCACGCGTTGGGTGTGGTTTGGGCAACCTTCAGGCAAACGCAGGCAACACACCTATGACTGCTTCTCCTTACCCAGTAGACGAATGGGGCGCGCGCGTCGGTTATGCTCCGCCTGAGCTTGGGCGACAACAAAGCGAGCAAAGCGCCAAGTTGGAGAAGATGCATCCTCACCAGCGAAGCCAGATGTCCATTGCAACTCTCGACAGCCTCCCTTCCGCAAAGCGCAATGCTGGCAAGACGGTCTCGTTCGTTGAGAACGCCAACACAACCTATCGTATTGGATGTGATTCAGATGATGATGCATCTAGTGTTGCCAGCTCAGATGAAAGCGGTTGGAGACCTATGAAGCCCGGAAAAGCGCCAGCTCCAACACAGGCAGACTGGGCAGCAATGATCGCAGCTGGTAACAAGAGGAAGGGTGTGAAGACCGAAATTCAACTGGCTACTGGAGATTCCATCGTTCTTGAAGGAACACGCTTGCACGGTCCACCTTTCAGCACTGCAAATAGAGCTGGGAATAGTGACGGCAGCCGCAAATATCAAGGTGTCATGTCGGAACAAGCGCGATATGGCATCACCAAACAGCTGATGAGTCTCGACAGAGGAGTTCGTGGATTGGAAGACACTGCGAGGAAACCTTGCAGCTTGGGGCTCAAAACTGGGGCTTTCCCTGACGAGAACAATTTCTTCCGCAACAAAGGCCCATCCTCTGTTGCGATTCAGAGTGTCACCGCTCAAGGCACGATGCCGGGCTTCGATTCAGCAGCTGATCGTAATGGCCAGAAAAGCTTGCAGCCACTTCCGAACAGTGGACTTAAGGTCAACGGCAGCCCTTCAAAATCCAACTCTCCTCTCACGCGCTCCTTGAATGACATTTGGAGTGTTCCTCCATCCAGGCGAGCTCACGTGGAGGCGATCGACGAAGAGGAGGACATGAAGGACGTCCGGAGGGCCGTCACCAAGTATTGAGATTGTCGACGTTTCCCTCTTGGATCGCGAGAGAAAGATTGGCCTCATACTTTCTTGCTTGACCGTTACCCGGTAGCTCTAACACGTACCAGTGCATGTGTACGAATCCGCTAGGAGACTTGGCTAAGCCTATTGGTGACGATATGATTGTCAACAGTATATCGATTGCAACATCGAATGCTCAAGGACGGCGAAAGGAGACATTCCTGTTTCATTCAGGGACACAGATCATTGCAAGATTGCTGGATATGATAGCTAGCATCGAGTCACAGAAAATCCCATGAAAGCATGCATTGCACATCTGCCCTCTACTGGCTCACTGTGAAACAAGCAGGTGGCTGCGGCGTCGCCACCGCTTCGATCATCGATGAATAACAGCATTTAGATTGCCAACCAAGTGAATAACGACGGGTTGAGGTGTCCATGATTGCCACTCATTGTGAGTCTCTGGATAGCCGGCCTCTGGAGCTGTCGGCCTCGAGCCTACCTGCAGCACTGTACTATGCTCCTCGCGGCCAATCTATTCGTAAGATCGAAGGTTGAATTGTACCTACCCCCATACCCATCAGCGCTGATCAGAGCTGTTGTAAGTCCCCCACCCGTCTACTGCGCCAGCCCGCCTAATGCGCCATTATTCTAGAAAAAGCGAAATATCGTATTTCTATCTCCACTATTCTACGTCAGCAAACATGCTGAATTCGAAGCTCATATCTGCAATAGATAGGCTTGCCACCCTATTCGCTGTTTTACGGGCCTCCGCGGCCAAATTCTTTGATTTTGACAGGGCTAGACATCACTGTTGCTCTTCTTTTGTAGCCTGTATGCTTTCAATGTCCACAAACAGTCTATTTGAGTTAATTAGGATCTTTTTTTATCTCTTTGCGTTAATCTCCTCTATCTTTGAGATCTGAATGTTGATTTGCTGTGTATTATAAGCTTTTTCGGAGTGTAGCTCGTTAAATGTCTTTGCTATCTTGTTAAATAGAATTTGTACATCTTAAGATAAGTTTGCGGTATTAAGAAGAGAGCTTTGAGCTTCTAAAAGCTATTACTTATTCTGTGAAGTCTGAAGAACTATTAAGTTGCTATTTTGTTATTTTTAAGACATTTTTGAGATAGAATAGCTGAGTAGAATTTGCTTTGATTAAAGAATCTTTTTGAGATTTCAAGAAAATAGATCAGCTTTATATTATCTAGTTTTAATATAGACTTTATTTAAAGTATATTCTCTTATCTTATTATAATATTTAATAATGTGAATCTTCTTAATAGCTGTTAAATTCTCAAATTAAGCTAGATTCTTAATCTCAGCTTAATAGCTTTGTTTAATTTATGAGAATATTGAGAGATTGAGAGACTGAAGAATATAATTTAAATAAGAAGATAAGTAGATTAGCTAAATCTTATTCTAAAAGTATATTTACATGAATTTAGATATAATATAATTTTTATAATTATTAAGAAGTAGAATTTGATAGATATTAGTAAGTTTAGATTGAGTTTTAAATATAAATATCTCTTTTAATTATTATATATTAATATTATTTAATATTCAGTCATTTTCAAAGTAAGAATATAGTTAATTTGAAATCTCTATATATTTAAATTATGAGCTTTGTATATTTTTGCTCTTGAAAATAATAAGATATTGAGTATAACTTTTTATAACTAATATTATCTTCACAATTATAATTTATTCGCAATTCTTAAAAGTCTTCTTATATATTTAAGAAATAAAGAAGATGTTTATAACTTGTTAATGCGTACAGCAGTTTAAAGCAATGTCTAATTCATCTATATTTTATATATCTTCAAGAATAATCTTATTTATAAGAAAAATGTATTAAAATAGCAAATATCATATTTATAAATTAATAGAATTAGTACTCTGAATTTGTAAAGTATCTATCTTTCAATCTATCTTTGAATAAATTTCAGAATAACGCGTTAAGAAGTGTATAAGTCATTTCTTGCTCACTATTTTTGAGCCGCCTGATTTTATTGATATTTGAGCTGCTATCTCGCGAATAGTTTTATGTGTGAGAGCCTGTTCTTTTGTCTTAAGAAAAAGTATTCATTGAATTAAGCTATTTTCTTGTTCAATTAACAAAAGCTGCGATAATTAACGCGCAATTTGTCGTGAAATTCCTTTATTGAGGCGATATCAAAGAGTATCGCGCGAAATTCCGTACTTTGTCTTCATAACGCGAAATGAGAGATTTGAAGAGCCTGTTAGCTCTTGTAAAGCTGCAGCTATACTGAGTTCAAATGATGAACTCATAGCTATTAAATTGAGCTCGCTGTCGCGTCTAGAAAGTCGACGGTGAGGGTGGATGGGGGGGAAAATAATGGCGCATTAGGCGGGCTGGCGCAGTAGACGGGTGGGGGACTTAGTGGTTTGCCACTGCACACCGTGGAACTCCCTCCCCTGACCCAGGAAAGCTTCTTTTTTCTTTCTCCGAGTCAGTCAGCCTTGCTTCCCCTCCCCCCAATACGGACTCCAATCGCAGCCTCATCACCCCGGCTCAATCCAAGTACGACCTCTCGACGCAGACTGAGTTACACCTCAGAGAGTGTTTTCATCCTCATCATCTTCTCCGACTGCTATTTCTGGTGCTCATAGCTAGCGGTGCGGCCTGTCACTCCTATGGCTCAATGACCCTCGACCGATCACACCCCGCAGCTTAACAAAGTCAACCTTTCTCACCCCTTGCAAGTCCTCGTCTTCTCGCCGGCGAAAGAGCAACTGCAAGGTCAATTGGCCTGTCGCAGAAGTATTTGTATCTCCGCGTTGCTCTAGGGAAATCCAGCAATACACACATTGACGACGTCGTCATGTCAACCGAGAAGCGAAACTTCTCAGGCCTCTCCTTCTCCTCCAAGAAACACTCCAACGACTCCACCACACATCTGCCTACAAAGCTCAAGAACTTCTTCCGCATAAACAGCCTAGGTAACAACAGCAGCCTGAACGGTGATGGCCCCCTTACTCCTAAGTCAGAGTCCAAGTCGGAGTCCAAGTCGAGCTTTCGACAATCGCGCTTCCTCCCTAGCATTGGCAGAAATCGATCGACGACGGTAGCCAGCGAAGGCAATCCATTGGAAGAACACGTGTCACCCACTGCCCATGCAAACCCGTATTTTGCTCATCAAGGTCCCCCAACCCTAAGACACCATAATGAAGGCAGTGTGCCACCTTCCCCACCCGATACACCCAGGCTTCAAGTCAATGGCGTAAATGGAGTGGATGGGAAGCCAGTCACAACGGGTAAAGAAGAGTTGGCTCGAAAATTGAGAAGAGTGGCGTCTGCTCCAAATGCACAAGGACTTTTTAGTTCAAACAAGGCTGAGAATCGACCTAGAACCGCAGAACTGGGAAAGGACCCAGTCATGGTGGAGACCGGGGCTACACCGAAAGTGAGCATGGTTGCCCAAGATGATTCACATCTACTTCCAAGACCTCCGGACGGAGGGAAGATCCCTCTGCCCGGCCAACTCCGGCAATCAGTTGCGTTTCGGAGAACGTATAGCTCCAATTCGATCAAAGTGCGGAACGTGGAAGTTGGACCAGGGAGTTTTGACAAGATTAAATTGATTGGAAAAGGCGACGTAGGAAAAGTATACTTGGTTCGGGAAAAGAAGTCGAACAGATTATATGCTATGAAAGGTGAGAAGACTAGGTTGTGGATGGTGCCTTTCATTTGCTGACCGTGTCCAGTACTGAGCAAGAAGGAGATGATCAAGCGCAACAAGATCAAAAGGGCGTTGGCAGAACAAGAAATTCTTGCCACCAGCAATCACCCTTTCATCGTTACGCTATACCACTCGTTTCAGTCGGAAGAGCATCTGTATCTATGTATGGAGTATTGCAGCGGTGGAGAATTCTTCCGAGCATTACAGACTCGACCCGGAAAATGTGTGGCAGAGGATGATGCCAGATTCTATGCTGCAGAGGTCACGGCCGCGCTGGAATACCTTCACCTGATGGGCTTTATCTATCGAGATCTGAAGCCAGAAAGTGCGTCGCTACCTGTTCTCCGCTCCCGTGTTTGTACTGATGATCTACAGATATTCTTCTCCACCAATCCGGTCACATAATGCTGTCAGATTTCGATTTGTCGAAACAATCAGATTCCGGAGGTGCTCCAACAATGATCTTAGGCAGTCGTAATGGCTCGAACTCGAACACATACCCGCTCGTGGATACAAAAGCATGCATCGCAGACTTCCGAACCAATTCTTTCGTTGGTACTGAGGAGTACATAGCGCCAGAAGTCATCAAGGGGAACGGCCACACCAGCGCAGTCGATTGGTGGACACTTGGTATTCTGATCTACGAAATGCTTTTTGGCACCACCCCCTTTAAAGGAAAGAACAGAAATGCTACGTTTGCGAATATACTGAGAGACGAGGTGCCCTTTCCCGAAGGATCTGGCACGACACAAGTGTCGAAGTAAGCATCCTCTATCCAGCGACATCTTGAGCTTCAACATTCCGCCTTTGGTTTCCTCATGCTAACATTCTTCCAGTCTCTGCAAAGGCGTGATCCGCAAACTCCTCATAAAAGACGAGATGCGTCGACTCGGCTCTCGCGCCGGCGCCTCCGACGTGAAAAGCCACCCCTTCTTCAAACCTATCACCTGGGCGCTGCTGCGACACATGAAACCACCGATGATCCCCCATCAAGGCCGAGCAATCGACACCGTCAATTTCCGAAACGTGAGGGAAAGCGGAGATGGGGAAAACAACGGGATGGTGGCGAATTCGTTTGGAGGGTTGGGCTTGGCGGCTCCCGTGGCGAAGCTGAAGGGCGTGGGGTTGGATAGTGGATTGGCTACCCCGGGTGGGGAGGTGGCGGATCCGTTCTTGGAGTTCAACAGCGTGACGCTTTTGCATGATGGGGAGGACGGTGGGGGTGGAGGACCGGTGGATGAGAGGTACGTGAAGGAGAAGCAGGATGGGAAAGTGAATGGGGAGGGGAAGGGGAGATGATGAGTTGAGTGAGCAGAGGAAGAGGATCGGACGTGCTTGGAAGCAAGACGGGCCTCGGGCCAGAGGCCGGATGGGTGGAAAGTAAAAAGAGCGTCGTGCCTCAAAATCCGGCTTACGGTGCAAAACGAAGGAGGGCGTCACATGTCGTGCGAGAAATGTGCTTTACATCGATATTTAGTCGGCTCGACCGGGGTCATGCGCTCAGGTCTGAACCATCGGGGGCACATAAAGCACATCGGATAGCAAACAAGCAAGCAAGCCAGCCCTGTGAACACACGGCGCTGCCTGCCTGCCTGCCCGCCTGTGTGGCCTCGACTCGACGAGACTCAACCCGTCGTGTCGTTGTGGTAGCTCGTCACGAAGCATATAATGTATATAGAGAGAGAGAGAGAGAGACAGAGACAGAGAGCTGGTGACAAAACCACAATGCCCCGTAACTACATACAGTCTGTGAACGTCTGGTAAGTGACCAACCAATCAATCATCGGGCGTCGCCGCGACGTTTACACCCCTCCAGACAGGACAGGTGAAGAAGCAGCGAGACGGTCGGTCTCTCTGATCCGCTTGGGGTTGATTCTGCGGCTGGCTAGTGGGAGGGTAGCTAGTTAGCTAGCTACGAGCAGAGCAGAGGATGGGATGGGATGGGATGGCGTTGGGTTTTGTGAGGTATGGCATGGGGTGGGGTGGCGTGGCACGATATATTATCAATGACACGGCCGCTGTTCTCGGAAGAAAAGGTATCTTGAGTGTTGCTATTAGATTTTGATTGTCGATGATAGCCTTGTTTCCAGATCATGGGAATGCGATACATTTATGCGTCTTTCCGTCTGCTTTGTTCCGCGTACCGATAGAGCGACCGTGCTCGTTTCCCACCCATCGTTCCCAGACTCCAGGTTCCTCTCTCTTCGCAGCGTCTGCAGCATATGACTACACGATCCCCACCACCTCTTCCGGCCACGCCTGACTCCACACGATCGCCCTCCTCGGAATCCTCCCCGCAACAGGAGACAGCAGGCTGATCTTCCCCCTTGGCTCATCCACCTCCGCGACATAAAGAAAGCCGAGCACGCTGCTGGTCTGGATATCTGTCTCCTCGGCCTCGGGGTCCGCGTTCATGATGGCTAGGGTGTGGGATTGGAGGGCTGGCAGGGGCTGGGTGAGACGTTGGAAGACATTTGCTGCTGTTTTAGAGTGGTTGGAGACGGAGTGGTTGGAGGAGGGTTTGTAGATATCTTCGTCTTCGTCGTCTTGGCCGCCGGGGCGGAAAAGGTCGGCTGATACTGTGTTGTTGGTGTCTCTGTCGCCGATGAGGAGGCGGTAGATGGCCAGCTGGTTGAAATCGACCTGTTGTTGGCGTGGAGCGAGGGAGATGCCGTTGGTGAGGTGTGGTGTCCCGAAGAAGTAGGCGCGGATCTGGGCCGCTCTGTATGCACGCATGAATGCCGTGTCGCGGTCGACGCAGCCGCCTGATTTGGAGAGTTTGGATACGGTGATCACTTCGCTGGAGGAACTGGTGGAGGAGGTGGCTTTGTTTTCGAAGCGGCGGAGGATGTCGCTGTAAAGGCGTTCCGAGCCGAGGATGAGGATGTGTGAGATGGCGAATTCGGAGACGATGTGTTGGATTATGCTGGCTGTGATGGGTTTGGTCGTGTTCGCTAGTGCGCTGGGTGTGTCGATAAGAAGGCCGGCTTCTTTGGCTAAGTGGTCTTCTGAGAGGCGGCCAGAGACTGCGAGTGCGAGTTTCGAGAGCAAGGCTTTGAAGTGCGAGGCTGAAGCGTCGTTGGCGATGGGGTCGGATAAGCCGTAGTTGTAGACAAGGGGAAGTTTGACCGGGATGGGGGACGGTCCTGACATGGGACTGCTGCCCCATCCTTCTTCGACGTCGAGCAACGTTTTGAATGCTGTTGCTGTCAATGTTCCAGGAAGACTGAGGACACCTTCTTCTGAGTCGAGATTGACGACTATGGGTTGGCGACCGAGTCGGATGGCATAAGAAGTGAGGATTTTCAACAGGCTCGTCTTGCCAGCGTTTGAGGGGCCGAGGACGAGTACTCGTGGCCCATCTCTGCCTTGTGCCTGTGCTTCGTTGCGCAGCGTTTCCAAGGCGAAGTGCACATTAACATATTCCGTCATGGGGGTTTCTTCAGCAGTGTATTCGCTTTGGGGGGCATCGTTGCTGGTTTCAATGGTGCAACCATGGTGGGTAAATATCGCAGCTTTGGTGCCGGTGGAGGTGTAGGTGGGCCCTTCAATCAGTTCAGTCCCAAATATCTCAGCTGTGCCACGGAGTAGCTACCTCATCAATTAGTCATATTACAACGCAGAGGAGTGGCAGCAAAGCTCACCCTGACTTGGACGAATTTCCCAAACGCTACCTCAAATCTCCACTCTGTGCCGCTGGACAATTCGTGTTGAGTCGTCTCAGTCGTCTGAGGCTGCTCTGACTCCTCTTCGAATCCAAGACCTGGTAGACCAAGTCCTGGTAGTGACATGACATCTCGCAGGTCAACACCAGCACCGGTCCCGAGGGAAAACTCTTGAGGATCAAAGAAAGATTGTTTGGAATGCATGGGTGGAAGTGCTTGGCTCAGCCCTACGCGGAATTGGGTTCAGGCAATGGCGTAAAATCCCACTCGATAGTAGCGGTATGGTAGAGAGTAGAGTCAAGATATAGAGTTCATTGCATTAATTACTTGGTTCTGAGAGCACAGAAATCTCCTGGAGGTATCCTGAACAATTCATGCAGGCAACACTGCACATGGCCTTGCAAGTCACACCGTCCTTCCCTCGATGTACCTTCAACAGCAAACAGACACGCCTGGAAACCCTCTCCCAACAATAAGCCACTGGATATCGTTGGATCTGACATAGATCAAAAGTTCCTTTAATTTGTCTGCGGTCCGCTTCGAATGTACCGATCAAAGCTCCACAATCCCCTCGATTTCCCAATCTTCCCAATTAGAAGAAATACGGAATCGCCGCCCTGCAAACGAGTCAGTGAGTTCTTCGCACTTTTGTTGAATCTCGATACAACATACGCGATTGCCAGCGTTGCAGTGACACCAACCAAAGCCCTTGTTCGAACCTTTTCCCTCTTCAGCTTCTCTTCCAGCACTTTGGCTTTCTTAGCAGGTTGAGCAGGTAGATCAGCGTCCAGCTCTTCCGGCTCCACTTCTTCAATCTTTCTCTTCCGGACAGCCTTCGGCGACGACTCTCCGTCCAGTGCTCTGGCCTCCGCAACCATTTGCTTGGCTGTTTCCAGCATTTTCTCCGCGTCTTCCGGCAATGGCAACTCCGGTGACCCGGCCGGCATCTCAATAGATACGTTTGTGCGCGTCGTCTCCGTCTCACCATTGACGTCTATGCTTGAATCAATTTCGACCTTGATCGTCTCACCGTTGACAGACTCTGGCTCGACGGTGGAAGCTGCATCATCGAGCGCAGATTGCAATGCGGCACTTGCGGCGTTGGCATTGGCGATATTGGCCTCTTTGGACGCTTTACTCTGTCTTCTCTTCGGAGTGGCTGCTGAGCCCGCTCTTTTGACCGGGGAAGCGATCTTGCTGGGTGACGCTGATCTGGTTGACCTAGATCTGGATCCTTTGGAGACTGAAGGGGGTGGTAGAATAGGCTTGCCGGGAAACTGATCGTACTTTGGTGGTGGAGAGATCTGTTTCTTCGTGGTCGCGGGACTTTGAACGATTTCTGATGGATCAAGGAGTGCCCGAACCCAGTTGTACATGCCGTATTCCTTTGCTACCTCAAGTGCTAGGTTTCATCAACATGCAGCTCCTCTGTAATGAAAAGGTTCGAGAACACTTACCTAAACCTGGTGAGATCCAGACATTGCCCGCAACTTCGTCCTGGCTAGTTGACTCCTTGATCTTCAAGTATTCTCGCTCCGCCTTTTCTTCGGCGTGCTTCGCCCACGGAAAGGCGATCTTGAACATGCCGGTAGCGCTGATACAGCCATCTTTGCTTCGTCTCTGTATTTGTGATCAGACTATGTTTTCAGCCCTTTGCGCCGGACATCTCACCATCAGAAAGTAGGTCTCTGGATGTGGCTGGTTTTGATGCGACGCGAATATCTCTGACCCCTTGAGGTCCTTCGGTAGAGGTGCCCGAAGGTGCGCATACTCGAAGAGCCCTAAATTTTCCGGCTTGGTCGCATTGGATGTGCCGACTTGACCGGGCTTCACAGTGAGCTTGGTTTGACCAAGTCGTCGACGCGACAAGAGCTCCTCATCTGGTCCATAACATTAGCTTGACGTCAGGGTTTCGCATGCCGCCCAACACGTACAATCTGGACTTGCGCCAGGCTGGACCAAAGGGTTCAGTTTTCTGGGCAGAGGCCGCATCATCGCAGTTGGAGCTGAGAGTCTTCCAGGAAGATGCAGGAGGAAGCTGGTGTGAGCTGATACCCAGGAGGTTGGAGCTTGAGTGTTGTCGCAAAGTGACGTGGGGCTCCAACCAAGCTCACTGCACAAAGGGATGTGCGATTGGGGTGAGGTGTAAGTCAAATTCAGCACAGCAGAAATGAGGCCTTGGACTCTTTGCGCAATATGATGCTGGATCAATAGAATCAGACTTATTATGCGATGGCGTCAGTAAACCTGGTCCTGGTACTGGTACTGGTATTGGGGAGAGGTGTGGAGAAGTACTCTCGTGGGCGGGAAGGGTGCCTCATGGATATCCTCTTGGGCATCCTTCTGGGGCCGCTCCCCGGTAGAGCCCAAAATCAGATGGCTGGGACTTGGAAGATCAGCCAAAACGCGGCAGGGCGCTCTTAGTCTCTACTGCGCGCACGTTCTACAGGCACAGACGATGCTGTGGGTCGTCCAATGATTTGTGGAATCGATGTGACAGAAAGTACTCGAACTGTAGGATGGTAGAAGTGCTGCGATTTCCACCGCTCTGGGTCCGAGTCGGTGCCTTACGAGGCTCCCGAACAGTAGAAGAGCCCCCTCGCTTCGAGGATGTGCAAAACTGAAGAGAGTCCAATTAAATATCCTACCATTAATCCAACAGTTCGTGCCCCGATAATACAGCTATCTGCTTCAGCCACCGTTCCAGATTGGAAGATTGGAGACCATACTCCGCATTGGAACCGCACCAATCACCCTATAACACACTCGACAAATCCAACCACTTCCGCTGCAACAAACTCCAATCCCAATTGCACGTCCATTCGACAACCTTGTGGCTACTCATTCACGTCTCTCCGGGACTCAACCATCTCTGTCAAAACGTGCGCCTCATACATGACAAGATGGCGGACCGACATGACGACGATCTGGCTCCATCCAAGACAGAAGGCTTCAAGGTTGGGGAGAAGAAGACAATGGACGAATACGCCAAACTAGGTATGAGAGTTTGGAGATCACTTTGCAGTCTTTGTTGTCTGTGCTGTATTGTGTGCTTCCCTAATACCTTACTTCTATCACTGCGAACGTGGTTCGGGTGGACCGTTTGAGATTGTCTAGTCAACATAATATTGGGTCTACAATAATAATCGATGTAGCACGCAGTGCATTGATGCTCTCAAAGTCGTGCCTTAGATTGTTCTAGGCGAGCTCTACTCTTCTAACCCTATGTTCTACAGATCAAGAAGACGAAGCTCTCAATCGATGGAAAGCATCGCTCGGTCTAGGGTCAGGCAAGACCGTGGGCGATCCAAACGATCCTCGCAAATGTGTCATCAAATCTCTTGCTTTGGTATGGCATCTTTCATTCCGTTCGCTGCCACAAATCTGCTAAACATGCCACTTCCAGGAAGTCCAAGGTCGACCCAACATCACAATTGACGTCTCCGCCCCTGGTGCCGTCGACACGCTCAAAAACAAACCTTTCACCATCAGAGAAGGCTGTAAGTACCAGATGAAAGCCATCTTCGTCGTTCAACATGAAGTGCTCAGCGGATTGAAATATGTCCAACTTCTGAAGCGAAAAGGCATGCGTGTCGGCAAGGATGAGGAGATGATCGGTAGCTACCCACCGAACACCAGCGACAAGCCAACGCATGAGAAGAAGTTTGCACCGGAGGAGGCTCCGAGCGGCATGCTGGCAAGGGGCCACTATGAGGCTGTGAGCAAATTTATTGACGACGATGATGTTACCCACCTGAAGTTCGAGTGGTCGTTCGACATTACTAAAGATTGGAAGTGAGTCCATCTTCACCACGAGTCAATCGACGGTGTTACCGCTGGTCTGGAGGTGGCTGCAAAGCTCGGAAGGCGACTTGCTCCCGCCACGGTGCGTCAGCGGCCAGTTGCTGGCGATCTTGCAAAGGCCGTTGCAAGTTGGACTGCAATTCATGCCGCAAAATCACGGGCGCGCACGGAAAAGCTAGTCGAATTAGCTATCATAGAAAGTACTCGATTACTGGTCCTTGGGCATCTTTCCCTTGCTGTTGCTGTTGCTGCTGTTGCTCATTGCGGTGGATGTCATTTTCCGGAGCCGCATCAAAAATGTTAAAATATCGATCTCCAGAGTCACTAACTTCTAGAACGCTTGCCAAATTACCACATCGGTAGCAGTAATTTGGCGCACTCCAGACTGTGCTCAGCCGGTCATCATACAAAATTTGGTATCCCTCTTGACAAAGTTGATGTGCGCGCAGGATGTGTGACATGCTGTTGACCTGCAAGAATTTCTTAACCACATCCCCACCGAAGGTGTAGCCTGCCCCTCGAGGCGACAGAGAAAATTCGTCTCGCTCAGGGTCGGGATCAGACCAAACCAGATCTGCCATCGGACCTTCGTGTGGTATTTCTCGGAATCGGTCAATGATCTTTATCTGGTCGATCGAATGTATCGAAGGCGAGAGGCCGCCATGGACACAAAAGATTTGATCATTGATGACAACACTCAGGGTGAGAAAGTCGAACATATCTGTGAAGTAGTGCCAGACGTTGGCATTGCCATATTTCCGTGCGCATTCCGTATAGAAACCATAAGACTGTGTAACGCCACGCGACTCGTGGTTGCCGCGAATGAGATGAACGCGATGGGGGTATCGTAACTTGAGGCAAACAAGGAGGGATATTGTTTCCACGCTGAAAAGACCACGATCCACATAGTCGCCTGTTTAGAATCAGAAATGAGAAAAATCGGTCTTCCAATGCCAGTGCTCATACCGAGGAAAAGATAATTGGTATTTGGACAAAAGCCTCCGATCTTGAAGATCTCCAGCATATCAAAGAATTGACCATGAATATCTCCCACCACTGTCACAGGAGCGGCTATGTGCACCACATTGCTTTCCTTCATGAGAAGTTCCTTGGCCTTTGCGCATATTGCTTCAATTACTGATTCTGCCAATAGCTCCTTTTTGTACAGCCGCTCGATGCATTCGTCAAGATCAATGCTTGCTAAACAGTAATGATCAGTCACGCTCTGGCGCAGAGATCATTTCAAACTCACATGGAAGTCCTGGCATTGCTGCTTGCTGCCGATGGATGGTTGCGGGTCCAGCACGGTCCTTGACGGTTGAGGGGACAAGGAGGGTAAGGAGGAGAAGTGGAATGAAGTCGCGGGGAGTCTCGCATCATTGTGGATGACAAGCAAAACAGATATGCATACAGCAGTCAGCAAACGACATCCCTTTTCAGGCGAAGACCCTTCTCAACAGAAAGGTTGCTCACACCATAAATTCTCCAGCATTACTTCGCTGCTGAGAGTTACAGTACTTTAGACCGCGCATGTACTTTGGACGCTAACACCACATGCGGTTAGCATAGAGACCTTTAATGCGTGCTTCTGAGCTGGATCTTTCAATCTTTATACTCAAGTTCATCTGAGGCCTACAACGACGTATCTCAGTGCGCATAGTGTTCACGAATTCTCCCCTTCTTGGCCCGGATACTCTTTTGCTTACATCTAACTGGCCCAACTCTTCCATATCAGTACAAAGTTTTCAAGCCTAGTCAGACTCCAGGCTTCTTACGGTTCCCTGGAGGACAAGTCTTAGGTCCATGCCGTCACGGCTTTCGCTGGGAGCATTGCCCATGCATGCTTTCTTCAAGCTTACTTCCTTGCAGATACAGGGAATCGAGGCGCCATCTTCTTGACTGGCACATGAAGCCTATTGATTGTCCCCGGAAGCTTTCTAGGTATGCATAATTTCCTTTGACCGCGTCAATGTTTCTTCAACCAAAGTGCCAATTGTTTCTGCAAGCAGATATCAGGAAAAGCTCTATCATCATGTACCAATTCACAGGCGGAGCTGGCAGTCCCCCAGGCTACCAGAACCCGCAAGCA
>JAABUK010004079.1_pt1 | contig 24104 bp, 20 predicted proteins | sample 5559141 | NCBI WGS metagenome assembly JAABUK01 (sample SAMN10711869, study PRJNA513367) | rock metagenome | isolation source: Antarctica rocks | place: Antarctica: Victoria Land, Pudding Butte nord | collected 2016-01-03
GGGAGATCGTGGGCATGGGGACTCGCTCCGAAACGGCCAACCGTGGCATCACGCCCACGATTGCACACGCCTCGACGCGAATTGTCCACCGACCAGCTCCTCAAAGGGGCCGTTTTGAGATGGTGCCAAGAAGTGCTGAGCCTCTCGGCTGGATCGCTGGATCGCGATGATGGAGGCCGAGCCGACCTCTCGAGGGTTTTTTGCTCGAAAGGCTGGCGATCGGGCTCCGCACCTTCTATCGCGATGATGACCTGCTGAAATGGCGTGGGATCAAGACGAGTCGTCAAAGTAAGGCCTGCAGCCTACGCTCGAATACGGTTGAGGCTGAGCCTCGCCTCACTCTTCCGTACCTTCAACCGAGTTTCGCGGACATGGCCAAGCTTTCCAGGCATCCCGGAGATGACGCCCACTGTTTCGCCAAAATCGATCGAGCCGCCCACCGGGCGGGCGAAGCGTCCGAGAAAGAAGGGCGACTCATCCTGAGGCAGTAAACCGCCTCGGGGTCTCGGGCGGGGCCTTCGCGGAAGGCCCGCCCGAGTTCGATTCCACCAATGACCGGGGTGGGGCTCGAACCCACGACCAACGGATTAACCTACCTCATCGGCTCTCGCCGACCACGTCGGATTGATGATTGTCCGGCGTGTTGAGCGTCTGGACTATCCCATCGCCATCGCAGGCGTGCCGCGTCTAGTCTCTGGGGCCGGGGCCACCGATCCGGTGGTCCCTTGCCTGCTGATTGCCCAATCCCCGTCCTTTTCAAACCGTCACGATGGCCGTTGCCGGCTGCGTTGTGGTGTTCGGGGCTCTCAGGGGGTCCCAGCAAACTGCGGCATGCACTCGTCGCGGTTCGGTTTCTACCCGCGGGAGGCTCCCATTCCTCGCTGTCGAACAGTTGAAGTCCGTTGCTCTACCGACTGAGCTACCCGGTCAGGGTAAGATCAGTCTAAGCCCAAAGGGCCTCCCCGTCCAGTACCCTGGGCCGTCGGATCTCAAGGGTCCGACGCGGCGAAGCGGCTCATCCTTTGCGACGGGGCGGGAAGGTCAACCATCTCCAGACGCACGAGGCTTCGAGTCCATGGACATCATTTATCGTTACGACAAATCCCGGCCGACGGAGGCGCGTCGGTCCTCGACGGTCGCGGATGCGATCGAGGCGCTCCAGCAAGGAAATCGCCGCTTCGTGGCGATGGCCAATAGCGTCCAGGCCGAAATCCTCGGCGGCGGGGAAAAGGGTCCGATCGTGATCCCCTCCGATCCGCTCTCGCTGGGCTTCTCGCTCATCCCGGGGCAGGCCCCCGTGCAGAGCCCATTCGGGATCGTCCTGGGTTGCTCCGACGCCAGGGCCCCGGTCGAACTGATCTTCGATCACTCGCACAACGAATTATTCGTCGTACGAGTGGCGGGGAACGTGCTGGGGACCGAATGCCTGGGCAGCATTGAATATGGAGCCCTCCATTTCGTCGACAGCGTCCGGGTGGTCGTGGTGCTCGGCCACACCGGCTGCGGTGCCGTAGGGGCGGCGGTCGAACTCTACCTGGATCCCGACGCATACGGCGCGATTGCCGTCACCCATTCGTTGCGGTCGATCGTCGACCGGATCTCGGTCGTCGTGCGGGTCGCCGACAAGGCCTTGGCCCGTCGATTCGGGGATGGCGTGTCGGGCCGACCCGGCTACAAGGCGGCGCTCTGGCAGATGAGCGTCTACCTCAATGCCGCCCTCACCGCCCACGACCTCGCCAGGGAATTGAAAGACACCGACGACGATCAGATGGACGTCGTGTACGGGGTCTACGACTTGGGTTCACAGCGCGTCGAGTCCACGCCAGGGGACGAGTCTTGCTTCGCCAACGCGCCACGTAATTCCGCCGATTTCGCGAAGCTGGCCGATGCCCTCGTCGCCACCCTGTCCGAGGGTGAGCTTGCGAGCTGACCCCGGATCCTTCACTTCGAGCGATACTCCGCCTTGGGCCCGTCGGGGCCGACTTGCACGGTGTAGCTCGACCCATCGGGCTCGACCGAGACCTTGATGAAGCGGCCGCCCTCCGGCTTGGCATTGGCGATCCGCCCCGGGTCGGCATTGTCCGAGGCGGCTGTGGCGGCGTTCTTGTGGAGCTGATAGGCGGCCTGGATCGAGGGGACTTCGCGGAGACGCTTCACCGTCGCGGCGTCCCCGCCCTTCCTCGGGCCGTTGTTCATGATAGCGACGGTCGGGGCGATCGTGGCCAGGAGCGTCGGATGGTTCGAGATGGCCATCCCGTGATGGGTGACCTGATAGAGGTCGACCGGGCCGATCTTGTCGACCGGGCAGACGAGCTGCTTCTCGACGTTCCAGGTCAGGTCGCCGCAATCGAGGAAGTCGAACTTGCCGAACCGGAACCGCAGCGTGAGGCTCCGGGCGTTGTCCGAAGGGTCGACCGCCAGGTCGGGGGGACTGGACTCGCAGAGAGGGTTGATCGGGCCGGAAGGCCCGGGGATCACCTTCCCGCCGGAAGCCAGGACGAGCGTGTCGACCCCCTTCAACGGGAGCGTATCGCCCGCCTTGAGCGTGGTCCGCTTCCCCTCGGACGCCTTGCGATAGGCGTCCCCGAGCGAGTCTCCGGGCCTCGGGCCGTCGGGGAAATTCGCGCGATCGCCATCGGCGGCGGTGGGGTCGGGCAGCCCTCGATCCCAGTAGCGGTCGATGCGGAGCCGCTTCGAGAGGCCGGCAATGCCGCCGAAATGGTCCATGTGCCAGTGGGTGGTGACCAGGTGATCGAGGTGGTCCAGCTTCGCCTCCCGCTTGAGGACTTCCTCGATGCGAATGGGATCGCGGTCCCCCTGGCCGGCCCAACCCGAGTCGATCAGGGCCGACTCGCCCGAGGGCGTGACGACCAGCGTGGCCGCGCCGCCGAGGACATCGATGAAGTAAATGTCGAGATTGCGACGAGGCTCGTCGGCCACGCCAGGGGCGACCAGCAAGGCGACGATCAGCAAAATCCGCATCATCTTCTCCCGTGAGCGAGCCGGAGATCGGAGGGAATTTTCAGCCGAGCGCTCGGCCAATCTCGAGGATTTCCTCGGCATCGAGGACGCGGTCGTTGGACTCGAAGAGGGCCCGGATCGCCGCCTTGTGGATCTTCATCTTGGTGCCGCCGACGCCCAGGGCCCCCCAGCAACGGACGCCCGATCGGTCGGTGGCCTTGTCGGTCGGTTCGACCCAGGAAAGGCCCGGAGGCGGGACGGCGTTGAGGTCGATGGCGACCTTGAGGTCGGGCAACCTGGGGAGGATGGACTCGGTCGCCAGGGTGACACCGGCCGCCCCCGCGGCGACCACCACGGACGCCCCGGCCAGCCCTTCGATCAGGGCGGACTCGGAGGAGCTGGCGAACGCGGCGATCGGGCGGCCGATCCGAGCCTCGATGGCCTTTGCGGCGTGCATGGAGCGTTCGAGGGTCCGCGAGCCGACGCTGACCTTGGCTCCGAGCCCGGCGAGCAGGCGAGCGACCCGCAGGCCGACCGGCCCGGTGCCGCCGAGCACGGCGGCCTTGGCCCCTTCCAAGGAACCGCCCGATCCTTGCAAGGCGGCCAGTATCGCTGCGGAAGCCGTGGTGTTGGAGCCGTTCGGGTCGAGCAGGACCGAGACCCGGAAGTGGGCGAAGAAGGTTGCCCGGACCGCTTCGAGGATCGCTTCGGCCGCCGCCACGTCCGAGCCGCCGACGAAGATAGCCGTCCGCTTCAAGTCGGCAGGCCCCCTGGTGAAGAGGGCCCCGTGGACCAGGTCTCGGACGGCCCCGGGCGCGATGCCGCCGTGCCGGAAGAGGTGATCGACCCCGGCGTCGACGGCGACCACCGCGTCGAAGACGCTCGGCTGGGGGTCGACGTCGAGCTGGAGCAAGATTGCCGGCTTCGGGGACGCGGCGGCTTCGGCCATTGTCGACTCACTCCCCCGCGAACGGGTGCTTGGCGGTGTCCTTCTTGGCGATGACGTCGGCCGGCGTCGGGCTCTTCTTCATCGCGCTCTGGATGGCGAGCTTGGTGGCCTCGTGGTTGTACTTGAGGATCTTGTGGTTGTCCTCGGCGGCCGGATGGATGAAGACGCCGCAGATGATGACGAGGTCTTCGGCCTCGGCGGCGGGGAGGGTGCCCTCGGCCAGGCAGTCGGCCACGGCCTTGGCGACAGCATACTGCGCCGGGCCGAACATCTGAACGACCTGCTTCATCCCCTTGATGGTGACCTTGGTGATCATCACCGTGGCCGGCTTGGTGATCAAATTCGGGGCGAGGACGGCCAGGAGGTTGGTGTGGCCTTCCGACTGGTTGGCCAGGGCGCTGGCGAAGGCGAAGCCGACCGGGCCCGACTTCGAGCCGATCAGGAGGTCGATGTGGGCGACCTCGTTGCCGTCGCCGACCAAGGCTTCGCCGACGTACATGGTGTGCTCGCTTGCCATCGTGCTGCGTCTCCGGGGACTGGTGCATTCGGAAGTCGTTCAGACCGACATCCTCCCCGGGCCTTCGAAAGCTCCTGGCCCCAGGAACGATTGGACGGCGGTTCGCGACGGGAAGAACGAATCATAACAGTCCCGAAGGCGACCGCAAGACCCCGAGTCGGCCCGATGCTTGTTCAACAATCGGGGAGAAATCCGTTGTGAGTGCGAACGTTACCTGATTCAATGGCAGATCCTCGGGGGGCCGAAATGGACGACGTTTCACCGGGCCTCCGATTCTCTCCGACCCGACTTTCGAAGACCCAGGGAGTTTCTCAATGCGCAAGCTCATCACGTTGTCGGCTTTCACCTTCCTCTTCTCCGGCGTCGCCTTCGCCTTCGCCGCCGAGGTCACCAAGACCGGCGAGGGCAAGTGCGCCAAGTGCGCCCTGAAAGAGACCGACGAGTGCCAGAGCGTGGTCGTGGTCGATGAGGACGGCAAGTCCGTCAACTACTACCTCGCCAACAACAAGGTCGCCAAGGACTATCACAAGAACGTCTGCACCAAGACGACCAAGACGACCGTGACCGGCGATCTCGAAGAGAAGGACGGCAAGAAGGTCATCACCGCCTCGAAGATCGAGAAGGCCAAGTAATTCGGCCTCCGATCCGCCGCAACTCTCGACCCGACGGGCCACCGGACGCCCGCCGGGTCGTTTCGCTTTCACGGCCCATCCCGGCCCAGGAGAGAACCGGCGTGGACCTGCTCATCCTGGGCGCCAGTGCCCGGGCCGCCGCTTTCTCGGCCTCGCGGGCTGGGCTCCGGCCGACCTGTGTCGACCTCTTCGGCGACGCCGACCTCGTCGCCTGCGGCCCTTCGCTGCGGATCGACGCTTCGGCCTATCCCGACGGGCTTGCAAACGCGGCGGGTTCGAAACCGTCGATGCCCTGGCTCTACACCGGCGCAATCGAGAATCGGCCGGACCTCGTCGACCGGATCGCCTCCGAACGCCCCTTGCTCGGGAACGCCGGGCCGGTCCTCCGCAAGGTCCGCGACCCGTTCGCACTGGCCGAGTTCGTCCGGGCCGCCGGACTCCATGCGCCCGAGATTCGGTCGGACTCGCGCAAAATCCCGGGCGACGGCCTATGGTTGGCAAAGCCGCTCGCCTCGGGCGGAGGGCGGGGAATCCGCCCGTGGACCGGGGATCGGCCGCATCGGAAGGGGACTTATTATCAGCGTCGAGTCACGGGCCTGCCCGCCTCGGCACTCTTCGTCGGCGAGGCGGCGGGGGCCCGCCTCCTGGGATTGACTCGCCAGTTACTGGGAAAGCCCGGCAACCGCTTCGCGTATCGAGGGAGCCTGGCCCCCTGGCCGGCCTCGCCCATCGTCATGGGGCGGCTTGATCGACTCGGCAAGGTCCTCACCGAAGAGTTCGCCTTGAGGGGACTTTTCGGAGTCGACCTGGTCCTGGAAGGCGATCGGCCTTGGGTGATCGAGGTCAATCCCCGCTACACGGCCTCCGTCGAGGTTCTCGAATGGGCGCTCGGGCGCTCGCTCATGGTCGAGCACCTCCAGGCCTTCGGCATCGAGTCCGTTGATCGGACCTCCGAGGGGGTCGGATTTGCTGCGAAGGCGATCATCTACGCCCGGGCCCCGTTGGTGTGGAGCGCGGAATGGGCGGGGCCTCAGGTTGACCCGATGTCCTTCCCGGAAGTCGCCGACATCCCCAGACCGGGAACCCGGTTTGCTCCGGGCGACCCGATCCTGACTGTCTTTTCCAACGGCAACACGCCCGAACGCTGCCTCCAGAATCTCGAGAAGAATCTCGACCGATGGAAGCGGACCTTTCCCGGTATCGAACACCTGCCGCCAGGATCTCGTTCAGACCTGCGTATTGATCAGGAGGAGGAGGAGGCTCGTGACGAGGAGGATCCCGACGATGGCCGCTCCGAGGCGGAGCGAGCCTCGGCCGATCATCGACCATGATTCGTGCCGCGAAGCCGAGTAGACCAGGCTGATGGCCACGATCAGCGGCAGGAGCGTCAGGTAGTAATTCACTTCGTCGCTCCGGCTTCGAGGGTCCTCGCCTGGGTGGCTTCGGCAGCGGCCTGTTCCTCCAGCGGAAGGGCTGGTCCCTCGTAGGCGTCATACATCGCCAGGATGTTGAGCAGGCCGGCGACGGTGGTGTAGAGGGTGCCAATCTCGACCAGTTTACCCAGCGGCTGATAGAGACCGTTTATCTTGTGCTGGGTCGTCAAGTTCGTGGGAATCCCGTTGAGCAGCTCGGGCAGCGGCTCGACCATGAACCCCCAGAGGGCCGGGGCGTGGCCATAGCGGAGTAGCGTGGCCTGGATCAGCGCGGGAAGGGCCATCAGCCCCGCCCAGAACTGGCCGAGGTAATTGAAGCAGAACGACTCCGAGCTCGACAGTGGATTCACCCAACGCCAGTAAAGCGTCTTCCAATCGCCCATGGCGAGGCCGCCGATGAAGAGAGGGAGGATGCACGCGGCGTAGAGCAGGCCTTTGCGGGTCCTACCCTGATAGAGGTGGCCGAGCCCGGGGACCATCCATGCCAGGAGCAAGGCGAGGTGGCGGTTTCTCAGGTCGGGCTTCTGGGTCGGCATCTATCTCCCTCGGGTCGGACGTCCGGCGGGCGGCCCCTGGGCCGGGGCACTTCGAAATGAATGCGCCGGCGATGCAGGCGAGTTCGGGCACGGGAGACGGTTCTTCGGGTCAATCGGGACGACTTCCTATCTTAACCGGGGGACCGGAGCCTCGCCAGAGCGGCGGCCCCTTCGCCCTGGAGGCCTGGCCCGGTATGATCCGAGACACGTCATCAATTGGGAAGGCCCGGAGGGATCGAGGTTGATCGAGCGGTTCTATTGCCCGGGCTCTCCGATCGACGGTATGGCCTCGCTCGAGGGGGACGAGGCGCGGCATCTGATCCGGGTTCGCCGGGTCGAGGTCGGCGCGGAGGTCGAACTCTTCGACGGCCGCGGGGCCGCGTTCCGGGCAAAGGTCGTCGAGCTGGGTCGCGACCGGGCCAGCCTGGAAATCCTGGGCGTGGTCGGGAACGGCCGGGGGCTCGGAATGCCGCTGACGCTGGCCACGGCGGTCCCGAAGGGAGAGCGGTTCGACTGGTTGGTCGAGAAGGCGACCGAACTGGGCGTGTCGCGTTTGATCCCGATCATCGCCGCCCGGTCGTCGGTCGACCCCCGGACCTCGAAGCTCGATCGGCTTCGCCGAGTGATCGTCGAGGCTTCGAAGCAGTGCCGCCGCGACCTCTTGATGGACCTCGACCCTCCGACGCCCTGGACTGCGATGGTCGGTCGAGACACCTCGTCCACCCGCCTGATTGCGCACCCGGGCGGTCCTGCCCTGCTCACTCCGGGCTTGATCCGAGCGACCCGCCCGGTCGTCGTGGCGATCGGCCCTGAAGGGGGATTCGACGACGACGAGATGGGAAGGGCCCTCGAGGCGGGCTGGCTCGCCGTGGGGCTTGGCGAGACGATCTTGCGGGTCGAGACGGCCGCAATCGCGGCCTGCTCGACGGTGATGGCGATTTTCGATGCGAGGCGATCGAAGGAGGAGAACTGATGGGCTTCGGTGCTTTGGCGACGATGGTGGGGCTGGGTCTTGGGGCCGGCGTCGTCGGTGGGATGTTCGGCATCGGCGGGGGCCTGATCATCGTCCCCGCGCTGGTGCTGGCCTTCGGCTTCGACCAGAAGACGGCCACCGGCACGTCGTTGTTGGCCCAGTTGCTCCCGGTTGGCCTGCTGGCGGTCCGAGAATTCTGGAAGCGGGGCGAGGTCGACCTCGCCAAAGGTTTAGGGATCGCGGCCGGGTTGGTCTTCGGGACCTTGATCGGGGCCTCGCTCGTCGGCCTGATCCCTCCGGCCTTGATGCGGAAGATCTACGGCGCCTTTCTCGTCATGGTCGGGGCCTATTTCCTCTCGGGCTTCAGCCCCAAAGGCACCCCGGCCGGGCCGGTCGTCGCGCCGGCCCCGGTCTCGGAATGAACGGAAATCAGGTCCACTGTCCGCCGGATTTGTCCTGGTAAATCGACCAGACGTAGCCGTTGGGATCTTTCAGGGCGAACTCACGCCAGCCCCAGGCCTGGTCCACAGGCTCGCCGGAGACGGCGAGCATGGCTCCTTCGTCCAGGCAATGGCCATAGAAGGCGTCGACGTCATCGACGCGGATCTGGAGATGGATCCCGACGCCGGCCTTGTTCTTGGAAAACTCCTCGGCGTGCTCGTCTTGCGGGTGGAGCATGAGCGAGAAGTTGCCAAGCCGGAGGATCGCCAGGGTCAGCGGGCCGCCCTCGGCCTCGGCGTGAAGCTGGGCGATCTCGGCGCCAACGATCTCGTTGTAAAATTCGAGCGATTTCTGGATGTCATCCACGTAGAGGAAAACGCTGGTGACTTGCGGCGTCATCCGAACTCCCTTTCGCTGAGGAAGACCTCGCAGGCCGTTGGAAGGCGGGAGGATAACGGAGAGGCCCTTCGGCCGCAACGCGAAGCCGGAACGGGCCGATCGGCGAGATGGGCCGGCACTATCGAGGGACCTCGGCGGCGAAGAACTCGACCGCCTCGCGAAGTCCCGGCAGCAAAAACCCCGCTGACGAGTAATGCCCCGAGTCGAACCACCGGATCGAGGGCCGGCCCGAGGCGAGCCAGAGGGCCCTGGCCGACGAGGGCGGGACGACCTCGTCGACGTTCCCGGCCATCATCAAGATTTTCTTGCCGACGAGGCGGTCGGCATAGGTCAGGGGGTCGAGCGGGGTCGTCAGGGCCTTCAAGTCGGCCCGGGTACGCCCTTCCGCCAGCCATCGGGTTCGATAGCGGCGAGCCTCGGGCTCGTCCATTTCCCAGAGGAGGTCGTCGAGCCCGCCGCCGGCCAGCAGGAAGACCCCTCGATTCAAGGCCGGGTCGACCGCCGTCGCGAGGGCCGAGGTGATCCCGCCGAGGCTGATCCCGGTCACGCCGAGTTTGTCGGGGTCGACCTCGGGTCGACCGGCCAGCCAGGTCGCGCCCCGGCGCACGTCGCAGATGCCCTGCCGCATCGAGAGGGTCGACCGGCCGACGTCGGTCGAGAGGAACCGCTGGGTTCCTCCATCCGGCTTCCGCTCGCCGTAATAAGGGAGCTTGAGGAAGAGAGCCGCGACCCCCCGGTCTGCCAACCTGGCGGCAAAATAGCGCGAGAGGGCGAAATCGGCCCCGAGGATGTGCAACACCACCACGGCCGGGCGACGGCCGCCGCCCTTCGGCCGGAAGTACTCGCCGTGAACCGTATTGTTGGCCGCGTCCGGCGTCTCGATCGGCGAGGGGAACCGGAGTTTGGACACCGTATACCCGGGCGTGTCGCGGACCGGCTCCAGCTCGTATCGGAAGCTGGCCCCCGGCAGTCGGAAAAGCTCGGGTACCGCAGCCTCGGCGGGCGAGGGTCGGAAGTTCGTCTCCCCCGACTCGACCCCGGTCTGGCCCAGCAGGGCGACGATGCAAGCGGCGGAGAAGATCAAATGCGAGCGCCTCCATCGTCCAAGGGTCGGTCGCGGTTGCCCTCCGGGCCCGGCTGGGATAGAGTACCCCGCCCCGCGACCCGGGGGAAAGGGAGTTCCCGCGATGCCCCGAACCGACCTCCTTGGCATCCGACCTCGACGGGTCTGCCTCATCAAGCCGAGCTCGCTGGGCGACGTCGTCCACGCCCTCCCCGTCCTGGCGAGCCTTCGGGCCCTCTGGCCCGACGCGCACCTGGCCTGGGTCGTGAACCGAGGGCTTCGGGGCCTCCTCGACGGCCATCCCGACCTCGACGAGGTCATCCCTTTCGACCGCTCCGCTCTCGGCCTCCGGCCGGACGGGATCGCGACGGTCTCGCGATTCCTGGTGGACCTCCGGCGCAGGCGATTCGATCTCACGATCGACCTCCAGGGCTTGCTCCGATCCGGGATCATGGCGCTCGCCACCGGGGCACCGATCCGGGTCGGCCTGGCGGATGCTCGGGAAGGGTCGCGATACTGCTACACCCACCGGGTCGCATCGCCGGGACCGGAATCCCACGCGGTGGACCGGCTGCTGGCGGTGGCCGGTCTGTTCGGGGCCGAGACGATGCCTCCCACGTTCCGGGTCGCCATCGGCCCGGAGGACGGAGCCTGGGCCGACTCGGCCCTCGCCTCGGTCCCCTCGCCGAGGCTGGCCGTGAACGTCGGGGCCCGCTGGCTCACCAAACGCTGGCCGCCCGGACATTTCGCGGAGGTCGCCAGGCGGGCGGCTCGGGAACGAGGGGCGGGCTTGGTCCTGGTCGGATCGCCGGAAGACCGGCCCCTCGTCGACGAATTGAAAGCGGGGCTCGGGGCGGGAGATGCGCTGGACCTCTGCGGCCTGACGAGCCTGCCGAGGCTGGCGGCCATCGCGTCGAAAGTCGACGTCTTCCTTTCCAACGACACCGGCCCGCTCCACCTCGCCGCGGCGACGGGCTCAAAAGTCCTCGGAGTCTACACCTGCACCAGCCCCGAGAGGACCGGCCCCTATGGCCCCGCCGCTCGATCGGTCCGGTCGTGCGTCTGGTGCGCCCCGAGCTACGTCAAGACCTGCCCGAGGCTCGAATGCATGGTCGAACTGACTCCCGCCCGCGTCTGGATGGCACTGGCGGAACGACTCGACGCGGATCTCGGCGCGCCAATTATCCCCCGATGAATCAGGGTGGGGGCGGTCACGATGGCCCGGTCCGACCGACGAACCGGGTCATCAGCCCGATCATCCCGGCCTGGAAAGCGACCAGAGGTAGGACACCCACCCAGCCCGCCCGGCTCGGCAACCGGGCGGCGAGACCCGGGAACTCAACGCTAAAGCCGTTCCGGGCGAAGCGCTCGCCGTAAACCCAGACCGGCAGAGGCACATCGCCCCGGATCAGGGGCCAGACCCCGTCGAGCCAGGGACGGTCTACGAAAGATGGGATCCGGCCGCCGACCGCCACGAAGCCGAGGATCACCAACCAGCCCGCCAGGGTCAAGAATAGAGCCGGTGTCGTCGCCCATCGTCCCCACCTCCCCAGGGTCCCCGCCACCGGGATCATCGCGAACGGGAGCAATGGCACCAGCAAGCGCGGTCCGGTCGACCAGCCGCCCGTCCATTCCGGATAGCTCAGGTTGACCAGGAAGATCAGGGTCATCGCCAGGCCCGACACGATCGCGCAAGCATATTGTCTGAGGAACACCAAGGCGATCAAGCCGGGCGGGGTCAGGATGACGATCGGGGCGAATCGGATCAAGCCCCGATGCTCACGCCAGAGCAGGTCGCCCCATCTCGACCATTCGGGCCTACGCAACCCCAGGGGATTGCCCGAGGAGTGGACGTCCTTGAACTGGACGAGCACCTCGTAAAAATAGCCCATCCGCCAGGGTGAGTCGAATGCCAGGAAGTTATAGCCCAACAAGAGGGCGGCGGGCAGGGCGGCACCAAGTCCAAACCCAACCGCCGACCTGACGGGACGTCGCCGGAGGACGACGAGGACCAGCAGATAAAGCGCGATCAGCGCCGAGACCGGGCCGACTTGGATCTCCGCCAAGCTCGCGTAGCTCGCCAGCAAGCCGGCCAGGGTCGATTGCAATGCAGGACGTGCCGAATCCTTGCGGACCAGCGCGAATCCGGCGATCAGACCCAGGGCGGAGACCTGATGGCCATAGGCGAGCGTGGAATAGGCAAAAGCGGGAGTGGAGAGCCCGTAAGCCAGGCCCACCAGCGCGGAAGCCCGAGGCCCACAGGCGAGGTCGCGAGCGAGCGAGACCAGGACCACTCCGACCAACGCCGTGCAGAGGCCCGAGGTGGCCAGGGTCGCCCAGTAGTCGGCAGGCCAGTGGGCGAAACCCGGCCGGTTCAACGGGTGGTCCGGGAACCCAAACGCCCATTTCAACGCCGCGTAGGGCGGGACGGCCAAGAAGGAGAGCCCCGGCGCTTTGTCACTGAAATAATGGCCTCGATATCGAGCCAGGTCGCGAGTCTGATCTTCCAGGCCGTCGATCGAGAGCGTCCCGCGATCCACCACGGCATAAGTCAGCATCAGACGACTGGAGATGTTCCAGTCTCGCGCTTGCCAGAAATACGCCGAACTGCCCAACAGGATCGCAAAGACCCAAGGTCCGGGACGGCTCAGGAACACTCTCAAAGCTCGGACTCCGCGCGTCCCTTTCGGCCGGCGAACGCGGTGAGGAGCAGGTCGAATCCCGCCACGAAGGCCGCCGCCCCGAGCAGCGCGAAGCCCGGCTGGATCGACAGGAAGTAACGGTCCCAGGCCAGGGGGATGAAGGCCGTCACCACCCCCGTCACCACCACCGCCTGGGACGCGACTGTCCATGCTGCCGGAGGCTCTCCTGCCCTGAGCTGTGCCCGCCCCCATGCCAGGGAAGCCAAGAACCCGAGCAAAACGAGGGGCAGCCAGGCCACCGCCCCCCCGTCCTGGGCCCAAGATTGGCGTATCGTCGAATCCGAACGACCCCTCGGGCCAAGTGGGCCGAAACGACCGAACCCCTGGACGACCAAGGCCTTTACTTTCTCGCCCGCCGTGTTCAGTGCATCCTTCGGGAAGATCGAACGTGCGTTCGCAGAGGCCTCGACCCGATGGTCGGCGACCAATTTGACGCGCTCGAAGAACCCGAGTCGGGCCAGCGACGCCGTCGCCGGACTCAGGGGCCCTGGGGGATGGGCAAAGAGGAAGGGATTGAGGAGGGCAAACGTCGCGAACGAGACACTCCCCGCGCCGATCGTGCCCAGGACGAAGCCGAGCTTGCCAGGTTTCCCGGATCCAGGCAGGGCGATCGCCAGCAACGCCCAGACTCCCAGGATCATCCCGGCGAGCGATCCGTTGAGCTTGGACAACGTGGCCAGGCCGCCAAGGATCCCCGCGCCGAAGACCAGGACCAGCCCAGGCAGAAGGGCAGGGCGACCGGAGACTATTCGTCTCCAGGACCAAAGTCCCGCCGCCAGGCTAGCCAGGATCAACGACTCGGCCGGGACGTCAGACATGGCTCGGCGAGCGTGGAGGGCATAAAGCGGATTGACCAACAAGAGCATCGAGGCGACCCATCCCACCCGACGGTCGAAGGCGATCGAGCCGATTGCAAAGATGGAAACACAGCCCAAAGCACCGAAAAAGACCGAGGGATGCCTGGCCGCCACCAAAGCCGAGTTCGAGACAAACCTGGTGTTGATGTTTCGATACCAGGCCGCCATCGCCGAGGGTCCTGGTCGACGATGCCCTTCGACCCGCATGGCGAGTCCGATGGCATATTTCGGCAAGGGAGGAAGGTCAAATCCCGCGTAACTCAACCAGGCGGGATCGTCCCACCGGCCGCCCAGCCAAAGGTCAGCGAAGTACGACTGGGAAATATAAGCCGACTCGTCCGCGAAGTGCGGTTCTCCGGCCAGGTCCCACCCGAATACCACCAAAGCGATCAACCCGAGCGAGGCCGGCCAAGTGCAACTTCGAAATCGGGAATTACGACGCAACCCTGGCAAATATTGCGGGTTGGGTAAAAAGTGATGGTCTTTTTCGGGTTCCGACACCGGACGAGGCGACCCAGTCTCGTTATCATCCGAGAATTCGTCCCGAATTTTTGGCAACGCCGTGTTCATCGGCTAAGTTTGCTCGACGGTTCAAGAAATCGGCCCAACCTTCGGGCGACGAGGGAAGGGGAGAGGCGATTGACACCTTCTCCTCGGCATTGCGTCCCCGAGGTCTGCCCCCGGAGATTGGCGGTCGGCTACATAACGTCGACAGTGTGGTTTCGGGATCGGATCGTCAACCAGGAACTGGCAACTTCAGGGCGCTTCTCAGCGAATAACGCGAACCCGGAAGATTGAGGATCGAGGTCGAACCCTCGTGTCTTCGTCGCGGGATGCGCTCTCCCATGTCGGCAAGACGGTACGAGATCTAGGCCGTCCGCGACTATGTCATCGATCCTGTGAGTCACAGCGAAGGCACCGCCGGGCCGGCCCGGGGGCGCATCCAGGGGAGCTTTGAAGACGGGAGTTGATCCGCGATGACGACGAAACGAAGCGTGCCCGAAGGCCCCGCTCAACGGGTTTTCGAGGCTCGAAGCCGGCCCGGGCCACCGGGACTCGCATTGCTCGGCCTGGCCCTCTTCGGCCTCATCCAGGCTGGATGCCGATCCGACGGTTGCTCGAACTGCGGACTTGGCTCCGCCATTGCCAGCGGATTTCAGGCCGTCGGATCGGGTGTAAAGGCCGTCGGTTCCTTCGTATTCCACCATAAGAAGGGCTGCGGCGGCGGCGCCGATTGCGGCTGCGGTGGCGAGGCCGGCGGTTATGAAGAAGGCGTCGTGATCGACCAAGGCGTCGCGGGCGTACCCATGGTGCCCGGGGCCATGGCGATTCCCGCCCCCGGGACCATCGTCCCCGCCCCGGCGATCGAGTCCGAGCCGACCCAGTTGCAGGCCATCCCCAACGCCCAGCCGGCCAACCCGACCAGCGGAACCGGTTCGGGGCCGCTCACCTCGCCGGCGAAACCAACGACCACCCGGTCGTCGCCTTCCGGGACAAATCGATCGGGTTACACAACCGGACTCCCCAAGGGTGCCCCGGTCGCGCGACGAGGATCGGAGGCCGATCAGGCGGCTTTCTCTTCCTCCGCGAGCACTGCACGCCCGAACGATAGGGGAGGCTCGATTGACCTGCTCGACAATATTCCCCCGGTTGACCTGCCCACTGAGGTGACGCGGAAGGCCGTAGCAACTCCGCCCGCGGCCTCTACCTCGTCCGGCACCACCGAGAAAACGACCGAAACCATCACGCCGCCCGCCGAGAAACTCTCGGCGGCGGATGGAGATGCGCTGGTCTTGCCGCCGATCACGCCCGCCGTCGCGTCGCAGGCTCCGGGGCTGCGACGTTATGCCTCGATCGCCCCCTCAATCTCGGGGGGCTCGGCCCCTTCGATCGAGGGCCTGGATTGGCTCAAGGAAAAAGGTTGTCGGACTTTGCTGGACCTTCGAAAGAGCTTGGAAGTCGCCCCGGATTTTGTGGATGCGGTGAATGATCGCGGCATGGTTTACATTTCTCTCCCCATTCTGGCCAATCGACTGGACCCTTCCCGCCTGGCTCGATTCGATGAGATGATTTCCCGGATCGAGAACCGTCCATTATTCTTCTGCGATGCAGACGGCTCGCGAGCCGCCCTCGCCTGGTACATTCACGAACGCGTCATCGGCCAGGAAGATCCCCAGGCCGCCCTCGGCAAGGCCGAAGAGCTGGGCCTCAGCCCCGCCGATGTCAAACTGGCCGAGGAGTATCTGGTCACCCACAAGCCCAAGGCCAGGGCGGCGATGGAGCGGGCCGCCGTCGCCTCTGCGGCCGAATCGGCCCACAGGGCCCCGGAATCGATGGAGCCGCCCGTTGTCACGCCACCGGCTTTGCCCGAGACTCCGGCCTCACCCGCTGGTCCGGTGGTCCTTCCGGCATTGCCCCTCAAATTCGATGAGGCGACTCCTCAGATGCTCCCCGGCGAGGGACGTCCCCAGGCCTCGGTCCGATCGTTCTTCGACCGCGACCCGGCCTCCTGGCGTCCCCTGGCCGCCCTGGTTTTGACGGGCGTGGGCGTCCCCCTGGCCTTCTGGAGTCGTTCGGTTTTCAGCGAGTCCCGATCAACCCGCCGACGGGCCAGTCTGCCGGGAAAGGCGCCTCGATCTCTAGGGTCTCCGGTCGGGTCGGATGCCTGAGTTTGAGGCAGCGAGCATGAAGCGCAATCCGGGAATGACCGTCAATTGTTTGCAAAATTGAACTCGCCCCATACTTCCGATCGCCGACGATCGGCAAGCCCCGAGATGCGAGCTGAACTCGCAGTTGATGGCCTCGGCCGGTCGTAGGAGTCAGCTCAAAGGTGACGATCCGGGGACCACGTCCGATGACCCGATAGGACAGGCGGGCTCGCCGGGAATCGTTTCGGCCGGGAGCGGTGATCGAGACGACGTTTGTGAGTCGGTCCTTCGCGAGCCAGTCTTCCCACACGCCCGCATCGTCGGGCCAGTTTCCTTCGGCCAAGGCGATATAGTTCTTGGTGACTTGCCCGTTGCGAAATTGGTCGGAGAGTCGGGCCGCCGCCTTGCTCGTCCGGGCGAGCAGCAGGACGCCCGAGGTCGGCCGGTCGAGCCGATGGACGAGGCCGACATAGACGTTTCCGGGCTTCGCGTAGGCAGACCTCAGATAATCGGCGGCCAGGTCGACGACGCTGGGATCACCCGTTGCGTCACCCTGCGAGAGCAGGCCGGCCGGCTTGTTGATGGCTAGACAATGGTTGTCTTCCAGGAGGATCTCGAACATCGGCTGCTCTCGACTACAAGGATTCGGGCTCAGCCGCCGGGCGACGCCCCCGGAAGATCGAGGTCGTGGCCGGGGTCGACCTGGTCAAGGATCAGGTCGGTCGTCTCGGACCCTTCGACATCGCCTGCGCCGGGGAGCTCGTGGCGGTGTCGTTTGTCGAGCAGGTGTCCCACATCGAAACGTTCGCCGATGTAATAACGACGCACGTCGGGATTGTTGATGATCGACTCGCGGTCGCCGTAGGCGAAGACCCGCCCTTCGCGGATGACGTAGGTCCGGTCGGTGACTTCCAGGGTCTCGCGGAACTGGTGGTCGGTCAGGAGGATCCCGAGGTTGTGCTCCTCGGCGAGGTTGCGGATGGCGTCCTGGATCTCGCCGACGGTCTTCGGGTCGATGCCGGCGAAGGGCTCGTCCAGGAGGATCAGCTTGGGCTCGGTGATCAACGACCGGGCGATCTCGAGCCGCCTTCGCTCGCCGCCCGAGACGCGATTGGCCTTGGTCCTGCGGATGTGGAGCAGGCCGAACTGGCCCAGGAGCTCGTCCTGGCGGAGCTTCCGGGCCTTCCGGTTCATTCCCGGACGGGTCTCCAGGATGGCCATCAGGTTGTCTTCGACGGTGAGCTGCTTGAAGACGCTCGAATCCTGGGCGAGGTAGCCCATCCCGGCCTGGGCCCGCTTGAACATCGGGAGGCGGGTGACGTCCTGGCCGTCGAAGAGGACCTGGCCGCCGTCGGCGTCGATCAGGCCGATGGTCATTCGGAAGCTGGTCGTCTTCCCGGCCCCGTTGGGGCCGAGGAGGCCGACGACTTCGCCCTGGTTGACGTTGAAGGTGACGCCGTCGACAACCTTGCGGCGGCCGTAATATTTTTCGAGAGCCTGGACGTCCAGCAAGGGCATGCGCCGATCCTCCTTGATCGCACCGCGGAGGGCCCGGATTGGTTCGGTCCGCCTCGGGCTCCGACGGTCCGACCCGAGAGATAGCAGATTTCACCGCGGACCGGAGCGCGAGATTTGCCGAGATGCCCTCGCGACCCGCTCAGCGAATCCACTTCATTCGCTCGAAGTAAGGTCGGAACGGGACGCGGAAGTTGCGGAAGGGGCGGATGTCGGGGCCGAACGGTTTGCCGTGCGGCCAGTAGACGAAGAAAGCCTTGCCGATGAGCATCGAGCGGGGGACCTCCCAGGTCGAGCGGGGCTGGGCCCGCCAGGCCCGGTCGGAGTCGTTCCAGGCGCGGCTGTCGCTGCTCCTGGGGCTGTTGTCGCCCATCATCATGTAATGGCCTTCCTGGATCTCGTAAGTCTCTCCCGAGGAAAGGTCTTTCAGGGCGGAGAACCGGGCGGGGTCGGCGAGGAAGTCGAACATGGCGATGATTCGGGCATTCTCCCCCTGGCCTCCGCCGAAGCCATCATTGGCCCCCGGGATCGGGAAGTCGGTCGAGCCCGGGTAGCGGGTGTAATAGATGTCACGCTTCAGGATGAGGCCCGAAACCGTCGCCTCGGCGCCCTTCATCGCCAGGCCGGCGGGTTCGAGGTCGCGGGCGGTCGGAGCCTGGGGGGCGTCCGGGGCGTCGTCGTAGGGGAGCCCATCGAGGAAAACGTCTTCCCCGTCGACGCTCAGCGCCAGCCGGTCGTCGACGTTGGCGAACTCGACCTCATGAGAGCCGGACCCTCTCAGGGGGCTGGACGCCTCGCCGAGCTTCGCGTCGCCGTGATAGAGCGACGCCGTGCCGGTGGCGAGGTCGACTTCGCAGCGATTCAAGACCCCGGCCTCGACGAGTTCGAGCCGGAGCATCCCCCCAGATTGGGCCGATTCCAGGTCGACCTGGCAGGACAGGGTGAGGTCGCCGACCCAGTTCGACTGGAGCCAGCCCTCCGAGGCCCGGAGCCAATCGCCATAAGGGTTGCTGTTGTAGGAGTAGAAGTCCGTGATCAGGGTTGGCCGGGCGGGCCGGCTCGGGTTCGATCCGGCTTCGAGGGCCGCCCACTGTTCGGGATCGGGCAGGACGTGCCGGTAGCGGAGATCCGACCAGTCTGCGCCCGCTTCTGGTGCGGCCCGGAAGCGGCCGGCCTCGGCTTCCTTCCACGATCCCGAAGGATTCCAACGCCTCCATTCCGGCTTGCCTTCGAGGAGCCTGGGGCGGTGGGCGTCGTCGTGGACGAGGATCTGCATCGCCCTCCGGTGGATGGCGGGCTTGCGGAGGATTCGGAACGGGTCCTTGCTGCCCGTCGGCCTGGCGAGGAGGTCACCCCGGCGGATCTGAAGTTCCTCACCAGGGAGCCCGACCATGCGCTTGATGAAGTTCGTTTCCGGCGTGATCGGGTAATGGAAGACGACGACGTCCCACCGTTTCGGCCCGGCCGATCCGGGGAGGAAGGGCAACTCGTAGGGGAACTTGGTGACCAGGATCCGGTCCCCTTTGAAGCTCACCTCGTCTTCGACGACCATCTTGTAGCGGCAGTTGACACAAAGGCCGACCTCGTGGAGATGTTCGAGGTCTCGGGTCAGGTTCTCGATCAACCTCGGGGCGTTCTGGATGTCGTAGCGGACCCGGTCGAGCTCGTCGGTGGCGGCCTCGACCTGAGAGGGATCGTTGAGCCGGGCGGCCCGCTCGCGCATCCCCTCGGCCTGGGGAAGTCGCTCCTTGGCCGTACGCACCTCTTCGAGACGTTTCCTCGCCTCGACCCGCTTCTGGGCCATCGACTGCTCCGGCTCCTCGGAGGCGTTGATGGCGTAAGTCAGGCCACACTGGGGGCAGGCGACTTCCTTGTGGCGGCCCATCAGGGTTGGGGCCATCGAGCCGGTCGGGATCACGAACGCCTCGGCGTCGTAACCCCGGATGACGATGGCCAGGATGACCGCCACGACGATCTGCTCGATGAAGTCGCGTGACGACTCCGGAGGCTTCCCCGGCCCCGGTTCGACGGTTGTCGTCTTGGTCGCGGTGTGTCGGTCGATCCGGCTCATCGTGCGAATGCCCCAGGGCGGTCTTGGTCCGGCCGCCGTACGCCCGGCGGCGAGGTCGAATCAACGAATGTAACGGATTTCGCGAGGGTCGGGAATCCAGCCGAGCGACCGGCCGAAGACGTGCAACGCGAAGACCTGCCCGGGCAAGTGCACCAGGAAGGGCTTGCCGAGGAAGAGGCCACCCCGGACGACCGGGCTGCCCTCCCAGAACCGCGAGTCGTTCGACACCGGGCTGTTGTCGCCCAGCACGAAAAACTCGTCGCGGCCGAGGACATAAGGCGACTCCACCCCGAACGGCCTCCGGGGGCCGAGTGCCAGATGCCCCGTATAGTAAAGATCACGATAAATCCGGACCCGGCGAACCTCGGCCGACCCGCCGAGAACACCGACGGCCAGGGAACTCCCGGCGAACCCGGCGGGACGTTCCCGCCCGCTCGCGTAGTCGATCGGGTCGAAGAGCGGTTCGCCGTCGAGCGCCACGGTCAGGCGGCGGTCGATCGCCGAGACCTCCAGTTTGGCAAACTTCGGGGACTCGGCCGGAGAGGACGTGAGGCCGCCCCGTGCGTTCGTCGTCTCGACCCAGGCCCCCCCTCGGCGAACCTCCGGGCGGCCCCGGCCGTCGACCGGCAGAATGACGACGAACCGATCGTCGCCGCTATCGATGCGGACGCTCAGCGACTTCAAGCCGGGCCTGGCCGAGACGTCGGCCTCGATCATCAGGTCGCGGACGAGGTTGTCGCCCCGGACATCGCCGCCGTTGTATGGGGTGAAGTCGCGGACGGGGCCGAATCGCGACCGTTCGGGGTCGAAGTGGCGATACTCCAGCCAGTCCCAGCGCTCGGAAAGGTCCCCGTCCGACTCGTGGAGGAACCGCGTCGCGTCGGCCTTCCAGCCGCTCGGGAGCGGACGGCGGTCGCGCCCGCCTTCCGCACGAAACCGCCAGCGGGGGAAGCGGTCGGAGTCGGCCGGGACGAAGTCATTGTCGAAGACCAGGAGCCGGACGGCCCTCTGCTCGCGGAGCGACTTGCGAGCGATCTTGCCGTCGATGTAGACATCCCCCTCGACGAGCTGGATCGTCTCGCCGGGGAGCCCGACCACCCGCTTGACGTAGGCCTGGCCCGGCTCGGCGGGGCTCTGGAAGACGGCGACCTCCCACCGCCTCGGGCGCCTGAGATCGAAGAAGAATTTCTGGACGAGCAGCCGGTCGCCGTTGCATTCGACCGCCTCGACGCCATCCAGCCCGCCTTGGCCGCAGTTCGGGCAGATCGGCGGCCCATTGCGGCCTTGCTCGTCGAGCCCGAGGACGAAGGGGAAACGGCAATTCGGGCAGGTCAGCTCCTTGTGGAACCCCAGGAGGGTGGGCGCCATGGAACCCGTCGGCACGACGTAGGCCTCGGCCGCGTAGGTCCGCAAGACGAGGATCCCCATCCCCAGGATGAGGAGGAATTCGAGGGTCTGGCGGAAGAACGCCTCGCCGGCCGCCGGAGCGGCCCGGCCGGGCGAACCCGCCTCGGCTCGCGTCCCCGGCGATGTCTCATCGACGCACGATGTCGCCACGCTCGGCCCTCGCCCGGCCCGGGTCATTCGTCCCCGTCGTCCAGGACGGAGAGGAAGGCCTCCTGGGAGATCTCGACGTTGCCCACCTGCTTCATCCGCTTCTTGCCTTCCTTCTGCTTCTCCAACAGCTTACGCTTCCGCGAGATGTCGCCGCCGTAGCACTTGGCGGTCACGTTCTTGCGGAGGGCCGAGATCGACTCGCGGGCCACGACCCGGCTGCCGATCGCCGCCTGGATGGCCACCTCGAACTGGTGACGATCGATCTCGGCCTTGAGCTTCTTGACCAGCTTCCGGCCCCGACGCTCGGCGAAGCCCCGGTGGACGACGATCGAGAGGGCGTCGACCTTCGCGCCGTTCACCAGCACGTCGAGCCGGCAGAGGTCGTTGTCCTTGAACCCGATGATCTCGAAGTCCATCGTGCCGTAGCCACGGGTGGAGCTCTTCAACTTATCGTAAAGGTCGTAGATCATCTCGGCCAGCGGCAGCTCGTAAGAGAGGATGGCGCGGGTCGGGGTCATGTACTCGGTCTTGAGGTAAATCCCCCGCCGGTCCTCGCAGAGCTGCATCATGGCGCCGATGCAGTCGGACGGGATGATGAAGTTGACCCGGGCGACCGGCTCGCGGAACTCCTCGATGTCGCCGGGGTCGGGGATCCGGGTCGGGTTCGAGATGTGGAGCGTCTCGCCCTTCTTGCTGAGGATCTCATAGGTGACGTTGGGCGCGGTCTGCACGAGCGCGAGGTTGCTCTCGCGCTCCAGCCGCTGCTGCACGATCTCCATGTGAAGCATGCCGAGGAACCCGCAGCGGAAGCCGAAGCCGAGGGCGTCCGACGACTCCGGCTCGTAGGTGAAGCTCGCGTCGTTGAGCGAGAGCTTCTGCAAGGCCGTGCGGAGGTCCTCGAACTGGTTGTGGGTCGCCGGGAAGAGGCCGCAGTAGACGACCTGGTCCGGCTCTTTATAGCCGGGCAGGGCCTCGGTGGCGGGCTTCCGGGCGTCGGTGATCGTGTCGCCGATGCGGACGTCGGCCAGTTGCTTGATATTGGCGGTGACGTAGCCGACTTGACCGACGCCCATCTCGTCGCAGGGCGTCTCCCTCGGGCGGAAGCGGCCGATGCTGATGACGTCGTGGTCGGTCCCGCCCGCCATGAGGCGGATCTTCTGGCCGACCTCGAGCAGCCCGTCCATGACCCGGATGTAGATCACGACGCCCGCGTAGTCGTCGAATTTCGAGTCGAAGATCAGGGCCCGGAGCGGGGCATTCGCGTCCCCGGGGGGCGGAGGGACGCGGTCGATGATCGCCCGGAAGATCTCGGGGACGCCGATGCCGGTCTTGCCGCTGACGGAGAGGATCTCGTCGCCGTCGATCCCCAGGGTCGACTCGATCTCCTCGCGGATCTCTTCGGGCCGGGCGGCCTGCATGTCGATCTTGTTCATCGCCGGGACGATCGTCAGGTTCGCGTTGATCGCCGCGTAGGCGTTGGCGACCGTCTGCGCCTGGACGCCCTGGGTGGCGTCGACCAGCAGGATCGCCCCCTCGCAGGCCGCCAGGCTCCGCGAGACTTCGTAGTGGAAATCGACGTGGCCCGGCGTGTCGATCAGGTTCAGCTCGTAGTTCTGACCGTCCAAAACATAATTGATCGCGACGGCCCGGGCCTTGATGGTGATGCCGCGCTCGCGCTCCAGGTCCATGTCGTCGAGGAGCTGCTCGCGAAACTCGCGCTGGGTGATCGCCCCGGACTGGAGCAAGAGCTGGTCGGCCAGCGTGCTCTTGCCGTGGTCGATGTGGGCGACGATCGAGAAATTTCGGATGAATCGCGGATCGAAGGCCATGGGCGTCCCAACGGGGAAGGGGAGGGGAGGCGGCTTCGCGGACGGGGCCTGGGCGGGCGGTCCGAGGCGTCGAGCCCCGGGCCTCACCCTCGATCATACCATTTCGAACCCCCGGCGCGATCCCTGCATCGCCCCGGGCTCCTCCCAGCAACGCCTCGCCCAGCCGGCCGCCCCGATGAAACCGGCATCGCCACCCAGCGCGGCGAATTCCACGCGGGTCGACCTCCAGGCCGAGGGGAAGGCGTGCTTTCGGACCTCCAGGCGGATCGCTTCCAGGAAGGCCGGGCCGGCCGCGATCATCCCGCCCCCGAAGAGGATCAGGTCGGGGTCGACCGTGTGCATCACCGTCGCCGCCCCGATCGCCAGGTAGCGGGCCGTCTCGTCCATCAGCCGCGAAGCCAGGTGATCCCCTTCGGCGGCACTTCGGGCGATTGCCCGGCCGTCGAGCGGGCCGTCGAGCCTGGAGGGATGGAGCGAGGAACCCGGTTCAAATTCCAGCGCCTCCAACGCCCGCGCGACCAGCGAGTTGGCCGAGGCGTAGGCCTCCAGGTGACCGATTCGGCCGCAGGAGCAGGTCCGCCCGCCCTCCATCTGGATCGTCACGTGGCCGTACTCCCCGCCGAGGCCGTGCCGCCCCTCCATGACCCGACCGGACTCGACGATCCCGCAGCCGATCCCGGTGCCGAGCGTGAACAGGGCCAGGCTCAGAGTCCTTCGCCCGGCCCCGGCCCAATATTCGCCGAAGGCCGCCGCATTCGCGTCGTTCATCAGGAACGTCGGCCGTCCGAGCCGCTCGGCGAGCCTCGGGGCGATCGGAAACCCGTCCCAGCTTGCCAGGTTCGCGGCCTCGACGATCCGACCGCCCTTCGCGTCGATGGTCCCTGCCGCGCCCAGGCCGACGGCGGCGATCTCCTCCCAGGCCCGGCCGCTCGCCTCGACCGCGACCCCGGCCAGGTCGGCCAGGGTGAGCAAGCCGACTTCCGGCCCGAGCGAGGCGCGGGTCGGCCTCGAGATCGCCGAG